>LBJMC04202__coassemble_188_pt1 | contig 62729 bp, 49 predicted proteins | sample LBJMC04202__metabat2_low_PE_025 | metagenome-assembled genome bin LBJMC04202 | reverse complement strand
TAGCGCCGTCCATCTGAGCAGCACCGGTGATCATGTTCTTAACGTAGTCGGCGTGACCCGGGCAGTCAACGTGAGCATAGTGACGAGTGTCAGTCTCGTACTCAACGTGAGAAGTGTTGATCGTGATGCCGCGCTCGCGCTCCTCGGGAGCCTTATCGATGTTGGCATAATCAGTGAACTCAGCGTCACCTTTCATTGCCAAAACCTTCGTGATTGCAGCAGTCAGAGTCGTTTTGCCGTGGTCAACGTGACCGATGGTACCAATGTTAACGTGCGGCTTGGAACGTTCAAATTTTGCTTTTGCCATTGGAATTATCCTCCTTTTTATAAGACCTTACGCTTTAAGGTCATTTTACTAAAAAGATCTTGAAAAATCAAGAGCTTTCTGCGGACAAGCTGTGAAAAAAGAAGGGATTAACCTTCTTTTTTCACACGGCCTGCCATGATGGACTCGGCAATGCTCTTGGGCACCTCAGCATAGTGGCTGGGCTCCATGGAGTACTGGCCGCGTCCCTGCGTTTTGCTGCGCAGGTCGGTTGCATAACCGAACATGTTGGACAGCGGAACGAGCGCATCGATCTGCTGAGAGCCGCTGCGGGCCTCGGTTCCCTGAATCTGTCCGCGGCGAGAGTTGACATCGCCGATAACGTCGCCCATATACTCGTCGGGTACAATAACCGCAACTTTCATGATGGGCTCCAAAATGACGGGGTCAGCTTTGCGCATCGCCTCTTTGAACGCCATAGAACCGGCGATCTTAAACGCCATTTCAGAGGAGTCAACCTCGTGGTAAGAACCATCATACAGCGTGACCTTGACGTCCACAACGGGATATCCGGCCAAAACGCCTGCCTGCATGGCTCCCTGAATACCCTGGTCGATGGGGCCGATGAATTCCTTCGGAATGGCACCGCCAACCACGGCATTGATAAATTCATAGCCTTTACCCTGCTCGTTCGGCTCCAGCTTGATCTTAACGTGACCGTACTGGCCCTTACCGCCGGACTGACGGGCATATTTGGTATCCTGATCAGCGGCACGACGAATCGTTTCGCGATAAGCTACCTGCGGCGCACCAACGTTTGCCTCCACCTTGAACTCACGCAGCAAACGGTCAACGATGATCTCCAAGTGAAGTTCACCCATGCCCGCGATGATGGTTTGTCCGGTTTCGTCGTCGGTGTAAGTTTTGAAGGTGGGATCTTCTTCAGCCAGCTTTGCCAGCGCAATACCCATCTTCTCCTGACCAGCTTTGGTCTTGGGCTCGATGGCTACGCGGATAACGGGCTCGGGGAAGTCCATGCTCTCCAAAATGATCGGGTGCTTTTCATCGCACAACGTATCGCCCGTAGTGGTGTTTTTCAGACCAACTGCGGCGCCGATATCACCGGCGTAGCACACTTCGATATCCGTGCGGTGGTTCGCATGCATTTGCAGGATGCGGCCCATACGCTCACGGTTGTCCTTTACGGAGTTGTAAACGGTGCTGCCTGCTTCAACGGTACCGGAGTACACGCGGAAGAAGCACAGCTTACCGACAAACGGGTCGGTAGCAATCTTAAATGCCAAAGCAGCGAAGGGAGCTTTGTCGTCAGAAGGACGGGTCTCCTCTTCTTCTGTTTCGGGATTGACACCTTTGATGTCCTCGATGTCGGTCGGAGCCGGCATATAGTCAACAATGGCATCCAGCAGTTTCTGTACGCCCTTGTTCTTGTAAGAAGTACCGCAAACCACGGGAACGATGGTGTTCGCAATGGTTTCTTTACGGATGGCTTTCTTGATCTCCGGAATGGTGATCTCTTCGCCGTCCAGATACTTCATCATCAGCTCCTCATCGCCCTCGGCGATGGCCTCGATCATCTTGTCGTGATACTCATTTGCCAGCTCCATCATATCCTCAGGAATCGGCTCTGTGCGAATATCCTTGCCAAGATCATCGTAGTAGATATAAGCCTGCATCTCGAGCAAGTCGATGATGCCTTTAAAGGTTTCCTCTTTGCCAATGGGCAGCTGAATGGGCACAGCATTGGCTTTCAGACGCTCTTTAATCATGTCCAGAACACGATAGAAGTTTGCGCCCATGATATCCATCTTATTGACGTAAATCATGCGAGGAACGTGATATTTGTTGGCCTGGTGCCAAACAGTCTCAGACTGCGGCTCCACGCCGCCCTTTGCGCACATGACAGTAACAGAACCGTCCAGCACACGCAGGGAACGCTCCACCTCTACGGTGAAATCCACGTGACCCGGTGTGTCGATGATGTTAATTCTGTGTCTGTTCTTTTTGGCAAGAGCCGGATCATGCAAAAACTCGGTGTGGCTCCAGTAACAAGTGGTAGCAGCAGAAGTAATCGTGATGCCACGCTCCTGCTCCTGTGCCATCCAGTCCATCGTCGCAGCGCCGTCGTGCGTTTCACCAATCTTGTGATTGATGCCTGTGTAGAACAGGATACGCTCGGTGGTGGTAGTTTTACCGGCGTCGATGTGAGCCATAATGCCGATGTTTCTTGTCATCTGAAGAGAAACGTCTCTAGGCATAGTACCCTCCTAAAAGTGTAAAGACACAGATATTAATATCTGTAGTGAGCAAAGGCCTTGTTAGCCTCAGCCATCTTGTGAGTATCCTCGCGCTTTTTGCAAGCGCCGCCGTTGCCGTTGCAGGCATCCATGATCTCGCCGGCCAAACGCTCGCACATGGTGCGCTCGCTGCGGGCACGAGAGTAGGTGGTCAGCCAGCGCAGACCCAAAGTCTCACGACGGGCAGGACGAACCTCCATCGGAACCTGGTAGTTTGCACCGCCGACACGACGGGATTTGCACTCCAAAACCGGCATGATGTTCTCCAAAGCTTTCTCGAAGCTCTCGAGGGGGTCGTTACCGGTTTTCTCCTTCACGATTTCGAATGCATCGTAAACGATTTTCTGCGCAACGCCTTTTTTACCGTCATACATCACGTTGTTGATGAGGCGGGTCACCATCTTGGAATTGTAGATAGGATCAGCAAGAACATCGCGCTTAGCAATATTACCTCTTCTGGGCATCTTTCTTCCCTCCTTCATAGAATGATATCATCGGTACTCGAAAGTATTTAAAACTCCCGTAAGCTGCCGCGAAAAGGTTGATTTATATACAAGCCTTTATGCGGCGAAACATACATAACAGATTTTTAAATTACTTTTTGGCACCGGCCTTGGGGCGCTTCGCACCGTACTTGGAGCGGGCCTGGCTGCGGTTAGCAACACCCTGTGTATCCAAAGTACCACGGATGATGTGGTAACGCACACCGGGAAGGTCCTTAACACGGCCGCCACGGATCAGTACGACGCTGTGCTCCTGCAGATTGTGGCCGATACCGGGGATATACGAAGTAACTTCGATACCATTGGAGAGCTTTACACGGGCAACCTTACGCAGAGCAGAGTTCGGTTTCTTCGGGGTCATGGTACGAACAGCGGTGCAAACACCACGCTTTTGCGGGCTGCTGGCATCGGAATAGGTTTTCTTCTGAGAGTTGTAGGACTTCAAAAGAGCCGGAGCTGTCGATTTTTTCACCAGGACCTCACGACCTTTGCGCACGAGCTGGTTAAAAGTAGGCATGGTTCTCCTCCTTTCCTCAAATATAAAAAATTTTTTGCTGTGCGGGCAGACAGAGCCTGCGCCTTAACACAACAGTTATTAGTTTACACGCAATTTCTGTGCATGTCAATAAAAACTTTCTGAAAAAATCGTCATTTTGCTGTTTTTTTCAAATTTAGTGCATTTCGCGCTTTTTTCTTCTCATTTCCTTGCTTAAAAGAAAAAAACCTTCTGCTGACGCCTTTTTGTCAGCAAAAGGTTTTTAAAAAAGCGGCGCTGCTGCTTGCATACTAAAAAATACCGCGGTTATACTTCATCTGAGCGTAAATCATCACCGCAAGCCCCACGGCAAATGCGGCGCCGAGCAAATACCAGCCAATTGCTTCATATTGCGTGAGCTGCATGACACCGCCGGCAATCATTCCGATTCCTATCGCGCTGAGCCCTTTCCCCATCGCACCGGTATAGGCTTTTCGGTCTTCCGGCTTTACTTTAGCGTAGTGATAGTCGTGAAGAAGCGTAATTTTTTCCTTTTTCCAAATTAGCCAGCCGAGAATCAAAAAAGAATTCCGGCAGCCAATAGGACAACCGCCATCACCGCATTCATTTGTCTGCACCTTCTAAAATCAAAATTTCAGCTTTTGCAAAAAAACTTCATTATGTATTTGTGGCTGCGGCCGTTTTATCATCTTGAGCAGGCTCATGAATACGGGAGAGCACTTTCTCGTAGCCGCCGCTGCCATACTGAATGCAGCGATTGATGCGGCTGATGGTTGCCGTGCTGATTTCCACTGATTTTACAATCTGCTCGTAAGTTTTCCCTTCCAGCAGCATCTGCGCCGTTTCTACACGCTGAGCCATGTCAGCCAGTTCCTTCATGGTGCATAAATCCTCAAAAAACTCATAGCACTCCTCTATCGTGTTCAAGCTGAGAATTGCGCGGAACAATTCATCCATCGTTTCTTTTTTCATTCGGTTCGGCATTTGTGTTCCTCCGTGTTCCTGCGCCGCGTGCACTGCGGCATATTCTGCGCACCTTTTCGATTTTTCACTTTAATACAGTATCATATTGAAAACAAAAAAGCAAGCCCAACTTTTTAAATTTCCGATAAAACCTTTCGCCTTATTTTGATGGTTCTCTATTTCATCTATGGACTTTTGTTGAATTTCTTGTTACAATACATTATAATAACTTTATCAAAAACACACCGTACTTTTCGCGCCGGGGAAAACATCGCTTGCCAGGCGCATCAAGAGTTCTTGTTTTATGACACATTGAGGAAAAAATCATGCCGAATACTTATAAACAGTCGTTCAAACAAAATTATACCGATAATGTTGAGCTTTCTATTTTTAACTGCGGGCTGCAAAGCTGTGAGCGCGGCTATACCTGGGGGCCCGGCATCCGCGACCATTATCTCATTCATTACGTTGCGCGGGGCAAAGGCACTTACACGCTGAATGACACGGTTTTTGAGCTGAGCGCCGGCGACATTTTTCTTGCAAAGCCCAATCAGCTGATTACCTACTCCGCCGATGTTGAAGATCCATGGGAATACTATTGGGTCGGCTTCAACGGCGCATGTGCCAATAAGCTGGTGCAGCAGCTGCCTTTCAGTGAACACTGTCCTGTGCATCATTGCAAAAATACAGAAAAAGTAAAAGATGCCGTATTTAATATTTTCCTTTCGCGCGGCCCGGACCCTCGCAACGAAGCGCTGATGGTTGGCTACTTGTATCTGTTTATTGCAGAACTGATGAAAGAAGCGATGGAAGCTTCTCCGCGCGTGTCCAGTTCCAGCTCACAGTATGTCATCAACGCAATTAAATATATCCAGTTTAACTACTCGCACGATATCAGTATTGACGACATTGCAAAAGCCGTGGGCGTTTCCCGCAGCCACTTGTACCGCGTTTTTATGAGCAATGTCGGCCAATCTCCAATCGACTACCTCACCAATTACCGCATCAGCGAGGCGTGCTATTTACTGAAAAACTCTGAGCTTTCCATCGCGGAGATTGCCGTTTCCGTGGGCTTTTTCGATCAATTTTATTTCTCGCGCGTATTCAAAAAGAACAAAGGCGTACCGCCCAGCCGCTACCTGTCCACCCTGTCGGTCTCGCATGAAACTTCTGACGAAACCTGAATGAGGCTTTTTTCCTATCATGATTGTCATTTGATTTCCCTTTGGAAAGGACCTGCCATGAACCTGAAAAAAAATCAAATCATTTCCCTGCATATTGATTCTCTTTCCAGCGACGGAAACGGCGTAGGCCGCTTTGAAGGACAAGCTGTCTTCGTTCCGTTTTCCGCGCCGAGCGACGAGGCGGAGGTTCGCATCGTCAAGGTTTGCAAAACGTATGCATTCGGCATTATCCATCAACTGCACACTCCCGCGCCCGGCAGAACCGCGCCCGGCTGCCCCATTTTCGGGCGCTGCGGCGGATGCGATTTTCAGCACATCACTTATGAAAATGAGCTTGCCGCAAAAACGCAGTTCGTCGCAGATGCCATGCGTCGGTTGGGCGGCATTACCCATCCGGTTGAGCCCTGCCTGCCCTCTCCTTCCCCGGAGCGCTACCGCAATAAAGTTCAATATCCCTTGTATGAAGATGAAACCGGTGCTGTTCGCGCCGGTTTTTACGCCGGGCGCAGTCACCGGGTCATTCCATGTGACGATTGTTTGCTCCAACCGTCACTGCTCAACGACATCACTCGTTTTGCGTGCAGTCTTTTGACGCAGTTTGGCGTGCGCGCTTACGATGAACGCACCGGAACGGGTTTTGCACGCCACCTCTACCTGCGCCATGCCGTCACCACGGGAAAAGTGCTTGTGTGCCTTGTGGCAAACGGGCGCACTTTCCCGCAATGCGAAGAATTTTGCCGCGCTCTTACAAGCGCTTTTGCCGAGATTGATTCCGTCGTTTTAAATATCAACGAGAAAAACACCAATGTGGTATTGGGGCCGGAGTGCATCACGCTTTGGGGCAGCGGTGTCCTGCGCGATGAAATGGCCGGGGTTCCCGTCGCACTGAACCCGCTGTCTTTCTATCAAGTCAATACACAGGGCGCAAACTTGCTGTATGCGAAAGCAGCAGAGTTTGCCCAGCTGACCGGCAGTGAAACCTTGCTTGATTTATACTGCGGCGCGGGCACCATCGGCCTGTCGATGGCGCACCAATGCGAGCGCCTGATTGGCGTGGAAATTGTGCCCGAGGCGATTGAGGACGCAAGAAGAAACGCCCACCGCATGGGCGTCCACCACGCGGAATTTCATTGTGCCGACGCACAAAAAGCCGCGGCGATGCTGGCGCAGGAAGGTCTGCGTCCCGATGTCGTCATCGTTGACCCGCCGCGCAAGGGCTGCGATAACGCCACCTTGCGTGCGGTATTAGCCATGAAGCCGCAGCGTATCGTGATGATCAGCTGTAACGCCGCCACCGCCGCGCGCGATGCAGCGTTTTTAACAGAGAATCATTATGAAATCAATATTATCCAGCCTGTTGATTTATTCCCGAAAACAAAGCATGTGGAAGTTTGCATGCAGATGACAAGAAAAGAAAGTGCATTAAAATAGCCATAACGAGCAAACAAGGGCTAACCCGATCGCTTTGGGTTAGCCCTTGTTTTTTATTTTGATGCTGTTTCTATTTTAACTTCAAGCATTCAGATTTTCCACTTCAAAGCTCTCCCAAGCATCTAAAGCGGAAGCGCCCGATACGTCGCCGCTGTCGGAATAGCTGTCTACTGTGACGGTGTACGCACTTGTCCCCTCGACGTAGACTGTGCCGTCTGTTCCGACGACGGATACGGTATTCCCCTCGCTGTCTTTCATCGTACCGGCACAGGACAAAGCACTCACTGTACTGTCACCTGTGACAATCCATGTGCTGTCCGCATCGATATACACGCTGCCATAGCCGTCGCCGCCTGCACCTGTATTCGATTCGTCTTGAATCATTGCGCCCGTCCAAGTGCTGCCCTGCGTCAAATAAAAATCAAGCTTGCTGATGGAGTCCCAAATGACGTCCCCTTCCATCGTCTGCTCGATGGCGGTAAAATGGCTGTCTGCGCCGTTTGCCCCTGCCGTGCCCCAGCCGCGCTGATTGCTGTTGCCCGTACATTTCAGCAAAAATTCGCTGTCATCTGCATTGACAATGTTTACATTGGAAAGCACAAAGGTAGACTCAGTGTTTGTGGTATAAAACATGCCGCCGTTCTTCGCGGTGAGAGTGCCGCCGCTCATTTCAAACGTGCTGTTGCCCACTTCAGAGTCACCGGACATGCTTTGATATAAAATCACATTCCAAGTACAGTCATTTTGCTCCAAGTCACTCATATTGCCCGTCAGGTCGCAGTCAAACAGCCGAATGGTGTTCAAGCCTTCAATGCAGATTGCCTCTGAGCCGTTTGCCGTCAAATCCACATCATGCACGGTAATATCCGCTGTACTATACACGGCGGGCGAACCAACCCCGTTTGAAGTATAAGAACCGCCGTCCACTACCATGGTTCCGCTTCCGCGGTCAGAACGGATTGCCGCTGAGGACTCCCCGTTTGTTTCTACGTTCAAATCCCATGCATACAGCGTGCCGCGTCCCGCGACATGGATTCCGCCTGCGGTATTCTGCATAGCGGTAATCGTTGTATCAGAAACATAGGCCGTTCCGCTGCCGTATGCAAACACGCCCGCACCGCCTGCCGCATCGCTCTCAATCGTGCTATTAGAAATGTTCAGCGTTCCATCCGTTACGAGTGCCGCGGCGCCCACACCATAAAAGCTGGAGCTGTCGCCGCCAGTGCTGTCTTCGGAATTGCGCACAATGTTCACGTTGTCCAACGAAGCTGTAATACCTGCCGTTTGCACGAGCACCGCATTTTCGTCGGTACCTTCAGAAGTAAGCGTCGCATCTGACACCGACGTATCTTCCGTGTACTCATTCACAGCAGAATAGCTTTCCGGCTCAGAAGCACCACCGCCCGGGCCGCCCGGCCCTGCGCCCATGCCGCCGGAGAATGTAACCGAAATAGACGTATTGTTTTCGTCTACTTCAATCGTGACGCTTGCGCCCACGGTAATGGAATCCGCCGTCAGTTCTTCCTGCGGCATGCCTTCGCCCATTTCATCCGGCGCTTGCCCCTCGGGCATTTCCGGCGGCGTTTCTCCGCTTTGCGCCATGCTCTCCCCTTCGCCTGCCTGTCCCGGCTGCTGAGGCGGTGTTCCCTCCGGCGGCTGCTCTCCACCCGCGCCCGGTCCCATTCCGCGTGCAATTACCGTATCGCTTGTCATTGCTGCGGTTACCGTCGCGCCGTCCTCGGTGCTGATGGTAATGCTTTCCTCGCTGATTTCCGTCACGGTTCCGGTATACGTTGTACCGGTCGTCGATGCCGATGCCGCGCTCACCGCCGATTCTGCCCCGTCTGAATTTTTCTGGCAGGCTGTCAGACTGATCGCCAACGCGGCAGCAATCACCACGCAAAAAATCTTTTGGACCGCTACGCGCATACTGTATTTATTTTTCTTGTCCGGCTGAAAAACCATCTTACTGATACCTCCTGATTCGGAAATTCCAAAAGCATTGAACATCGGCAAATTGCGTTTTATCAAAGCTTTGCCATGCCGCGCTTTCTTCAACGGTTTCAGTGTAGCCCGGAAACATTGAACGAACATTGAACTTTATCGTTTTAACAAAAATCTCACACAAAACTCGATTCTCCCCGCCGGACAGCGAACAGCAATCGTTCCTTTATGTGCTGTCACAATCGCCTTCGCAATTGCAAGCCCCCACCCATAATGTCCGCTGTGGGCTCTGGCCGAATCGGTCTGATAAAAACGCTCAAACAAGCGTTCGCGCTGCTGCACGGGAATGGGCTCTCCTTCATTCGATACGCACAGCACGGCATGCCTTTTCTCTCTTTTTAAAACCACCTCAACCGTTCCGTTCGGCTGATTGTGACGAATTGCATTGTCCAGCAAAATCGAAACCAGCTGTTTCAACTGAACCTCATTTCCCTCCACTTGAATCTCCGGTTCGATTTCGTTCGTCAGCATTTGTCCCTGTTCATAAGCCACCGTTTCCAGCACCAGCGCTTCCCCGCACACAAGATGACTCAAATCCAGCGTTTGCATTTGCGGGGCGACGTGTTCTGTGCGCGCCAAATCCAACAGCTGAAGAATTAAGGCAGACATACGCTCATTTTCATACTGAATATTCGACAGCCATTGATTTTCACCAATCTGCCGCGTTAACAGCTCCAAATTGGCCTGCACAACAGAAACAGGCGTTTTCAGCTCATGGCCCGCATCGGAGATAAACTGCTTTTGCTTTTGGTAGCTTTCTTCGAGCGGCGCCATAATTTTCCCAGCAAACCAGCGCGCCGAGAAAAAAACGATCACCAGCGCCGCCGCGCCGAACAGCAAAGTATACTCAATCAAGATTTTAGCGCTTTCTAAAAAAGCATATGGTCTAAGAATGCCACCAAAGTATATCCGCCTTTATCCTCGGCGCGATACATCAAATGTTCTGCGATGCCGCTTTGCCTGCCGCTTTCTGCAATTTCTTTGGCTAAGTCGCCCAAATGCTCCTCGCTGATGCTGGAAATGTCGGCAGTATCCACTTTTAATACCGCATCGGTTTTATCGATTACCACGGAATAAAACGTGGAAAGCTCCAGCATCGGCGGTTTGCGCAATTGTCCGTTTGGGGCCGCTTTTGGGAATTCATCGCGTGCAAACGGCATTCCCCCGCTCTCTAAGATCGCATAGTTATCCACATATTGCTTTAAAAGCTCCCGATTTTCATTCGTCGCCTGCACATAGCTGGCTAAGTAAATAACCCCAATCACACCTGTGAGCAGTAAAACAGAAAACGCCATCAAAACGGCCACAATCTTTCTTTTTGAACGCTTAAGCATTGCCATTCCTCAGTTCATACCCCATGCCGCGCACCGCCTTGATTTCCGCTTTCGCCTTCACAAAATTGAGCTTCTTTCGCACAAACGAAAGATATACCTCTACATTGTTGTACTCGGCCTCGCTGTCATATCCCCATATTTTCAGTGCCAACTGTTCACGGGTTAAAATTTGCCCTTGATTTCTCATAAAATATTCCAAAATTCGATATTCTTTTTCACTCAGCCGAACACTGCTTTGCCCGCAGCACAGTGTCAGGCTGTCTTTTTGCAGAGAAATATAGCCAAACGCAAGCACACCATCTGCCGCCGCGCCGTTCCTTCGGCTCAGCGCCCGCAGCCTTGCCAGCAGCTCTTTCGTCATGAAAGGCTTTGTCAAATAGTCGTCTGCTCCGCTGTCCAGCCCGGTTACTTTATCGTCCAGCTCGCTTTTTGCCGTCAGCACCAAAACCGGGGTGCGAACGCCGTCTTTTCGGGCTTGCCGCACCACCTCAAACCCGTTTTTCCCGGGAAGCATCACATCTAAAACGGCAATGTCATAGACTCCCGTTTGAATGGCAGCCAAACCGTCAATGCCGTTGTCATAAGCGTCTACATCATATTGTTCAAGCCGCAAAAGCTCACAAAGCGCCTGCGACATTCTTTTTTCATCTTCCACCAGCAAAAGTTTCACACGGCTCATCCCCTTTTTCATCTATTGTATCAGAAAAGATTGAAAAAGCATTGAAAGAAAAGGCAAACCCTTTCAAGATACTCTTTTCCCTCAAAAAAGAAAAAGATTATACTATTTTTAAAAAACACTTGAATTTTGTCTGATAAAGGTGTATACTTTCGACAAACAAAACAGGGGAGCTTGTATCGGCAGGCTGAGAGGAAGTCATCCAACTTCGACCCTTTACCTGATGCGGATAATGCCGCCGTAGGAAGTCATATCTTTGATTTTTTTACAGGGGGCACGCGTGTGTTCCCTGTTTTGTTTTGCGAAAAAAGCAGGGGAGCTTGTGTCGGCAGGCTGAGAGGAAGTCATCCAACTTCGACCCTTTACCTGATGCGGATAATGCCGCCGTAGGAAGTCATATGACTGATTTTTTACAGGGGGCACGCGCGTGTCCCCTGTTTTTTGCTGCTTTGTAAAAACAAAGAAATATGCGATAGGTAAGGAGAGTTATGCAATGTTTGCAGAAATGTTTGAAAACGTCAGAAAAAACTGCCCGTTAATCCACAACATCACCAATTATGTCACCGTGAATGACTGCGCCAACATGGTGCTTGCCTGCGGCGCTTCCCCCATTATGGCCGACGACAAAGACGAAGTGGAGGAAATCACCACGATTTGCACCGGGCTGAACATCAACATTGGCACATTGAACGCCCGAACCATTGAATCCATGCTGCTTGCCGGTAAAAAAGCAAACGAGCTTTCGCATCCGGTAGTATTAGACCCTGTGGGAGCAGGTGCATCGGCGCTGCGCACACAAACCGCATTCAAGCTGTTGGAGCAGGTAAAGTTTACGGTTATTCGCGGAAACATTTCTGAAATCAAAACGCTTGCTGTCGGCGCCGGCACCACCAAAGGCGTTGATGCCGACGTTTCCGACCGCGTCACCGAGGAAAATTTGGACGAAGCCGTTTCCTTTGCCAAAGCGTTTGCTGCAAAAGCCGGCTGCGTTGTGGCAATTACCGGCGCAATCGACATTGTTGCAGATGCGAATACCGCCTACTGCATCCGCAACGGTCATCCCATGATGTCATCCATCACAGGCACAGGTTGCCAGCTCTCTGCCCTGACTGCCGCTTTTGTTGCCGCCAATCCGAATCAGCCTTTGCAGGCCGCCGCGGCTGCTGTATGCGCCATGGGGCTTGCAGGCGAAATCGCCCACAGCCGCCTCACCGAAATGGACGGCAATTCTACTTATCGCAATTATATCATCGACGCTATTTATCGTTTGACCCCCGAAGCACTGGAGAAAGGGGCTCGCTATGAAGTGCGATAAAAAACACATGCTGCTTTATGCCGTTACAGACAGTGCTTGGGTAGGGCGGCAAACCTTGATTGAGCAAGTGGAAAGCGCGCTGAAAGGCGGCGTGACCTGTGTACAGCTGCGCGAAAAAGACTTAAACGAAGCAGATTTTTTCGAGGAGGCTTTGCAAATCAAAGCCTTGTGCAAGCAGTACGGCGTTCCCTTTTTCATCAACGACAATGTGGACATCGCCATCCGCTGCGGTGCAGACGGGATTCATGTGGGCCAAGAGGATATGCAGGCCGCACAGGTGCGCAAGCTGGTAGGCGAAGAGATGATGATTGGCGTTTCTGTTCATTCCGTCGAAGAAGCGCTGCAAGCCGTGGAAAACGGCGCAGACTGTCTGGGCGTTGGCGCTATGTTCCCCACTGCTACGAAGCCGGATGCAAGCGCCGTTCCGCTCGATGTCCTGCGTGACATCTGCCGGGCGGTAACCGTACCTGTTGTTGCGATTGGCGGCATCGGAAAAGGCAACCTTTCCTTGCTGTCCGAAACGGGAGTAGACGGTGTTGCGCTGGTGAGCACCATCTTCGCGGCAGATGACATTGAGCAGGAATGCCGCGAACTGCGCAGCCTGTCTGAGCAAATGGTTGAGGCAGGAAAAGCGCAAACCGCCCCATGCACCAATTCATGATGCAACGCAAAAAAAACGGATTGACGGCCTTATTCCGGCCGTTTCCGGCGGCAGATTGGGGGCACCACCTTCTGTCGCTTGATAAAAATAGTGCTGAAACGAAAGGAGAATTACCATGAAAACAGCATTATCGATCGCTGGCAGTGATTGCAGCGGAGGCGCCGGTATTCAGGCCGATCTGAAAACGATGACCATGAACGGGGTTTATGCCATGAGCGCCATCACGGCACTGACAGCACAAAACACCACCGGCGTTACCGCAATTTCGCAAACGACCCCCGACTTTCTCAAAGAGCAAATTGACATGATTTTCACCGACATTCGCCCCGACGCCGTAAAAATCGGCATGGTTTCCGGCTGCGGCTTAATTGAGGTGATTGCGGAGCGGCTTCGCTTTTACCGCGCGGAAAACATCGTGTTAGACCCCGTCATGGCTGCTACCTCCGGTTCCCGTTTGATTGAACCGGATGCCATTGAAACTTTGAAAGAACTGCTTGTGCCTTTGGCAACGGTTATTACACCGAATATCCCCGAAGCGGAAATTTTGTCCGGGCGCTCTATTTCCAACGAGGGGGAGATGGAGCTGGCCGCCCAAGAAATCGCAAACGCCTTCGGCTGTGCCGTTCTTGTGAAAGGCGGCCATCAGATTCACGATGCAAACGATGTCCTTTTTTCTGACGGGCAGTGCAAATGGTTTCACGGCAAGCGAATTGACAACCCGAACACCCACGGAACGGGCTGCACACTTTCCTCTGCCATTGCCGCCAATCTGGCAAAGGGCTATGACTTAGAAACTTCGATTCAGCGTTCGAAAGAGTATCTTTCCGGGGCGCTTTCCGCCATGCTCAATTTAGGACAAGGGCAAGGCCCGATGAACCATGCGTTTGACTTATGCGGTGAATTTGTAAAGGAGGCACAGCAATGAAAACAACAGAACGATTGATGAATGCGGCAAAAGACATTTGGCAAGCTTACAACGAGCATCCGTTTGTGCTCGGTATTCAAAACGGCACTCTCGACAAGGAAAAATTTCGTTTTTACATCATTCAAGATTATTTATATCTCGAGGAATACGCCAAAGTGTTTGCCGTCGGCGTGGCAAAAGCCAAAAGCCTGGAAACGGCGAAGCTGTTTTCTAAGTACATTGCCGTGATGAACGGCGAACTGGATGTTCACAGCGGGTATCTCGCGAAATTCGGCGTAACGCAGGAAGAAATTGCCGCCGCGCGCCGTTCGCTCGATAATCTTTCTTATACCTCCTACATGCTTCGTGTGGCGTATGAAGAAGGCGAAGCAGAAATCCTCGCCGCGATTCTCTCCTGTGCATACAGTTATGAGGTCATCGCCAAAAAGATGGTGCAGCAGCGCCCAGCCTGCGTTGAAGACCCGTTCTACGGCACATGGGTTCAAGGGTATTCCTCCGACGCTTACAGTGAAGGAAACGTCGTGCTTTTGGACACGCTGAACCGCCTGACCGAACATTATACCGAGCAGCAGCTTGAGCATTTAACCGATATATTTGTTGCGTGCTCACGTTATGAATTAAGCTTTTGGGAGATGTCTTGGCGCAGGCAGATGTAAAATAAAAGGCAGTAAAGCGAGTTTTCTTTCCGGCAAACGGAACAAATTTCTTTTTGCGCCTTGCCCGGCATGACAAAAAGCCCGTGACGGCAGACAGAAATCGTCTGTCATCACGGGCTTTTTTCCATAAAGAGAAAAGCAGAAACTGCGTTTTTTCTATACGGAAAAATGATGCCGGACTCAAAAAGAGCGCCCGAAAGGACTGATAAGGATTCTGTTTCAGCCTTGCCATGTCCCAAAAAGGGCCGTCTTATTTTATAATGCCGCCCGGCACACAGGAGCAAATCACACCTCTGTCCCCCATACTTCAAGCTGAGTCAGCGCAGGGAACGGAGAAGGATCGGTTTCATCCTTTTTCATATTGCAAATTGTCACAAACTCGGTGGTGCGGGGCTGCACGGCGAATCGCTGCGGCAGGCCGCTTTTTTGAAAATGCAGCACCTCTTTCGATCCATCGGAAAACACAAACTCCGCTTCTTTCCACCAGTTGTCATGCGGAAAATCTGCACGCAGGGTAACAACCAGTTCATCCACACGCACAGGACGTCCGAAATATACGGTCAGCTCCGCGTCCTCGCGGCGGTTGATGCCCCAGCTTTCAAAGGGGTACAAACCGTGTCCGGCGCTGGCAATGTTGCCGTCAATGGCGTTGCGCGCTGCAAACCACGCCTCGCCTCTTGTTTCCACGTTTGCTTTCGCGTGGGGGAAAACGCTCTTGTTTTCGTGGTGATCGAGCGGGTTCAAAGCCAAATTGCGGCGCGCGGCAATCTCCCGAGAGACAGCACAGCGGGCAAAAATCAGATGGCGCGTGCCTGTAAAGGCTTTTTGAGAATAACACACGCGCTTTTCTTCAAAAGGAATCGGGAAGGAAAACTCCCCCGCATGACAGTAAACCAAAGCAGGCGCAAAGCTATCCTCCAACTGCAGCCAGAGATACATGTTCTCTTCGCAGTACAGACGAATTTCATCCCCTTGCCGGTAAGCCTGTTCATAGCACAGTGCAGCTACTTCGTCGGCTTGTGTCTGGGCCAGCACCTCGCCGTCCCTCACAACAGAAATCTGAATCTTCATCGCAAATTTCCTCCTTGATAATAAAATGATCGTTCTGATCAAAATGCAGCTTATTGTGCCGAATCTCGGTTGTGTCAAGCGCTTTCGCTCAGTTACCGCTCATTCAAAGGCTGAAAATATTTTTTGTATTCATCGGAAAACAATTTGCCGCCCAGCCGACGCACATTGCCGTAAAGATGGCGTACCATCAGCTCCTCAATACCGGCCTCGGAGCGCGTGTCAATCATCCGCATCATCTCTTGGTGGTCGGTCAGAACCTCTGCAACGTTTTTTGCACCCACTACATCCAGCCGCATCAGCCGGGAATAGTCCGGATGCGGCCTTGTAATGCGCTGCCACAGCACGTCCTTGCCGGTGCGCAGGAACCACAGCTCATGCATCGCATGGTCACAGCTCAGAAACTCATAAATTTCAAAGTGCTCCACATCCTGCGCCTTTTCAGCCAGTGCCTCCATCTGATGCAGCGAATAGCGAACCTTCTCCACATCCGTAGGGGCAGCCATGCGCATAAAATCCCGAAACACCATGGATTCAATCGCCACGCGCTCATAAATCAGCTGTGAGGCAACCTCCAGATTGATGGGCGTAACTGTGGTGCTCTTGTGCGGAACAATCTGCACAAACTTGTTTTCCTGCAAGCGCTGCAAAACGCTTCGGATCGGGGTTCGGGAAACCTTGAATCGCTCACACAGGCTGTTTTCTGTGAGAACCTCTCCGGGGGCAATTCTTAAGGCGACAATCTCCGATTCTAAAATTTTGTAGATCTCGCGGTTACTCAGTGGTGCGCTCATGGTAAAGCTCCTTTTTTCGGAATATGGCTTTTCCTCTTATTATACGGGATAAACGCCAAAACTTCAACAGGAACTCTGCACCTATGTATACATAGTTTTTGCACAAGCAAGCGGCACACTTTTGCATTTCAAACAAGAAAATCCTTGTTTTATCGGTAATAGTACCAAAAATAAAATTTTATTGCTTCATCTATTGCTTTTTGCTGTCAGTCGTGCTATTATCTCCTTGTATACAAGTGTTTTTAAAATCTTGTTCAAAACTTCTTTTTCCCTGTTTTGAACACACCAATGTATACATATTCGCCTTTTTGTTTATGTTTCTTTACAGGAGTGATGAAAATGAGCATGTTTTCTTTGAACGGAAAAATCGCATTGGTTACCGGCGCTTCCTACGGCATTGGCTTTGCCATCGCCAGCGCACTTCATGAGGCCGGCGCTACCATCGTATTCAACGATATTAAGCAGGAGTTTGTAGACAAAGGCTTGGCCGCTTACCGCGAAAAAGGCATTGACGCTCACGGTTATGTGTGTGACGTCACCGACGAAACTGCTGTTAACGCTATGGTACAGCAAATTGAAAAAGAAGTCGGCGTGATTGATATTCTTGTGAACAATGCCGGCATCATCAAGCGCATCCCCATGTGCGACATGAGCGCTGCTGAGTTCCGTCAGGTGGTTGATGTCGACCTCAACGCTCCCTTCATCGTGTCGAAAGCCGTTATTCCTTCCATGATCAAAAAAGGTCACGGCAAAATCATTAACATTTGCTCTATGATGAGCGAGCTGGGCCGTGAAACCGTTTCCGCTTACGCTGCTGCTAAGGGCGGTTTGAAGATGCTCACTAAAAACATTGCCAGCGAGTACGGCGAGCACAACATCCAGTGCAACGGCATCGGCCCGGGCTATATTGCCACTCCTCAAACTGCACCTCTGCGCGAGGTTCAGCCCGACGGCAGCCGTCATCCCTTCGATCAGTTTATTATTGCTAAGACTCCTGCCGCTCGCTGGGGCGAGCCGGAAGATCTGGCCGGCCCTGCCGTATTCTTGGCTTCCGACGCTTCCAACTTTGTAAACGGCCACATTCTGTATGTGGACGGCGGCATCTTGGCCTACATCGGCAAACAGCCGTAATTTTGGCGCAAACTGAAACCGAAAAATCAACCGGGCGGGTCTTGTTTCGGGCCCGCCATTTTGAAAAAGAGGTAAGAAAATGGATATTCGCTATTCCTGCAACCAGCGTGATTTCAAACGCTATACCACCGAAGAAGTACGCGATGAGTTTTTGATTTCCGGCTTGTATAAAGCGGACGAAATTGTCGCTGTATACAGCCACGTTGACCGCATGGTCGTTCTTGGCTGCATGCCCGTGAAAGAGAGCGTTTCCATCTCCAAAGGCATTGACGTGTGGGCAAACTTCGGCACGAAGTATTTCTTGGAGCGCCGCGAAATCGGCATCTTCAACCTGGGCGGTTCCGGCACTGTGGTGGCCGACGGCGTTTCTTATCACCTGAACTACAAAGACTGCCTGTACATCACGCAGGGCAATAAAGAGGTTCACTTCTCCAGCGACAGCGCCGACACCCCCGCGAAGTTCTACATGGTGAGCGCTCCGGCGCATTGCAGCTATGAAAACAAGCTGATCACCATTGAAGAAGCCGCGAAACGCCCCTTGGGCTCTGTGGAATCGTGCAACAAGCGCACCATCAACCAGTTCATTCACCCCAGCGTGCTGAAAACCTGTCAGCTTTCCATGGGTATGACTGCTTTAGAGCCGGGCAGCAACTGGAACACGATGCCCAGCCACACGCACGAGCGCCGCATGGAGGTTTACACCTACTTCGAGCTTCCCGAAAATCAGGTTGTGTTCCACATGATGGGTGAGCCCACCGAAACGCGTCACATTGTTATGCAGAATTTCGATGCGGTCATCAGCCCCTCTTGGAGCATTCACAGCGGCGTAGGCACCAGCAATTATACCTTCATTTGGGCCATGGGCGGCGAAAATATGGAATTCGACGACATGGACGTGCTGGCTACGCCCGACTTGAGATAACCATTTCCATATACACTCTTATTACAGCAGAACTTCCGGGTGCAGAACTGTGCCCGGAAGTTCTGCTTTTTCTTGTATACAAGCAGAAATACAGGCTTTTGAGAAGAGCCGCTTTGCGCTTTGTTCTGCATGCTTTGTAATGCATGCAGATGCGCACAAGGTTCATGCAAATTTTCCTAAAGATATCTCTTGACAGATTTTATGCGAGAAGCATTGCGTTTGAAATTCACCAATCCAAAACAATGCCCTCCGGCATTTCGTCCGAAAAAACAACGGTGCGTCCGTGCCCGGAAAAACCGTCGGCGCACAGCAGTCCCACCGGAGTGGGCATATCACCGTGACGTTCCAGCACGACCGTTCTCTCATTCCCCCGCTGCAATCGCACCGCTTGAGCGGGAATCGTCAGCGGCTGGCCGTCGGTTCGTTCTACCGGCACAAGCCGGGCACAAAGGGCATCTTCCGCGGCCAAATCCAAAACCGTGACAAGAGATACAAACCCTTTATCCTGCCGCCGAACCGTGAGCACATCGCCCTCTTCCAATCGATTGTAATCCGTGGAATAAGCCCCTTTGGACAGACTGCACTGCGCATCACTCAAACAATGCAGTGCCGCACGCGCCTGCTTTCCTTTCCAGCGCACGGTGCGGCCTTCCATGCAGACGCTTCCCGCGCCAAAGTGGAAATACTGCTCATAGCAATGCGGCGTTTTTTCATCGGCAAAAAATTCATCGAAAATGACGGCGGCACAAAGCTTTTTCAGCCAAACCACACGGCGGAACACGGCAATCCCTTGCTTGATATACCCCAAATGGCCGCCGCAGACAAGGTCCGCTGTCGGCGTAAAGCGGAACGGAAGTTTTATGGGAACTGCCTGGCTGACATAAGCCCAAGTATCTGCACAGGGGCTGAAATCCATTTCATCCACGCGGGTGGTGTTGTGCGCAGAGGGACGTTTCAACTCCAAACGCTGGGGACAGTCCACATAGGTATATCGGCCCGTGTCAATTAGAAAATCCTCACCGAGGCATCCCGCATCTACATGCAGCTGGTCGGCATGGCCATGGCCGCCGCCCATGCTGCCGCAATGAAAGCGCAGATAAGCCGCCTGCGGGGTGCGCGCGGTGCGAAGCATATAGTTTCCGCTGTCGGGCAGTGCATCGGAAGCGCACGCATCTTGCGTTTCCGGCAGCTGCGCGAGCCGTGCGGCACAATCCGCGCCAAAATCCCAGTAGTTTTCCTCCAGCGGCTTACTTCCCGCGGCGGTGCGCAGCACTGAATCTTGAAATAAAAGCGCCCCCATCGCCAGAATATCGCGGGCGTCGGCATCGTCAGAGTCCGATTGGCAGGGCAAACAGCCATTCGGCTTCACCCAAGCTGCAAGCGCCCGGAACATCTTGTGCACATTTTGCTCAAAACGCCGGGGCACTTCTATGCCGTTTTGGCGCGCGATGAGCAATACATCCGCCGCATTGTGCAGCACTTCACAGTGATACATCGGGCTTTGCTCCCACTGACTGCCGTCACCCATGACCGAGCGGTGCAGATTTTGGTCGAGCCGCCCCAAGGCCAAGGTCTGCCACTCCTGCCGCCGGAACAATACGCCCAGCAAAAACAGCCCGTGATCCTGCAAAACACCCCAGTTGGAAATTTTTTGAAACTCGCCCCACTTACCCGTGAGGTACTCCCCGTGGCGCAGCAGACAGTCTTTTATCTTGTTCCATAGCGGCTCGGTGAGCACGCCGCTGTCCCCCACCAGCTTGATGGAACGCAGCCAATATTCACAGCGCAGGCCCGCTTCCAAGCTGCGCCAGGTATTTCCTTCGCTTTCTGCCGTTAACGGGACACGGTCAATCCAGTCTTCGATTAAGTGCGCCCATTTTTCAGCATAACGGCGATCATGGGTATATTGCCAAGCTTTGCCCAGATTGACAAAGCTGGTGTGACGATTCATCGCATACAGCCACTCGGCATCCGCTCGAGGAATATTCGCCCAATCAATGTCCGATTCATCGGGGCCGAACTGTACCGGTTCATAAGTGCGCTCCATTTCCCAATGGTCGCGGAACACAAACCGATTTTCGAGCACATCGTCCGCAATAGAAATACAGCGCCGCGCATCCTTTGGGCAATCGCGCAAAACGGCGGCCGCTGCGGCCGACACATCAGAACACCAAAAACCTTGCAGCATTTGTCTGCCTCCCCTGTTTTACCAGTACAGCTTCCAATCCTTTTCCAAACGGGTGAGCAATTCCATATAGAAATAGTCGCCCCATGTGTTGCACTCATCCACCCCTCTGTCTTTGGGAATGGGGTTATAAGGCGAATTTTTCGCATATACGCCGTGCAAAAGCAAGCCGTTGGACACCGCCGGGTCTTTCACCGCACAAGTTTCCCACAGAGCCTGCGCCATTTTTTTGGCCATTTCCGTATAGTGCTGTGCTTCCTTTTCAGGCAGATATTTTGCCATTTCCAGCATGCCGCAGGCCGCGATTGCGCCCGCTGAGGAATCGCGCGGTTCGTCGCCGCTGGTGAACTCCAAGTCCCAATAGGGCACCAAATCTTCCGGCAGATGCTGCAGAAAATAATCGGTTACATCACGGAACAAAGGAATGCACGCTTCATTTTTCGTGTACTTATAAGCCAGCGCCATGCCGTACACACCCCAAGCCTGCCCGCGCGCCCAAGCGGAACCGTCACGGTAACCCTGCTGGGTAGAACCGCGCACGGGTGCGCCCGTTTCCGGGTCAAAGAAATAAGTATGATAAGTGGAATGATCCGGCCTTACGAGGTTTTCCATGCTGGTTTTCGTGTGCGTGAGTGCAATATTGCGGTATTTTTCATCGCCGGTCACTTCACTGGCCCAGTACAAAAGCGGCAAGTTTAAAAGGCAGTCAATAATCAAGCGATAGTTATCGGGTGCGCCCAGCTCGCCCCACGCCTGAAGGAACTGCCCTTTTGGCTGAAAGCGGGCAATGAGATTATCTGCCGCAAGCAGCGCGGCTTTCTTTGCCGTTTCGCTTCCGGTAAGCCGCCACGCCGCCACGCAAGAAGGCGTATACAGAAAGCCCATGTCATGGTGGTTGACATCAATCTTTTTCTCAATGCGCTCTAAAAAGCTGTCCACCTGGCGCAAAGCAGCCTTGCGTAATGCTTCATCCCCCGTGTGCTCCCATGCCAGCCAATACTCGCCCGTGGTAAATCCGGTTGTCCATTCCACATTTTCACCGGCGGGGTAAAAATTATTTTCGCTGCACGAAAAAGGAAACTTTTCGGTAAACTCATCCAAAACGCCGCGCAAAAGCCCGCACGCTGTGTCCAGCGCCAAAGAGGCTTGCTTCTTTTCCATCATTTCCATCGGTTTCATCCTTTCATTTTAAAGATATTTCTGAAAATATCGAGCATGCCGCAGCTCAAAGCTGTGTGCGCAAGGGAATGCACATATTCCAAGACCGCGTCATCGTGGCAAAACACGCTTCCTGACCGTCGTTCGTGGCGCAGAAAAGATGGGTGGCACGGCCTTGCTCGTCAAACAGAATAAACGGACGGTCCATATTGCCCGCAAGACGCGTTTTTCCATCGCTCCACAAAATTTCCAGCGGCAGCATTGCTTGCGCATCCACTTCCCAGCGGATGCCGTCTGTGCTGTGGGCATTCATAATGCGCCCTACCTGTCCAGTATAAGCGCCGTTCCAGTCTTTTGCAATCATGGAATATCCGCTGTCGGTTTTCCAAACAAACGGATCTTCTAAAATTCCGGGCTCGCCATCGAAAAGCGGAGTATCTAAGCGCTCATAAGGGCCGTCCCACTTGGGGGCAAATGCCACCCCCAGCTTCATATCGCTGAACATTTCATTTCCCGTACACCGGTCATACGGCGGCCTATGCCAAGTGCGGGTTTTATACACCAGCAGACAGCTGCCGTCCTGCGCGATACAAGGGGCCGGATTGGAGGTGAAAAAGTCGTCAAAATGCCCCGGGCGCACATCTAAAAGCGGATGATCCATCCGTTTCCATGGGCCGAACACGCTGTCCGACACCGCCGCGCCGATGCGTTTGCCTGCGCGGGCCGCGAGCCAAGGCAGGCTGTCATGGCACAGGCTGCCGTCAGCGGGCACATCCGGGAACGGATAAGTCGTGCCCACATAGAACAAAACATATTTTCCGTCCACACGGCAGATAGAAGGGTTGTGCGTCACGCGGCCATCCCACCAGCCGGCGCCGCGGGCAGGCAACACCACTTCGCGGAAGGTGTAAGGGCCTTCCGGGGTATCGCTGTCGGCGCGCACAATTTCACTGGCAACGCCCCAGCCCGGATGAAACGGCAATGTTTTGGGCCAGCGCGAGGCAAAGATATGATATCGGCCGTCCTCCCCCCGGATGACACTGCCGCACCACACCCAATATCCGTCCATCGAAAAACCGCCGCCCACCGGAGCGGGCAGCAGCATTTCGGGGCTCAGTTTTTCCAATCGTTTCATAAAACAGAGCTTTCCTTATTCAGTTTGGGCAGGAATGGGTCGTGTTCCCTTTCCAGCCACTCGGCTAAATAACCCTCCAACACCTCGGCTTCGGGACACTCTGCCGCCCGGCGCAATTTTTGGGGCGCTTGCTGCATCGGGTCTTGCTGTAAATCATACAAAAGCCGCTGCATCGGGCTGTCAGACGCATATCCGGCATCGACAATATAAGTATATCGTTTGCTGCGGATACCGCGCCAACCCATCGATTTCGGGTCAATACCGGCCTTTTGCAAAGGCTCCAGCAGAGCCAATCCGCCCGGGCATGCATACAAATAGGTAAAGCTGTCTTCGCACGCTGCACCCGTCAGCAGCTCCTTTGCGGCCGACCGGCCCTCCATCGTGTCAGGGACGGGCAAATCCAGCAATTCCAACAGCGTCGGGGCAACATCGGCACTGCCGATTACCTTGCCGCAGGTTCCTTGCGGAATGCCTGCACCGCCCACGACCATCGGGATACCGATTGATTCCTCATACCACACATGCTTTGCCATCAGCCCGTGACTGCCCATCATGTCGCCGTGGTCGGCAGTGAGCACCACAATGGTATTCTCGTCCAGCCCCAGCTCTTTCAGGCTATCCAGCAGACGGCCGAACTGCTCATCTAAGCCGGACACCGCCGCGAAATAGTCGCGCGTGGCCTGCTGCAAATCCTCTTCGGTCATTTTGCTGGCCTCGGGGGTGTGGTAATGCAGGCGCTCGGCATCTACATTCTCCCTCACCGGGAATTTTAAATCTTTGTATAACTGCCGATATTGTTCGGGTACATAATGATAGGGGCTGTGCGGCGGGTTCCACGAAAGGAACAAGGCAAAGGGCTGTTCTTTCTCGGCCGCATCCTTCAGATAGCGGATGGCTACATCTGTTTCGTGCTCCGGCGACCATTGTTCCACCCGAATGGGTTCGGGCGAGTCCGTCCAATAATGCGGGGTGAGGTGGGTGTCGCAGGTATTGTAGGCATACCAGTAGTCAAAGCCGTGCCGGCGCACTCCCGGCGGGGTGTAGGCGTCCCAATCGCGCGCGCCGGACAAAGGCTCCGGGGAGTGGTTGATCTCCGGCTCGTCGAGGTGCCACTTGCCGATATATGCTGTGCGATAGCCGTTTTCTTTCATCACTTCGCCGATGCATACTTCCTCGTCGCGCAGGCGCACGGAAAGCCCCGGCTTACAGTTGGTAAACATCCCCGTACTTTGAGGCCACCGTCCGGTAAACAGGCTGGCGCGGTGGGGCGAGCAAAGAGGAAAGCTGCTTGTGGCGTCGGTGCAGTACATGCTCTTTGACGCAAAAGCATCCATACGAGGGGTCAGCACGGGGTCCTGCCCCGCGCAGCCCATGGCCATCCGCCTCCACTGGTCGGCAAAAACAAACAGCAGATTTTTACAAGACATATGGAATTCTCCTTCTCAAAGAAAAAGGTGAAAATTTCGACTTTTCAAAAAGCTTTTAGCCTTTCAAGCCGCTGCTTGCAATACCCTGTACAAAGTAGCGCTGGCAGAACGCATACATGATAATAACGGGAATCAGGCTCACCACGCTGGCGGCCATAATCAGCTGATAGTCGGTGGAATACTGGCCCACGAACATGCGGATACCGAGAGGAATCGTCTTGTTCGATTCAGAGTTAAAGTAAATCATGGGGCCCATAAAATCATTCCAAACATTCACAAAAGTGAAAATAGCCAAAGTAGCCATCGCAGGCTTTGCCAAAGGCAGCACAATGCGGAAGTAAATGCCGTATTCCGAAAGGCCGTCGATGCGCGCCGCTTCCAACAATTCGTTGGGAATACCAAGGAAAAACTGGCGCAGAAGGAACACGCCGAACGCCGCAAAGCTGGACAGCAGCACATAGCCCAGATGAGAGTCTACAAGGTTGAACTTCTGCATCATAATGTACTGGGGCAGCATGAAAATTTGCCAGGGAATGGCAATGGTAGCCACATAGCACAGGAACAAGGTATCGCGGCCAGGAAACTTACACTTTGTAAAACCGTAAGCGGCGAAAGAACAGGTAAAAAGCTGGATGATGGTAACCAAAATCGTCAGCTTGGCGCTGTTTTTGGTGAAAAGGGCAAAGTCTACTTTTTCCCAAATTTTCAGATAGTTATCCCAATGGAATGTTTCGGGAATCCAGCGAATGGGGTTGCTGAAAACCTCTGTTGACAGCTTGAAGGATGCAGACAGCATCCAGATCAGCGGCAGCAGGGTGATGAGCGTCAGCGCAATCAGCAAAATGTATTGGAAAATGCGCACGCCTATTTTTGTCTGTTGTACCATAACGCCGCCTCCTTACATAAAATCAGTAAACTTCTTCTCTACCCGGAACTGCAAAATGGTAACGCCGCCCACAATCAGGAAAAGAATCATGGCGGCTGCACTGGCAAGGCCATAATGCAGGTAAGAGAAGGATTCTTTGTAGATATACATGCTAAGCAGAGTGGTAGAAGTTCCCGGCCCGCCTTCCGTGAGGGCGAAAATCAAATCAAAGGTTTTAAAGCTGTTGATTGTCAGCATCATAATAACAAAGAAGTGGCTGGGCCTGAGCATCGGGAAAGTGATGCGGCAGAACTGCTGCCATTTGGTTGCGCCGTCGATTTCGGCGGCCTCATACAGCGAGTAGGAAATGCCCTGCAAAGCCGCTAAGTAAATGACCATAAAATAGCCCATGTTTTTCCAAATACTTACGATGATGACACCCGCCAGCGCCCATTTGGTAGAGGACAGCCAGCCGGGCAGCGCATCGGCAGGTACACCGATGCTTTCCAAAAAGATGTTCACCGGGCCGCCGTCCTTCATGAACATGGCTTTCCACACGGCGCCCACCGCCACGACAGACGCCACATACGGAAAGAAGATGGCACTGCGGAAGAACGTTTTGCCCCGCAGCTTTGTGTTCAGGATAAGCGCAAGGCCCAAAGCGGCCACCGCGCTGAACAGCACATTGAACACGCAGTAAATAATGGTTTGCACCAGCGATTCGCGGAAGATGCGGTCTGCAAAAATGGTTTTAAAATTATCGAACCAAACAAACTCCATCTGCGTGAAGCCGTCCCAGTTCATAAACGCGAGGATAAAGGAAAAGACCACCGGGATTAAAACAAAAATCAAAAAACCAATAAAGTTTGGCAGGATAAAGGAAATACCCACCAGTGCATTACGGCGTTCCATGCTCATGGCGCTTTTCTGCTTTGGTTTCATGTGCACTCCACCTTTCCATTTTTTCTCAAAAAAAGTGGGGCAAGCTTACCCTGCCCCACCCTCATTCAGCTTATTACTTCAAAATTTCAGCGGCGCGGGAGCCCATATTGGCAAGGCCCTCATCTACGCTGCACTCTTTCAGCATAATCAGGCTGTGCTCTTGGCCCAGCATGTCGTTCACTTCGGTGACACTCTCCTGGATGGGACGGTCGGCCACAATGTTCTCAACCTTCAGAGCTTCGGCCAAGCCCTCGGGCATGCCTTCCTGCTCTTGTACCAAAGCCAGAATTTCGTCGTTCAAACGGCCGGGAATTGCGCCTACCTTGGCGTACTCATTGGCGCTCTCTTCACCGGACATAAACTTCACAAACTCCCAAGCCAAATCCTGCTTCTCAGAAGCCGGGTTGATCACGATAGGTGTTGTAGCGCCCACCGTGTAGCCGGCGGAAACATTGTCGGGGTGCGGCAGGGTGGCAACGCCCCACTCCTTCAGGTTTGCTTCCCCATTTTTGATGGACTCGGTGATGGTAGCCATATACCATGTGCCCATGGGCATCATAGCAACGTTACCGGCGGCAAAGGCGCCGGAGTAGTGGATGTTGCCGCTTTGCAGCTCACCAAACTCTTGAATGGCTCCGGCATCCTGCAAACGGAGAACCATTTCATAGTACGGCTTGAAGAAGTCATAGTTGCTGTCGTAGTCCATAATGGTGTGCTCGCCGTCCTGAACGCCCCAGTTCTGAACACAAGCCTGCCAAGTGTGGAAGTAAGCGCCGTAGCAATTCGCCGCTTTGGAAATATCCATCGCCAGCTTTTCAAACTCTGTCCAAGTCATATCGTTGCTGGGATACTCCATATTTGCCGCGTCGAACAGATCTTTGTTGTAGAACAGCACATAGTAGTCGGTGCGAACCGGCATGCCATACTGGCGTCCTTCAATATTAAAGGGTTTGTCGGTGCCGTTGTAAGCAGACATATCCACGCCGTCGGCCTCAATGTAATCGGTGAGATCGAGAAGTTGATTTTTCTTGTACAAGTCGTATGTGCTGGAAGCATCTTTAATAAAGTAAGCGTCCAAATCACTGCCGCCGTTGAGCATCACGTTCAGCTTCGTGTTGTAGTCGGTGGAGGGAATGTCGAGAATCTCAATTTTCACGTTGGGATTCGCAGCTTCAAACGCCTTAACAGAATTGGATACACTGGGGTTTGAGGTGTAGTCCCATGTGGCTACCTTGAGCACCTGCTGCTCACCGGAAGCCGTGGAACCCGCTGCGGTGCTTCCGGCGGCCGTGCTGCCGGAAGTTTGGGCAGAACTGCCGGCTGCGCCGCCGCAGCCTGTGAGAACGGTCAACGCCGTTGCAAAAGCAAGTGCGCCTGCAATGAACTTTTTCATGTCACTGATCTCCTTCATTCTCTAATTTTTCCTGACAGGGTTTTGAGCGCCTGCCTTCCTTGTGCCATTATTGTACCAAATGACAAGGCGGGATTGAATTCAAAAAAACCGGGTTTTCTATTAAATTTTTCATCTGTTTTTCATACACCGTCCAAAAATCTAATAATATTTTAACAACTATTAAATATCCACACAATGCACAGCATCTAAATTGAAATTTCATAAATAGTACAATATAATAGGCCTGTATATAGTTTTCGTCCCTCGCCGGAAGGAGGATTTTTTCTTGTTAAAGCATCTGCGCAGCATCAAATTTCGGCTGATCGCCTCTACCCTGCTGTGCGTGGCGACGGTCACGCTTGTGAGCAACTTTTATCTTTTTTACTATTTAAATAACATTATCGACGAAAAGAGCATTCGCATCCAGCGGATGTATCTCACTTCACTGCAAACGCAGATGAACGACTATATGGACAGCATCACCTCACTGGCCATTCTCTGCGCCAGCGACCGCGCCGTCGAACAGGCTACCCGCCCCGGACAAAACATCACCTCCTCTACGTTAAAAGCGCAGGAGCAGCTCAACTCCTATCTCACCGTGTGCCCGGTGGCCTCCTATGTGGATAAGCTGATTGCCTTTAATGAGGACGGGCTCATGATTCATGCCCGCTCTTTGCAAAACGGCTCCAGCAGCGACGTGCCGTCTATCCTATCGCTTGCGCTGTACCAGCAAACCTGCGAAGACGATTTTAATGCTCCTTACTTAGCGGCACTTTCGCCGTCCCTGCAAAGCGGTGAAACAACGCTGGCCATTTTGTGCCCCATTCCCAACACACTCGGACAATCCGGCGGCCGCTTTATTTATATGGAAGTGCAATTAAAACTATTCAACAATGCCCTGCTGCCGTATCTCGGCGCCTACAACATTTTCCTCACCGACTCAGAGGGCGGCATGGTCAGCCCTTACGCCCCCACTTCGCCCGATTTTTCCAAATTAACTCCCGACAGCAGCGGCATTGCCCGCTTCGAAGGCGCCGAGTATCAAATTGACCAAGCCCCCCTCTCTCTGGCCGGGCTGTCACTCCATTCCTACTATCGGGTAGATCTGCTGGAAGAAAACGGCGCGCATCTGCTGTACACCTTGCTGGTGGTACTGATTACAAGCTTGCTGCTGGGCGTTATTCTAACGGTAATCGTATCCGCTTACATTGCAAGGCCGGTGCGGCGCTTGAATGAGCGCATTCAGCGGATTACAAAAAATGACTTTTCGTTCGACCCTGCCATTGAGCGCTCGAAAGACGAACTCGGCGAAATTGGCCACACCGTCAACGAAATGACAATGAGCATCAAGCATCTGCTGCGTCAGACGGAAGAAATGTACATCCGCCGAAAAAATATTGAAATTGAACTGCTGCAAAGCCAAGTGAACCCGCATTTTCTGTATAACACCTTAGATACCATCCGTTGGATGGCGGTGATTCAGCAATGCCCCGGCATTGCCGGCACTGTAACCAGTTTGGTAAACCTTTTGAAAAATCTCGCCAAGGGCACCCAGGACAAGATTCCTCTGAGAGAAGAGCTTGCCCTGCTCAACGACTACATCGCCATTCAAAATGTGCGCTATGTAGAAACTTTTACTTTTGTGAACGAGATTCCGGAAGAACTGCTGAATCTGCGCATTATTAAGCTCACTTTACAGCCCCTTGTAGAAAATGCCATTTTCCATGGAATTGAGCCGACCGGAGAATGCGGCACCATTACCCTTTCGGCTCAGCTGCAAGAAGATGAGCTGATTATCACTGTGGCGGACGACGGCGCGGGCATCCCGCCGGAAAAGCTGGCTGTGCTGCTCACTGCGCACCACAAGAAAAACCGATCCTCTCTCAACGGCATGGGTGTAGCCAACGTCCATCAGCGTTTGCAGCTTACCTACGGCAAAGATTACGGTTTGACAGTAGAGAGTGAAGTGGGCCAATACACACGAGTGCACGTCCATGTACCCAAGGAGGAATGACGATATGTATCAGGTACTTCTCGTAGACGATGAGCCGATTATCCTATCCGGAATTAAATATCTGATCGACTGGGAAAAGAACAACTGTCAAATTGCAGACACGGTCCGAAACGGAAAACAGGCGCTGGAAAAGCTGCGTACTCTTGGGCCCGACATTGTCATCTGCGATATCTCTATGCCGGTGATTTCCGGCACTGAGCTGCTCGCCCTTGCCTCGGAAGAAAGCCCCGATACGGTGTTTATCATGCTTACCAACCATCCGGATTTTCATCTCGCACAGGAATCTCTGCGCTTTAAGGCGGTGGACTATCTGCTGAAAAGTCAGCTTACCGCCGAAAGTTTGGAAGCCAGCTTAGCCCGAGCCTGTCAAGAACGGGATAAGCGCGCTAAGCTTACACGGGTGGAATTGGTAGATTCCTATTTGCAGGAAGAGGAACAGCGCGCCTTGCACATAGCCGTGCACCGCCTTACTCAAGCAATGAATTCCAAAGACGGCGGACTTGGAGAAACCAGTGCGGTGCTCCAGCGCCACGGCATCACCGACGGCTGGGGTATGGCGCACATTCCTCTGAACTTCTCCCATACCAAGCTGGGGGAAGGCGCTCCCGCTGAAACCCGCCGTTTAGCCGACTGGGAAACCGACATGCTCAACAAGCTGGCGGGCAACCTTTTCCCCCATCATTTGCTGTTTTGCCCCAACAAGCTCAGCCAACAGCTGTTTTTGCTTTGCTGGGGCGTGCCTGCGGAGGAATGGGAGCGGCGGATGTTACAGTTTTCGGCCAAGGCGCAAAGTGCCAGCGCTACCATCACTCAAACGCAGCTGCGCGTCATGGCCACCGACTTTTTCTGCTCACCGGAATCCCTTACAGAATGTCGGCGACAGCTCGTACTGCTTCAGGAATACAGTTATCTTGAGCAAGAGGGCACTTTCTTTCGCGAATTTGAACCGCTTACCTTTCAGCCGCTGAATCTTTTAGGCTTCGGGGGCCGCCTTTCGGCAGAGCTGCGAAGCAAAAACCCTGCCGGAGTGGATAAACTGCTGGAACGTGCTGAAACCAAAATTCGGGAAACCATTCATGAAAAGGCGCAAGCCGAATGGCTCTGCGGCGAAATTTGCACAGTCGTACTCGAGGTTCTGAGCGCTGAAAACGAGATTCCTCTGTGCCGCTACTGGGAACAGGTGCAGCTGTTAAGACGCAGCCAAGCGGTTCACTGGCTGACACTGCTGAAAAATGAATTATGTGCTCAGATGGAACAATACGCTTCCGGAAAACAAGAACTCATTGAAAAAGCCAAGCAGTATGTGCTGGACAATGTGGAAAAGCGGATTATGCTGCAAGATGTGGCCGAGCATGTCTGCATCTCTCCGGGCTATTTGTCGGCGCTTTTTAAAAAAATGTATAACCAAAATTTTTCCGATTATATCAACCATGTGAAAATGGAGCGAGCCTGTGAGCTGATTCAGCAAGGCCGCTATCGCATTTATGAGATTTCCGATATGCTCAGCTTTGAAAATGCGTACTATTTTTCTCAAGTATTTAAGCGTCATATCGGCACAACACCCACCGGATATCAAAAACAAATCAGGAGAGAGTGATATGTGGAGTAAAGCGGAACTATTTGAAGCCCTTGCCGCACGCGTGTCCTGTCGGCTGGAATCTCCGGACATGTCCTTTTGCCAACTGGCCGAAACACCGTGGGGAAAAAGCCAGCTGGACGCCCTGCGCCGTCAGGGAGAGGAATGGCTCAGCCAACCCACGCCCGAGCTGAGCTATCAGCTGTTTGCCGAATATGCACGCAGCGGCGACCGAAGCCGGTTTCAACGCCCTTATTTTGACCGCCGGGGACGATTGCTGACATTTGCCCTGCTGTGCCGTTTACAGCCGGATGACCGCTGGAAAAGGGCGCTTGAAGATATTCTGTGGGCAATTTGCTCTGAGCCGTTCTGGTGCATCCCGGCGCATTTTCTGGATACGGACGAACAGCCTTTGCCGTTTGATGCGTGGGAAACATGCTTAGACCTTTTTGCATGCGAAACGGGCTTTGCCCTTGCGGAAACGCTGGTTTTATGCCGTGATTTACTGGACGAAACCGTCAAAGCACAGGTGCATGCCCAAATTGAGCGCCGGATTCTGACGCCCTTTTGCCGCGCCGAACAAATCCACCGCTTTGAGTCCATGCACAACAACTGGTGCGCCGTCTGCGCCGGCGCCATCGGCGGTACAGCCATTCATCTGGTTTCCGACCGCGCGCGGCTGGCGGAAATTTTGTGCCGTTGTCTGTCCACCATGCAAACCTACCTTGACAGCTTCGGTGAGGACGGTGTGTGCACCGAAGGGGTTGGCTATTGGACTTACGGCTTCGGCTTTTTCACCTGCTTTGCCGATTTGCTTTCAGAGCGCACTCAAGGGACCTGCAATCTGTTTTCCCTGCCAAAAGTAAAAGCGATTGCCTTGTGCCAGCAGCACTATTTTCTATCGGAGGGCTGCACGGTAAGCTTTGCCGACGGCAGCATGGCCGGAGGCTACCGGATGGGGCTTTCGTGCCGACTGCAAGAGATTTATCCGGAATGTGCCATTCCCTCCCCCGCCTGCGCCGACGACCTTCTGCGGGACAGCTGCTATCGCTTTTGTCTTGGGCTGCGGGATTTCATTTGGTACCGGCCTGGCGCCCGGTTTGGTTTGCCTGCACGGCGCAGCGTATGGCTTGCAGACGCTCAGTGGCTCATTTCTGCCTCTTCCTCTCTGTGTCTGGCTGCCAAAGCAGGCAATAACGGAGAAAGCCACAACCACAACGACTGCGGTTCCTTCCTCGTTTGTCGAGAAGGCGAACAGCTTTTATGTGATTTTGGCGCCTGCTTATACGATGCCCTGTCTTTTGGCCCGCTGCGCTATGAGCGCTTTGTCCATGCCTCTCGGAGCCATAACGTAGCCATGCCCGCAGAGTGTCAGCAAGCCCCCGGCAGCGCTTACCGCGCCCAAGAGGTTTTGGCTGAATGCGGCCAGCAAGATCGGCTTTCGATGGAGCTGTCGGGCTGTTATGAGTGCCCCAGCCTCAATCATTACCATCGCAGTATTTGTCACGATGTCCCGGCTAAGCAAATCATCGTGCGGGATGCGCTCGATTTTTCCAGCCCGGAAACGTGCACTGAGGTGTTTGTCAGTCCGTACCCCATCACTTTAGAGGACGGACACGCCGTTTTTGCTTCTCCACACGCGAAGCTTGAGCTGACATTCCCTGATTCTCTCAGTGCAAAGCTTCTCACTGAAACGTATTTGGCACACAATTCCGGAGAGGAAACAACAGCGTATCTGTTACATTTGGACGCTGAAAAAGCACTTTGTCACGAGTACACTTTTGTCATTCGCGGAATTTAATTGTTTTCTTCGCCTTTCACCCAATGCGAACCCAAAAAGGAGAATTTGTATGAATAAGCAATTCATTCTCATCATGGCCGATACGGTACGCAAGGATATGCTGGGCTGCTACGGCAACGCCGAAATGAACACCCCCAATATTGACCGTCTGTGCGCCGAAGGCATTCGCTATGAGAATGCTTACAGCTGTCAGCCGGTATGCGGCCCGGCTCGCAGCGCCATTTTTACCGGCGTATTCCCCCACTCCAACGGCGTTGTCGCCAACTCTCTGCCCTTGGGCGACAATGTAAAAACCATCGGCCAGCGTCTTTCCGACAACGGCATCCACTGCGGCTACGTCGGCAAATGGCATTTGGACGGCGGCGATTATTTCGGCAACGGACGCTGTCCCGAAGGCTTTGACCCTGACTACTGGTACGACATGAAATGCTATTTGGAGGAGCTTTCCGACGAAGACAAGCAGCGCAGCCGCAAAAGCGCCACCTCTTTTGACGCGGACTGGACGGCAGACAAAACCTATGCCCACCGCTGCACAGACCGCGCCATCCGCTTTTTAGAAAACAATAAAAACACCGATTTCTTTCTCACAATCTCTTACGACGAGCCCCACGGGCCCTGCATCTGCCCGCCGCCCTTCAACACCATGTATGAGCACACGCGCATGCCGGAAAGCAAAAATTACGCCGATGACCTGCGCCGCAAGCCGTTGATGCAGCAGCTTTGGGCGGGAAAGGACATCGACGCCGCGCCGGAATCTCTGCGCACAGAAGGCGGTGGTCTGGCACTGTTTTTAGGCTGCAACAGCTTTATGGACCATCAAGTAGGCCGCGTCATGGAAATCATCGACCGCGATTTTCCCGATGCCATTGTGATGTTCACCTCCGACCACGGCGATATGCTGGGCAATCACCGACTGCAAATGAAAAATGCCGCCATGTATCAGGAAATCGCCAATATTCCCCTCATTGTTCGCGGCGGCGAAAAAGGTAAGGTGGTGACAACACCCGCCTCACACATTGACATTGTCCCCACCGTTATGGAATACATGGGCCTGCCCCTTCCCCGCTTGCTGGAAGGAAAAAGCATGCTGGCGCAGTTCCGCGACAGCACTTTGCAGATCAACGACTATGTATACACCGAGTTCACCCGCTATGAGGTGGATCACGACGGTTTCGGCGGCCTGCAAATGATGCGAGGGGTCACTGATGGGCGCTTCAAGCTGGTGGTTCATCTATGCGATACCGATGAGCTGTACGACATGCAGGCCGACCCCGATGAGGTAGAAAACCTGATTGACTGCTCCGATACGGCTGATGTGCGCGACCGGCTGCACGATGCTTTACTGGCTCACATGAACGATACCCGCGATCCTTACCGGGGCTATCAATGGGCGGTTCGTCCTTGGCGCAAAGATAAAATTCCCGCTTGGGAGAATGATGCCTTCACCCGTCAGCGGGAAAATGAGGAATATGAACCGCGCCAGCTGGACTATGACACAGGCTTACCTATGGTGCAGGCGGTTCGCAGCAAGAAACTGTACGATGCAAAAAAATAAAAGGCAGTACCCCTAAATACGCGTGTGTGATAAAACAAGCAGCGAAAAAATCCCCCCTGATGCAGAAACATAAAGGTCACTGTTCACAAACGCCAAGGCTCTTTTTTATACGACATTCTTAAACTGTTTTTGAGGTATTTTACAGCCTACTACTTTTTTAAGCTCTCCTCTTTTGCAAAAGAAAAAACCGCGCTTTCAAGCCAATTTTTGGCTTAAAACCACGGTTTTCAGCTGGTGCGGATGAAGGGACTTGAACCCATACGAAGTTGCCCTCACTAGAACCTGAATCTAGCGCGTCTGCCAATTCCGCCACATCCGCTTATGAAATTCATCGCCTCTCAACGACGGATTTTATTATATCATTGTATTTTATGTTTGTCAACACTTTTTCATTTGTTTTTCAAGCAAATTCACACAGCAGCACCTTGGTGCGGGCAGAGGGTTACACAAAAGCCTTACATTCAGCCAATCTTTCAGGCTCCCCAAACGGCTGCTTTTGCGCACCCTCGCTCGTTTCCGGTAATTTTAAAAAAACACTTATTCTTCGCGCTTCATTTTTATATCTTGAAGGAATTCGCGCCATGAAAGACATCCGGTCCATTCAATCAAAACAAAATAAACGAGTGCAACTGCCGCTCCTTCCGCCAAAAGGCGCACTAACATGCTCCATTCTTGCGTACACGGCGTCATTACAAAGCGGTGAAATACAGCGGCCAAGAAGGCGCAAAAAAGCGGCTTGAATACCCAGCGCATCCACTCGAATCCGCACTGCGTCACTTGAATCAAGCGTCCCAAATTCATAGAGCAGGTAAACAAATTGCTCAGCAGCATAACAAACAAAAAACCTTTCATTCCCCAACGAGGCACAAAGAACGCAATGGCCGCAATTCGCAGCACGGAATCCAGCATGGTATAACGAAATGTTGCAAACTGCTGGTCCACGCCTTTCAGCATACCGTCTACCATACTTTCCAGATATAAAAACGGCATCAGCGGACCTAGAATCCCCAAATAAAATCCGATTTCTTCGCTTTGATAAAGCACTTGTCCAATGGGCTTGGCAAACACAGTAAATTCCAGTGCTGCAAATATGCTTAGCACCAAAGTAATCAGCATCACGCGCTGAATGAGCCGACACAGCAATGCTTTTTTCCTTTGAACATATGCCGACGCAATTTCCGGCATCAGCAAGGCAGACAGCGTTCCTAAAAGAGAAAACGGGAAAAAGAGCACAGGCATTGCCATCCCTTTTAATGCACCGTATTGCTCCAGTGCCGTTTCACGGCTTGCCAAAAAGACGGCCAGCGCAGCGGGAACCATCACATTTTCCACCGTATGCAGTGCGGTGGCTAAACACTGATTTCCCGCAATGGGCATCCATGTTGCCAGCAAAGCACTTCGATTATGGTTGTTTCTTCCTGTGTCAGACGGTAAACTTTGAAGATCTTTTCGATACCCCAAAGATAGAATCAGCCAGCTGACAGCTTCGCTGACCGTATTGCCGACCACCACAACCGCACAGGAAAACACAATCTCCTGCGGGTCAAACACATAAAACAACCCCGCAACCACCGCAATGCGCACGGCTTGCTCTAACAGCTGTGCGCGCGAAGGCGGCACAACATTCCGCCTTGCCATAAAATAGCCTCTCAGAGAAGCCGATACCGACATAAAGGGGAGGCTGGGCGCTAAAATCCGCAAAGACAGTGCGGCGCGCGGCTCAGTGAGCCAATTTACCGAAATAAAATCTGCGCCAAAGAACAAAAATCCTGCCGTTATCACGCCTGCGGTTACGCCCAGTGTCACCACCTTGTGCAGCGCGCGTTTCACTTGCCCCTCGCACCCCTCTGCAAGTAAGTCGGCGCAAATGCGTGTTGCCGCTAAAGTCAGTCCTGCCGTTCCCAATGTAACCGCCATAGTGTATGCGGTTGTAATCAGCTGGTACACGCCCATTCCCTGCGCTCCGATTTTTCCGGCGATATAAATCCGGAACAACATGCCTACGGCGCGTAAAATTAAACCCGTCGCCGTCATAATAGCTGCATTTTTTAAATAAACTCCGCGCTGCATCGTTTTCCCTCCCCTCTGCCTACACTATACGCGCAAAGAAAGGGAAATATGCTTTTCATCAAGTGCTCCCGCAACAGCGATCTTGCTTTTCAATACGCTGAACGCCTTATGCGTTAAACTCTCATTTGGTACACTTCAGAAGACGAAACGTTTCTACTGTTTTTTGCGTAAAAAACAGCCCATTTTGCACACAGACATGCACAAAATGGACTGTTGCTGAACATTTTTGATACAGGCAAACACATTGCCTCAACGCATCTTAGCAATATGGGGCGCACTGCCAAACAACTTATGTTGCAGTGCGCCCCATATCATCCACAAAAGTGAATCCGCATCAGACGAAATCTCGCCGTTTGCGCACTCGCCCTTGCTTTTATTTTTTTCCTTTTGCAGCCTTCATGCGAAGGTCATTTTTCAAAATTTGCTTACGGATGCGCAAGTTTTCCGGCGTAACTTCCAGCAGCTCGTCGGGCTTCAAAAACTCCAAGCTGGCCTCTAAGCTGAACTTGGAAACAGGCACCAAACGCAGCGCATCGTCCGAACCCGAAGCACGGGTATTCGTCAGATGCTTTGTTTTGCAGATATTGACTGCCATGTCATCGCCTGCGGGGCTGTAACCAATGACCATACCCTCGTAGACCTTCTCGCCCGGCTCAACAATCAGCGTACCGCGTTGCTGTGCATTGTATAAACCGTAGGTAACGGCAGTGCCGGTTTCAAAGCTAATCAAGCTGCCCGTGCTGCGGCCCGGCAAATCGCCGCGCCATTCAGCGTAACCGTCAAAAATTGTATTCAAGATACCTTCGCCGTGTGTATCGGTCAAAAACTCGCTGCGATAACCGAACAAACCGCGCGACGGAATACGGAACTCGATGCGCATACGCGTTGTGCCGAGAGGCGCCATCTGCTGAAGCTCGCCTTTGCGCGCGCCAAGCTTTTGCATAACGCTGCCCTGATAATCGACAGGCACGTCAATAACAACGCGCTCCATCGGCTCCATCAAAACGCCGTTTTCCTCATGAGTCAATACTTTCGGCGGAGAAACTTGCAGCTCATATCCCTCGCGGCGCATGGTTTCAATCAAAATTGACAGATGCATTTCACCGCGGCCCATAACACGGAAGCTTTCACTGCTGGTCGAGTCTTCGACTTTCAGCGCCACGTCTTTGAGCAATTCTTTGTGCAGACGCTCACGAATCTGACGGCTGGTAACAAACTTACCCTCTTTGCCGGCAAAGGGGCTGTCATTGACTGCAAAAGTCATTTCAACAGTCGGATCGTTAATCTTCACAAAGGGAAGCGGCTCCACAAGCTCCGAAGAACACAGCGTGTTGCCGATATTGATGTCCGTTAAGCCGCTGAACGCTACAATATCACCGGCAGAGGCCTCGTTGACCGGAGTGCGTCCGTTAGCAGCAAAGCTGTAAAGCGCCGTAATGCGGCCTTTCATGCTCAGCTCTTTATCATGCCAGTCGCAGACAGACACTTCCTGTCCCACTTTAATCGTACCGTTTTCCACGCGGCCGATACCGATACGGCCCACAAACTCGTTGTAGTCTACGGAAGAGCACAGCATGGCAAGCGGAGCATTGGGGTTGCCCTCAGGCGGCTGCACATAATCGAGAATCGTTTTGAACAGCGGCTCCAAATTCTCGCCGGGAACGTCGGGGCTGTAACTGGCTGTACCCGCACGGCCGGAGCAGAAAATCATGGGGCTGTCAAGCTGCTCATCCGTTGCGCCGAGATCCATCAACAAAAGCAGAATCTCGTCGATAACCTCTTTAATACGCGCATCGGCACGGTCAATCTTGTTGACCGCAATCACGAGCGAAAGATTTTGCTGAAGCGCTTTTTGCAAAACGAAACGCGTTTGCGGCATACAGCCTTCGGCAGCATCCACAAGCAGCAAAACGCCATTCACCATTTTCAAAACGCGCTCCACCTCACCGCCGAAATCGGCGTGGCCCGGCGTGTCAACAATATTGATTTTTACCCCGTCATAATATGTGGCGGCGTTTTTTGCCAAAATTGTAATACCGCGCTCGCGCTCGATATCACCGGAGTCCATCACGCGCTCCGCTACCTGCTGATTTTCACGGAAGGCGCCCGACTGCTTGAGCATTTGATCCACCAAGGTGGTTTTACCGTGGTCAACGTGGGCGATAATCGCAATATTTCTTAAATTTTCCTGTTTCATCGCATTCCTCACCATCGTAAAAATGAAAAACGTTCGGACGAAAGCGCCTTTGATGCGCTTTGACAAAAGAAAAAGCCTGAACAACCGTTCAGGCTTACTGGTGCGCGGTAAGGAACTCGAATCCCTGACCCCCTGCACGTCAAGCAGGTGCTCTACCAGCTGAGCTAACCGCGCATAACGCGCCGCCTTATCTCGACGGCTTTATTAGTATAGCATACTTATTTTGAAATTACAAGTCCTTTTTTCACTTTTTTTGAAAAAAATTGGAAAGACTGCAAAATCGATGGATTGTCCTCCACCGCGTGCCGCACGGGCACGGCGGCGGGAACAACAATTTTTATTGGCACTTTCTTTTCACTCAATCCTGCATTTCTTCCAGCATGGCATGCAAACTTTTGAGCAAATCTTTTGCAGGGCTTTCTTCCCTTTGCTTTTCACTCGGCCGAACCACCGGAGCCTCTGGAATCGGTGACAGATACGGGATGATGTCGGGCGTATCCTCCAAACTCTGTACGGGCAACGGGTTCACCGTCGGCTGGGGCGCTGCTGTTTCCTGTTTCCCCGGCTCATAGGGCTGCGAGAACGAGGCTCCCGGCGCTACGGGCGTCGGCCGAGGAATATAAGCACTCTCTTCCGTCGGCCGCGATTCGGGAGGTTTCGGCGGGAACGGCACCGCATTTCCGCTTGTTTCCCCATAAGGAGGCGTATGCGGAACGCCTTGTTCAAAAGGCGCAAACGGCTGTGCCATCGGCTTATGCCAAGCTGTCTGCTCTTCCTTGTGCGTTACAGGATAAGCATCCCACTTCTTTTTTGTTTCAAAAGAAGCATTAGGCGCAGCCGCAGATACGCTTCCTAACCCCGTTGAGGCACGCTCCACCTGTTCGTCCACCTGTTCAAGCTGCTTTTTTAACAGGCGGATGCTTTCGGAAATTTCATCAACCGATGCCATCAGCCGCTGTTTCGTCTGTGCCGCATCTCGATAAGCTTGGTCGTGAATATGTCTTGCATCATGGTCGGCTTGCCGCAAGCGTTCCTGCGCATTTTGTTGAGCCTGTGACTGAATGGCTTGTGCGTGTGTCTGTGCCTCCCGCAGCATATCCTGCGCCTGACGCTGTGCCTGCTGAATTACCGCTTGTGCCTGACGCTGTGTTTGATTCTCTGCATCCTTTAAACGTTTCATGCGGCGTTTCATCGCAACGTCTACTTTTTGAATCGTATCATTGACCTCTCTCAGCTCGCTGTCACGGCGGTTTAATTCACTGTCTAAACGCTCAATTTCTTTGTGCAGCGCACGGTTATCCTTCTTTAAAACATCATTCTCGAACCGCAGGCGCTCCAGCTCCTGCTTGAGCTGAGCGGCGGAGAGCTTTTGCTGTTCCATTTTCTTTTTCAGCAAAGCATTTTCCTGGATGGCTGTTTCCGCTTTTTTCTTCTGTGCTTCCAGCTCTTTGCAAGTGTGGTCTGCCGCACTGGCTAACCGCTTAGAATCCCCTTGAACGCGCGATAGTTCCGCCCGTAATTTATCAATCGTTTCGCCTAATGCTCTCGCCTTTTCCGCGTTGGCGGCCGAAATCTTTTCAATGTATTCCAACACTTCTTCCCGGCGAAATCCCCAAAGCTGTGTACGAAAAACCGCCGTATTGGAAAACGCATCATAATGATCATCCATCCCAAGCACCTCCTTTCCCACTTTTCCAGTTGGTTGAATCACTCAATCATCCGTTTTTTACTAAAAATCAACACTGCCCGCAAAACATCAAAAACTTTACGAGCATCCAGCCACTTGAGCTGTGAAAGCCAGGGCCGGGCTGAGATACCGCAACACATTACTTCTCTGCATGCAGAGTGCCTCAGATACCATACAACAAGTTTTTCCCAAAAAAATACGCTGCAAACCAGCAACATACGATCTTCGTCCGGTTAGAATTTCACAAAACTCACCGAGGGAATCACGCATCTCGTACCTTCGCTCTGTTTTTTAACTGCATCAAAGCTACTTACTGCGAACAACAGAAAAATCACCGCACACTTCAAAGCTTTTCAAAAGCAATTCTCGATGAAAATCATAAAAATTGAAATTTCGGAAAAAGCATTTATGACAGAAAAAAGCGGGGCAAAAGCCCCGCTTTTGTAAGTCTATCTGTGCAGAGCAAAGCAATATGCAGCTCTATGTCGCGATAAAATTACTTGCGATTGTTCAGCATCGTAAGAATATCATCAATGTCTGTCATGTAGTTGTCCGCATCATCCTCAACGGGCTGCTCCTCTACCGGAGCTGCGGCTTGTCCTGCCGGAGCAGTCGGGACAGTTGCCACAGGCTGAACCGTAGACATTACAGGCGCAGGCTCGTTATTAAAGGCAAAGTTGCCTGCGGGATAGGCCGCATTATCCACCGTTGCAGCCATCTGATGGCCTGCATCAAAACCGGTTGCAATAACAGTAATGCACATTTCATCCTTCAAGGACTCGTCAAACGCAGCACCCCAAATGATGTTTGCGTCCGGATGTGCAGAGTTGGTGATCAAGGTAGCAGCTTTCTCAACATCATCCAAGCCGATATCGGGAGAAGAAGTGATATTGATGATAACGCCGCGCGCACCGGAAATGCTGGTTTCCAAAAGCGGGCTGGAGATCGCCGCATTCGCAGCATCCTCTGCCTTATTCACACCCTTGGCGGAACCGACGCCCATATGTGCATAGCCGGCATCTTTCATAATGCTGCGCACGTCGGCAAAGTCCAAGTTAATGAACGCCGCAACGTTAATCAGAGCGGAAATGCTTTCCACACCTTGACGCAGCACATTATCAGCAGCCTCAAACGCATTGAGCAGCGTAATCTTTTCCTGGCTGATCAGCTTCAAGCGCTCGTTAGGAATAACGATCAAGGAATCGACACGCTCCAGCAAACCGGAAATACCGATTTCGGCCATATTGAGCTTGCGCTTTCCTTCAAAAGCGAAGGGCTTTGTGACAATGCCAACCGTCAAAATGCCGAGTTCTTTTGCAACCTCAGCCACAACAGGAGCAGCACCTGTGCCTGTGCCGCCGCCCATACCGGCTGTAATGAATGCCATCTGTGCGCCCTTGAGCGCATTGGCAATCTCGTCGCGGCTCTCCTCAGCGCTGCGCTGGCCGATCTCCGGGTCGGCACCTGCGCCGCGCCCCTTGGTCAGCTTTGCACCAAGCTGTACTTTCATAGTTGCTTTAGAATTCAGCAACGCCTGCTGATCTGTGTTCATGCTGATAAACTCAACACCGCGCAAACCGCTTTGCACCATGCGGTTCACAGCGTTTCCGCCGCCGCCGCCGACGCCAATTACTTTAATATTCGTAATATTTTGCAGTTCTTCATCGAGGATAAACGCCACGACAAATTCCCCCTAAAAGACAATTTCAACAAATTATATAGTTAGCACTGAGTATAAGGATAACAGATTTTCCGTTTGATTTCAATAGCAAAATGACATTTTTTCGTTCAAGCGTGAAAATTATGTCTGCGCCGCAGGCTCACTTACCGCCTGCGGATCGGTAATTTCCTGCGTTGTTTCCTGCGCAGGCTGCTGAACGTCATGTACGATCTCCGTACTTCCCGCAAGATAACTGGCTTTGCCTCGGCCTTCTTCCGTTCGGGTAGAAACATCCAAAATTCCCGTTGCCGTTTCCTTTAAGCTTTCTTCCAGCTGCGGCGTTACCAAGCGCCAGGCCCAGTCCACCTTATAGGCAATGTCATTGATCGTACCAAGCACAATGCGGATTCTGCCTGCGTACAGCAAATTCATTTCTAACGGGTCGGTTAAGTCCACTTCATTGACAGGTGTAAGCCCTTTTGCATTTACCTGATTCATAATCTGTGTAAACATTTCCTGCTTGTCCGGCGCCTCAAAGGCCGCAGGCGCTCCCGGAACGGGCTGTGATACTTTTGTACCGCGTATCGTAATCAACCCGCCGTCCTGCGCTTGCTGTGCCAAACGCAGCACTTTCTGCGTTGCGGAAAGAACAGCCCATCCGCCCTGCGCGCTCTCAATTTGATAAGTTTCCACCGCAGGGGCTACCTCAATTCTCACTTGATTGGGCAAAACACGCTTGATGGAAACGCTTTCGAGATACGGCAGCGCAGCGACCATATTCGCCTGTACTTTCTGCGCAGAATATCCGAAGAGATTATCCCCTAAAGGAGTTCCGAAGGCTTGTACAATTTGCCCATCCTCATAAGCCGTTCCGCCCTCCGGCTGCACCACGGTAATGGTTTCGATTTTAAATAAGTAAAACGATGTGACAAAAGCACAAATCAGTACCGCCAACGTGGCAAATGCCACCGCCCCTACTTTTTTCATCGTCCGGATGCGTTTCATCTGTTCCGGCGTCTTCGGAGGCGCGCTGCGCTTTTTTTCCTCACGGGCCTGTTTCCACCGTTTCCATACGCTTTTCCGCTTTTTCTTTTTTGCAGGAGCTTTATGCCGCTCGCCCCGCTTGCTTTCCGGCTGGCGTCTGCGCGCGGTATGCTGCGTCTGTGCCGAGGACTGTTGGTCTTCGTTTTCATGCACGGTAGGAAACAGTACGGTATTTCCTGTTCTTGACGAGGACTCGATTGGCTCCAGCACCGTTTCTGTGCTGACGGGAACCGTGCTTTCATGTGCCGAAGTGTTGGACGAAGTAAACCACGGCACACGGAGGTCTTGTTTCTGCTCGACGCGGGAAAAAGCAGCGGGCCTCGTTCGATTGGCGCGCTGCCCCGTCTGCGCCCCAGCCGGTACACGGCTTTGAGCCCCCCCCTGTAAGGGAGGGTCCCAGCCGGGTGTGCGTGAATTTCGGGCCGTCTGCTGACGCACCGGGCGCGAAGCGGCGCCTGCCTGCGGCAGTTCATCGAAAAAGGGGCGGGAAGCATTCCCCGTCGGCGCTTTTGATGCAGCAGCCCGGCGCAGTGACTCAGACGATTCCGTGCGCCAGCTGCTTGCCTCGGAACGCCGGGAAACAGCAGATTCGCTGCGCCATCCGCCGGCTGCTGCCCCCTGCGGAGAAGAGGATGAAGAAAAATTCATCCTCGATGTTGTTTTTCGCGTATAGACTCCCGCTGCGCCGGCGTGGTAATTGACGCGCTTTGCAGGGCCGTTTCGTCCGGCTGTTCCGGATGCCGCATGGTAAACCATCCGCTGCGGCGACTGTCTTTTCTGATAATGTTCATCGCGCGAAAAAACCGGTTTAGGCGTATTTTTATCAATCATCCTCTCACCTCCCCGCTCTTTTTCGTTATTATAACATGGATGATCTGTCAAGTGGTAGCCTTGCCTTGTTTTTCCATTGATTTAATACAAAACACTCCGGCCGGCTCCCCGCTTCTCACACGGCACGATTTATGCGTATGCCGCGGCATTTAAAAGAGAGGCACTGTCCTGCATTTGGATATATCCTGCCTGTGCGCCGAGCTGTACGAACAGCCCCGCTAAATCCTCATAACCGCGCGCAATATGTTCAATGCCCGTAATAATGCTTTCACCTTCTGCCTGAGCCGCAGCCAAAACCAAAGCTGCGCCTCCGCGCAGGTCGGGCGCATGAACGCTGCTTCCCGCTAAGCACGGAACCCCCTGAACGCAAATGGTTCTTCCCTGCACGCCGCATGCGGCCCGCATTTTTTCAAACCCCGCTGCACAGGCAAAACGATTTTCAAAAATACTATCGGTGAGCATCGTAGTTCCCTGTGCCCGCAAAAAAGCAGCCGCCGCCAAAGGTGCCGCATCGGTGGGAAACGCCGGGTGCACATCCGTCATTAAATTGCCCGCCCCGTATAAGGTATGATAACGTCCGATGGCAATTTCGTCTTCTTTGCACGCAATATCGCAGCCCCCGCGGCGCAAAACTCGGAACACCGCCTGCAAATCCTCTTCACAAGCACCTTGCAGCACCGCTTCACCGCCGCAGCCCGCAACAGCAAACATTACCGTAGCTGCCGTAATGCGGTCAGGACAAATGCGGTAATGACAGCCCTTTAAGTTCGGTGTGCCGAACACGGTCAGGCAGCGCGTGCCTTCGCCTTCAATACACGCACCGCAGGCTTTTAAAAAGCGTACAAGGTCGGTGACTTCCGGCTCCATTGAGCAGCCGCGCAGCACACTTTGCCCGCGCGCCGATACCGCAGCCATCAGCAGCGTTTCTGTTGCACCGACGCTGGGAAACCGCAGCGTAATATCCGCGCCTTTTAACCCGGCCGGCGCAGTGAGGTGCAAATGCTGTGCGCTTTGCGCAATCATAACGCCCATCTTGGCTAAACCATCTAAATGGATATCAATGGGTCGCGCGCCCAGCTTGCATCCGCCGGGCATGGTAATGTCTGCGCGCCCGGTGCGCACAAGAAGCGGCGCCATGAAGAAGATAGAGGAACGCATTGCGCGCATCAAATCTTCGGGAATTTCACTTTGCAATTCCCCTGCCGGCTCGATGACTAAGAAATGTTCTGCCGCCATCACCCTGCATCCAAGCCGCTGCAAAATTTTGGCCGAACACTCTACATCGGAAAGATGCGGCACCCGTTCGAGCGTCACGCGTTCCCCGCACAGCGCCGCAGCCGCCATAATGGGAAGCACGCTGTTTTTCGCACCGGGAATCTGCACTTTTCCATGAAGTGTCTTTCCGCCCAAAATCTTTATGCCACGCATATCATCCACCCCGTTTTCTCTGTTTTAACACCGAATATCAACGCCATTTCTCTCATGCGTTTACACTCGCAAAGCAGTACAAGTTCGCTTTTGAGAATGAGCGCCGGAAAATCAACAGGCAGACAGCCGAACCGCTTATTCTTCATCTCCCGGTGTTCCGGTCATGGAAAGCGGCGCTTTTGGCTGCCTGTGTAATTTTCCCTTTGTTTTATCTTATGAAAAACAGAAAAAAGTGTGAAAAAGGATATTTATATGGCGCAAAATCTGCGCATACGGAATTTCTTCTTAAACAGTTTTACTCAATAGATCAAGGTTTTCCGGTTTTTAGTAAATGTTCCAAGTGGCTCCAAATCTTTTGCAAAGAGTCGGGCTGTGCCAGCGCACGCGCCTTTGCCCCCATTTCCATTAACGAGGCTTTGTCCCGCGTCATTTCATCCACCAGCTTGACAAGCGCGCCGTCGGTCAATTTTTTCTCTTCCAAAACGCGTGCAGCACCCAGATTTTCCAGCTGCATGGCGTTGTAATACTGATGATTTTCCGCTACATTAGGCGAGGGAATCAGCACGGCAGCGCGTCCCACTGCTGAAATTTCAGCCAAGGTAAGGGCTCCGGCACGGCTGATGACGAGATCCGCCGCGGCGAGCATCGCAGGCATGTCGTCGAGATATTCCCGAATTTGAAAGCGCGGGTCGGCATTGATGCCCAATTGTTTCGCCAGCACGGCGAAATCATTTTTTTCAATACTGCCTGTGGCGTGAATATGCAGAAAATCTCGTTCTTTCAGTTCCCACACGGCAAGCTGCGCCACAGCTTCATTCAGGCGCTGCGCGCCGAGGCTTCCACCGAACGACACAATCACTATTTGTCCTTCTTTTACGCCCAAAGCTTTGCGTGCCGCAGCGCGGTCAGTATTCCACATTGCCGGGCGAACCGGGTTTCCCACCACAAAGGTTTTCCCTTTTGCCGCAGGCCCCAAGCGGTCTACCGCGTCCGGCATAGCGGCAAACACCAAATCTACGCTTTTCGCCAAAATTTTATTGGTGATGCCCGGAAAAGCGTTCTGCTCATGAATTGCAGTCAAAATTCCTCGTTTTGCGGCCGTCTGCACAACGGGCCCGCTGACATAACCGCCCGCACCAATCACCAAATCAGGCTGCACGCGGCGCAGCATGCCAGCCGCACGCGGCGCGCTCAAAGCAAGATGATACACGGCCTGAACATTCCTTGCTACATTGCGCGGGGTAAGTCTGCGCTGAATTCCGTTCACCTCAATATGGTGAAAAGGGTAGCCTGCCTTTGTCACCAGCGCATACTCCATCCCCTTTTTTCGTCCCGCAAAATGAATTTCAGCTCCGGGACACTGCCGTTCTATCTCCCCGGCAATGGCCAACGCCGGATTCACATGGCCCGCAGTGCCTCCCGCCGCAATTAAAACCCTCATAAACAACCTCCTCAATGGATACGCCAAACAGCGAATACGGTTTTTCCGCATCCGCTGTTTTATTTACGCGTTCTGACTCCTGAGTGCAGCGCATCATCCGGTATTGATACTGCTTTGGCGCGATACCGACAATACAACGCCCATCTCTCCAAGCAGCATCATCAGCGACGTACCGCCGTAAGAGAAAAACGGCAAGCTGATGCCGGTGTTGGGAATGGTATTTGTCACCACAGCAATATTCAGCGCCGCTTGCACCGTTACCTGCGCAATGATACCAACTACGAGCATCGAACCGAAGCGATCTTTTGCTTTACAGGCAATTATCGCCCCGCGCCACATCAGCGCAATGAACAGAAAAATCACCATGAGCGCACCAATAAAGCCCAGTTCCTCACAAACAACCGCAAAAATAAAGTCGTTTTGCGGTTCGGGCAGATACAGGTGTTTTTGACGCGAGTTGCCGATGCCCAGTCCAAACAAACCGCCCGACCCGATGGCGTAAATACTTTGAATTACTTGGTGTCCCAACCCTAACGGGTCCTGCCAAGGGTCCAGCCAATAGCGAAGGCGGTCTTGTGCATACCAAACCAAATCCGGCTTGATAATAATGGCGCTCGCAATGCCGGCAACCAGCAAACCAATTGCCGCCCCGAACCATATCAGGCGCGTTCCTCCCACCAGCATCATAACAAACCCAATGGAAAAGATGAGAAGCGTACCGGAAAGATGAGGTTCCAGCAGCAAAAGGCCTGCCAAAGAAGCCAATATCAACACAAATGGGAAAACGCCGTACGTCAGCGTTTTCATCTTCTTGTAGTTTGCAGAGATAATATGCGCAAACAAAACGATAACCGCAAACTTTGCAATTTCGGAGGGCTGAAAGTTGAACCCGCCGATATAAATCCAGCGCTTTGTACCTTTCGTTCGACCCATGAAAAGCACCAGCACCAAAAGCACATAGGTCACACCCATAAGCGGCCACGCAAAGCGTTTCCAGATGTGATAATCCAGCCTTGATGCCACATACATGGCAATCAATCCGATCAAAGCCAGCGGCGCTTGTTTCTTGATATATACATATCCGTCACCTTCGTAGTAGTACCCATCTACAAAGCTTGCGCTGAACATCATAATCAAACCCATGACCACCAAAATCAACACAATGATTGCAAAGGGACGGTCCAGTGGTTCGTGAACAAAACGAATTCCGATCGGCTCCATCAGCTTTTTATTGCGCAGCGCCGTTTCTTTTAAACGTTTTGCTTGCTCCGGCATCGTTTCAGCCTCCTTTTCCTATGCGCACGGGAAATGGGTTCTCCGTGGTGTCAAGAAATATAAACATACATGCAGCCCAGAAATACAAAAGTAAGTGTTACCAAGCTGAACACAAAGTCGATGCGAACCTCGCTCCATCCGCTCATTTCAAAATGATGGTGAATGGGGCTCATTTTAAAAATGCGCTTTCCGTGGGTGAGCTTGAAGTAGCCCACTTGAATCATAACGCTGAACGCCTCAGCCAAATAAATAATTCCAAAGAACAAGAGCAGTTCAGGGCGTCCCATACCGTAGGCCACAGCAACCACCGCACCGCCTAAAAACATGCTGCCGGTGTCACCCATAAAGCACTTCGCAGGGTAAAAATTCCAGCACAGGAATCCGGCACATCCGCCTGTAACGGCAGCCGCAAACAGCGCCATTTCCAAATTGCCGAGCCACCCGGCAATAAACATAAAGCCGAGCATGCTCACAAACGTGACACTGGCGGCAAGACCGTCGATGCCGTCCGTGAGGTTCACCGCGTTGACCATGCCGATAATCAGGAAAAATGAAATCGGATAGTATAAAAGCCCAAAATCGACGCCGCCGAACACGGGGAGATTCACAATAGTGGTAAGCGTGCCGTTAATCTGCATAGAGATCAAAAATGCACCGGTAATAAAAATTTGACCGATAATTTTATAGCGTGCTTCCAGGCCTAAATTGCGTTTTTTCACAACCTTGATGTAATCGTCCGCCAAGCCCACAACACCGAATGCATACGCCGTAAGAATCGTGATGATGAGCTGTGTTGTCTGCGGCGAAAATAAGCCGTCCGTGAGTTCAGGCACATTGACCGCTATCAGCGCATAGCCAAGCACCACACCAAACAGCACCCCAAGGTAGAACATTAGCCCGCCCATGGTCGGCGTGCCGTTTTTTTCCTGATGCCAAGTAGGCCCAATCTCTTTGATTGTCTGTCCAAAATGAAGGCGGCGCAGCGCCGGAACCAGCAACACCCCCGACCCGGCCGTTAAAAGCATCGCGCCCAGCGACGCCGCAAGAAGAGCTGTCTGCTCCATCTTCTCTTCACACTCCCGTTTATTTTTCCATTTGATAGAAACGCTCTAAAATTTGTTCAAATGCCATTCCATGGCTTGCTTTTACTAAAACGCCGTCACCGTCCTTCGCTTCCTTCCACAGCGTCATGGCGGCCTGCTCGTTATCGTCACAGTAGATTGTGGCAAGCCCAAGCTCAGCGGCACGTTCCACGGCTTGACGCATGTGTTCTCCCACGGCGATCATCAGGCTAACGTTTGCCTTTGCACACGCATCGGCCAGCTCTCGATGCGCCTGCTGCGCAGCGGCGCCCAGTTCAAACATATCCCCCAGCACTGCGATGCGCCGCCCCGCAACTTCCATGCTGTGCAAAGCTTGCAGCCCGGCGCGCATGCTGTCGGGGCTTGCATTGTAGCAGTCTTCCAAAACAGAAATTCCGTGATGCACTACGAGCTTTTGGCGCTGCCCCGTCGTTTCGTAATTAGAAAGTGCACGCGCGGCACGAATCGGGTCCAGCCCGAGGCGTGTTGCCAGTGCATAAGCGCTGATGGCATCCATTACATTATGGTCGCCCATCGCCGGAATAAACACATCAAATTTTCCGTGCTCTTTGTCAACGAGCGCAAAGCGGGTGCCGTTGTTGTGTTTGCGTATTTGTTCGGCGCGCACATCGGCGTTTTGATTTTCAATCGCAAATGTCACGCGCCGCACATGCGGCGGAACCTGTGCATTTACCAGCAAATCGTTGTCGGCATTGATGACAAGCGGAGCACCTTCACAGAGCCCGTCGCAAATTTCCATTTTGGCACGCAGAATGTTTTCGCGTGTGCCGAGCTGTTCCAAGTGAGATTGGCCGATCATCGTAATAATGGCGCCCTGCGGCTGTGCAGCCATCGTAAGTTTATGAATCTCGCCCAGGCCCTGCATGCCCATTTCAATCACGGCATACTCCGTTGTTTCATCGATGCGGAACAACGTGTTGGGCATTCCGATTTCATTGTTCTGATTGCCCAGCGTTTTCACCGTACTGCCGAAAGCTGAAAACACCGCATAGCAAAACTCTTTTGTCGTCGTTTTTCCCACAGAGCCGGTGACGCCCACCAAAACCGGGGAAAAACGAGCGCGGTAATTGGCGCCCATGGCAATCATTGCGTCGAGCGGGTCGGCCGCAAGCAAAACATCCTCATCGGCTACGCCTTCCACAGGATGCTGCGCAATAATGCCGGCTGCGCCTTGGCGCATCGCCTGCGCCGCATAGCGGTGACCGTCGGTTCTCTCGCCTTGAATACAGACAAAAAGGCTGTTTTCTTCCACTTTTCGGCTATCTGTTTCCACAGAAGTAACCAAACGATCCTTTTCCCAAATTCCCAGCCCTTTGCAAAGTTCATTTGCACTGATTGGCCGCATCTTTGAATCCTCCCTTTGCTTTCATCACCTATTTTTTTACAGTCAAACCGTCAGGCCGCTTCCGAAAACAGAAGCCGCCCCTCTTTTTATGCGCAAAGCGGAATCTGCTGCGCAAAAAGCGTTTACCCCTGTAAGAGATTTCCGCACTTTTTCAGCTTTTTATGCCCTTTTGTCAACTGTAAAAAGATATGGATTTCATTGTTTTTAAGCAGCGCCTTAAGGCAGCCCTTTTTCTTGCAGCCACTCTTTTACAATTCGGTGTTCATCCAAATAAATTGTCACACCGTCAATTACTTGATAATCTTCGTGTCCTTTGCCGCACAAAACCAAGACGTCGTCCTTTTTCAGCATCGACAATGCTTTTCGCACTGCCGTTCGGCGCTCCACTTCCACAAGATACGGCTTACCGCCCTGCTTTAGATCCGCCTCTACACTGTTCAAAATGGCAAACGGATCTTCCTTGCGCGGATTATCCGAGGTTAAAACCGCAAAATCCGCATAACGGCTTGCGGCATGCGCCATTGCGGGGCGTTTTTTTGCATCTCGCTCCCCAGCGCATCCAAACAAAGCAATCAAACGCCCCTTTACAAAGGGCGCAATTGCGCTGAGCACCTTTTCAACCGCATCACCCGTATGAGCGAAGTCGCAAAGCACGGTAAACTCTCCGGCATACAGTACCTCACAGCGTCCGCGCACGCCGCGAGTGGCGTGAAGCACGCGCGCAATCTCTTTCCAACTTGCGCCGATGGTACTCAAAACAGCAGCGGCAGCCAGTGCATTATCCACAGAATATGCCCCCGGCATCGGGAAGAAAAGAGGCTCCTCCTCGTTCCCCTTCGCAAGCAAAAAGCGTGCGCCACCCGCCGAAAGTTCAATTTCCTTTGCCGTTACATCCACAGGCTGTGCCTTGATGCCGAAACTCATCACCGGCTGGCGTCCGTCCAGCTCCTTGGCTAAGCGCACACCGTATTCATCATCGAGATTGATGACGGCACAGCGCGTCTGTTCAAACAAGCTTTTTTTCGCCTGGTAGTAATGTTCAAAGTCACCGTGATAGTCAAGATGATCCTGCGTTAAATTGGTGAATACGCCAACTTCAAACGTCAGCCCCCATAAACGCATCTGATCGAGCGCCTGGCTGCTGGCCTCCATCACTGCGAAGTCACACCCGGCAGCTTCCATTCGGGAAAGGAGCGCCGCCATGTCCCACGCTTCCGGCGTTGTGTACTTTGCCGGAACCTCCATGGTATCAATCATCGTGTGAATCGTTCCAATTAAACCGACGCGGTGTCCCATCTGCTGAAGCGCCTGCTGAATCAAGGTTGTCGCCGTTGTTTTTCCGTTTGTTCCCGTAACGGCAATCAAACGCAGACGCTGTGCGGGGCGTCCGAAAAAGTTTTGGCACAAAAGTGCGTACGCCTTTCGGCCGTTTTCCACACGCACTTCACACGGCAGGCCCAAAGGACGCTCTGTCACAATGCAGCAAGCTCCCATTTCAAGTGCCTTTTTCGCATAATCATGGCCGTCTGTCTGCCGCCCCTTGGCGCACACAAACACCGCACCGGGCGTCACTCTGCGGGAATCCTGGGTCACCAGCGAAACCGGCTGACGCGCCGCGGGCAAAGTTCCCTCAAAAGACACACCCTCAAATAATGTGGTCAAATCCACCGCCAATCCCTCTTTTCGTCAATCTCTCAGGCTCTTATCCTCAAACTCCACCTGCACGACGGAACCAATGGGAAGGCTGGTTCCCTCGGCAATGTCCTGTGTGATAGAAAGAACATTTGCCTCATCTTTCACTGAGCCGATGGCGGAAAGGTTCAGCTGAAGTCCCGCCAAAGTTTCCTGAACTTGACTGTTCGTCAAGTTCAGCAAATTCGGCACAGTAACCACCTGCTGCTGTGCGCCTGCGTCCGTATACAAAATTACGGAAGAACCGCGCACCAGCTTTTGCCCGGCCATCGGGTACTGAGCGGTAACGGTCGTGCCCGAGCCAATCACTTCACAGTCAAAGTCACCGGCTTTATTCATTTGGATCATCGCCTCGTCCACCAGCTGACCCGTCACATCCGGCAGCGACACCTCGGCGAACTCGGCTTCGCCTTCATCGTACTCACAAACCACGCCCAAATAAGGCAGAATTTCACGCATCACTTTACCTACATACGGGCCGCAAATACGTCCGCCGAACGTGTTGCCGTCCTCGCGCTTCGGGGTATCCGCAACAATCAAAACAGCCACTTGAGGGTCGTCGGCGGGCGCAAAGCCAAAGAACGAAGCCACATAGGTCTGGTTGGCATCGTCACCTTGGATGCTTTGGTCTTTCTGGCTGGTACCTGATTTTCCGCCTACGCGGTAACCCGCAACATAAGCGTTATTGCCGTGACCTGTCGCTACGCTCTCTTCCAGCATCAGCGCAATCGTTTTGCTCACGTCGGCGCTGACCACTTGGCGCTTAACCTGTTTTTCTGTTTGCTGAATCACATTGCCGTCTGCATCCAGCACTTGGTCCACTACATAAGGGACTAAAAGCTCTCCGCCATTGATGGCCGCCGTTGCCGCTGTAATCATGGCAATGGGCGTTACTGCCGTACTTTGTCCGAACGCCGCGCTGGACAGCTCGGTAATTCCCATTTTATCTAAGGGAATCGTCTGGCTCTGCGCCTCGTCGTCCATATCGATGCCGGTTTTCTCATTAAAACCAAATGCATTTAAGTAATTACAAAATACATCTGCACCCATTTGCTGGCCTAACTGAACAAAATACGGGTTGCAGGAGTAGTTCAAACCGTTGTAAAAATCAAGCGAAGTAATTCCCTTTTGCACGTGCTGGCCGGCGCAGCCAATGGTTCTGTCTGCCACAACAATGCTTCCCGTACAGCCAAAGGTGGTGCTTGTCGTTGCCTTGCCGGAATCGAGCGCCGCCGAAGCGGTAATCGTTTTAAAAACAGAGCCGGGATAATAGATATCCGACACTGCTTTGTTGCGCCGCTGTGCCCAAAGCGCCGTATCGTAAGCGTCTTGGCGCTCCTGCTCATCGGCGATTGCGTTAATCTGCGCGAGCACCTGCTCATTTACAATCGTGTTGGGGTCATTCAGGTCATAGTCGGGCTTTGTCGTCATGCCCAAAATCGCCCCTGTTTTCGCATCCATTACAATGCCGACCGCACGATTCTGCACATTGTTCAGCTCTACCATTGTTTCCACTTGTTTTTCCAAAATACTTTGGATGGTCTGGTCAATGGTCAGCACCAGGCTTCCGCCGCTGACGGCATCGTACTGCACTTCATATTCTGTCTGTGCCAAATCGTCGCCCCACGCATTCTGCGGCACAACTACACGGCCGGGCGTTCCCTTCAGCACTTCGTTGTAATAGCGTTCAATGCCGTTGACGCCGTCGCCGTCTGCATTGACGTAGCCAATCACGGTGGAGGCAAAATTATTATAAGGATAATAACGCTTTGTGTCCTGCACCAGCGTAATGCCTTTTACTTTCCGAGATCTGTTCTCTTCCAAAGCATTATATTCTTTGATCCACTGCGTAATGGCATCAGCCTGCGGCTTTTCAATTTTGCGCTTAATAATTTGATACACGCTGTATTCGCCGTTTTCGCGCTGTGCAGTCAGCTTTTCCAAAATGGCCTGCTGATCCATTTCCAAAATTTCTGCCAGCTTCGCAGCAACAACGTTCACATCAGTTTTCGCGGTGTTCATATCAAACGGCGATACCACTACCGTCCAAACTGTTGCGCTTTGCGCAAGGAGCTTCATGTTTTTGTCGTAAATATTGCCGCGGCTGGGGTTAATCACCTCATCTGCGGTCTGCTGCGCTTCCGCTTTGGCACGGTTCGTTTTGCCTTCCACAATTTGATAACGGTAAAGCATAAAAATGAGCAGACAAAAAAACGCAATCAAAGCCCCCGCAACCGTCCACAGACGAATACGCATGCTGCGGGAAACCGCATTTCCGGTTTGGGCTTCGTTCGTACTTGATGTTTCACGATCAAAAGGCTTTGCCATACTATACTCCTTTTTTTGCAGCCGACGCTCGACAAAAAGAAAAAATCACCGCGCTTGCGCACCGTTCACCACGGGTCGAAAGGCGGTGATAAAAATTATGAGATCAACCCTTAAAATATTCCGCAATCGCGCTTGCCGTTTCTCCAAGCCACTGTGTCACACGGCTAAACCCTGTTTTGCTGCGTGTCACTGTGTCCTTGTCGCTTTGTGCCACATACGACACTTGGCCTCGCTCCATTTTCACCAGCCCCAGCTGGTTTTGCGCATATTCTTCAATCTCTGTGATATTTGCCTTCATGGCAAGTTCATTGTTCAAATAGTCATATTCGCTTTGCAGTTCCGTGAGTGCGTCTTTCTGCACCTGGATATCGCCCATCAGCATCGTTGCCGTTGCCTGGGAAACAAGCACTGAAACCACCAAGCTCAAAACGAAGGTGACAACAGCCACCACTTTTACCAATTTCATATCCACGGCAAAGCGGCCGAACAGCTTCGTTTTCTTTTTCTTTTTGTTCTTTACTACTTTTAAGGGCTCTCTGCGCCGCTCCTCCCGCGGTGCAAACACCTCTAAATCATAATCCAATGCCGCTTGACTGTGCATCGGAATCACCTCCCTTGTGCAAAACGCCCGAACGGGCAAACCTCCGCGACTTTGTGCCGGCTGAACCGGCCTTGCCGCATCCACCTCAAATCTTTTCCACGATTCTTAATTTTGCACTGCGAGCACGTCGATTTTCTTCATTTTCTTTTTTTCCAGCCTCAATCGGCTTTTTGGTAATCAATTTCGCTTTGGCTTTTCCTCCGCATACGCAAACAGGGAATTCCGGCGGGCAGGTACACGCTGTCGCCCATTCCCGAAAACGCTGCTTGACCAAACGATCTTCCAGTGAATGAAACGTAATAATGCAAAATCTGCCGCCCGGCTTCAGCAGGCTGAAAATAGCATCCATACCATCGCTTAAAGCATCGAGCTCTCCGTTGACGGCAATGCGCAGCGCCTGAAAGGTGCGCCTTGCCGGATTTTTATCTTTTCTTCGTACTGCGGGCGGCACAGCACCGGATACAACCTGCGCCAGCTGCGCAGTGCTGACCAGCGGCTGCTCTTGCCGATACGCAACCACTTTGCCGGCAATCTGCCATGCATACGGCTCTTCCCCGTACTCGCGCAGCACGCGCGCCAGCTCTTCGCGTGAAACAGAGGCCAAAAAATCGGCCGCCGTGGGCCCCTCCTGACTCATGCGCATATCGAGCGGAGCATCACCCAGATAGGAAAACCCCCGCGAACGCTCGTCCAACTGATGAGAAGACACACCCAAATCGAGCAGCGCGCCGTCCAACCCCTCTACGCCCAAATCGCGCAAAACAGTGTCCGCCCTGCGAAAGTTGCTGTGCACCACCTGCGCAGGCAAGCCTGCCAAACGTTCTTTTGCTACCGCAACAGCAGTAGGGTCTTGGTCAAAGCTGAAAAGGCGTCCTGTTGTCAGGCGGCGAGCAATTTCACGCGAATGACCCGCACCACCGGCAGTTCCATCCATGTAAGTACCGTCGGGCCGAATCGCAAGGCCCTCCAGACATTCCTCGAGAAGCACCGAAACATGGTGAAACTCCATCGCATTAAAACCCCATTTCTTTCATTGCCTGTGCAATGGCCTCGCTGTCAAGGCTCTCATTCATCCTGTGCCATGCATCTGTATCCCAAATTTCGGCATGGCTGCCAACGCCGATGACTGTTACTTCTTTTTTCAGAGAAGCATGCTCACGCAGCGCAGCGGTCAAGAGGATACGCCCCTGCTTGTCCGGTACCACTTCGGCCGCAGATGCATACAAAAAACGCTGCACTGCACTGGATTGCACCACACTTTTCTGCGCGAGAATCTGTGCCATGCGCTCCCACTCTTCCTGCGGAAAGGCAACAAGACACTGATCCAGCCAGCGTGTCACAATAAACTGTGCGCCCATTTCTTCTCTGAACTTAGCCGGAAAGTTCATGCGTCCTTTTTCGTCAATGGTGTATTGGTATTCTCCAATGAGCACCGGAACACACCTGCTTTCCCACGCAAAAATCCAAGCAAGCAAAACACGCCGCACAGCCGCACACAGTGGGCGAAAGATACATTTACACCCACTTTCACCCACTTTGCCCCACTTGGTAACTCTATTATAATGTTATAGCATCGAAAAAGCAACCTCTTTTTGTCGAAAATGATACATTTAGAAAAAACTTTCACAAAAAATACAGGATGTTTTTACTCTTCTATTCGCACCAATTCACACTTGAAAAGCACATAATTTTCATGATATACCGATTGGCAAACGAAAGCACTTCCTCAAAAAAAGCAAACTTCAAGCTTTTCAGAAAAAAATACATGCTAAGTGTGGGCACACAGGGCACCTGACAGAATCGGCATATTCTTCACAGTGAATACTTTTGTGTGTTCAAAAAAGAAAACTTTCAACTCTGCAAAAAGGTCTTAGTCCTCATTCTCTTCGCTTTGCTCTGCAGACTCCGTAGGAACCTCTTCGTATAGGATGCCAAAAGCACTTTTCAAATTTTGAAAAAACGACGACATTTTCTCTGCCATATTGTTCACTCCTCTTTCTGTTGGCCTCATTAAGAGGCAACCGCGTTTGATACAAGGAAGATTGTATATCTTAATAACGCGCGAAAGATGTAGATTGTTGCAAATGAAGATACTTTGTCATACTTTTGTCGCCGTTTTGCTGTTTTTTCCAAAAACAGCAGCACGTTTTTCAAACAAGCTTCCCGACGCTCGTTTATCACAAGCAAAAAAGCGGATTCTCTTTTCTTGAGAATCCGCTTTTTCCGCAGTTGCCTGCTTGGTTGGGCTAGATGGATTCGAACCATCGGAATGACGGAGTCAAAGTCCGTTGCCTTACCACTTGGCGATAGCCCAGCATATAAAAACGGCAAACCGTATTTGATTTGCCGTTTTCTTTATGGGGTGGGAGATGGGACTCGAACCCACGACAACCAGAACCACAATCTGGCGCTCTACCACTGAACTACACCCACCATAAATGGTGCGCCCAAAGGGACTCGAACCCCTGGCCCACTGCTTAGAAGGCAGTTGCTCTATCCACCTGAGCTATGGGCGCATACATGAGCCTCTCGGAACACTGCTTGTTTATTATAGCGTGCTTTTTTCTGTTTGTCAACACTTTTTTTCAAAAAAAGCAGAATTTATTTCTTCTTTTCGTTTGACATCATTACGCTCTTTGGGCTATCATAATAAAGGTTTTTATTTGTAGGCTCCTTGCATGCGCCCGGCAGATCCTGTTTCCACCGGGTGCAAGCGCGAATGCTCAGCCGATTACTTGTTTTGCTCGGGTATTTGGCTGCGCAATTCAATCGCAGGCCTGCGCATCTTTAACTGCAAATTCCCTGAAAAAGGAAAGGAAGCTTCATGAAAGTTACAATCCCCTCTTTAGACCAAAACGGTATTCAGCTGGCCGCCGCTGCTTACGCGTGCGGTATTGTCTGTATTTTACCTTTATATTCTGAAAACGGTTTGATTCAACTTGTATCTGCCAAATGGCACATGTTTTTCTTTTCCACTTGTGCAGCATTGGTTATCATGTGTGTGCTTGCACTTTATCACCGTTTTTATCAAAGGAAACCATTGCGCCGATTTGTCTTTAAGCCATCTCGTATTTCTCTCACATTAGTCTTTATGCTGCTCACTTATACCGTGAGCACACTTTTTTCTCACATGCCGGAGCGCTCTTTTTGGGGGCTTGATTCGCGCATGAACGGTTGGCTCATGTTTGCACTGTGCACAATATGCTATTTTTTAATCTGTACTCTCATATCGTCAAACCAAATTTTGTTGATCTGCAACGCCATGATCATCGGGGCATCTCTTTCCTGCCTTGTCGCTTGGCTGAATTTATTTTGTATTGATCCTCTCGGCTATTACAGCTATATCCCCCAGCACGCACGTCATCAGTTTATCTCCACAGTAGGAAATATCAATTTTTTCGGTGCGCTGCTGTGTCTGGCTGCTCCTTACGCACTTTATCAAGCGCTTTTCTCTTCTTCTCATCGATTTTGGTATCAGGCAAGCGCCGTATTTTTGCTGAGCTCCTTTTTGGTTGCCAACAGCGACGGTCCTTGGCTCGCACTTGCCTGCGGAACATGCGTCATTCTTCTGAATCAAAAACTTGGCACATTACAGGCCAAACGGCTTTTTTTCGTGGGCGGCCTGTGCTGTTCCGTTTGGCTGTTTGCCGGAATTCTCATTCGCATCGTTCCCATTTATGCACCGATGCGAACCATCTCCTCTGTTTTATGCCATCCGCTTGTCGCCTGCTGCGGAATCCTTGGATGCGCGGGCATGTGGCTTTTGTTTGATAAAACCAAACTCTCCGCACGTTTATTTTTTCGCAGTATCTTTGCCGGCGGCATCGTAATCGCCCTTTTGCTGCTTGCCATGTGCAATCTTTGGAATGTTTCTCTTGGGCCTTTAAACGGACTTTTGCAGTTTGGTCCGCAATGGGGCTCTAACCGGGGCTATGTCTGGGGAATTCTTGTAGACCGCTATTATTATACCTTTAATTATCGAGAACAGCTTTTCGGCATTGGGCCCGACTTAGTAAGACACCTTTTAAATCCTGTTTACAGCCAAAAAATCATTGCCATGAACGGGACTACATTTGACAGTGCGCACAACGAGTTCCTTCAAATGCTTATCTGCTGCGGCCTCTTTGGACTGCTTTTCTGGCTTTTGTTCATTTTTTCACATATCAAGCACTCGCCTTACAGCGCACCTTACCTCACAGCAAGCCTTGTCGCCTATTGCGTCCAAAGCTTTTTCAGCATCCATTTTGTAGGAGTTTTCCCTATTTTCTTTGTTCTTTGTGCACTTACCGCTGTCAAAAAAAGTAAAAAATAGATTTTTTCGTCATTTTGACGAAAAACAATTTTTGCTTATCTTTTCACAATTTTTATAAAGTAACTCTCATTTTATCCTACGGAAAAAAGAAAATCGAGGCTTATTTGTCGCAAAACGACAAGTTTTCAACAGTCTTTTCACAGGTTTTGCACAAAAAAAGCGCTCTTTTTTGTGCGTTTTTCCACTTGCAAATGCTTTCAATTTCTACTACAATAAGTATCACAGACCTGCCTAAAGTATGCAGACTGTAATATTCTATTTCGATATTGAATTAGGAGGAATTGAAATTGAGACTGAAAAAAGTAATTTCTGGCGTTATGGCTGTTGCTATGGCAGCAACTTTCGCCGCGAGTGCATTTGCAGCTACGGCTGGTGAGGGAACTCCCGGTGAGCCCAACAAACCTGGCACTGGTGGCAGCACTGGTGGCAACACTAGCGGCATCGTTCTCCCCGAGGACGCTACTTCCGGCCAGATTGCCGGTTCTTTGGCTGACGCTCTGAAGAAAGACCCCACTAACTACGAGAACGCAACTCGCTTGGTGAACACTCTGAACGAGGACAAGAAAGTTTTCGTTGACGCTAACATCACCGAGGCTATGCTGCTCGCTCTGCGCGCACAGGGCAAAGCTTACAACTACACTATCAACAATGTAGGCGTGAGCATCTTGTCCACCAAAGACTTGGCTGATAAGCTCAGCATCAAAGAGGTTTCTTACAGCGCTACGGGTGCTACTTTCGAGGCTAACTACGCTGGCGGCGCTCAGTCTGCTTTGGGTACCTATGTTACCATCAGCGTTCCCTACAATCTGGACGGTTCTTGGAGCTGGGTTTCCGACAACGGTCAGAGCGGTGCAGTTATCGTGACCAACACCGGCAAAACCGCTACTTTGGGCTTCTTTGCTCCGCACTTCACGAAGTACACCCTGACTAAGGGCACCACCACTCCTCCCACCTCTGGCAGCGGCAGCGTAATCAAAGCTACCGGTGCTGACATGAACACCATCATGATGGGCATTGTGGGCACTGCTCTGGTTGCAGGTGCAGGCATCGCTTTTGTTTCCGTGAAAAAGCGCGCTCTGAGCAAATAATTTGAGGTTTTAAAATGAACAGTTCACTTATTTCTGTGGATGTTCTGAAGAGAAAGGGGAAGAAATTCATTCTTCCCCTTTTCTTTTGCATCATCACACTTTTGATTCTTTGGCTGATTGCATTGCCCATCGGATTTGCTGTATCGAAAGCAGCAGATCAGGAAGGGTTTAAAGCCATTGAGCCGACCATTAATTTATTTGACGGTTCCGCTAATATCGAAAGCGGTACCGTTAATCTGAACGATTACGGCGGTTATCCGACAGAAGGAGAAAACTACGGCCGTCTGACGATCGGTGGTACCAGCATTGACTGCAACTTGTTCTACGGCGATTCCGCAGTGGAACTCAGCAGCGGTGCCGGCACCTACGCAGGTGCATCCATTCCCGGACAGGGCAGCACCACATTGATTGCAGGCCATACCGGAACGTATTTTCGTGATTTTGAACGCATTCAAAAGGGAACTATGATTTCCATTGAAACACGCTATGGCAAATATCGCTATGAAGTCACTGATATTCGCATCGCTGAAGAGAATGATACTTCAGCATATGATCTCAATGCTTCCGAAGATAATTTAATTTTGTATACCTGCTATCCGTTTGGTCAGATTAGCCCGACTACACAGCGCTGCTTTGTTTATGCTAAATTCGTCAGCGGCCCCACCATCTTGGAGGATTCCGTGAATGAAAAATAAGATTTCCAATCTCCCGATGCTGGGCGCAAGATTTTTATTGTGTCTGTCCAGCGCCTTGCTCGCTTTGCTTCTTTCTCTTCAATTCACTTTATTTAACGAAAGCTATCTGCTCAGCACGTTAGAATCTACCAATTATTTTCCTACGGTCGCACACACCGCTAAAACGGTCTGTGAGGGTCTTTTCTCACAAGCCGGGTTTGGTGCCGGCCTTGTAACAAACTATATTTCTGAAGACACCGTCACAGCCGATATTACAAGCGCACTTTATAACCGTTTTCGCAATGCCGGCTTGAAAACGAACGCACGCTTTGCAACACTGGCTGTGAACTTGCAGGATGCTATGAACGCTGAAACCGGTGTGATTGCATCCGAAGATGAATATGCTCGTTTCATGTCATTGCAGGCTTCCTGTGAAGCCTCGTATCAAACGATGGTCAGCCCCCCGTTTGATACGCCGCTTTCTATTGTTTTGCAGTATCGTTCTATGCGTGCTGTTCTCTTTCCCGCTGTTGCAATTCTAATTTTATTATCTGTATTCTCCTTATTTAAATTAAGCGAGAATATGAAACAATTTTTTGATAACATTTCACGCGGACTTCTTCCCGCCGGTTTTGCCTGTGTGCTTGCCGGGCTGAGCTTTGTTTTGTTCAGCGGATTCCAAACTTGGATGCCTGCGGAAAATATTGCACACACGGCCTTTACAAAGTGGATCGGCGGCCTGTTCCCCTATCTCGCTGTGTTAGGCATTTTAATCGGCGGAGCCGGGCTTGCAGTATATGCTTTTCTTGTAAGACAAATTCACCTGAAACAAAAATCGGGTGCAAAAGGCAAGGGCGGCAAACTCATCTCTACACCTGTACCGCCTTCTCGCAAAGCAGACGGTGCACAGCCTGCGGTTCGACAGGCTCAGTCAGCAGCGGCTCCTTCTGCCTTACCGGCTTCCCCCGCTCCGGCAGCTGCTCCTGCGCAAAGACAAGCTGTTTCTCCGGCACAGGAACATCAAGCTCACCAGCAGCCGGCTCAAACAACTGCTCCGGTTCAAAATCAAGCGGGACAAAACGGTGTAACGGTTTCCTTGCCGCAAAATTCCAATCAAGAAAATGCTCCCGGCAACCGAAATATTCGTTTACCCTAAACTGCTTGAGCGTAACAGCATAAATCCCATAGATTTGTAAATGATGCAATACAATAAATATCCCCCGGCGAAGCCGGGGGTTTTGCACAGACGGGTGAAACCC
>LBJMC04202__coassemble_181_pt1 | contig 65477 bp, 59 predicted proteins | sample LBJMC04202__metabat2_low_PE_025 | metagenome-assembled genome bin LBJMC04202 | reverse complement strand
ACATTAGTCTTTTTTCGAACCACTCGCCTAGCGAGTGGTTTTCGGAACACAAAAAGCAGACATGCAGTTCTTTTGCATGTCTGCTTTTTCATTTCTCAGTCTTGAAAAATAGCTTGTTATAAGCTTTGCTGTACTGCCCCGGCATATCGCAGCGAAATCGCAAACTTGAATGCTTTTTCCAGCTTACATTAAGCCTTCCAAATGCTGCATCAATAAGCTGACGCCGGTAATGCCGAACCAGCAGCAAGCCCCCATCAAAATCGGTTTTCCGCCCGTTTTCACCAGCTTAACCAGATTGGTATTCAGGCCGATTGCCGCCATTGCCAAAATGATAAAGAATTTAGAAAGCTCCTTCAGCGGGGCGAAAAAAGACGCATCCACGCCGGAAAGCGTTGCCACCGTTGTGATAATGGACGCCAGCACAAAGAATAAGATAAAAAAGGGAAAAATCTTTTTCAGCTCAAAAGATCCATTCGAGAGTTCGCCGCCGCGTTTGACCTGCCAGGTACGCCAAAAAGCCAGTGCCAACGTAATGGGAATAATGGCAAGTGTGCGTGTGAGTTTGACGATGGTAGCATAATTCAGCACCGTGCCGCCTGTTCCATGAAGCGTGTCCCACGTTGCCGCAGCCGCTGTCACGGAAGAAGTATCATTTACCGCCGTGCCCACAAACAATCCAAAGCCTTCATTACTCATGCCCAAAAGCCCACCGAGCGTCGGAAAGAACAGCGCTGCCAAAATGTTAAACAGGAAAATCACGGAAATGGACTGCGCAATTTCCTCATCGTCTGCACTAATCACCGGTGCGGTGGCCGCAATGGCCGACCCGCCGCAGATGGAAGAACCTACCCCGACCAGCACCGAAATATTATTCGGCATATGCAAACGCTTGCTTAGTACAAAGGCAATCACCAATGAAACCGTAATGGTGGAGCAGATAATGGGCAGGGACAAAAGCCCTACTTTTGCAATCTCTGAAAGATTTAAGCCAAACCCCAGCAGAATCACCGCATACTGCAAAATTTTTTTCGAGGTAAACGCCACACCCGGCTGAAAGACTTCTCGGCTGCCCATCAGCAGCGTGACTGCCATACCGAGCACAATGGCGAACACCGGCCCGCCGATCACGGGAAACAAGGGCCCCAGCCACCAGCTGGGAATCGCCAAAAGCAGACAAAGCAAAAATCCCGGTGCAGTTTTTCGTAGTTGTTCCATTGGTACATCCTCTCCATTTATCGCTTATTTTTTACTTCGTCTTGATTATAACCGAATTTTACGATAAAATAAAATGAAGAATTTTTATTTAACTATAAATAAAACTTATAGGTGATGCAATGCTGGACCCAAGATGGAACACATTTCTTGTTTTATGCGAAACGATGAATTATACCCGTGCTGCCGAGCAGCTATGCTTAACGCAGCCTGCTGTAACACATCAAATTCGCTATTTAGAAAACTATTATGGCTGTCGGCTGTTTTCTTACGAAAACAAGGTGCTGCGGCTTACTGAGGCAGGCATGCGGCTGCGCGAATTTACCCGCTCTATGGTGTATAACAGCAATAAAATTGACCATGCCATGACACAGCAAGCGCCGCTTTCCCTGCGGGTGGGCACTTCAAAAACGATTGGGGAATACGTCATTGCCCCGAAAGTAAAGCAATTTTTGCGTGCGCATCCCGAAGCTGATTTTTCACTTTTGGTTGAAAATACACAGGTGCTTCTCAGTGAGCTAGAGGAGGGACGGCTGGACTTTGTGTTAGTAGAGGGCTTTTTTGAGAAAAGCCGCTATCAAACGCGGCTGTTTCGCAAAGAAAGCTTTTTTGGGGTTTGTGCACCGGAACACCGGCTGGCAAATCGCTGTATCTCCTTGGACGAATTGCAAGGTGAACGGCTGATTCTGCGCGAAGAAGGGTCCGGCACACGCGCCATTTTTGAGGACGCTTTGCGCCGCCAAAACTGTACCCTCTCGGATTTTAACCAAGTTTCGACCATTAGTGATTTTTCGTTGATGAAATCGCTCGCGGCAGACGGAATGGGTGTTTCGTTTTTATATGCGCCCGTGGTTCAGCGCGAACTCACGGCGGGAAGCTTGGCAAAGTTTGAAGTGGCCGATATGCCCATGAGCGGCTCTTTTTATTTTGCATGTTTAAAAGATAATCTCTTTTCCGGCTTATGGGAGGAATGGGCGCAGAAATAAACAGAATATAAGTTTAAATAAGGAGCAACGTGCATATGAATAATTTATTGAAAATATTAGAAATCATTTCATCGTCATCCCCGTACTTGTTCATACTCTTTTCCCTCTTTGCGCTCATCAGCTTATTAAATATATATAACACCTATCAAAACAGTGATAAAAATAAACGGTTATCACTTAAAACCGCAGTTAAAATTGGTATTAAGAACTTTTTTGAAAAGCTTATTTTTCTAGCCGCTCTGTGGCTTATTATGCTGATGTATCTACAAATCGACATTTTGGACTTTCTTTTAAAACACTCATTGATTGCAATGAGCTTCCTTATTACTGTCGCTTTAAGTACATATCGTGGATATACTACATATCACGACCTAAGGTTTGATGATTTTTTAGATGAAATAGGACGAAATACATACAATTGCAATGCTTCATATTTAAAATACGAAAACACATTGGTAGATCATCAAAGATCTGTTGAAATTCTCACTCAAAAAATAGATATTGTAAAGTTAATAGCGCCTATTTCAATCATTACTATCCTTGCACCCAATATTTTAGAAGGGAAAAATATAAATCTTAAATGGAACTCACACACTATCATTTTTATTGCAATTTCTACTTTTCTTATTTTCTTCCTATTCAGTTGCTTAAGAAATTTGCATCGAGAAAAGCGAAAATGTGCAGCAATTCAAAAAAGACTTAATGAATTGAAGTACAAAAAAATATCATCAGACTCATCGACTATCTATCGTTACATTGATGAATCTAAATAATCAAATAAAACACATCAAAAAGCAAACCGCATTGCAAAGCAATATAAAAATACAAAACTCCCCCGCTGAGGATGGCACAGCAATTTGCACCTTCTCAGTGAGGGAGTTTTTATCTATCACTCATATAAAATGTTTAAACGGCCGTCCGGGCGTTTTGTCACCGTGACGGGCACTTCATATACCGTTTCAATATTTTGTTTTGTCAAAACCTGCTCTGGGCTTCCGTGTGCCATCACCCGGCCTTTGTGCATCAAATAAAGGCGGTCGCAAAACATGGCGGCTAAATTTAAGTCATGCAGGGCGGCAATGGTGATGCAGGGCAGCTGCTTGACCAAGCGCAAAAGCTGAATTTGGTATTTGATGTCCAAGTGGTTTGTCGGCTCGTCCAACACAAGGCAAGGCGTATTTTGCGCCAAAGCACGCGCCAGCAATACGCGCTGCCGCTCGCCGCCCGAAAGTGTGGAAAACATCCGCGCGCCTTCTTTTTCCATTTCGACTGCACACAGTGCTTTTTGCACCTGTTCATGATCTTCTTTGCTCCAGTCTCTCAGCGGGCGCTGGTAGGCACTGCGCCCCATTAACACCATATCATACACCGTAAAGTCAAACGCAATGGGGCTGTGCTGCGCATGAACCGCAATTTTTTTCGCAGTTTCCTTGGCTGAAAAATCCGTCAGCAGCCCTTCATCGATGCGGATTTCTCCCGCGCTCGGCTTGATGGTGCGGTATAAACATTTCAGCATCGTCGTTTTGCCGCTTCCGTTCGGGCCAAGCAGCCCGACAAGCTCGTGCGTTTCCAACGACAGGGACACGCCCTGCAAAATCTGTGCTTGCCCAATCGTAACGCCGATATGCTCCGCGCTTAGTTTCATACCGCTTCCCCTCCGTAACCGTACCGCTTTGGCAAAATTAAATACAGGAAGAACGGCGCGCCCAAAAGTGCCGTCAGCACTCCGATGGGAATTTCTACGCCGGGCACAAGGCTTCGGCAAAGCACATCCGCCCACACCAAAAACACCGCCCCCAGCAGTGCCGACAGCGGAATGAGTGTGCGGTGGTCATTTCCGGTACAGGCACGCACCACATGCGGAATGACAAGGCCGACAAAGCCCACCATGCCCGCCTGCGATACGGAAAAGCCCGCCAGCAGCGCCCCCATAATGAGATACACCCAGCGTTTTCGGCTTAAATCCACGCCGAGGGTTTGGGCGGCTTCATCGCCCAAAAGCATCACATTCAGCACATTGCTCTGCGTCATTAAAAACAGCACCACAGGCAGCAAAACACAAAACAGTGCCGCATTTCCCTGCCAAGAAGCACCGCCTGTGCCGCCCATTTGCCAATGAAGGATTTGGGTTGCCGCGCCACTTTCATGCGAAAAAAAGAGAATCATATTCGACACCGCACTGCAAAGGGCCGACACCGCGGTGCCGGACAGCAGCAGGCGCACCGAACCATGATGCAGCCCTTTTCCCGCCAATAAAAGCACACAAGCTGCGGCCCCCAGCGAACCGAAAAAAGCCATCAGCCCCACAAATCCGCTGCCGAGCCAAGTGCCGATGCCGAGCAAAATAGCTGCCGTTGCACCGAGTGTGCCGCCGGAGGAAATGCCCAGCAGATACGGGTCGGCCAGCGGGTTTCGCACAACAGCCTGCATTAAAACACCGCACACGGAAAGCGCCGCTCCAACGCCTGCCGAAAGCATCAGCCGCGGCAGACGAATGAGCCAAACCACGTTATGCACGGCCTGCTCCTGCGCCGGAACCTCTGCCCAAGGCCCTTGCAGCAGCGCGGTATACACCTGCCCTAAAGTAAGCGGCATTGTGCCGAACGTCACAGCGGCCATCAGCGAAAGCGGCAGGGCTGCGAGTAAAACAATCAGCGCTGCACGCGCTCTTGCACGCTGCTTCACGCCGCTGCCTCCCCATGCATGCCTTGCGATAACGCGCGGATTCCGTCGATACTGCGCACGCCACTTGCGTAAATATCGCCCAACATGATGGGATAAACACGCTCATTTTGCACCGCCGAAAGCGTTTGCAAAGCATCGTCAGCGGTAATCACATCGAGCTGCGCCTTTAACACCTGTTCCGGACTTTCGCCGCTGTATGCCATGTATACTACAAAAATGACATCCGCGTTTGCCGCCAGCAAATCCTCTTTTCCAACATTGGCAGAAGCTTCAATTGCTAAGCTGCCGCCGAGCTTTTGCACCATATCCCCTGCCAAGCTGTCCGCGCCATAATTGCGAATACTGTCCCCCATCGGCTCTACCACCAACACGCGCACCGGTTCCTGTCCGGCAGCAGCTGCCTGTGCCTGCTCCACCTGCGTTTGCATTTCAGCAATGAGCGTTTCGCCTTTTTCTCTCACATTGAAGATCGCCGCAATATTGCGCAGGTCTTGATACTCGTTTTCCAGCGTGCGCCCCGCGCCGGATGCCGTGTTGCGCACCATGTAAGTGTTGATGCCCTGTTCCAGCCAGCGGTCAACATCGCTCAGCATTTTGTCGCCAAAGAGCGACCCCCAAGAGAAAATCATATCGGGCGCGAGCACGGTGACGGTTTCCGCATCCGGGGCAAACGGCTCGGTTTGATAGTTGATGGTTTGAAACGCGTCCTGCCATTCTTCTTTTACTTCGTTATCAAGCCCGTATGCCGCAACCACATGATCTTCTAACCCCAAGGCAAGCATGGTTTCAATACAGCCTTGATACACGGCCACCACTTTTTCGGGCGCTTTTTCATACGTCGTCTGCACCGGGTTGCCCGCATAATCAAATGTTTCAATGGTAACGGGATAGCCTTCTTGGGAAACAGATTGCGCTGACACGCTTTCGGCACTGCTGGCCGCTGTGCTTTCAGAAGTGTTCGGCGTGCCGGACGCACAAGAGACTAAGAGCAGCGCCGAAAGCGCAATTCCTGCTAACCGTTTGATGTTCATACAAAAACCTCCATAAAAACATAAAAAGTCTGCTTTCCGCTGGGAAAGCAGACTTTCTGAACACAGGAAACATAAGGCGACACCCCAAAAAGGGCGCACCCAATCAACTGCCGTTCAGATGAGCTGCTTTCTTCGGAAGCGGTTCTCACCATTCAAAACAAGCAGGTTTCCTGACTTCTGGGTCTGCGATTCCCGCGCCTTCTCACCTTTCGGCAATGGCATTTTTGCGGGGCTCTCACCAGTTACAGTGACCGGATCGCTCAGGACTTGCACCTGATTCCCTTTTACCCTTTCTCTTTTTACAAGGAAAGGCACTTGTTTTGTTATGCAATGGAGTTATCTTATCAAATCAACATGCAATTGTCAACGGCTTTTTGTGTCGAAGCGCTTTATGCTTCGGCAAGGCTTTTTTCTACCGCTGCCAGTTTTACCGCAAGGCACAGCAGCTCCACTGCCGTTTCCAGTTCAGACAAGGTGGGGTAAGACGGCGCAATGCGGATATGGCTGTCGTCCGGGTCTTTGCCGTAGGGGAACGCTGCACCGGCCGGGGTAAGCGTAACGCCCGCTTTGGCACAAAGCTCCACCGTGCGCGCTGCACAGCCCTTCGGTGTGAACAGGCTGATGAAATATCCGCCCTTCGGCTTTGTCCAGCGAATCTCGCTGTTTTCACCAAACGCGGCGCCAAATTTATTTAAAATCATCTCAAATTTCGGTGCTAAAATAGCGCGGTGCTTTTCCATATGTGCGGCCAAGCCCTGCATATCTTTCAAGTAGCGCACATGGCGCAGCTGGTTCATTTTATCATAGCTGATGACAGCGGGCATTAAATTTGCTTTGATATATTCAATGTTCGCTTTAGAAGCCGCCAAAGCCGCCACACTTGCGCCGGGGAATGTCACTTTGCTCAACGACGTAAACAAAAGCGGACGGTTTTCGTTGCCTGCCTTGCGGCATTCGTCCAAAATATTCAGCACTTCTTCGTGCTCGTCGCACAGGTGATGCACGGCATAGGCATTGTCCCAGAAAATTTTAAAATCCGGCTCGGCGGTTTTCATCGCCGCCAAACGGCGCACCACTGCATCGGAATAGGTGTAGCCGTCGGGGTTGGAATATTTCGGCACACACCAAATGCCCTTTACCGCCGGGTCCTGCACAAGGCGCTCCACCAAGTCCATATCCGGGCCATCCTCATGCATCGGAACCAGCAAAAGCTCCATGCCAAGATATTCCGTGATGCGGAAATGACGGTCATAACCGGGTGCGGGGCACAAAAATTTGCATGCACCTTTTCCCCAGCCCTCGCTTTCGCAAAAACCTTTGCGTATGGCGAGCTCTGCCATATGATACATCATAGTCAAGCTGGAGCTGCCGCACACCAGCGTTTCTTCCGGTGCTGTGCCCAGCAAATCGGCAAAAAAGCGGCGTGCTTCGGGCATGCCTTCCAAGGTGCCGTAGTTTCGGGCGTCAATGCCTTCTTCGCCCATATAATCACAAATTTGCAGCATGGGCATGGAAAGCTCCAGCTGTTCGGTACACGGTTTGCCGCGCGACATATCGAGGCGCAGCCCTTTTTGTACAAACGCTTCATACTGTGCGCGCAATGTTTGATGTTCTTGTTCCAACTGCTGGCGATTCATCGAAATACCATCCGTCATTTGTTGCATCCCCTTCTTTGTGCGGCTTGTGCCGCTTATCCCGTGCGTTTTCGTGCTCTTATTATTATGACCGCCAAAAAGCGGCCGCCTGCACGCTTTGCAGACGTCCGCTCTTTGTTTCATTCATTTTTTCATCAATGATTCGGCCAGATTACTTACACCTTTTTCACAGTCAAAGTGACGGTTTCGCCGTTCAAATCCCATTCCTTAGTGTAACCGTCGATGGGCTCTGTTACGAGGTCATCTGCCAGAACATCGTCGGCAATCGAAGCGCGGTTCGCCTGCATCAGCGTCTGAATTTTCTCATTGCCGCAAACAGACGCAATGATGTGATCCTCTACTTCAAAGCCTGCCTCTTTGCGCATGGTCTGAATTTTGCTTACCAATTCGCGCACAAAACCTTCCTCAATCAGTTCTTGTGTCAGCTCGGTGTCGATCGCCACAGTAACACCGCCGTCTTCCACCGAGAAATAACGCTCGCTTCGTGTCATCTCAATCAGCAAATCGTCCGCCGTCAGGCTGATTTCACCCGTGGACAGCGTCAACTTTAACACGCCGGTTTCATCCAGCTCTTTCTTTGCTTTTGCGCCGTTCAAATTCTGCAAAAGGGTGCGAATTTCACCCAGCTGCTTGCCGTATTTGGGGCCAAGGGTTTTCAGCTGCGGTTTAAAGTGATAGTCCGTAAAGCAGGACATATCGTCTGTGAACGTCACTTTCTTCACGTTCAGCTCGTCCGCAATAATGGCGGTGTAATAATCGCCCAGCACTTCATCAGCTTTTACATACATCTCAGCGAGCGGCTGACGGTTTTTCAAGTTTGCACCGTTACGCGCCGAACGTCCCAGCACCACAATCTTGAGCACCAAATCCATGTCACGCTCTAAAGCTTCATCCACAACGCTTTCGTCTGCTGTGGGGAAATCGCACAAGTGGATGCTTTCCGGGGCGTTTTTGTCCACACTGCGCACCAAGTTTTGATAGATGCTTTCCGCCATGAACGGAATCATGGGGGCAGCAGCTTTCGACACAGTGACAAGCGCGGTGTAAAGCGTCATGTAAGCATTGATTTTATCCTGCTCCATGCCATGCGCCCAGAAACGCTCACGGCTGCGGCGGACATACCAGTTGGACAAATCGTCCACAAACTCCTGCAAAGCACGAGCCGCTTCGGGGATCGCGTAGTCGTTCAGCTCACGGTCAACCGTTTTCACCATGGTATTCATCTTGGACAAAATCCAGTGATCCATCACAGACAGCGAGCTGCGGTCCAGCGTGTACTTTGTCGGGTCAAAATTGTCAATATTGGCATACAGAATAAAGAAGGCGTAGGTATTCCACAGCGTACCCATGAATTTGCGCTGACCTTCCTGCACTGCTTTGCCGGAAAAACGCTTGGGCAGCCACGGCGCACCTGCCGTGTAGAAATACCAGCGGATGGCGTCCGCGCCATACGTTGCCAGTGCGTCAAACGGGTCAACCGCATTGCCCTTCGACTTTGACATCTTCTGTCCGTTTTCGTCCTGCACATGGCCCATGACAATGACGTTTTTAAACGGCGCTTTATCAAAGAGCAGAGTGGAAATTGCCATCAGCGAGTAGAACCAGCCGCGTGTTTGGTCAACAGCCTCGGAGATAAAATCTGCCGGGAAACGAGATTCAAACAGCTCTTTATTTTCAAACGGATAATGATACTGTGCAAACGGCATGGAACCGGAGTCAAACCAGCAGTCAATGACTTCCGGCACACGGTGCATTTCTTTGCCGCAGTGCGGGCAGCGGATGGTCACCGCGTCGATATACGGGCGGTGCAGCTCAATATCCTCCGGGCAGTTGTCGGACATTTCACGCAGTTCGGCAATGCTTCCGATGGCATGACGATGGCCGCACTCACATTCCCAAATATTCAGCGGCGTACCCCAATAGCGGTTGCGGCTGATGCCCCAGTCCTGCACATTTTCCAGCCAGTCACCAAAACGGCCTTTGCCGAGGCTTTGGGGAACCCAGTTCACGGTATTGTTGTTGCGGATCAGCGCGTCTTTGACCTCGGTCATTTTGATAAACCAAGAGTCGCGTGCATAGTAAATCAGCGGTGTATCGCAGCGCCAGCAGTGCGGATAGCTATGCTCAAAGACCGGTGCGGAGAACAGCAAGCCGCGCTCTTTCAAATCGGCCAGAATTTCTTTATCTGCATCTTTGCAGAATACGCCTGCCCACTTGGTTTCCTTGGTCATGCAGCCTGCGCCGTCCACCATTTGCACGAACGGTAAGCCGTATTTGCGGCCCACGCGGGAGTCGTCCTCACCGAATGCCGGTGCAATGTGAACAATACCGGTACCGTCTGTCAATGTAACGTAGTTGTCGCACACGACATACCAGCAAGCCTCTTTCGGCTGCACAAAATCAAACAGCGGCACATAAGCCTTATGCTCCAAGTCCTTGCCGGTATACTCCTGCTCCACCGTGTAAGTGCCTTCGCCCAACACGGTGTCCGCCAACGCTTTTGCCAGATAGTAAACCGTGCCGTCCTCGTTCATTTTCACGCGCACATAGGTTTCGTCCGGGTTCACGCAGAGCGCCACGTTGGAGGGAAGCGTCCAAGGTGTCGTCGTCCAAGCGAGAATATAAGCGTCCTCGTCTTTCACCTTAAACTTGGCAATGGCAGAGCGTTCTTTCACGTCCTTATAGCCCTGTGCCACCTCGTGGCTGGAAAGCGGCGTTCCGCAGCGCGGGCAGTAAGGAACAATTTTAAAGCCTTTGTAAAGCAGGCCCTTTTCCCAAATTTGTTTCAGCGCCCACCATTCCGACTCGATAAAGTCGTTATCATAGGTGACATAGGGGTTTTCCATATCGGCCCAGAAACCAACCGTGCCGGAGAAGTCCTCCCACATGCCTTTATATTTCCAAACGCTTTCTTTACATTTTTCAATGAAGGGTTCTAAACCATAGGTTTCAATTTGCTCTTTTCCGTCAAGGCCAAGCAGCTTTTCCACTTCCAGCTCAACGGGCAGGCCGTGGGTATCCCAGCCCGCTTTGCGCGGCACCTGATAGCCCTTCATGGCGCGATAGCGCGGGATCATATCTTTAATGACGCGCGTTTCGACATGGCCGATGTGCGGCTTGCCGTTTGCTGTCGGCGGGCCGTCGTAAAACATATACGTTTTTGCTTCGGGACGAGAATTGATACTTTTTTCAAAAATATCATTTTCCTGCCAAAAACGCAGTACTTCCTTTTCTCTGTCCACAAAATTTAGGTTGGGATTTACTTTCTCATACATCGGAACTCATGTCCTCCTTTTCAAATTCCGGCAGCCCGGAAAACAAAAAAGCCTTCGCCCTGCAAACAGGGCGAAGGCTTGCGCGTTCGCTATACCACCTTTTGCGATACACCAACATGTATGCTCCCGGATAACGGTGGGACACCGGCGCAGCTTACTGTGGGATGCAAAAACGCAACCAACTTTCAGCCCGCGGCTCAGGAGTGATTTTCCCTTGTAAACTACCGGCGCGAAGCTTTCACCCTTCTTCGCTCGCTGTGGCTTTGGCTTACAAGCTACTGTCTCCATCATTGCCTTTTTCGTTGTGGGCGGAATTTACCGCTTTATCGTATTATATATATCACACTTCACAAAAAAAGTCAACCTTGCTTTTTCTTGCGCCGCTCCCCATTTTCTTCTCAAAAACAGGAAGTTCCTACTGCTGCGCATCCCTGATTACGCTGTCGAGTTTTCCAAAGCGTTTTAAAGCGTCAATATACTGTGCCACAACAACACATTTTTTTAAATCTTTTTCATCTACACCTCGAAATGCACAAAGCTCATCCCAGAGCATTGTACTTCCTTCCACGATGTAAAAGCCGCTGCACAGATCGATACCGACAAAAATTTTTGTAATTTCAGCGCCCCATAAATCCGGATCATCCCGGTTTTCGGAAAGATAAAATTTACGCCCGTTCCCGACATTCTCAAGATAAAAGGCTTTCGGTAACGGCTCCTGTCCACACGGCAGTTTTTCTGCATCAAACGGATTCATAGAAACATTGTCCGAAATCACAGTGAGCGCTTGCGGGTCTGTTATCTCTGTTAAAGCATAATTGCTTTGCAGATACGCTAAAATCTCAGCACCGCTTTTTCTGTTCGGCCGGAGCAAATCTTTATATTTCTCAAATGTATGTTTCCATTCAGCCAGCATTTGCGGGGTGACTTCCTGTGTAATCATGTTATGCTCCTTTTTTTGTGTTTGAACCGTGCAAAAAAAGATGAAACAGCTTTGCCGGAAGCGCCAATACAAGTACAATCCCCAAAGCAATGGCAACGGCAATTTTCAGCGTTTCAATTCCTTTGGCCAAGGCCTCTTGGTTCATTGCTATAATAAAGTAATAAACCGTGTAATAAATGCCCGCACCGGGCACAAGAGGGAAAATTCCCGCCGTGATGTACACCGCATAGGGTGTGCGGCGCGCCACGGAAAAAATGCGCGTCAACAGCGCCAAAACCACCGCCCCGGCAAAGGATGCCGTCACGAGCGAAGGGTTTTGTACCTGCATCAACAGCCAATAGACGGCCCAGCCTGCCATGCCTGTGATACCGCACCAGACGTACTGATTTTTCGGCGCATGAAACAGCAGCGAAAACGCCACCGTGGCCACAAACGAAACGACACACTGAGCGATAAACTCGACAATCAAATGGTCACCCCCGTCATCAGCACGCTGAGCTTCAGCACAAGGCCAACCCCCAGCGCGATGGAACCGCCAACCAGCATGGCATCGATCGCACGGATCGTTCCGGAAAGGTAGTCCCCGCCCGCAATGTCGCGGATACCTGTTGTCAGCGCAATGCCGGGAACCAGCGGGATAATGCCGCCGATGATTACCTTATCCAAATTCATAGCAACACCGAAAGGCCGCATGGCAAGCACGCATAAAAGACTGATCAGCGCCACCCAGACAGATGCCAGCAAATTGGACACCACTTTTCCTGTATTGGCGCGGTCAAGCGCAATGCGCAGGGGTTCCAGGCACAACCCTGCAACGGTAGCTGCCATGGCGTCCATGACAGAACCGCCAAATAAATACGAAAAGCACCCACATCCAATGCCGCAGGCAATCACACGCCAAACGTTTCGCTTATAAGGCATGCGGCGAATTTCTTCCAAACGGCGGTACGCTTCATCGAGGTCAACGCCGCCTGCCGCAATTTCCCGCGAAAGCGCGTTTACAGCGATAATACGGCCAAGGTGTGTCGCTCCGGGCTGCATTGCACGGACGGTGCTGCTTTCACACGCCGCGCCTTCCACGGATGCAAACAAACCGTTCGTTAAAACATATGCATGGAAATCCTTTTCCCCAAACGCTTTGGCCACACGTTCCATCGTATCCTGCACACGAAAGATTTCGCCTCCGTTGTACAAAAGCGTTTCTCCCACCAATACGGCAAAGTGAAGCACGCGCCGGCTGTACTGCGCATCCTGCTCGGCTACACCGCCGCTCACTTCGTCCATGACGCTTCTTCCTCCAGATCTTCCAAGGTTACGCGTTTCCACTGCAAAGGAACGCCGCCTTTGAATGCGCCGTACACCGTGTGTTCTTCCCCACGGAAACCCGCTTTTTCAAACAAGCTGACGGCGTTTGTATTTTCCGAGGCCGTATCAAGAAAAATGGTGTCGTACCCAAGCTTTGCTTCAGCCGCGCCGCGCATGGCTGCCAAAAGCGCCGCTGCACCATAACCTTTTTTACGCTGGTTCTCCGTGGTATAAAGCGCTGTAATGCAATACGCCGAACCATATCCCTGCCCTACGCAGATCGACGCGGGGGTGCCTTCGGATGAAAAGGCAACGTAAGCAATCGCGCCGCCTTTAATCATTTGTTTTTCAATCAAGCGCAAACCGTATTCCTGCCCGTTGCAGTACTCGACCAAAAGTGCAGCAATCGCCTGCGGAAGCTTGCCTGCGCCCGACTGAATCTGACACCGGCGCACCAAAAACAAATTGCTCGCCTTTTCACACAGCGTCATGCGCCAAATGCTGCGTTTTCCGATGTCGTAGCCGTTGCGCAGAAAAAACTTCCGGCTTTCCAGCGGGGTAACGCTGTCATAAGTAAATTCAAATTTCGGCATGACATTGATATAGGTCGGGCCGTTGTAATATTCCTCAATCGCCGCAAGCGATTTTTCCGCATTTTCCATGCTTTTCAGAACGGCGTAATTGGACGCGGCACTGCCGGGATTGGTCAAATCCCGAAAAGCGCGGTAATACGGCGTTTCGGTATATTCCAAATAACGCTTTGGACTGTGAATGTCATACTTTTCGCTTGGTGTCGGCATACTGCGTGTTTCCTCCTCAACGACGGATTGCCTCGCGCACCTTGCCAAACTCCGGTTTGGTTTCGTACAAATGGTGCGCAATCGCTTCCATCAGCCAATAATCTTCTTCTGAATCAATATCCAAAATGCCCGTATCAAACATCTGATACATGCCGCATACCCCGTCCCACAAAAAGCCGGTGGTATTCTCTGTTAAAAAGCGGCGCGTAAACACATAAATCGACGCGTTCAAATCAAACACCGGCGGCGTTTGCTGACGGGCGGTAAAATGGTGGTCAATCACGCGCCGTGCATGGCCGTCCACCAGCTTTGCCATGTTCATATACGGCGTTCTTCTTGCCGGGCAAACACTGAACACCAAGTCGCATTCCGGATTCTCTTTCGCCTGCTGATATGCCCCTGTCACGTCGTTCACTTGACGCAGAGGGCTCGTAATATCAAGGTCGATCAAATAATCATACTGCGTTCCTTTGCGGCGCTCCATTTCGGCAAGGCTGTGCTGAAACACCTTCATTTTCGGCACAATATCCCCGCAAAGCTCCTCAGGGCGGTCAATCACGTGCACTTCCGGATATTTTTCCGTCACTACTTTAACAAGGTCGGGGCTGTCGGTGTTCAAACAAATATCCACAGACACTCCGGGATTCTGCTTGATAAAGCCCTCGGCCGCCGCCAGGCTGTAATAACTGAGCGGGAGGCCGTCAAACATTTTCAAATTTTTATTGCGAAAGCCTTTGCTTCCCGCTCGTCCGCAAAGCGTAATCAGCACTTTTTCCATCGTTCAGCCTTCCTTTCCCAGCGTCAAACGCAGTACATCCTGCGCCATTTTCGGCGAATTGACGCTTTCTTTCTCATCAGAGCAGACATAGCTCAGAAAATAATCCATTTCTCGCAGATAGCGCTCATTCACCGGCTCTTCGCAATGCTCTTCGGTTCCGTCGGGCAGCGTAAGCACCCCGGCGCCGAAATCCGCCGTGCAAGTTCCGTCTTTGCAGAAAAGTTCAATGCTGCGTCGGTACGTTCGGCCGAAATAGTCTAAATGCACTTCCGCCAGCATGTTCTCATAACGGGCAATGTAAACCGAAAGGTCGTCCGAATCAATTTCCAAATCGCTGTATGTGCCTTTGAAATGGAAGGTTTCCAGCGGCATGCCGAACAAGTCCACAAGATAATCCCACTCGTGAATGAGGTCAATCGTCACACCGCCGCCCATTTCTCGGTGCGCGGAATACACGGTGCGGTAATCTACTCCGGCCCGCCAATCAGGCAAATAGGAAGAGCAGATAACACGGGCGCTGTACGGGCGCAAATGCGCTAAATGGCGTTTCAGCGCCAGCATCACGCCGCACCAGCGCATCGGCGCGGCGACATAAGCCTTTTGCTCGGAAGAAATGCAGTCGCACAGCGTTTCGTCAGGCACACTGAAAATCGGTTTTTCAATAAACAGAGCGCCGGCCTTTTCTTTGAGCATTTTCAGTGTCTGCGCATGCAGAGAAGTCGGATTTGTAATAAAAGCGACATCGTAATGAGAAAGCTCCGATTCTGAAAACAGTTCACCGGTTAACAACTCGGAAATCTCTTGGGGCAGCGGCGTGCGGCTGCTGCGCAGCGCCCAAATTTCCAGCGCAATATTCTTTTTCTGCGCCGCGGCGCAAAGGTTTTTTAAGTGGCGCTTTCCAATCGAGCCCAGCCCCGTAAACAGAACCTTCATCACGCGTCCCCCTGACAGGTATTTTTACGCCCGTTCGTCACAATAAATGCCTCTGCGTTCGGCAATGCGCGCAGGCGGTCTTCAAGCGCATCAGCGCCTGCCGCCAATTTATAATTCATTTCTTCCGCATACACAGGCACGGCCACATACAGCATAATCTGTCCGTCCTCGGTAGGTACGGGCAGCAATTTTTTCGGGCCGTTGCCCTCGTCGGGGAAATAGAGCATCATGCCGGAAAAGCCCTGCGCCCCTTCGAAGGGAACCATCGGGTCACCGTTCGGCACGGAATGACCCGCGCCCAGCCATGTGTTGCACAGCTGCGGCATCCGCGCCAAATATTTCAAAGCGCGCACCGGCCAGTAAACACTTTCCGGCACAGGGTTTTCCCCCGCGGAAAACAGTGTCTGCATCGGCCACGATGCGGGCAGATACATCAAAAGCTCTGCGCGGCGCAAATAGCTGTAATGTTCCGGGTACGGCAAATGATCCAGCGTCATTTCCTGCGCCGACATGCCGCTGGTGTATAAAACATAATACGGCTCCTTTGCGGTAGGCTGCATCACACAGACATCCACGCGTCCCGCTTCCATGCTTTTTTCTCGCCACACCACAACATTGCGGCCCGGAAACATCCGCTCCATAAACTGGTCCAGCTCATGCGCATAAGGAGTCGCGTCGCTCGTTTCGCGATTCAACACGTTTATCGGCGGCGTTTGCTCTTGCTCTTGTGTTTCCACAGGGTCTTTTTTGTTGAACAATTTTCCCCACAGTCCCATATTATGCCTCCTCGATCTTCTCCATCAGCGCGATCACACCCAAGTCCTTCTCAAAGCTCCAGCGAGGCTGCGCTTTCCCCGCCAGCACGTCTAAAAAGTTTTGCAGTTCATCCACATAGGCATTTTCCACGATATTATCGGAATAGCGCTCATCGTGTTCAAACGCCGTATAAGTATCTACGGAAAGTTTTTGCTTTTGCTGTGCGTCATAACGATACAGCGCTTTGGGGTTTCCTTCCCAGAACAAATGCAGCCCTTCTCCGTATACCTCAAAGTTGCGCACCGCTTTCGGACTGACTACATCAACCGCCAAAAAGCCTTTCACGCCGTTTTTGTGCCGCAAAGTAACAAAACAGCTGTCCGGATAATCAATTTCAAGCGTGCTGATGGAATCCTTTTCCACATGAATTCGTTCCACTTCACCGAACGTATCAATCAGCCAAGGCAGGTCAATGCCGAAAATTTCACGCACGCCTCCGGTGCGCTTATCCCCTACAAAGAAATTTTTGTAGCTTTCCCAAGGGTGCCAGTCGGGCAGATACTGTCCGATATGATACAGGTAATTGACCGGCTTGTCAAACGCCTGCACCTTCTGTTTGATATACTGTGTTTCCGCGCGGTAGAGCATCGTGCTGGACAAAAACAACACGAGATTTTTGTCCGCCGCCTTCTTCATCAAAGCCTCATACCCGTCGGAAACCAAGTTCAGCTCTGTAAACACATTCAAATCTGCGTCGAGCAATGCATCGATGATGCCCGCATGCGTCAGCGGGGCAGTGCACACCAAAGCCGCATCGTAGTTTTCTTGGGCCAGTGCAGCGTGCAAATCGGAAAACATGCAAATGCCCAGCGCCTGCGCTTCTTCGCAGCGCTGCGGTGAAGCATCCACGCCGAACAGCTGTACATCAGGCATCATGCCCTTTAAAAGACGCGCACGCCTTTTTCCCATGCTTCCCATGCCAACGATCAATACCTTCATCCCAATTCACCTCTTGCTCTTTTTTCTGCCTGCTTTTCTTTGCACTTTTGTTAAGCCGCCTTTACCTGCCCGGCTCCCTGCGTTGCTTGCGCAATTGCATCGTAAAGCTTTTGATAGGAATTGACTGAATAAATCAGTGCTTTATCAAAATTGCTGTACAGGCATCCCTGCTCCGGCGAAAGATATAAACATTGCTGTGTTTCGCCTTCGCCAATAAAAATACGGAACGTCTGGCCATACCCGGCGTAGGGCAGTTCCGTTTCCCATCCGCGCGTAACCGTCGCTTCTTTCAAAAGCTCCTTTACCTGCGCTTCCTGCTCTTTATTGAGCACCATCACTTTTTCCGCCTTGCCCGGCACGCGTGTGCGCACCTCCAGCGTATAATCAGCTTGAGCAGCAACCGGAAGGGGCGCGAATACCTGCGAGCACAGCACACCGCAAACAAAAAGTACAAACGCGCGCTGACACAAAATTTTAGGGCGCTTTCTATTCACGGCAAATTGCAGCAAAGCCCACGCAAACAAGATGGCCGCCGCCGCCGTAAACATCACCAAAGCCGGCATGAAGAGCCGCTGAGCCTGTACCCAGTAAGGTGCAAAGAAATCGGGAACTTCCGCCTGCTGTTTTTCCAAGGCTTTCCACGCTGTCTGCCACATTTCGTTCCAAAAGGTCAACATTTCGCTTCCCCCGTCGGCATATCATAAAAAACTTTCGGTGCACCGCAGACCGGCCGGTTTAAAAAGCGCACCGTTTCCTGTGCAATGCGCTTTGCCGTATCACCGCCGTCGTAAGGGCTTTTCGTCCCGGCCGCCTTTTGCCGAAACTCCGGCGACAGCGCTGTGCTCAGCGCCCGGCGGATTTCCTCGGTACTGTCGCCGCAGGAAACAACGTTCTCACACAAAATCCGGCCTGCCTGCCGTGTTCCGATATTCACAACCGGAACGCGCAGGGTCGGCGCTTCCACCACGCCGGACGAGGAATTTCCCACCACAGCCGCACAATACTTCATTGCGGACAAATAACGAAGCAAACCCATGCTGGTGAACGCAATCATTCTTTTCGGATCACGCTTACATAGTTCATCAATGGCCTCATTGATGGCCCGGCCTCCGGCATCGGCGTTCGCCTTTGTAAAAATAATGCGGCAGGATGTTTCCAGCAGCGCTTTTGCCAACGCGTCAAAGCAGGCGCGTGCATCGTTTCCCGATGCCGTTTCCGGATGATAGGTGACGAGCAAATACGGCTCAGCGAGAGAAAACTCAATGCTTTTTTCGAGTGTTTCTTTTGACATCAGGGGTAATTTGCGTAGATTTTCATCCCCCAGCCCGCCGACATTAAATACACGGTCGGGAGATTCTCCCATCTGTATGACGCGCTTTGCATATACTTCACAGCTGGGAAAATGAAGCGCGGCCATTTTCGTCAGGCTGTGGCGGATCCATTCGTCCACCGCACCGTAAGTGACATCGCCGCCGGAAATATGAATCACGGGAATGCAGAGCATCGCCGCAGCACTTCCCGCCGCGAAAATCTCGTATCGGTCGCCTAAAACGAGTACGGCATCCGGCTTTGTTTTTGAAAAATAATCGGTAAAGCGTTCCATTGCCAATGCCGTTGTTTTCGCCATGGCTTCACGGCTGTCGGTGCCGTATTCCAAAATGGGAATACGCACATCAATGGGTGCGCCGTCGCGCTCCACTTCGTGTACCGTCATCCCGAACGCCTCGCTGAGATGAGCGCCGGTCACTGCTACTTTGACACACAGTTCCTCCCGTTCCTGCATGGCGCGGCACACACCGCGCAAAAGTCCCCATTCTGCGCGCGTTCCCGTCACGATGCATACCGTTTTGCGCTCCATCTCATTCCCTCATTTCTCTTATAAACTGATTTTTTCATCCTCCGCAAAGTCGCGGGATGCTTCTTTTCCGAGCACGTCGTACCAGCGCATCGGGCTGATGCCGTCGCCGGGACGTTTGGTAGTCAAATTTTCGGCGGTAAATACTTCGCCTTTCTTGATGGCACGCTTTGCCACAATACTTTTGCGTGCAATCGGACGGTTTTTCGCTTCGCTCGGCGTTACGTGCTTTTCGCCGGTGCCGAGGGCCTTTTCAATGTTGCGGATTGCGCGCACCATCGCCTCGAGCTCGTCGGGCTCCAAGCTTGCTTGATGGTCGGGGCCTTCCAGCGTTTTATCGAGCGTAAAGTGCTTTTCGATCACGCATGCACCCAGCGCCGCGGCGGCAATATCCGCCTCAATGCCCAGCGTATGGTCAGAAAATCCGACAGGCAGAGCAAACTGCTCTTCTAAGTCGCGCATCGCAAGCAAATTGACATCTTCCATCGGCGTGGGATACTCAGTGTTGCAGTGCAGCAGAGTGACGTCTTCACATCCGTTCTCCTCCAGCACCGCCAAAGCGTCCTCAATCTCGGAAAGCATGCTCATTCCGGTGGACAAAATCAGCGGTTTTTTCAGTGCGGCTACTTTTTCTAAGTAGGGCAGATTCGTAATTTCACCGGAAGGAATCTTCCACACCGGCATATCGAGCGTCGCCAAAAAGTCGATGCTGTCCAAATCAAACGGCGTGGAGAGATAGCGAATCCCGATTTCATCGCAGTACTCTTTCAGCTGACGATGCTCTTCAAAGCCGAAATGAATTTTTTTAATCATTTCCAGCTGGCTTTCTTCGCTTCCCGTCTGCTGTTTTTGATAATCTGCTTTTTCGGCAAAACGGCTCACGACCTGCTCGGGCACAGCCGTTTGATACTTGACAATATCCGCACCGGCCTTTTTCGCCGCAAGCGCCATCTCCTTGGCGCGCTCCAGGCTTCCGTTGTGGTTGACGCCTGCTTCGGCAATAATCAAAATCGACATGTTAAGCACTCCTCTTTTGCAAAACCGCTCAGCCCTGTTCCTCTAAGCGGCGGCGCATATTTTCCAGTTCTTCCAGCTGTCCCATATCCATCCAGCTCTGTTCGCTCACCGGATACACGCCCACTTTTCCACCGTCTTTGCGCACGGTTTCAATTAAATCCGTAAACGGCGTAAACACGCCGGGCTGAATTTTTTCAATCACATGCGGCTCTACCACATATAGGCCCGTGTTGATATAAAAACTCAGGTGCGGCTTTTCCTGCATCGCCGTCAGCACACCGTTCTCGTGTTCAATCACTCCGTAAGGAATGGTGTAATCTTTCAGCGAGCAAACCATGGTAATATCGTTGCCGCTCTCTTTATGGAAACGGTACAAACTGCCGAAATCGGCATCCACAAGAATGTCGCAGTTCGTTAAAAAGAACGTTTCGTTTATTTTTCCGCGCAGCAGGCTCAGGCCGCCGCCCGTCCCGAGCGGGTCGTCTTCATCGGCATATTCCACGGTATAGTCCTTGTCCAATTCATTGAAATAGGACTTAATCATACTCTTTTTATAATTGACCACGAGCGTAAAATTTCGGCATCCTGCGTCGTAAAAACGGCGGATAATATGCTCTGCAATCGGCAATTCTCCAACGGGTATCAACGGCTTTGGCAAAATTTTGGTATAGGGATAAAGTCTTGTGCCAAGCCCTCCTGCCATCATCACGACAGGCAGACACACTTTGGAGGAAACGTCGATATCAAAACCGCTGGCAAACTCGATGTCAACAATCTTTCCGTTTGCATCTACAATCGGCAATGCGCTGATGGCATGTGCTTCAATTACTTTTTTTGCTCTGCGGCGCTCCTGGCACCCCACGCTGATCGGCTGATAGTTCGCCATGGCGGACACATTGTCCTGCAAACTGCCGCCCGCGAGCAAATGCCGGCGCACATCGCCATCCGTAACAACGCCTTTCAGCCGTCCGTCCGGCGCAATAAACAACACTTTATGCCCCGTGGTATCCAGCTGCTTGAGCGCGCCCAACACGGTTTCATTTTCCTCTATCAGCAAATCCTCGATGCGCATTGCCTCACCTGCTTTTCGTTTTTGTCGGTGTATTTTTGTTCTTTTTTACAAGCTTAAAAGAACTTGAACCACGCGCTCTGCGTCCTCTTGGGTCAAAGAGGTAGAGCACGGCAAATTCACGATGCGTTCTAAATAATGGCGCGCTTTCTCTTCGCCGTAAGCTTCATTTTTGGGGTAATCCGCTTGATCTTGAATGAGCCCCCAGATCGGCCTTGTTTGAATCTTCTGTTCTTTGAGCACTTGAATGATTTCATCGCGCGAAAGAGAATGTCCGTCTTCCACATAAAGGCTGTAAAACCAGTGATTCGAGCGCACGCCTTCACAGAACGGCAAAATGCGGTAATGGTGTTTGCCGTCTAAGCGCTCTCGGTAAAACTCATACATTTTTTCCTTGTGCGCAATGAAATCTTCGAGCTGTTCCATCTGCGCCAAACCGAGCGCGGCCTGCAAATTCGTCAGGCGATAATTGTAACCCACTTCATCGTGCTTATAATTCAATTCATCAGACTTCGCCTGCGTGGAAAGATGACGCGCATGCGAAAGCCAGTCGGGATGGTTCGATACCACCATGCCGCCGGAACCCGTTGTGATAATTTTATTTCCGTTGAAGCTGTACACACCAATGTCGCCGATGGTTCCGGCATATTTTCCCTGATAAACGCCCTCTGTATAATAAGTTCCCAACGCTTCTGTCGCGTCTTCAATGACCGTTAAGTGCCATTCCTCGGCAATTTTCATGAGCGCTTGCATATCCGCCATATTGCCGAACACATGCACAACGACCATTGCTTTAATTTCAGCGCCCGTCGCCTTATTTCTGCACACGCCGTTCACACACTCAGCGTGCTCTTTCAAAAAGCGCAGCACCTCGGCCGGGCAAAGGCACAGGCTGTCGTCACAGCCGATGAAAATCGGCTCAGCCCCGGCGTAGCGCACAGGGTTGACCGCTGCAATAAATGTCAGAGTCGGCACAATCACTTCATGTCCGCGGCCTACGCCCGCAATCATCATGGCTAAGTGCAAGCCGGAAGTTCCGGAATTGCAAGCAACTGCATCCGGCATTTTCACATAGTCGGCCACCGCACGTTCAAACTGCGGAACCTTGCTTCCTCCGGTTGAAACCCATTCGCTCACAACCGCCTCGTTGACATATTCTTTTTCCCTGCCGCTGAAATTGGGCACGGAAAGCGGGATAAAACGCGATTCCATGATTGTTCGCCTCTTTCTTATTTCTCTGCTTTTTCCATAAGGGCTTTGTGCAAAAACGAAATTTCCAGCCCTTTTCATCGCAAGTGGTGTCTGCCGGATGAAAACTTGAAAATCCGTCAAGGATTCCTGTCTTTTCGATTCACAGCGCTTTCCTACTTGTAAAAACGGTATCTCTCTGTTCTCAGGAACGCCGCAAACGGCGCCAAACATCCCCCAGTACGGGAACTGCCTGCATCAGCGCTTTGAGCAAGGCCGCCGCAATCAGCGGTACACACGCCTGTGCCAAACCCCATGTCAGGCTGGGAGTCAGATAGCCGGCCAAACTGCGCGGCGCATTGATCACAATTTTTTCCGCCTCCAGCCGAACGCCGGTGTAAATGCCGGGATCCATACGCAAACCGTAGATTTTAGTGTGCGGCATTTCAAACGTAAATGTTCCGTCGCTGTTGTCTTTCGCCCAAACGCGGTAATTTGCGTCAAACTCTTCTTGGTCGGGCGCAGTTTTGTAAAACACGCAGAACTCACCGGGGTCTTGTCCGACAAAACTTCCGTATACCGTAATTTGATAGACATATTGGGGCGGCTCTTTCATCACCATGCGCGGGTCAACACTTTGGGAAATGAGCGCGCCGTCTTCCTGTGCCAAATCGAACAGCTCAAAGTCCGAAGCCGAAAGCGTTTGCTCCTGCAAAAGCCCCATCATGCGCAAGGCTTGTTCCTGCCCCCAAAGGCCGACGCTCCACACCACACTGATGAGGAAAAACACTGCATAGCAAAATGCAATCAAACGACGGTCAGAGCCGACGAGCGCTTTCAGCGCCTGCTTCACTTTCATGCGCTCTTCTCTCCTTTCTCCACAGGAACAAAGCGCATTTCTTTGCCGTTGTCCTCAATGCGGTATACCATCGCGCCGCTCTTCAGCCCATCGATGAACAAGCTTCCGTACGCCGCTTCAAACGCCGGGTCGATAGTATCCAAATAGAGCGCCGTACACTGCGTATCCCGCAGGTACTCGCACAAAACATCCGGCGTCAGTCCGTGCGTGGTGTAATACTCTTTTTGTTCCTCGGTAAAGTCGTCCGGCATCGCCAAAATACCCGGTACGGCAAAGCCCATCTGCGTCTTTTCGTCCCACGCCAAATTCTGAGCGGCATAATACTTTTCAATGCCAAGCTCGTTTTCATCGACAAACAAGCTCTCTTCCACGGCAGCAGTCAAAGTTCCGCCGCCGAAGCTGTAATCCAAAATCAAGTCGGGGTACGCTTCATAATAAGTGGTAAACCAGCCTTTTCCGTCGTCCCCCATAGCGACATAAAACACCTTATCCTCCGGCGTTAAAAGCGCCTTGACTTCTTCGATTTCTTTGATCTTTTCGCGTCTTCCCGCAAAGTAGCTCTCTGGGTAATCTACCACCGACAAATTGGCCGGAACGAGCGCCGATGTGCGCCAAACGCAAAAGAGCATCAGCACGGCAAGGCCCCCCGAAGCGACGACCTTTCCTCGCGCGCCGCGCAGAACAAAGCACAAAACAGCCACTGCCGCCAGCATCCATCCGAGATAATACGGGTAGATATAGCGGTTGTAATCCGTCATTTCCTGCCATTCGTGGAAAATATAGATATAAGTGAAGCCTGTAAAAATATAAAACGCGGCAAAGCCTAATGAAGACCACAGCGTAAACCATGCAACCGCAGGGCGGTATGCCTTGTCGGCATACCAAAACGCCAGCGCCAGAACCGCCAAAATCACCAAAACGATGATCAAACCGGAACCGTTAAAATACTTTCCAATTCCCCCAGAAGGATTTCCGACCGAAAACTCCGAAAGACTGGTGCTGTAAAACGCCTGCCACATTTGGCTCATCACGCGCGAAAAACGCTCGGTTCTTCCGATTCCGAGAAGTTCCTTGATGCCGGTAAACAGCATTTCGAACATCTGCATATTCTGCGAACCGCCAAGCTCAGTCACCGATGCGCCCGTCACCGAAGATCGGTACTGCGCCCATCCGGTATACGGCACGACCGCCGAAGCGCCCAGCGCAGCACACCAAATCAGGCGCGAAGGCAAAGCGGGCAGCTTACCGATGCGAATTTCACTGCGGTTGACAAACAAAACATCGAACGCAATGATCGCCGCGGCAATGAGCGCCAGCGCAAGGCCCATTTCTTTTGAAAGGCACGTCATGGCAATGGCAGAGCACGCCGTGAGCAGAACAGGTGCACCTTTTTCCCGCTGGGTAAAATACAAGGCAAGCGGCACACCGAACAGCAACCCCATGGGGATATCGGCATAGCTGGAAATATAAACCGTTTCCACATAAACATTACGGATGTAGACGGTCATGAGATACGGCAGCAAAACCATAATGGTTCCGCCCATTACCGCAATGTGCCAGTGCTTTTTCTCACAGCTTGAGAGCGCCGCCGCAAAGATGGCAAACATCAGAATGTCATACGCCGCGTAAACCTTCCACGGCGCAAAACCCGCGCCGACAAACTCAAACAAATGGCTTAGAAGTACTAAGCCTGGGGCGTACGTGATCACGCGCATCTCCGTGTCTGCTTGCACATACAGCATGTTGGTTTCTTTCACCACTTTTGGTGCAATGCCCCAAAAGCTGAATTCATCCCATTCCATAAAGAGCGGCTGGCGAATTCCCAGCAGCAAAATAATGGCCGCGCCCGCAAGCAGAAAAAACACAAACGACGGGCTGAAAAGCTGCGCCTTTTTTACTTGGTCACGCCGCCAAAAAGCCCAGCCGCCTGCCGCAGCCGCCGCGGCAATCCACACCACAGCCGCCGGAAAAAGCAGCCCCGCACATGCCGCCAGCGTGTACCACAGCACACTGCCGCACAACACCGCCAAAGGTGCCGCGCCGCTCGCCAGCTGAAAGCGCACCGATACGGCAACGCTTAAAGCCACAATCAGCGCAAACACCAAAAATGCTTCTAAAACTCCAATCAAAAAAAAGCTCTCCTTTTTTCAGTCCTTTGTACGTTTCGGCCTTTTCAGACAAGCGGCACACCGCCAACCCTGCAGCACAAGGCGTGACGCGGCTTTCAAAAGGCCGCCGCAATCTGCTTAAATGGTCGTGCCGATATAATAATTCTGGAACAGCAAGATCGCACAAATCACAGCAAAACAATAGGAAAAGTGCAGCATTCGCCAAGCAGGAGGCGTTTTTGCGGTATGCTGCCGCTGGGTGTCCTGCAAAACATCACTGCGCCCAATGAGAATCGCCGCCAGTGCAAAAAGAGCAAAAAAGCCTGTCATCATATAGCGTGTTTGAACGCCGTTAATCTCACGCAGCGTCACCGGAGTGCTTGTCAAATACAGCCCGGTGTACGTGACCGCGTACATGCCAAGCGCACAAATCAACATCACCCAAGCGGTTTTCATACCGCGTTTTGCCCCGTCACGCGCGCAAAGCGCAGCGGCAAACATCCACACGAGCGGAGTAAAGTAGTTGACAAAAGGCTCTACTAAGTCCATCCAGCCGAATGCGCCTGAAGAAAACAAGTTTGCCTTATCGCGGTAAAGGCTGTAAAGAAACACCGCGATATACCGAATCGGATTGCTTAAAATAAATGCCAGCTGTGCGCCGCCGTCAATTCCTTCCAGCGCATACTCCACGCGCCCGTAATTGCTCACAAGCGAGGTGTACAGCGAAAGCGCCTGAAACAAAATCAGCGCCGCCGCCAAGCAAACCGCTCCGAGCGCCGCTTGATAGCGCCAGCTTTTTTCGGTCAGCTTGTTCCAGCGCGAAGAAAGTCCCTGCGGCTGCGGCACAAGCGCAATCATGGGCAGCATGGCAACCGCTGTATTCTTCGTACAGTACATCAGCGCAAAGCAGACCACCAAAGCGGCTGCGCGCTTTTTCGAAAAACAATCGGACAGACAAATGCCGATAAACAGCCAGCACGCCCCCAAAAACAAAGCATCCGGACTGCATGAGGAAACAATGAACAATGCCGGAGGGGACGCGGCCAGTGCAATGAGCAGCGGCACAAAAGAAGATGCACAGTATACTGCAAGCGCACAAAAAAATGCATATACCAGCAAATTCACCGCACGCGCCAAATACATACAAACGAGCGCATCCGCCCCGAACAACCGGCCTAAAGCAATACCGCCCGCCTGCGGCAAATAATAAAGAAACTGCTGTGTTAAAGTGCTCGCTTGTTCCCGCATCGGCTCTTCGCCGTTGAGCAAATCATAATAAAGCTCAAAGCCCTGCGGCATGCTGCGCTTTTCCGTGGCCACAAGTTCGCTGTAATAAAAGCCGGGGAAAGCCTGAACCAAAGCGTCCACATCTTTCGGATAATCCCGGTTTTTATCGAACGTGAAATCACCGGAGCCAAGCGCATAAGCGCGCACAAAATGCATGGTTTCATCGGGTGCTTGCAGCGGCGGGTTGGCAGCCGTAAAGCACAGCCCCGCAAAGAAAATCAAAAGCCCCGCTTTGATTGGAAGGCTCTGCGGAACAAAGCGCGCCGTCGCAAAGACAACGGCATACATAGCGCTGAAAAAAGCACATACAAGCAGCGTTGCAGCAGCGGTGGTAAAGTAATTAAAGCCGTAAATTAAACGCCAATAATATACAAGCCCCGCACCGCACAGCAAAACAAACAGATAGCCAAGGCCCCAAAAAAGCGCACTGCGTTTTCTTCGGTTGCTCCAAAGCTCGTGCATCAAACAGGAAAGCTTCTTCATCACTTGCTTACAGCGCATACACGCCTACGCGGAAGCTGTCCATGTGTGTGCGAATCCATTCCACCGTTTCTGCCAAGCCCTGCTCAAAGGTATAAGCCGGCTTCCAGTCCGTCATGGCACGCAGTTTGGAAGCGTCGCCCAGCAGACGGTTCACTTCGCTGTTTTCGGGGCGCAGGCGCTCTTCTTCGCAAACAATTTTCGCCTCAGGATTAATTTGGCGGATTAACTCCTCTGCCAGCATCCCGATGCTGATTTCCTGACCCGTCGCAATGTTGATTTCCTGTCCAATGGCTTTCTCACATTCGGCAATCGCCATAAAACCGGCCGCCGTGTCTTTGACATAGTTGAAGTCGCGCGTCGGCGTCAAGCTTCCCAGCTTCAGCTCTTTTGCACCCGACAAAAGCTGTGTGATAATGGTGGGAATGACCGCGCGTCCGGACTGGCGCGGCCCGTACGTGTTGAACGGGCGTACAATGGTAACAGGCAGATCGAAGCTGCGGTAAAAGCTTTCCGCCAAGCGGTCTGCGCCGATTTTTGTAGCGGAGTAAGGGCTTTGTCCCTGGTACGGGTGCTTTTCGTCAATCGGCACATACTGCGCCGTGCCGTACACCTCGCTGGTGGAAGTCACCAAAAGACGCTGTGTTCCCACATCTCGTGCAGCGTTTAAAACATTCAGCGTTCCTTTAATATTGGTATCCACATAGCTGTCCGGAGAGTGATAGCTGAACGGAATGGCAATCAGCGCCGCCAAATGGTAGACAATATCCTGCCCCTTCATTGCGGTGCGAACGCCGTTCGGGTCGCGGATATCACCCATAAACACTTCAATTTCATTTTTAATTTCATCGGGCAGCGTGTCCAGCCAGCCCCATTTGCCAAAAGAGTTATAGTAGCAAAACGCCTTTACCTTGTGACCTTTTTTCACCAGTTCTTCTGTTAAATGACTGCCGATAAATCCGTCGGCGCCTGTCACCATTACGGTATGAGACATCGTTTCAGCTCCTTTTTTCGTATTCCTGCTGTGCGCCCTGATGCACTTTGCAAAAGCCAAAAAAGGGAACACAACCCCATAATCGTTATTTAGTATAATACAAAACTGTAAAAATAGCAACAAAAGCCGCCGCTTTCATTCAAAAGTTGCGAAAAAAGAAGGCTGCTGCGGGCAGAATTCTTTACAAAAAGACGCGATGCGGATATAATGAAATACTGTAATTAAATGCAAAAACACTGAAATGTTTTTAAAAGGAAGTGTGGCTTTGAGCTTTCATCAACTCAGCTTTTTTCTGTTTTTTCCCATTACACTGCTAATTGTATTTGCAGTTCCTGCCCGGTTTCAAAACGGCGTACTCTTGGCAGCCAGCTGGCTGTTTTACGCTTTTGCCACGCCGCAGTGGCTTGTCCTTTTGATTGCGGAAAGCGTTGCTGTCTGGGCGCTCACGCTTTGGATGGACAAAGCACAGGGAAAACAGCGAAAACTTCGCTTATTCCTGCTTTGTGCCGCAACCGTAGGCGTTTTGATTGCATGTAAAGCTTCCGGCCTTGCCTTGCAGTCAACCACCGGCTTTTCCCTGATTTTGCCGCTTGGCATCAGCTTTTTCACCCTGCAATCTGCAAGCTACGCCATTGATGTCTACCGTCAAACTTGCCCGGCAGAAAAAAGTTTTGTGCGCACGACTTTATTTGTCAGCTTTTTCTGCGTCATTTCGTCCGGTCCCATTCTGCGCGCAGGCAGCTTTTTACCCCAGCTTAATAAACCGCGCCGCTTTCGCGCCGACCGTGCCGCGCACGCGCTGGTAACATTGGGGCAAGGCTACCTTTATAAGGTTGCCATTGCCGATGTGCTCGCGGTATTTGTCAACGGCGTTTATGCGGACGTTTTTTCTTATCAGGGCCTCACGCTGGCAGCGGCGGCGCTGGGTTACGGGTTTCAGCTTTACTTTGATTTTGTAGGCTACTCCCTTTTGGCAATGGGCTTTGCAAAGCTTCTGGGGCTTGAGCTTCCCGTCAACTTTAACACACCTTATTTTTCGCGCTCCATCAAAGAGTTCTGGTCGCGCTGGCACATCAGCCTTTCCAGCTGGCTGCGCGATTACGTTTATATTCCCTTAGGCGGAAACCGCCGCGGAACGGCGCGCAAATGCCTCAATCTTTTAATCACCTTCTTCGTGTCGGGGCTGTGGCACGGCACAGGCGTCTGTTTTTTGATTTGGGGGCTGTTGCACGGGCTTTATCAAGTGTGCGGCACACTGACAACGCCTGCCCGCGCGCGCTTTCGCACCGCTTTGCACATTACCGAGCAAAACAAGCTGTGGAATGTCGTGCAGTGCCTTTTCACCTTTTTACTCGTTCAGGTTGCGTGGGTGTTTTTCCGAAGCGCCACGCCGGCCGAAGCGCTTTACATTTTGAGCGCACCGTTTCAGAGCTTTTCCGTATCAGCTCTTTGGAACGATTTCTTTCAAATCTACAATGCTTCTTTGCAAACGGCAATTCTGGTATATGCTGCCGCCGCTTTTATCGTTTTGAGCGTATTTCTCGGCGTCGTTTTGGAATCTCTGCGGCGTTTCGCTTGTAAAGGCACCGACCTTTCCGGCTGGATTTTACAGCGCAGCTTTGTGGTTCGCTGGGTTATTTATTATGTACTCTGCGGCATCATTTTCGGCGGATTTTTGCTCAACAACGGCTACTTTGCCACCGCCGCCAATTTCTTATATAACAATTTTTAAGGCAGGTCTGTATGAAAAAATTACTTCTTCGGCTTTTTTGCCTTGCACTTCCCTTTTTGCTTTATTTCGGCGCGTTTCTTTATTTTGAGCCGTATGATTATTTCGGCTTAAAGGGCGGCGCCGTCAGTGAGGATTCATATATCACACGCATCCGAAGCTTTTTAAACCACCCGCAGGACTCGATTATTCTGGGCGATTCCCGCATGGCTCATTTTGATATGGCGCTTGTAGAAGAAGTGTCCGGCACCGCTTGGTCGAACCTTGCATTCGGCGGTGCTTCGATGAACGAAAGCTTAGATTTATTTTATCTCGCGGCAGAAAAAACGGATTTGAAGCGTTGTGTGTTTGAGGTAAGCTTTTACACCCTGCGCGAAGGCGATGCCCGCAACCGCATGCAGGCCATTAGCACCGTTGTAGAGAATCCTTTTGCATATCTTACAAACTTTAATACGAATGTAGACATGCTCAACGAAGCCGCTCAGCGTCTGCGCGGCATTCAAACAGGCGCAACACGCGACGCGGGAAGCTGGTCCGAGGAGGATTATGTCGACGAAAACGGGGCTCCTCTGCCCTATCGCCGCAACCTGATTGCTTACGCCGCAACGCTGTACGCAAATGTCGCAAAGCCGGGTGTCGTCCCCGCGATTGAAAGCGAAACTGTCACAGACGGAAACGGAAATGTCATGGAACGCTGTACAAACCCGACAGCTTTGCTGGATGCCATGCGCGCGGCGACTCCTTCTGACAGCACCTATGCCGTCAACGAAGAGAATTTAACACGTCTCGAGGAACTTGCCGCCTACTGCAAGGAAAAAGGCATTGAACTGACGTTTGTTCTTCCGCCCATCGACAGTGCTCTGCGGGAGCTTTTGGTAGAGCCTTTGGGTATTGACGAGCCGCTTGGCGAGGTAAAAAAACGATTGGAAGCAACCGGTGCTCCCGTGCTTGATTTTGAATATGAGCCCATCAAAACTTTTGCGCAGGAACAGTACTATGACGGGCTGCACTTAGACGTTGTGCACGGATTGCCCGAATATACCTCATTTTTATTTCAGGAGGTGATGGCATGAAGCACACGGATTTCTTGATTTTATACGAACATGTTGTGCGAGAGTATGAAAGCATCCTGCTGTTAAAGGCAGAGCTGGAACGGCGCGGATACCGCGTTGCCATTCAGCAGCTTTTAGATGTCAAACGCATTTCGCGCCGGATTCGCGGCTGGGACAAGCCGGAAGTGCTGGTTTCCAGCTGTATGTATGACGACGAAGCCATCAACAGCCACGTTTACAACAATATCGGCGTGTGCAACAAAGTGGTGAACCTCCACTGGGAGCAAATGCTGTCGGACACACAGGAAGAAGGCGCATGGTTCAACTTTAACGGAAATGCCAAAAAGTGTATTCAAACTTGTTGGGGAAAACGCACACAAGAACGCTTAATCGCACACGGCATGGAAGAAAAAAACTGCCCTGTTACGGGGGCAGTGATGATGGACTTTCTGCGTCCCGAGTTTGAGGGATATTTTAAAAGCAAGAACGCGCTTTGCGCCGAGCACGGATTGGATGCAGACCGTCCGCTTCTGCTTTATATTTCGAGTTTTGGCTATGCGAGCATGACCGAGCAGGAGGTACGCGAGCTTTCTGAAATGGCGGGAGAGGATTTTACCGGTTTTGCCCACACCAACCGCGTCAGCATGGAGCAAACACTCGCTTGGTTTGACCGCTACCTGACCGAACATCCTGAAACGCAGCTTGTCTATCGCCGTCATCCGTCGGAGTGGAACAGTCCTGCCTTACTGGCGCTTGCAGAAAAACATGCAAACTTTCATGTCATTTTCTCCGACAGCGTCAAACAGTGGATTGTTGCCGCCGACCGCATTTTTATCTGGATGAGCACAGCGATTGCCGAAGTATATTTTGCCGGGAAAAGCTGCGGTGTGCTGCGTCCCGTTCCCATTGAGCATGAATTTGACCCGGTGATTTATCGAAATGCCGCTGTAATTGACAGCTACGAGGGCTTTGCAGACATGGCAACACAAGGTGCTGCCGATTTTCCCATTGCAAAAGAAGTAATCGAAGGCTATTTTGACAAAAGCGACCGACCGGCTTACCTGCGCATGGCCGATTTGCTGGAACAAGTATATCGGGAGCCGCCGCGCGATCAGCCGTTTTCTCTCCCGTTTCAGCCGCATTTTAACTGGCTGAAATATTTCGCTTTGCTGGGAATTCACGTCATGTTTGCACTAAAGCTTCACCCCAAACGCTTTGCACGTATTGCTCCCCGCTTTGCCGATTTTGCCGGGCGCATTTACGGTTATGTGGAAAAGGCCGCTATTTCGCCCGCCGAAGCGGCGGCTATGGAAGAAAAAATTAAGCGTTTTCTTCCCAAAAAACATATAGACACCCAAAACTAACGCCGGGTTGTAATCGTCTGACAAAAGCATATCCATAAAAAAGCAGCGCCCAGTCCTTTCTCTTACACGAGAAAAGGCTGGGCGCTTTTGGCACGCTATTGAATTTTCAAAGCCGGTGCAGCTTTTCAAAAGCGAAAAACGTGCTGCGCATCCGAAAAGCGGATTATTTCAGCGGTAATCATACATCCGCACGGTTGCCCTGCAAAACCGGCTCCTGCCACACCAAAACATGCTCTCGAAACAGTTTTTCTCCGAGCAAATCCCAGTACATTTGTTCTGCTTTTGCTTGCAGGGCATCGTGCGTATCGCTCGTTCCGCTGCTCATCAGCCGATAAGTTACGCCGCAGACACAGCTCATCAGGGGCTCTTGCACCATTCCGTTTCTTTCATAGAAGGCAATACGGCGGCGGCGCAGTGCATCCGTTTCTTCATTTCCCGACACAGGAGCTTCCACTTCTGCCAGCATCACGTCGTTTTTCATCCGCTCATGCAACGCGCGCAAAAATACGCCGCCTAAGCCCGCACTGCGTTTTTCCGGAATAGAAGCCAAATAGTCCAGCAGCAGTAAATCGTCACTGCGAAAGAAAAATGCATAGGTACAAAGCGCGTCTTGCTCATCAAAATATCCGTAACACTCATAACGTCCTGCATCCCAATGCCCTTTCAAATTGCTCCAAGGGCGTATTTCATCCGCAGGAAATGCCTCGCAAAACCATGTATCGTAAATCTCGCGCACTTGTTCGATGCTCAGTTTTTTGATCTCCATGATAACTCCCCGCTTTCTGTCGATTCTCTCAGTTTATTTGGACGGCACCCCACCATTTGTACACGAAAGTTCAGGCGGCGTATCACGCTAAAATGTTTCCGCGCGCTCCACCGCCTGAAATGATGCGGTATTGTCCTTGTTACGCTGCGTGTTCTGTGCAAACCGGAGGGATATCGCTGGCACGATAATAACCTGTTTTTGTTCTCCAACAGCGATCACCGGCAAGCTGCCCCGTTTCAACACAGTATTTCAACTCCTGCACACTTGCATCTGGTGTAAACTCTTTCTGCTGTAAATTGCTCTGCGCCTGCTGCATGACAGAGCGCCATGCACGCACGGTTTCCTGCGTTCCATTCGTCAGGTTGAGCGATGCACCGGAATCGTAACCATACCATGTAGCAGTGACATAATACGGCGTCATGCCCACAAACCAGAAATCACGGTTATCCGAGCTTGTTCCGGTTTTGCCAATGCTCTCCATCCCTCCGGACAAAGCATAGCCCGAAGCCGTTCCCGCGCCCTCCATGACGCCTTTCAGCATACGATTCATCACCCAAGCTGTATCGGCGGAGATAACCTGCTTTGTTTCAATCTTCGGCGTTAAGAGTTCTTTGCCTGTTCCTGTTTGAACGCTTTCATAGCTGTGAAGCGTTGTAAACGTACCGCCCGAGCCAAACATCATATAGGCACCTGCCAGCTCATAAGGGGTAACGCCGTAAGTCGAAGAACCCAGTACCATCGGGCCAAGGTCACGGTCTTTTTCCGTAAAGCTCGTGATGTGAAGCGAATTTGTCACAAAGTCATAGATATTATTGCTGCCAACAAGTTCGCCCACACGCACGGCAACCGTGTTGACACTCTGTGCCAGCGCATCGGCTACCAATATATCATCCTGAGTATACGTCAGGGTCACATTGGCGGGCCAAGGCTTGCTTTCTCCTGTTTCTTCATCCACTTCGTCGCGCACAGGTGCATCCAAAAGCGGTGTTGACCAGTTAATTTTATTTTGTTCCAGCGCCAATACATACGGGCCAATCGGCTTCATTGTGCTGCCCACTTGACGCAATGCGTCTGTGCCGCGGTTAAACGCGCGCGAAAGCTCTTTTTCTTCCACGCTGCCGACGACGGCGCACAGTCTTCCGGTGTAATCGACACTCACCATCGCCGCTTCGGGATATTCTGTTGCCTTCTGCGTAACAGGGCTTCCCGTTTCGTCTACAACCGGATTGCCTTCCTCATCATAAACATATTCGGTGCCTGCAATTCCGGGCCCGCCGAAAAATGCGCCGCCTGTCATCTTTTCTTCCATGATGCGCTGCAGCTCGGGATCTACCGTGGTATAAATGCGTAAACCGCCGTTATAAAGCAAAGAGGTCACCTGCTCTTTGTTCAGCCCGTACTGCTGGGTAAGATCTGCCGACACATCTTCAATCACCTGATCGGTAAACCACGACGTAACGCCTGTCGGCTCAACATCAACCGTACCGGGGTCAAGATTCAGCGGTTCTGCCAAAGCAGATTCATATTCCTCTTTTGTAATATAGCCTTGGTCGTACATTTCCTGCAAAATATAATCGCGCCGTGAAAGATTATTTTCGGGATAACGCACCGGGTCATAACGGGGGGGATTTTTGGTAATCGCCGCCAACGAAGCGCACTGTGCAAGTGAAAGCTCACTGACAGGCTTATTGAACAGTTTCATGCTCTCTGCCTGTACGCCGGCGGTGTTTCCTGTCATACCGATAACGTTCAAATACGCTTCCAAAATTGTATTTTTATCATACGTTCTATCCAGCTCCAGTGCGCGCCAAATTTCACGCACCTTGCGCATATATCCGTCGAAGCCGCCCGCTTCATCGTCGCCGAGCAGGTTTTTAATCAGCTGCTGGTCAATCGTGGAAGCACCTTGCTTAATTCCGTCATCGCCGCCGAAATAAGTTCCGGTCAGCATCTTTTTTGCTTCATTCAAAACCGCAAAAATTGTACGCTTCCAGCTAACGCCGCTGTGTTTGTAAAAGTCACGGTCTTCCACCGCAACAAATGCGTGCTGCAGATAAAGAGGAATTTCCTCCAAAGGCACCCAAATGCGCTGCTGTGTTGCGCGAAGGAAGGCGTATTCCTCCCATTCACCCGTTTCCCGATTCTGTGCGTACAAAACCGTAGAATCGCGGTAAGGCAGCTGCTCCAAGCTCAGCCACAAAAAATCATTGACGGTTGCTCTTTTTAAGTAGGAAAGAAGCACTCCGCCTGTTACAACCCCCAGCAGCAGCACAACAACCGCCAAACGCAGCAGCAGTTTTCTCCAAAAATGCTTTTTTGACTTTCGCGGCTCCTGTTCCGGCTGCGGCATACCTTCATCCGGCTCTCTTCTCAGATTTTGATCATCCCTGTAAGCCATTTCCTCACACTCTACTTCCAAATCCTCTGCAAACGCGCCCTCCACAGGCAAAGCGTCCGGCAGAATAACCCCTTTTTTTCGCTCCTGTACCAGATAACTTTCCGGTAATCGAATCATACGTTTTTCTTCCAAAGCACCGGCCCCTCCTTGCCCGACACTGTCTGCGGCATTGTTATATGGGCAAACGCCAAAAGCGTCCTAACCATATAACGACACACTCTTCTCATGATATTCAAAAGCCTGTCGTTTTTTACCGCACCTTTTCTTTACATTCCGGATGACAGCCGAGCGTATAGCGTTTTTTTGCACGATGCTGTACAGCCGTTTTATTTCTTCGCGAGCTTGGTGCGCGTGCCATCGCTGTTCACGATAACCGTGCGGTCCAGCTGCGTTTTGAGTGAATGTTTCATCGCATCAATGTACTCACGGCGCAAGATTGCCTGCTCTTGCTGTTCCTGCTCGTTCAAGCCCTCTTGCGTGCGGCTTTTGGCCGCCAATTCATTGATGCACGCAATTTTTTCCTGTGTCATAACAATTCCTCCATTCGCCAGGCGCAAGATGCCACTCGTTGCCGCAGCACGACTGCTTCGCCTAAACGCATTATCTTTCATAATCTGTTTTATTATACCACTTTTTTTGAAAGAACGCAAAAAGCGCGTCAGACTTGCAAAAAAACAAGACCGGCGCGCCCTTTGCTGTGAAAAGAAGTGAAGGAGGAAAAAGTTTATGAAAACACGCACATTTGTGCATGAGAAGCGGTTGACGCCGAACGGAAGCAAACGATCGTCTGCGACGATTCGGCTTTTTTATTATTCTATGTAGCGGGAAGTTTTCTTCCCGATGCATTTATCTTACCGAAGATTTGTGAAGGAAGTATGTTGGATGTTTTAACCTTTTTGTAATAATTTCAAAAAAGCTTGTGTTAAGATGATTTTCAAAGGAAAAGAATTTATTAATTTTCTTGCGTTTATTAGAAAAAATCAAGCAATAAAACAAAGTTTTTTACGATTCTAAGCTACGTTTACCTGCCCGGATCTTTCTTTACAAAAGCTTGCTCCTTCAAAAAGCAGTTGATTTCCTCTTTCTTTTTTCCCCATTTTGCGTTATGATGAATAATAATTTCACCTTTATATTGCATTTGCCTTTCAAGGGAGGAAAGGAACTTTTTATGAAGCAAAATTTTCAACTGGAAATGGAAAAACTGATTGATTCTCTTGGCGGCGAGCGCAAAACGCTGCTTTTACACAGCTGCTGTGCGCCCTGTTCCAGCTATGTGCTGGAAACACTTTGCCGTCATTTTGATATCACGGTTGATTATTATAACCCCAACATTGACACTGCCGAAGAGTATGAAATGCGTGCCAAAGAACAATGCCGTTTCGCCTGCGAGGCGGCGCTTGCGTTCCCTGTGAAGGTTCATGTAGAGCCTTATCGGCCGTCTGAATTTTATGAGGCGGTAAAGGGGCTGGAACAAATTCCCGAGGGCGGAGAGCGCTGTTTTGCGTGCTATCGCCTGCGTTTAGAGCAGGCCGCAAAGCTTTGCCGCGAAGGAAATTACGACTACTTTTGCACCACGCTTTCCATCAGCCCGCATAAAAACGCGCAAAAGCTCAATGAAATCGGGTTGGAAATGGCAGAAAAATACGGCGTCAAATGGCTGTTTTCCGATTTTAAAAAGAAAAACGGCTTTCGCCGAAGCACAGAGCTTTCCGATACTTATGATATGTACCGTCAGGATTACTGCGGCTGTGTATTTTCCCGCAAAGAGCGTTTAGAGGCGCAAAAAGCGGCCGCCCAAGCAAACAGTGAAGCCAAAACCGAATGTCAAACAACGCTCTAAAAACAGTTGCAGAAAAAGTATTGGGGCAAAAAAACGCGGATGCAGCAAGCGCATCCGCGTTTTTTATTTTTACCGCTGAAAGCGGCTGTTTATTTTTGCTCCCAAATGGGGTCTTTCAGCATCCAACGGCCAAAGGCATCTTTTTCAAAGAGGTCTTTGTTGTAAAAGCCGTCTAAAATTTCCCAAAATTCTTTTTCGCTGTATCCGCAGAACTCGCAGAAATCACGCACACACAAGGGGTCGAGCGCACCGTCACGCTCTCTGATGACAGGAATCGCTTCCTCGCGCGTCATCATCCCGTAACGGATATAACGAGCCGTATAATCGGTTGCCGCCGCGTGGCCGAACTTCGGATATTTGAGCCAAGAGTGCACAAGATATGCGCGCGAATCAATTTGGTCGAAGTTTTCCGCATGATGGGTGCGGTCCCATTCATGCGTCAGGTCATGGAAACCGCGCTTTTTCGCGAGCATATAGTTCTTGTAGCTGTTCCACGGCAGGAAATAGCTCATATAAAACGGGTCCAAGCGCGACAGCTCCTCGGCACTCGGGGCCTGCGTCAGAACGAGATCGTTCTCAGATACTCCGTAGCTGAGCAGCTCTTCCATGGGGAAGCCAACGGCAACGCCGTTCTCAATCTGGCCCATCGCAGAGTAAGTTTCCTCGTCGCTGTTGCCGCCGTATTCAAAGCTGACATTTTCGCCGTAGCACAAAAACGGCGTGTTGAACTTCGCCGCCATGTGCAGCGGGAAGGTGTAAATCAAGCGGTCGACATACCACGTCGGTTTTCCGTACTTTTCAAAAAACACGCGCATCAGCTTTTTCTGTGCTTTAATGTTCGGCTTGCAGGAAATAATCGTGCACCCAAACTCTTCGCTGATGTTTTTCAAATTGTGCTTACCCGCTTCTGTCATGGGGAAATTATCTTCCACGCTGAACAAAATGGGGTTCATTTTCATGACTTCTTTCAGAATATACACCTGAAAATGACTGTCTTTTCCGCCGGAAACCGCCACGGCACAGTCGTAGCCCCCCGGGCCGTTCATGCCGCGATATTTATCGCACATGGCCTCAAACTCTTTCCAGCGTTTGTCCCAGTCAACATTTTTTCTCTGCTCATAATGACGGCAGGCACTGCATACGCCCTGCTCGTCAAACGTAATACCGGGACGTGTATCCGGCATGGTGCATTTGGTACAATATTTCATTGGTATCACTCCTTGTGTTTTGCGCGCACTGTCTGAAATTATGCAAAGGGATGAATTTCACCGTTTGCATCAGGCTGAGCCTGCTCGCTTTGCGCTGTGCTTTGTGCTTGTGCCGCAGCGCTGTCGGTGCCGCTCGCAGCCACGGCAGACTGTGAATTGGGCACACTTTGCACGGTGCTGTCGGTTTGCGGCACTGAGTTTGCCGCAGCGGAATCCGAAACGGCCGCAGAGGTTGTTTGGCTGGTCGAAGCGGCAATGGTATCCCCGCCGCCCGTAATCGAGAATGTCGTAAAGAAATACCAGCACGCCGCACCGAGCGCAATCAGCAAAACAGCCAGAATAATCACCGGAACGAGGTAAGGGTTATCCGGCTTTTTGTCTACCGGATGCTCCCAATCCAAATCTCCGCCGGCCTTGAACGCGCGTGCATTGACAACCTGTATATGCGACATCAAACGGCGAACAATATCCAGCGCAGCCAAAGCGGCGCGTTTACCGGCATCTTTGCCCTGCTCCATCTGACGCACATAAACGTATCCTCGATAGTATACCCCGACAAACAGGCTTTGCTCTGTGGGAACAACCGAAACGCCCACGTCAGCGCGCGAACACTTTGCCGCCGCCTCGGCACGCACGGAAGCCGCCTGTGCCGCGTTTGCGCCGCCGGCACATTTTTTTGCTACTTCCTGCTTAATTTTCCCCATAATACGCGGGTCATTATAGCTGGAATCGCCAAAATCAAACACACTGCTTCCGCGCCGTGTGTGAGAAAATTCCTCTGCCAGCAATGCGCCCGTTTTCGGGTCAGACGCCGCAAGCAGGCATTCGTGCTCGATCAGTTCTCCTGCCGCAAAATAAGCAAGGCTGCCCTTTCCTCGTCCGTACACCGTGTCCCCCAGCGCCTGCTCAAAGCGCTCGGCAACAGCTTCAGACAACTCCACCGCCGCCGCTTCTGCAATCGCATAGACAGTGATTACTACTAAAACTTCTCCGCACTGGCCATACAGGTTCAGCTTGACATTTTCCATTCCGGAAATCTGCTTTGCCGTTTCCTTTAAAATTGTCATATCCGGCTCATACATTCTGACAATGAGCTGTTTTTCCACCTTTTTTTCTAAGGCTTCCATGATTCATCCTCCTTTTTTGCACAATCCGAACTCTCACCCCATGTGCATCATACGTTCCTGAGCCCTTCGTGATCCGACATCTCAACCGCCTGACCGTTTTCAAAACAGTCACATCCGGGCTGCTCGAGGCCCAGCGCCAAACGGCGAACCATTTCCAGCGCGTGCTGACTGGCCCAAGTGCGAACAGAATCGCGTGTGCGGTTTGTCATCAAAAGCTTTTGTACATAAGTGGCGCGGGCGTCGCAAACAGAAACGTAAACCAGCCCAACCGGCTTTTCCGGCGTGCCGCCGCCCGGCCCGGCGATTCCCGTAATTCCCACGCCGATCTCCGCACAGGAACAGGCGCGCACACCGCGTGCCATCGCCGCGGCCACCTGCGGGGAAACCGCGCCCACATCCGCCAGCATCTGCGCCGGAACGCCGAGAATTTTCTGCTTCATTTCGTTGGAATAAGTGCACGCACCGAACGAGAACACCTCGCTTGCGCCTGCAACGGCCGTCAGACGCTGAGAAAGCAGGCCGCCGGTGCAGCTTTCAGCTGTCGCCACCGTCTTTTTGGTGCGCTTCAAGGTATCTACAACGGTTTCCTCCAGCGAATCAAATTCATCGGTATAGACAACATCGCCTAAGCGCTCTTTCAGCTCCTGCGCTCTTTGCGCGCACATTTCCTGCGCCTTCTCCAAGGTGGCCGCCTTCGCCGTCACGCGGATGACAACCTCTCCCATTTTTGCATACAAAGCGCTCGTCGGATTGGCCGCTTCCAACAAATCGCTGATTTTCGGCTCTAAGTGACTTTCTCCCACTCCGGTGACACGCAGTGTGCGTGAAAACAGCACGCCGTCACTCATCTTTGCAAGCCACGGCCTCACCGTGTCACAAAACATGGGCTGCATTTCCTTCGGCGGGCCCGGCAGCAGCACTGCGTACTTGCCTTTGCATTTCGTATCTTCAAAAATCATGCCCGGTGCTGTGCCGTTATGATTTTCAATTTTTCTGCCGTTTACCGGCACATACGCCTGCTTTTCATTGCTGGGCGGCATAGTGCGTCCCCAGCGCTCAAAAAAAGCACGGATCTTTTCCAGCTCTTCCGGGTCAAAGCGAAGCGTATCGCCGTATGCCTTCGCCACGGTCTGCTTGGTCAAATCGTCATCCGTCGGCCCAAGACCGCCCGTGAAAACCAAAAGGTCGCTGCGCTCACGCGCCTGCCGGACAAGGGCTTCCAAACGCCCTGCATTGTCACCGACAACGCTTTGATAATAAACGCTGATTCCCAGCGCAGCCAATTCTCTGGCCAAAAACTGTGCGTTTGTGTTCAGAATATCCCCTAAAAGCAGTTCTGTTCCCACTGCAATAATTTCTGCTGTCATGGCAATTCCTTCTTTTGCAATTATTTAAGGCCGTGCTTTTGCTGCTTACTCACCCACATTGACTCGAACGCACTCGGCGTTTTCCGCGGCGATGCGTTCCAGCTCTGCCAAACGCTCCACCTGCTGCTCGGCACGCAGAATTTCCTCCAGCTCCGGCTTTGTTTTCGGATGCGGCGGCGTAAAGATGGTGCAGCAATCCTCATACGGCTGGATACTCGTTTCAAATGTGCCGATTTTTCTCGCAATTTCCGTAATTTCCGTTTTATCCATTCCGATGCACGGACGCAGTACGGGCAACATCTGCGCCGCGTCTGTGCAGCCGAGTGCCATCAAAGTCTGGCTTGCCACTTGAGCCAAGCTCTCCCCTGTGACAATCGCCTTTGCGCCCTCTTTCTGCGCCAGCTGTTCAGTGATGCGCAGCATGCTGCGGCGCATCAATACCGTGAACAAATCCGACGGAGCACGGTCGCGCAGCTCGGTTTGCACATCCGTGTAAGGTACAACGTAAACATTTAAATTCCCGGTGTAAGGCGTCAGCTCTCTGGCAAGAGTCAGCACCTTCATTTTTGCACGCTCGCTGGTATAGGGCGGGCTTGCAAAATGGGCACATGAAAGCGACAGGCCGCGCTTTGCCATCAAGTAGCCTGCCACGGGGCTGTCAATGCCGCCCGAAAGCATCAGCATCGCCGCGCCGGAAGTAGACACGGGAAGGCCGCCTGCCCCCTGCTGCTTGCCCCCGTGAACATAAGCGGCATAATCTCGGATTTCCACCGAGACCTGCACATCGGGATGGTGCACGTCCACTTTCAAATGAGGAAATGCGCGCAGAATCGTTCCGCCCAGCTCACGCGAAATCTGCATGCTGTCCATCGGGAAGCTTTTGTCACTGCGCCTTGCGCTCACTTTAAAGGTTTTTGCCTGTGTCAGCTGCTCACGCAGATACTCCACTGCCGTGCGGCGAATAGCATCCATGTCTTTTTCACATACAGCCGCGCGCGTCAGCGTTGCAATGCCGAAAATTTTAGAAATATAATCAAACGCTTTATCCACGTCGGCGCCGTCATCCATCGGCTCGGCGTACATCGTCGACTGCGCCTTATATACCTTAAACTCTCCCAGCGCCTTCAAACGGCGGCGCATGGTTTTAAGCAAAACGCTTTCAAATGTGCCGCGATTTAGGCCCTTGAGCGCCATTTCTCCCTGATATGCCAAAATGATTTCTTTCATTCGTTCTCCTTTGGTCCGTTTTGCCGCCAGAATCTCGGCGGCAAATCACATTCTTTTTCACATAACCGCTGAAAGCTTGTTAAAAAGCAATCTTTTTGCTTTTTGCATTAAGCCTTGGGTCATTTTTTCACTTTTTCCAGTGTTTCGATGCCCTCTTTCAGCGCGCGGACGAGCGCATCCACGTCAGAGGTTTGGCTCTGCCCGCTGAACGACACGCGAATGGCGGAATCGACGCGCGCTTTCGGCAAATTCATTGCCGTCAGCGTATGGCTTGCCTCTCCCTTTGCACAGGCGGAGCCGCTGGAAACATAAATACCTTTGCTTTCCAAAAAGTGCAGCATAATTTCACTGCGGATGCCCATGACAGAAAAGTTAGCAATTTCCTCTACCGCATCCTCCGGGCTGTTGCGCACAATGCCGTCTATATCAGCCAGTGCATTCCAAAGCCGGCGGTTCAAAAGGCGCACTCGCTCGGCACGGCCTTTGTCCGACTGAACCAGCTGCACCGCTTTGCCAAGCGCGGTGATATACGGGGTATTCTGAGTACCCGGACGCATTCCGCGTTCCTGTTCGCCGCCGAACATCAGCGGTTCAGTGTAAAAGCCGCGCCGCACATAAAGCGCACCGATGCCCTTCGGCGCATGAATTTTATGGCCCGAAACCGCATAAGTATCAATCATTGTCGAGCCTACTTTAAACGGCAGACGGCACCACGCCTGTACTCCGTCTACATGAACGGCCGTGCGGCTGTTTTTCGCTTTCACTTCTCTTGCCAGAGAAGCAACATCCAGAACGGTGCCGATTTCATTGTTAACGTGAATACAAGCGCAAAGCGCCGTTTTGGTTCCCACAGCGTGCGCAAGGGCGTTCAAATCCACCTGACCGGCACAGTTCGGGGCAATAAAGGTGACACGCCATCCGTGTTTTTCCATAGCCTTTACCGTGTTGTGAACACTGGGATGCTCAAACCCCGTGACAACAATATGCTCTGCCCATGCCTCACGTGCCCGCAGAGCACCCAAAATAGCCATATTGTTTGATTCCGTACCGCCGGAGGTAAAAAACACCTCGGCCGGCTTTGCTCCGAGGCTGTCCGCGACAATCGCACGGGAAGCCTCGATCAATTCTTCCGCACGCGCCGCCGGCGCATAAAGCGAAGAAGGGTTAAAAAACTGCTCCCGCAGCACACGGGATGCCGTGTCCACAACTTCATCGGCAACACGTGTGGTAGCGGCGTTATCTAGATAATGCACGCAAAAGCCCTCCAAAATGCAAATATATAGTTGTATTATACAACAGGGTGCGCCGCGGCGCAAGCGGCACACCCCAAAAGTGTGAAAAGTTACATTTTTTACACAACGGCCTCACATCCGCACAGGCGGCGTCAAACCCTTCTTTTGCCTCCGGGCCCAAAAGACCCTTTGCTTTGAAGGTTAGAACAGGCCGGTAATCATGCCGTTTTCGTCCACGTCAATCGACTCCGCAGCGGGCTTTTTCGGCAGGCCGGGCATCGTCATAATGCTGCCCATGACGGCAACAACAAAGCCGGCGCCGGCGGAAAGGCGCAAATCACGCACAGTCATCGTGAAGCCTTCCGGTGCGGCTAAAAGCGCCGCGTCATCGGAAAAGCTGTACTGTGTTTTCGCCACACAAACAGCCAAACGGTTAAATCCGTTTTTCTCCAGCTCCTCCAGCATTTTCTTTGCAGGCGCTTGATATACCACTTGTTTGGCGCGGTAAATCTTCTTGCAGATCGCGTCAATCTTCTCGCGCACGGTCATGGTTTCGTCATAGGCATACTGAGCCGGACGCTCTTCCATGCTGGCCAGCACGTCGTTGGCAAGCTCAATGCCGCCTTCGCCGCCCTTTGCAAATACTTCGCTGAGCGCGCAGGGAACGCCCATTTCTGCGCACAGGCCGCGCAGATATGCATGCTCCTCCTCGGTGTCTGTGGGGAAAGCGTTGATTGCCACGCACACGGGAATACCGAACACCTTCTGCATGTTTTCCACATGGCGGCGCAGGTTGGCGCTTCCCGCCTGCAAATATTCCAGCCCCGGCTCAGAAAGCTCGGCTTTAGGGCATCCGCCGTGATGCTTCAGCGCGCGCACTGTAGCCACCACCACGCAAACGGAAGGATGAATGTCATTCATGCGGCATTTGATATCCAAAAACTTCTCTGCACCGAGGTCTGCGCCAAAGCCAGCCTCCGTTACAACGTAATCGCCCAGCTTCATCGCCAAGCGGGTGGCAATGGCACTGTTGCAGCCGTGGGCAATATTGGCAAACGGCCCGCCGTGAATTAAAGCCGGCGTATGTTCCAGCGTCTGCACCAAATTGGGGTCAAACGCATCTTTTAATAAAGCAGTCATCGCGCCTGCCGCCCCGATTTGCCCTGCCGTTACAGGCTCTCCGCTGAACGTATAAGCCACGACAATGCGCGACAAGCGCTCTTTCAAATCATTCAAGTCGGACGCAAGGCAGAACACCGCCATCACTTCGCTGGCGACTGTAATGTCAAATCCGTCCTCACGCGGTGTTCCGTTCACCTTTCCGCCGAGGCCGTCGGTGATAAAGCGCAGCTGACGGTCGTTCATGTCAACACAGCGCTTCCATGTCACACGGCGCGGGTCAATGTTCAGCGCATTGCCCTGGTAAATGTGGTTGTCCACCATGGCGGCCAGCAAATTGTTTGCCGCGCCGATGGCGTGCAGGTCGCCGGTGAAATGCAGGTTGATATCCTCCATCGGCACCACCTGTGCATAACCGCCGCCGGCCGCGCCGCCCTTCATGCCGAACACCGGCCCAAGGCTCGGCTCTCGCAGGGCCAAAACCGTTTTCTTTCCCATGCGCGAAAGTGCGTCCGCCAAACCGACGCTGGTCGTCGTTTTCCCTTCACCCGCGGGTGTCGGGCTGATGGCCGTCACCAAAATAACGCGCGCGTCTTTCTTTCCCGACAGTTCTTTCACCAGCCGATGATCAATTTTCGCCTTGTATTTGCCGTAAGGAATTACACGGTCGGCGTCCACCCCAAGTTCGCCTGCCACCTTTGTAATCGGTTCCATAACTGCCTGCTGTGCAATTTCAATATCCGTTTTCATGTTCAACACTCCTTTACCGGCCGTATGCCTCGCCCTGTGCCCGGCGGCGCCGAGCTGGTTTTATGCTCTTTTATTGTAGCAAACTGAAGCGCGCTTGACAATCGCTTTTCGTTGACTTTTTCATAAAAGAAGTCTACAATAATATCAAATGATATCACGCACGAAATTTTTGTGCAGAAAAGAGGTTCCAACATGCCCATTCAACTCATCGCCGACAGCTGTTGTGATGTCACACCGGCTATGAAGCGCCTTTTAGGGCTTTCCATCGCCAGCTTAAATATCACGGTTGGCGAAGAACATTACCGCGACGACGAGTCCCTGAATACGCTTGAGTTAATCGCCAAGATGAAAGCATGCAAAACGCCTCCCACTACCGCATGTCCCACGCCGGAGGAGTACGCCGCTCTGATGCGTCAAGAACGGGAAAGCTTTGTCATTACGCTTTCTTCCAAGCTTTCCGGCAGCTACAACGCCGCGTGTGTCGGCCGTCAGCTCGCGCTTGAGGAAAACCCCGATTTGCGCATCCATGTGTTTGATTCCGAAAGCGCTGCGGCAGGCGAAACGCGCATTGCGCTTTTTCTGCGCGATTTGATTGATGCGGGCATGGATTTTGACAGCATTGTCGAAAAAACCACAGCCTTTATCGCCACCATGAAAACACACTTTGTTTTGGAAGATTTATCTCACCTTGTGAAAAACGGCCGCATCTCAAAGGCCGCGGGCCTTTTGGGAACGATGCTGAACATTCGCCCCATTATGGGTGAAAACGGACATGGCGAAATCATTCCGTTAGAAAAGGTACGCGGCACGGCAAATGCCATGCGCCGTTTGGTGGAAATTGTGGCAAGCGAAACCGCACAGGCAGCCGGGCTGACTTTGGTCTTGAGCTACTGCAATTGTTTGGAGCGCGCACAGGAATTGAAAAAAATGTTTTTGTCGCAGTGTTCCGCCATTAAGGAAGTAATTATGGTTCCGACGAACGGCATTTCTACTGTTTATGCCGATGACGGCGGCATTGTTGTCGCTTTTTAAGCGCTGCAAGCCGATCACTGTTTTTCTTGTTTGGAAAGGAGCGAACTGTCCCATGAACGAGTATGTCAAGGAAGTGGCGCAGCAGCGCATGGAGCGCACAGCACAGGCGCTTAGAAAAAATCAGATGGAAGCGTACTGCGTTGACTGTGCCGCCGATGTTCTTCCACTTTTGAAAACATTGATTGCGCCGGGCGCATGTGTAAGCATGGGCGGCAGTGTCAGCTTGCAGGAATGCGGCGTACCCGCTTTTCTGCGCACGGGCGATTATGAGTTTCTCGACCGTGAAGCCGTCACGGGAGACGCTGTCGGAGAGCTTTACCGCAAAGCGTTTTTTGCAGACTATTATCTTTCCAGTGCAAATGCCGTGACAGAGCAAGGCGAAATCTTTAATGTAGACGGAAACGGCAACCGTGTTGCCGCACTCGCTTTCGGCCCTCAGAATGTGATTTTGGTGGTTGGCTGCAATAAAATTGTAGAAGACCTGCACGAAGCACACCGCCGTCTTCGCCATTTAGCCGCTCCCGCCAACACCAAGCGCTTGAACCGCAATACACCTTGTGCAAAGACGGGTATCTGCGCCGACTGCCGCAGCCCCGAGCGCATCTGCTGCACTTACACGGTTCAGCGTTTTTCTAAAACCCCGGGAAGAATTAAAGTAATTTTGGTTGCCGAGCCGCTTGGTTACTAAAGAAACTTTTTTTGCATCTTGCGGGCGCAGTTCCCGGCAGATGTCCGGCTTTTCCGTAAACATTTTTATAAAAGAAAAAGGCCATCGTAAAGACGGCCTTTTTCTTTTATAAAAATTTCGTGAGCACTCCGATTGCAATGGAGCTTATGAATGCTCCTTCTGCCTTTTAATGACTTTCAAGCGTGTAAACTCTTCACGCTCATGCTCTTCCAAGGTGGACGAAATAAAGCGAATATTTCCGTCCAGTTTCGGAATGACGACATTCTCCAGCATGTTGGCACGGCGCTGTGTTTTTTTAATCGCCGTAGCCAAACGGTACACGCTGTTTTCAATGCCGGCAAGCTCTGCACAAAGCCGCTTCACGCGGTCAAAGCACAAATAGGCATCATCCAACTGGGCGGAAGTAGCATGAAACCCGTAATAAGGATACGGCAGCGGACACTCTAAGTGGCCCGTCGGCAAATCAACGCCCATGATGCTGTGGCTTGTAACGGAAAATCCTTTTTCTTCCATCACCGGCGCTTCCAGCTGTCTGTCAATTCCCAAAGAGATGTTGGCCTTCTCCAAAGCGGCATAAGCACGCGTAAACGTATCGCCGATTTCACGCTGCATGGCCGCTGCTTTATCAATGAGCCGCATCATTTCGCGCATTAACACATTGCGTTTTCTGTCCAGCAGGTCAAAGCCGAGCTTGGCCAAAGCAATATTTTTTTTGCAGGCAATCAGATTGCCCTTGGTGGGAAAAATCTGTTCTGCCATCCACTCACCTCATTCTGCTTGTTTCCATGGCTCGCTGATTTTGGCGATGCCTGTTTGCGCATTGGACTTTAATGCTTGCCATAATGCTGCGCCAATACCTTTTCGTCAATGCGTTCCAGCTCTTCACGCGGCAAAATGGAAAGCAAACGCCAGCCGAGATCCAAGCTTTCATCAATCGTGCGGTCAACGTTTTGTCCTTGTCCCAAAAACTCACGCTCAAACTGCTCGCCAAAGGCTAGATACTGCTTATCCGTGTCGGACAGCTCCTCCTCACCGATAACGCTTGCCAGTCCGCGCGCATCGCTTACCTTTGCATAGCTGGCAAACAGCTGGTTCGATACATCAGAGTGATCGGAGCGCGTGTAACCTTCACCGATGCCGTCTTTCATCAAACGGGACAAGCTGGGCAGAATGCTGATGGGCGGATAAATGCCCTGCTGGTCGAGATAGCGGTCAAGAACAATCTGACCCTCCGTGATGTAACCCGTCAAGTCGGGAATCGGGTGGGTAATGTCATCGTTGGGCATCGTCAAAATGGGAATCTGCGTCACGCTGCCCCCGCGCCCTTCAATCACGCCCGCACGTTCGTACAAGCTGGCAAAGTCAGAATAAAGATAGCCGGGATAGCCTTTTCGGCCGGGAATTTCACCTTTAGAAGAAGAAAATTCACGCAGCGCTTCGGCGTAGCTGGTCATATCTGTCATCACGACGAGTACATGCATATTTTGCTCAAACGCCAGATATTCTGCCGCTGTCAACGCACAGCGCGGGGTCAAAATACGCTCGATAATCGGGTCGGACGACAAGTTCAAAAACATGGTAACACGCGCCAGCGCGCCGGACTCTTCGAAGCTGCGGCGGAAATATTCCGCAACGTCTTTCGTAACGCCCATCGCGCAGAACACCACGCCGAATTTCTCCTTTGCATCATCAGAAAGCTTTGCCTGACGCACAATCTGCGCCGCCAGCTTGTTGTGGCTCATGCCGGAGCCGGAGAAAATCGGCAGCTTTTGGCCTCGAATCAAGGTGATAAGCGTGTCAATCGAAGAAATACCCGTGCGGATATAGTTGCGCGGATACTGACGGCAAACCGGGTTAATCGAGCTGCCGTTAATATCGTCAAAACGATTGGCATAAACAGGGCCAAGTCCGTCAATCGGGTCGCCCGCACCGTTAAAAATACGCCCCACAATTTCGCTGCTCAGGGCAAGGCGCATCGGCTCACCGGTAAAACGGCTGGCTGTATCAGAAAGGGATAATCCGTTTGTGCCGGAAAACACCTGAACAATGGCGCGTTTTCCCTCTAAGGCAACGACGCGTCCGGTGCGCATGCCTTTGGAGGTTCGCACCTGTACCATCTCTTCGTAGCCGACGTTTTCTACGCCGTCCACTGCAATCAAGGGGCCGTTAATATCAGAAAGGCCCAAATATTCCATTCCGCGATGTGCCATCGTTCTCACTTCCCTTCCTCTTCATTTTGGCTGTCCTCAACACGTCGGTGCTTGGCCAGCAGATTTTCGCAGATTTCGTCCAACTCCCGGTTGTAGTCCCCGAACATTTCGGGTTTGTCATTGGGAATCTCATATTTCACTTTAATCAGCTTATCGAACAGGCCCGCCGCCGACATCTCACTGATCGGGATGCCCGCATCCACCAGCTGTTTTGCCTGATCATGCAGGTGCAAAATTGCCTCCATCATCCACTTTTGTTTTTCCAGCGGCACATAAGTATCATTTTTATGGAACGCATTCTGCTGCAAGAAACCTACGCGAATGACGCGCGCCACTTCGAGTGTCAGCTTTTGACTGTCGGGCAGAACGTCCGAGCCAATCAGCTTGACAATTTCCATGAGCTTGTTTTCCTCGCTCAAAAGACCGAGCATCTTTCCGCGCATTTCGCAGAAATCTTCGCCCAAATGCTCCACGTAATACGGGTCGAGATCCTCGTAATATTCGCTGTAACTGATTGTCCAGTTGATGGCCGGATAGTGACGTGCATAAGCAAGGCTCTTATCCAGCGCCAAAAAACAGCGGACAAAGCGTTTTGTGTTTTGGGTCACCGGCTCGGAAAAGTCGGAGCCCTGCGGTGAAACTGCACCGATAATCGAAACGCTGGCATTTTCTCCGCACAGGCTTTCGACACAGCCTGCGCGCTCGTAGAACGCAGCCAAGCGGCTGGGCAGATAGGCCGGGAAGCCTTCTTCGGCGGGCATTTCCTCCAAACGGCCGGAAATCTCACGCAGAGCCTCGGCCCAGCGGGAGGTTGAGTCAGCCATCATGGCGACGTCGTAACCCATGTCGCGGTAATACTCCGCGAGTGTAATGCCCGTATAAATCGACGCTTCGCGCGCCGCCACAGGCATATTAGAAGTATTGGCAATCAGCACGGTGCGCTCGGTCATAGGCTTTCCGGATTTCGGGTCTTCCAGCTCGGAAAACTCGGTGAGCACCTGTGTCATTTCGTTGCCGCGTTCGCCGCAGCCCACGTAAATGATGATATCTGCATCGCTCCATTTCGCCAGCTGATGCTGGGTCATGGTTTTGCCCGTGCCGAAACCGCCCGGCACAGCCGCCGCACCGCCTTTGGCAATCGGGAACAGCGTGTCAATGACGCGCTGACCCGTAATCAGAGGCTTTCCGATGGGCTGTCTGCTTTTCACCGGACGCGGAATACGAATCGGCCATTTCTGTGCAAGGCAAATTTCTTTTTTCTCGCCGGTTTCGGTTTCTACAACGCAAATCGGCGTTACAACATTGTACTTTCCGGACGGGGCAACCCATCGAACAACGCCCTGCACATCCGGCGGAACCATGCTTTTATGAGTGATAATCGAAGTTTCGGGACAAGTGGCAATCACTTCACCGCCCGAAACGGTTTGCCCCTCTTTGATGCAGACGGTCACGTCCCACAGACGTTCCTCGTCCAAGCTGCTCACGTGCATGCCTGCACCGATAAACGCGCCGCTTTGCTGTGCAATTTCTTTCAGCGGGCGCTCAATACCATCAAAAATATTTTGCATAATACCGGGGCCGAGCGTTGCCGAAAGCGGTGCGCCCGTTCCCTTTACCGGCTCGCCGATGCGCAAGCCCGTTGTATTTTCATACACCTGAATGGTGGTGCGGTGTTCATTCACGCTGATGACCTCGCCAACGAGTCCGGCGGCGCCGACATACACCATTTCCATCATTTCAAAGGTATCGGTATCCCGCACGGTCACAACAGGGCCGTTAATGGAATAAATTGTATCTTTCATTGCGAACCTTCTCTCCTTGTCCTTTGGCGGGCGTTATTCCACATGCAGGCCGCAGCGTGTTAAAAACGCTTCGCGTTCGGCCTCGGCTGCGAAATCCAGCGATTCGTCGTAACGCACACGGCCCACTTCCAACCGAAAGCCGCCCAAATGAATGGAGCGCTCGCTTTTCACCGTGCAATTCGGGTACAGTTTGCGTGCCAATGCGCCCAGACTCTCTTCATCTTTGCTGCTCACATAAATGGTTACAGGACTGTCTTTCACAATTTCGCTGAAATTTGCCAAGCGTTTTTGCATATCGCTTTCATAACGCGAAGAAGCGGCGTATGCTTCAATGGTTTCCTGCGCTTCGGCAAAGAGTGCGTTCACCAGCTGTCTGCGGTAAACAAGCAGCTTTTTTCGATTTTCCTGCTTTTGCGCAGCGCTTTCCCTTGCAAGCTTTGTCTGTGCCTCAGCGCGATAAGCCGCCACCGGGTCAGTGCGCTTGGAAGAAATTAACGATTCATAGAGCTCATCCGCTTGCTGCTTGGCTTGGTCCAGCACCGCTTGCGCCTGACGCTGTGCGGCCTGCATCACGGAATCGTCAAAACCCGCGTACTTTTCCTCGCTGTTTAAATTTTGGGCTACGCGCTGCAGCTCCGCCTGTTTTTTATTCATGTTCACACCTCAAATCTTGACGCCCACTACCTCGGAAATATAGCGTCGGATGCTGTCGCCGGGGTTCGAGTCACTATGGCGGTCGGGCATTTCTACGATCAGCGGACGGCGGCGGGTGAGCTTATAGGAAAACACCAGCTCCGAACAACGCGCCACCAGCTTATCCGTAATTAAAACCAGGCCGATCTCCGGGTCGGCACAAGCCTTATCCAGCGCTTTGCGCACTTCTTCTTCCTCGTGCACCACAACACCCTTCACCCCTACCAAGCGCATCCCCGCCAAGGTATCTACGTTATCGCTGATCAAAAAGTATTTCATTCGGGTTTTCCCCTCGCTTAAATTTTAGAAAGAATGAGAATGGAAACAAGCATACCGTACAGTGCAATACCTTCGCCCAATGCAACGAAAATCAAAGATTTACCAAAGCTTTTCGGATCTTCCGTCAAAGCGCCGATGGCTGCCGGAGCGCCCGCGCCGACGGCAATGCCGGCGCCGATGCCTGCAATACCGGTGGAAAGTGCAGCAGCAATCAGGCCAAGACCGTTGGAAGCCGTCTGAACCGTTTCGCCCTCAGCAAACGCTACGCCGGAAAAGGCACAAGCCAAAGCAAAGGTCAAAGTCAAGAGAAGCGCGCTGCGCAGTGTTTTTTTCATACCATTCTTTTTCATTGTTATTTCCTCCAGTCGAGTTCGTAAAGTAAAAAATTTATTGTCAGTCCGCATCAAGGACGTTTCTGAAAACAAAGAAATGCACAGATTTTTCGCAGACACCGGTTCATGCAGAAAAAGCTGAAAATTTCGACTTTTCAGAAAGTTCCTGGGACGGCAATCAAGATTCTAACAGTTCCTTGCCGGAACGCACATGAAGCGGAGTAAACGGCCGCCCCTCCGCGTCAAAAAAGCGGCTGAAAATTTCGTAGAATTCAAGGCGAAGCACCTGAATCCCCACGAACAACCCTTCCAACGCCATTACAAATAAGTTTCCGATAACCACAATAATCCAGTAAATGACAGGCTGTGTCGTCATATTGGCCAGCGTGAACACAACGCTCATCATACCGGCATGCGCTAAGACGAAGCCGCCCACACGCAGAAAACTCATGGTGTTCGACGCAAAGCTCAAAAGCGCGTCGAACATTTCAAAAAAGCCGTTGATGATGATTTCGCCCGGCTTTCCGGGGTGTTTTCCTTCAAACAGCAAGCACAGCGGTTCACAGAAGTACATGCACAAAAACGGAATGACAATCAAAAGGACGATGTAAGGCACAGAACCGATAAACGAAGCCTGAACGCCGAGCATCGGCAGCAGCAGGCAAACGAGCGCCAAGTAGAACACTAAACCCGCAACACCGTTCACCGAGAACAGGGTTTTTGCAATCACTCCGCGTCGGAAATTGGAGATAATGCCTGTTCCGATGGCGCACACGATAATGAAAATACCGGCTACAATACTCGTAATCAAAATCATGTTGATGCTTTCCGGATGCAAAACCTCCAGCGGTTTTTCCGCAAAGCCCAGCGCGTGATACATGGGGTCAAGCAGGTTTTCAAAGCCGAACACACTGCCGTACAAAAAGCCGAACAGCACCGCGAACAAACTGCATCGTGCAAGAACGAGGCCCAGCTGCATTTTTTTCTTTTTGTACATAAAGAAGTAGCCAATCAATCCCAAAAGCAGGCCCTGCCCCACGTCGCCGAACATAATGCCAAACAGCACCGCATAAGTAACTGCCACCAAACCGGTGGGGTCGATATCGCCGTAATTGGGCAAGCCGTACATTGTCACAAACAGCTCAAACGGGCGTGTCAGCCAGTTATTTTTCAGCTTTGTGGGCGGCTTGAGCTTTTCATCAAGCTCCGTTTCGGTTCCGAGTTCTTCGTCCGCGCAAACGCGAACCTCAGGCAGTTCTTTTGCAACTGCATCGCGCAGGCGCTGGGTCTGTTCTTCCGGCACAAAACCGCTGATATAGTAGCTGTTGTCGAGCAGCACCACATGGCGGTACATCTGCGCAATCTGCGACTCATAATTCAGCCACGCCGCAATTTTTTTAAGCTTTTCCACTTCATCCTTTTCAGCGACAGCCGCTAAATTTTCGAGCTCCGCTTTGCGGCGGTTCATTTCGCTTTCTTCCGACAAAATCTGCGCTAAGGCATCCTGCGGCGTTCCGTGCACAAAATCCGGCACCCAAATGCGCTCAAAGTAAAGGGAAGCGAAAATGCGATCCACTTCCTCGGCGCTCTGCTCTGCCACAAAATACATGCCCCAGTAATATTCCCCGTCGAAATCATACTCCCGGAAGGTAAAGGAATGGCCTTCATAGTAGGGCAGCTTTACATAACTGTCTTTCGGCAGGCGTCCGAAACGAACTTTTAAATAGCGGCAGGAAAAAATGTCGTCCATGCTGGTTTGCAGCCCCGTCAAATGGTATAGCTGCGTTTTTGCCTGTTCGTATGTTGCCAGCTTCGCGTTGATCTGCGTTTTCTCCTGGCTTCTGCGGGCAACCTCCTGTACAAAGCCGTTGACAAATTTACGGATTTCTTCTAAATCATAAGGCTGGCCGTCGTACTCTCCGGGCGTGCTGTCTGCACCGATGTCTTTCAGCACACCGATGGTCTGGTTCAATAAGGGCGCGTACTCATCGTCCTTTTGCCCTGTTGTCGCAATTCCAAGCGCTCCCGCGTCATCTGCATCAAAAATGGAAAGCCGCGCGAGCAGCTCCAACGTCTGCTGGGGGTCTCGGCCTGGGCCGTAAACATTCATATGGGTCATTTTCACCATACCCATGCAGATTCACCTCACTTCTTCAATATTTCATAAATTCCTGCATCTGCGTTGCCGATAAACCGTACCGAACCCCTTCTACAATACTAACAATATTGCTTCGCTCAATGGCAGCAAGGCACAAAAGCGCCACAAGAACCGTGTCCGGTGAAGATGAAAAATGCAAAAGACGCGTCGCCGCTTTATGTAAAGTACGATGCGCGCAAACGCTGTCGTCGATGTCCGGCGCCGCGGTGCGCTCTCCGTACACCTCTTTTGCGTGCGATGTATTATAAATGCGCAGAAATTCTTCCAAATCGGCGGCCTGCGCCAAACGCGCCGTCGTTTTGGGGCCTAACGCATAATGATAAGGCAGCATCAAACGACGCAGCTGCTGCGGTGTAAACGCATGAGCAAAAAACGCTTTTGCGCGGTAAAGCATATCAATGTTGTAAATTTCCGCCTGCATCAAAAAGAGCCTTTTTGTGTCCGCAGCATAGCGGCCTGCGCGAATTTTTTTCAGCGAAGTTTCGTAGTAATACGTCCAAAGCACGCGCTCACATTCAAGATGATCCAGCTTCATTCCCTCTTTGGGAATGATAGGCGCTAAAATGCGGGCATAGGGCGTTCCGGCTACCACTGCCAGACATTGCTGCGGGGTTTCGGCCTGCGCCAGCCGAATTAAGCTGAAACTTGTTTTATCAGCCAAAAAGCCGGGAAGCTGTGTAATATAATGGTGGTGAAACCCCATGGCTAAAAGACGCAGTTTCTGCAAAAGCTCCTCGATTTCGCAGCGCATCATAAAAAAGCCCGCGAAACCCTCTTTGTTGCTGACATAATGCATGAGTGATTCGTACTTGTAAAAGATATCCTTGTTCAGCGCTTGTTCCAGCTGCTCACGGTGCACATCGGCGCTGTCCAGTCCCGCAAGGCTGTGGCGAAAATAGGGATGTTCTTTTAAGTATGCCACAATTTCCAATACACTGTGCTTTCTCATCAGCTCGGCATATTCTGTTTTTGTCAAACGGCGCGCCGCAATCGCTTTCGCCTTTGGCACCACCGCAAGCGCCGATAACGATTCCATCATAAGCCTTGTCCTCTTCGTCTTTAATCCGTTGTCAGAATGTTCTGTGTAATTTCTTTGAGCCACAGCGAGCGGTTATGCTCAAAAGCTTCATCCAGCGCGTGTTTTTGATCCAGATAGCTTTTGTCCGCCTCGTTTGATGCCTCAAGCGTCTTTTTCTCAAACTCGCGGTCTATCGCCTCGCGCCCTTCCTTCACATGCAGCTCCTGCTTTTCCAAGTAGTCTTGCGCCTTTTTTCGCGCCTCATTTAAAAGCGTTTCTTTTTCCTTTTGCGCCTTTTCAATCACAGCGCGCGCTTTTCGGTCTGTTTCAATAATACGATCCACAAAGCTTTCCATCTTTTCACCTGCTTTTCGTTAAATTGCGCCGCCGCACGGCAAAGCTTTCTGCTTTTGAACCGCACGGCGCACAAAAAACAAAAAGGCCCGCCTGCGACAGAACCTCCGGCGATGGTTCGCACGGGGGAAGGTTCGGCCTGATGGTCGGAGCCTTTTCAAATGTTTTGTTTTTCGTGTCTTATAATGTTATACACCCATTTGACAAGAAGTGCAAGAACAACTTTTGAAAAAGGCAATTCTTACAAATATTTTTCTCATAGATTAACAATATTGCGCGTTTCGCCCTGCAAAAAAGCCTTTAAATTGGCGCACACCTCTGCGCTTAAACGTCCCAGCGATTCTTTTGTTGCCCATGCCGCATGCGGTGTAAAAATGGTGTTGGGGGCATTAAAAATCGGTCGCGTGATATCGGCGGGTTCTACACAAAGCACATCCGCCGCAAAACCGCCGAGCGTTCCGTCCGAAAGCGCACGGCACACAGCCTGCTCGTCCACTAACGAACCGCGGGCCGTATTCACCAAAAGAGCCCCTCGTTTGCACTCGCGCAGCAAAGCATCACTCACAAGCCCCTTGGTTTCTTCTGTGGCCGGACAGTGCAGACTGATGGCATCGGAGCGTCGGAATAATTCCTGCAAAGGAACAAACTCCACCGCCTCCTCCCCTTCACGCGGCGTGCGCGTGCTGCATAAAACCTGCATGCCGAACGCTTTTGCAATCTGCGCCACGCTGCGGCCAATCGCGCCGTAGCCAACAATGCCGAGTGTTTTGCCCCAGAGCTCTCTTTGCTCAAAAATACCGTGCTCCTGCGCAGGGGCATCTTTCCAATATCCTTTTCGCACGGCTGTGTCATAGCGCCCTGCACATTGGCAAAGCTCCAGCAGCAAAGCCCATGTCATCTGCGCAACGCTTTGCGTCGAATACCCCGGCACATTCGCTACCGCTACGCCATGACGCGCACAAGCAGCTGTGTCTAAACTGTCGATTCCGGTTGCGGTAAGCCCAATCCACTTCAGCTTTGGACACCGTTCTAAAATCTCATCACTGATCCACACTTTATTTACAATTACATACTCTGCATCAGCAATGCGCCCCGGCGCCTGCTCCTGCGTGGTGCGGCGATAACGCTCAATTTCGGCGTCAAGCTCGTATAAAGGCGACCAATCTAAATCGCCCGGCGTCAAGGCATAATCCTCTAAAATAACAATTTTCATACTTCTCCCGTCCTTTTTTGTTTTCCATCTTTCGCTTTTTCTTCTTTGCACACAGCAAAAATACTGCTCTTTATACCTTTAAAAAAGAGGAGGTATTTTTCTTTCCTCTACAGGAACCACACAAATCCCCCTGCTGTTCTCGCGATAAAATAGTCCGATCCCTATTCCTCCATTTTCTAAAGCGCGCGAAAGTTCTAATGTTTCAGACTCCTTTATTATACGACATTCCGAAGAAAAGGGAAATGAGGTTTGCGCAAAAAGATAGTGCGGACGCAGGGATTGCAGGGGTCTGACAGCAATCATTTGAAAACGCGCCGCAAAAAAGGCATGTACTAACGGCGCTCCTGTTTTTACCGCCAGCGCGGCAATTCCTCTGCCTTGGTAGCGCCGCTGTAAAAAACCGTAAAATGCTCCGGCAAATGCTCCGGCGCTCTGCAAAAAGGCAGGCGGAAGCCAAAAATATTCGGCACCGGATGCATAGCGCTTATGAAGGGTTCTCTGTGCACCGCAAAGCGCGCGAATCTGCATGACACTTCGGTCGGGCCGTGCCACCGCACAGCATAAAACGGGCGCTTCGTCACAATACAGCCCCCACCATTCTCCCGCGTCGTCCATTTCATCCTCGGTCATTTCGGTCAGCCACTCACCATCCCGGCCCATATTGTGATACATTTCTCTGATTTTCTGATATTCATCGCGCATCATTCGCCGCGCTGTCAATCTTGGTTGCCACTGTTCCATGTTAACGCCTCCTTCCTTCCACTATATGCAAAAGGCAGAGCATACATGTAAAACAAAGGGTGGATTTTTCAGCCGTCATCGTGTAAAATAAATATAAATGCAGCAAACACTCTTTCGCAGCCATCATTCGGCTGCGGCATTCCTTAACATGACAATTTCTCATGTTTGGGGACTATAAGTTGTTGAATCAAGTACGGTTCGGCAACAAACGGTACGCATTGCATTCAGCGTATCATTTTGTTGTCGGTATCGGCTCGGAGGGTTTTATTGTGACAAAACGTGTATTTAAAATTCCTTGGCGCGCACTGCGGAAAATTGTAATCGGCATTGTTCTTCTTTCTATTGCGGCCAGCATCAGTGTTTTTATCAAAGAATCTCTTGACACGCTTGACCCGGAATCTTCACTGCCGATTTTAACCGTTCAGCAAAACGGACAAACCATTACTGACGTCTACCGCGCCGGCTACGTATGGAGCTTTTTCACCACAGTGGAGCGGCGTGCACCGGAAGTAACCGAAGCCGATATCCCGCTTGTTCCGGTTCCTGTTCCACCGCAGGCGGTTATGACACTTCAATTCTCAACTGAGCCGAGCTCTCTGCGTGTGTTTCGTGCGGATAATCTGCTCACTTCCGGGTACTATGAAATCGCAGACGAAGATGTTTCCTCTTTTCACGCTCCGAACACGCCCGGAATTTATGTTTATAAAATTTTGGCACAGTGGGGCAATCGCGGAAATATCCAGTATTATTTTGCCATCCAAGTTACTGCTTAAAGAAACAAACAGCACAGCCGCTTGAAAAGCGGCTGTGCTGTTTTTTTCAAAATATAAAATCAAGCAATTATTCCGTGTAGTAACGGCCCATTTCATCGGCCGCCAAAATAGCAGCGCAAACACTTTCGGGTGTAACCACAAACGGCAAGTTGCCCATGGTATCGCCGTCGGCACACGCAATCTTTGCAACCTCCATCAAACGCTCCTCAGAAGCATCCTCCACGCCGAGATCGGCAAGCGTAGTAGGCAAGCCCACTTCTGTGCAGAACTGGAGCACTTCTTCCAGCTCCTCCAGCGGAGCATTCTCCAGCACCAGCTGAACCAACGTGCCAAAAGCCACTTTTTCGCCGTGGTACAAAGCATGTGTTTCGGGCAGCGCCGTCAAGCCGTTGTGAATCGCATGTGCGCCTGCCAAACCGCCGGATTCAAAGCCTACGCCGGACAAATAGGTGTTGGCCTCCACAATATCCTCCACCGCTTTGGTGCAGGCATGACGCTCTACCGCCAGCTTTGCCTTCAAACCGTCCGAGAGCAGCGTTTCATAGCACAGCTCCGCCAAGGCCATTGCCGCACGCGTAGTTTTTCCTCCTACGCAGTTGGTTGCGCCGGATGCCTCGCAGGCGCGTGCCTCAAAATAGGTAGCCAGCGCATCGCCCATGCCGGATACCAGCAAACGAGCCGGAGCCTTTGCCACAATGTCAGTGTCAACCAAAACCACATTCGGATTGCTCGGCAGGAACAAGTAGCTGTCAAACACACCATCATCAGAATAAATTACGCTCAAAGCGCTGCACGGTGCGTCAGTCGAAGCAATCGTAGGAACAATCGCAACAGGAACGCCCGCGTAAAAGGCTGCCGCTTTTGCGGTGTCGTGGATTTTTCCGCCGCCGATACCGACAATCATATCGCAGCCGGATGCCTTGAAAGCGGCAGTGATACGGTCAATCTCGCTGCGGCTGCATTCCCCGTTAAAGCTTTCATAAACGACTTTTGCCTCCGTGCCTTCAAAGCTCTTGTCAATGGCAGGTGCAACACGTTTTTTGCCCGATTCGCTGACGAGAACAAAAATGTTTTTGCCAAACTTTTCTGTGTGCTGACGCAGGTTTGCCAGTTCTCCTCTTCCCTGTACATAACGCGAAGGGCTGCCGATAATTTGTGCCATGAAAACTCTCTCCTCTCAAAAATTAGACAGGGAACTTCCGAAAGCATGGAAACCAACAAATTCTTTGCTAAGAAGCGCTGAACTGCACCACAAAAAACGAAGCACCCTTTTCGGATGCCAAAGCTTTGAATGCAGCAAACATCGCTTTTAAAGAAAATGAAAATTCCAATTTTTCAGAAAATCCCTCGATGACAAAATGTTTATTTGCATTCGGTAAACAAATTGTTATTCTTCTGTCAGTATAGCACAATTCGGCTTTGAATTCCATAAAATTTTCCTCATGAACAAATTAACGCGCTTTTACTCCTTATTTTTGATGCAGTCAGCGTGCTGGAAATGATAAAAGGCTAGAAATCCTTCTTTATTTATGCTATAATAAACAACAAAGTTTCTATTGATTTGCGCAGATTCTCCGGTTTCTGATTTTTTTTGCGCATCTTCACACATGAAAGGGGTCTATCTGATGAAGGTAGTCATTTTGGCCGGCGGCTTCGGTACGCGCATCAGCGAAGAAAGTCATCTAAGGCCCAAGCCGATGATTTCAATCGGCGAGCAGCCCATTCTCTGGCATATCATGAAATATTACTCCGAATTTGGCTTTCACGATTTTGTTATTTGCTGTGGCTACAAAGGCCACGTAATCAAAGAATATTTTGCCGACTATTACCTCCATCGCTCTGATGTCACATTTGATTTTTCAAATAATAATGAGATGACCGTGCACAATAATGTGGCTGAGCCGTGGCGTGTAACACTCGTTGATACCGGTCTTGCATCTCAAACAGGAAGCCGCATTAAGCATGTTCAAAAATATATTGGCAACAAACCTTTTTTGCTCACTTACGGCGACGGTGTCAGCAATGTTGATTTGAACGCTTTGGTCGATCAGCACCGCCGCTCGGATAAAATTGTTACACTCACCGGCATTCAGCCGGGCGGACGTTTCGGCGTTTTGGATATCAATGATACCGGCGACAGTGTTACGGGTTTTCGCGAAAAAGCCAAAGAAGACGGCGGCTGGATTAACGGCGGATTTATGGCGTTGCAGCCTGAGGTGTTCCGTTATCTAAGCGAAAATGAAGATTGTATTTTTGAGCGCACACCTCTTGAAACACTGGCGAGCGAAGGGCGCTTGGGTATCTATAAACACCATGACTTCTGGCAGTGCATGGACACCCAGCGTGACCGTGAACGCTTGCAAAAGCTGTGGGAAGAAGGTGACGCACCTTGGAAAATTTGGAAAGATTAAACGTTTCCGTCTTGATGCTTACCTACAACCGGGAAAATCTCGTCAGCCGTGCCATTGAAAGCGTCTTAAATCAAACTCACAGGAATTTTGAATTTATCATCGTCGATAATGGTTCCACAGACAAAAGCGGTCAAATTGCTGATGAATATGCTCAAAAAGATTCCCGCATCCGCGTGATTCATCGGGAAAAAGGAACGATCAGCGCCGGACGCAATACCGCCTTGGACGCTGCTCAAGGTGATTATATTGCCTTTATTGATGACGATGATTGGGTTGAACCTGATTTTCTTGCGTTTTTGCTTTCGTTAATCACGGAGAATGATGCCCAAATTGCCATCTGCGGCACACCGCAAAAAATGTTTGACGAAACGCTTGTCATGGATACAGAACAGGCACTCATTGAATTGATGTGGCGCAAACGGTATAATGTAGGGTTTCCAACCAAAATGATTCACCGCAGCCTTCTTGCATCGCGCCGTTTCCCCAGCGAGATTCGGTTTGATGATATTGCACTGATGTATCAAATTGTAGCGGATGCCAAAACCGTTGCCTATCACGGTCTGCCAAAATATCATGTTTATCGGCACGATGGAAATAATTCTTCTTGGACAACCCATCACGAGCTTTTAACACCTGAAATTTTGCAGGAATACCTCACGGCTTACCGCGTTCGCACCGATTGGCTAAGCAATCGCTTTCCCGGCAGCGCCGATGCCTTTCGGTATTTTGAGTGGTCGTTTATGATTTCCATGGTGGAAAAAATTGAACGGTTACACTTGACTGCTTGTGAGTGCTTGTGTTTTCAGATGAAAGATACCCTGAGCAGTAATTTCAAAGAATTTTATAACAGCGTTCATCTTCAGCCCTACGAAAAGGAATGGATGGATGTATATATTAAAGGAGAAAAGACAATGGATGTCAATATTTTAGATACCCTCAAATGGATTCCCTTCGCTATCAACACTGTTTGCAATCTTCGTTGTAAAGACTGCAATGCATATACCCCCTACCACAAACATCCGCGTAATTTTGACACTGCCCAGTTAAAAAAGGATTTAGATCGAATTTTAGAAGTTTTTGACGGTACACCTTTAGAGCGAATTGATTTTGTCGGCGGCGAACCTCTGCTGCACCCGGATTTGAAAGAATTGATTGATTACGCAATGGATGGTCACAACGGAAAAGCTTTCCAAAGCCTGCACTTAGTTACCAACGGTGTTCTTCCCCTTCCTGACGATTTAATTGAAACGTGTAAAAAATACAACGTTTACATTTTGGTAGATGACTACGGCCCCGATTTATCCCCCAACGCCCACCTCAACTGTGATAAATTGGAAGCCGCCGGAATTGCACACCGCATGAACAAATATTGGGGCGATGATCAATATTTTGGCGGCTGGTGGAGCACGGTAATGTCCAAGGAACCGAATTCGCCCGAATATGTCGCTTCTTGCGTAAAAGAATGTTGGGAGTTATTTATTCCCAATCATACCCACGAAGAGCCGCCCTGCAATCATCTGCACATCAAAGACGGCAATATCATGACGTGCGATGCTCAGACCTTCGGCCTGAATTATATTCCGCTTTTGGAAGGTGAATATATTTCCCTGCGCACAGATGAAAGTGTTGAGCAGATCCGCGAAAAACTGCGCAACTTTAAAAAGAAACCAATTGAGCATTGCAAATATTGCGAGATTGGCATTGCCTCTAAAAAGCATGCGAAGCGCATTCCCGCCGGTGTGCAGTTAACGTCTGAAGAAAGCAAACAGCTGGGCAAATTTGCCGGTGATTATTAAGCAAGAAAGGTGGTCCTTCCCATTTTTACGTTAAATAAATTTTCTCTTGTCATCTTGACACGCTGCAATCTTGCATGCAAATTATGCTGTGAATATGTGCCGCAGCACAAACCTTTTCCCGACATGACGCCGGAACAGGCCGATCAAATTCTGAGTGCTTTTTTCAGTGTAGTTGACCATGTGAATACTCTCCATCTGACAGGAGGCGGAGAGCCTTTCCTTCATAAAGATCTCGACGCGCTCATCGAGGTTGCAATGAAATACCAAAGCCAGTTTGACCGTTTAATGCTTTTCTCCAACAGCACGGTTCCGGTTTCGGACAAACTGTTGTCTGTGATTAAAAAGTACAACGACAAAATTGTGGTTCAGCTTTCCCGCTACAACGTGAAGCCGGATCGAGAGCAAAACACTGTTGATCTCCTTTCTTCACAGGGAATTCGCTGCAAAATCGAAAAATATTACGGCGAAGACCAGTCTTTTGGCGGCTGGATTGATTTCGGCACTTGGGAAAAGCGCAATCGCACCCCCGAGCATCTCAGTAATATTTTCAAAGAATGTTCTATTACGCGTGTGATGGACGGAAACTGGCGCACACGCGACGGCAAAGTTCACTGGTGCACACGCTCTATGCGCGGCATGGAGCTTGGTTACGTTGCAGATCAACCCGATGAATACGTCGATTTGCTGGACACTTCGACTTCTGCACAAGAAAAGCGCCAAAAATTCGAAATGATTGCGAATAAGCCGTATCTGTCTGCTTGTGATCAATGCAGCGGTGACTTGGCCGGAACCGATCATGAAGTAATGCGCTATCCCGCAGCAGAGCAAATGAAAAAATCTTAATCGTTTTGTCATTCGCTTTTGCTGATGTAAAAAATACAATTTTTATTTTGCTGCAAAGGAATTATGCCGACGTCATAACAACATCAGCTTTATTGTTGCGGTATTTTCATTTGCAGCTTTTTTCATTTTCCGCATAAACAACGCTTTTATAAAAAGGAAGGAAAACGATCATGTCTGATAAAATCGTTTGTAAAAATTTCGACTACTTCATTACGTCGCGCTGCACCCTAAATTGCAAATTATGCAGCAATTATATTCCTTATATTCCGCATCCTTTCCACACGCCCAAAGAAACTGCATTCCGTGAAATGAAAGAATTTTTTCAAATTTGGGACTATGCGGACCGAATTGAGCTTATCGGCGGCGAACCGCTGTTTCACCCGGACTTTTTTGAAATTCTTGAAGAAAGTTTAAAGTATGAATCTCAATTCGGAAAAATCCGCATTACCACAAACGGTACAATTATTCCGAGCGAAAAGATTTTTTCTTTAATTCGTGAAACCGACAAAAGAATTGAATTTTTAGTTGATGACTACGGCCCGCAGCTTTCTAAAAATTTGCCTCAAATCATTGCTAAATGTGACGAGTACGACATTCCCTATCGCGTTGATACCTATCACGGTGACTCACAGTATTCCAACGGCTGGATTTATTTCGGCGACTGCAAAACAGATCTCGGTTACTCAGACGAGAAACTGGCACAGGTGTTCCATCGCTGCGTCGTCCCGAAAGAGCATTTTGTAATGGTAAATAATGGAAAGGCGTTTTATTGCGATTACCCCATGGCGATGTACCAAGTAACCGGCAATCTTCCTACAAACGGGGGTTATATCGACTTGTTTGACGATTCCATTCCCTTAGAAAAGAAGAGAGATATGGCGCGCCATTTATGGGAAGGCCCGTTCTCTTCCTGCCGTTATTGCACCGGTTTTGATATTGAAAATGCAAAACGCTATCCGGCAGCAGAACAACTGCCGCGCAGATGTGTACAGGAGGGTTAATGAAAATGGATTTTTGTATGGAGCGCGTCAGTTTTTTAACAACAATTGCCTGCAATCTCAACTGTAAACTGTGTGCTGCCAGTTCGCCCTACCGCGCAGGCGAAGCCGGATTTTCTCTTGAAGAAAACAAGAACGTTTTGGATAAATTTTTTCAAACAGTTGATTATGTGAAAAAATTTTCCATTGGTGGCGGTGAGCCTCTTTTATGGACATCTTTTCCGGACTTTTTAAAATATTTACACAAGTATTCCGCTCAATTTGGAAAACTGGAAATTATCACGAACGGCACTCTTGTTCCTAAGGTAGAATTACTGGAAGCTGCAAAACTTTTTGGAGATCAAGTGTTCTTTTTGATCGATCATTACGGAAACGATATTTCTGTCAATGTTTCTGCCATGTAAAGTTTATTCACAGCTCATGGCATCCCTTACAAAACAAGAGGAAATATGGCGGGAAATTCTCACTGTAATGGCTGGGTTGATTTCAGCGATGGCTCTGCACTGCTTCATAATACCCAAAAAGAAGTTGAAAAGGTATTTTCTAAGTGTGCGCAAGCTCAAAAAATGAATTTTTGCTTTATCATCTGGCGTGGAATCATGTACCCTTGTGACCAGGTACGAAAATGCATTGACCGCGGTACGACTCCTGCCAATCCAAACGAATACATTGCACTTCTGGCTCCGAACCTGTCTGTAAAAGATTTACAGGATAAAATCGAAAATCTGTATCATGTTAAAAGCCT
>LBJMC04202__coassemble_131_pt1 | contig 92779 bp, 87 predicted proteins | sample LBJMC04202__metabat2_low_PE_025 | metagenome-assembled genome bin LBJMC04202 | reverse complement strand
CACCACATCGGCAACCGTTTTGGCAAAGTTCGGGCGCAGATAAGACAGGTTGCCCGGCTCGCCGAAATGGATTTTGATGGCCGCAAACTTATCTTGAAAATCAATGGTTTCAATTCCTGCGCGGCGCATGAGCCTTTCCAGCTTTTTCTGCAAATTGGTGCCGGGCAGCGCGCGCATATCGGTAAAGTAAACTTTTGACGCCATATTCCTCTACTCCTTATTCCATCCATAACAAATCGCAGCGCGCAGATTGTCTACCCGCTGTGTATAGATTTATTATAATGCTCCTTGCATTTCCGCGCAAGGCTTTTCCTGCAAGGATGCAAAAGGCAGCCGGACAAGTGCTGAAAACACCTGTCCGGCTGTTTATTTTCATCAAGAAAAAAGCGAAAGCTTAAAACTCGATGTACAGTGTTTTAATTTCGTACGGCAAAATGGTGAAGCTGACCTTGTTCATGCAGGGCAAGAGGATATCCTCTTTCTCCTCCATCAAGTTGCAGCTGTAAACCTGTTTCGGCTCGTGTGCCAGTGTCAGGCAGGCATTGGTGCGCTTGTTCTGGTTCTCGTATACGCGCAGAACCACGCCCTTGCCGTCCTCAGAAGCCTTCACGGTTTCAATGATGACGTTGTCGTCATCGCTGGAAACAAAGCTCATCGGCTCAACCGCGGCGCCCAAAGTGGTGAGAACCGGCTGGTTCAGCATCTCGGCCTCTTTCACGGTGTCGCTCTCTTTCCATGTTCCGGCGTGCGGATACAAAGAGTAAGTGAAGAAGTGCTCCTCGTTGTCGGTATCGGGGTTCGGCTCAATGCCGGATTTAATCAAGCTCAAGCCGATTTCCGCCTCTTTCACAGAGTGGCCGTACTTGCAGTCGTTCAGCAAGCTGACGCCGTAGCCGCCTTCGGAAACGTCCACCCACTTGTGTCCGCAGCTCTCAAAGCGTGCCTGATCCCAGCTGGTGTTCGCATGCGTTTTGCGCGTGACGTTGCCAAACTGAATGTCGAACGTTGCCTCGTCGGTATGCACATCGGCAGGCATAAAGACTTTCAGCAGGTGCTGATGCTCGTGCCAATCCACCCATGTGTCAAAGTCAATGCGGCGGCTGTCGGTATAGAAGCGGATCTTCTGGCGCATTTTGGACTGCATAAAGTCGCGCTCGATGGTCAGCTCGGCAAACAGAGCGCCGACGGAAGTCCACTCCATGGAAGTGACGTCGGTCAAATCCCAGCCTTTTTCCGTGTAGTACACGTCAATATCCCAGTTATCATAGTAAATGGGCTTATCTTCAAAGACGCGCAGACGGTTGCCGTTCTGGCCCGGTTTAAACACATTGCGCTGATTCTCTTTGTCAAACAGGGTTTTCATCATACCGTTTTCATCAATGCAAACGGTATAGAACGGGGTTTCCACGAGGTAGCCGCCGTTTTCCTCCTGAATGGAGAAGGGCGCCTCCTCTTTTGCGGCAGCACCCGTTTTTGCACTTGCCATACCTTTGGACGGTACAGACGGAATGCGGCTGTACACTTTGCCGTCGGCTTCCTGAGCAGCAAAGCCTTCCAAGCCGCTGACACCTTCGGGCAGAACTGCCAAGTCGTTGCGGGCAAAGCCGAGGGTGTTGAACAGGACAACGTCGCTTCCCTCACCGGCAACGGCTTTCATCTTCTCGTCTGCCAGCGCCTTGCACTCAGCGGCAATCTGTGCGTACTCTTCGCGGGTTACTTCGTACACTTCTTTGATGGAAGAACCGGGCAGAATGTCGTGGAACTGGTTCAAGAGCACCATTTTCCACAGTTTTTCCAGTTTTTCTGCGGGATATGCCGCACCCTTTTCCTGTGCCAAAACAGACAGCAGCTCCACATCGCGCAGTGCCAGCTCGCTCTTGCGGTTCGAGCGCTTATTGCGTGCCATCGAGGTGTAAGTGCCGCGGTGATACTCAAAGTAGAACTCACCCGTCCACACCGGCAGACGACGGCTGTCCTTCACGCGCTCTTCCAGCTCGGTGAAGTATTGCAGCGCACCGCACTGACGCACCTTAGGCACACCCTTGATGCCTTTTTCCATACGACGGCCGGTTTCCAGCATTTCACGAGTGGGGCCGCCGCCGCCGTCACCGTAACCGTAAGCGATGAGGATATCGTTATTCATTTCTTTGTTCTGATAACGCTCCCAGCCGCCCATGATGGAGTCGGGGTGCAGCATGCCGTTATAAGTAGTGAAGAACTTCTCCACGCTCTGGCCGACGCCCAGCGTCGAAATGAAGTGCGTCAAAACGCGGCTTCCGTCAATGCCTTCCCACATCATGGTGTCGTTCGGAACCTTGTTGAACTGGTTCCAGGAAAGCTTTGTCGTCATGAAGTAATCAATGCCGCTCTTTTTCATAATCTGGGGCAGCGCACCGGAATAACCGAATACGTCCGGCAGCCACAGCACACGGTTTTCCACGCCGAACTCCTCACGGAAGAAGCGTTTGCCGTACAGGAACTGACGCACCAAGCTTTCACCGGCAGTCAGGTTGCAGTCGGCCTCGAGCCACATGCCGCCTTCCGGCTCCCAGCGCGCCTCTTTGACACGCTGTTTGAGCTGCTCATACAGCTCCGGATAGCGCTCGTGCAGGAAGGTATACAGCACAGGCTGGCTGGACATAAAGCGGTATTCGGGATACTCCTCCATCATCTTCAGCACAGTGGAGAAGCTGCGGGCGGTTTTCTCGCGGGTTTGCGCAACCGTCCACCACCAAGCCACGTCAATGTGGGTGTGGCCGATGCAGCTGGCAATCACATCGTCAAAGCCGGCCATTTCGCCGTAGATGGTTTTATCCAGCAAGTCGCGTGCCTGCTGTACGCTCTCATAGAATGCCTCACTGGGTACGCGGCGCATATCCAGCAGGTTGATCGCGTCGTTCATGGCGGTGCAAAGGTCAATGTACGTTTTGGACTCTTTGTCCATGCGGTCCAGTGCCCACAGGGGAACCTGCAAGTCATAGTACAGGTCTTTCACCAGCTCGGAACGCTCCTGCACGTCTGCCATCAAGCGGAACTCGGGATGCAAGATGCCGCTGTGTGCCTGCAAGTCAATCACAAAGCGCTCGCCTGCCTTTGCGCAGTCGACAAAGGGCAGCTCGCGGTGGTTCATATCTGCGCCTTGACGCACCACACCATTGATGAAAATGAGGAACTGCGGGTTCTTCGCATCGTCCCACTCTTCAATCTGGGTGCGCAGATACAGCCAAAGCTGTTTTCCGTCGTATTCTTCCGGCACGGTGAACTCAGTGCGGAACCAGTAGTGACGGTCTTTGCCGTACCAGTGGTCCCGCGTGGAGTCAAACGGCTGCCACGGCGTTTGGGTGTCGGCATCTGCCTCGGCCGGAGTGAGGTAAAATGCCTCTTTCATCTGCCAGCTGTCCAAAGAGAAGGACTGCACAACAATTTGTTTTTTGAGCTGCGAAGCAATGACTTCGACACGTTCTTTTGCAAAAATCATAAAAACCCTCCCGAATGAAAGTGATTACAGGGGAAACTCACGCATTACGCGCATCAGTTCCTCCACAGTGGTGAATGCAAGGCCGGTCACGGTATCGGCACAGCCATAGTAAATGGCAATGCGGCCGGTTTCGGCATCGGTCAGTGCCGCGCAGGGGAATGTCACGTTGGGAACATCGCCCACGCACTCATACAGTTCCTGCGGAGCAAGAATGTAATTGCGGCTGCGTGCTTTTACCTTCCAAGGCTCATCGAGATCCAGCAGAGCCACGCCCATGCGGTATACAAAGCCGTTGCAGGTGTTAATGACGCCGTGATAAATCATCAGCCAGCCCTCATCCGTTTCGATGGGCACTGCGCCCGGGCCGATTTTCTTGGACTGCCAAGCGGAATCATCGCCGGGAACGGTTCCCATCACCCAGCGGTGTTTGCCCCAGAACGTGAGGTCGGGGCTTTGGCTGCAAAATACGTCGCCAAAGGGAGTGTGACCCGTATCAGACGGACGGGACAGCATCATGTACATGCCGTTGATTTTACGCGGGAACAAAACGCCGTTGCGGTTATACGGCAGGAAAGCATTTTCCAGCTGGTGGAAGGTTTTGAAATCCTCCGTCCACGCCACACCGATGGTGGGGCCATGGGCACCGTTGCACCACGTGATGTAGTAGCGGTCGTCAATTTTGCACACGCGCGGGTCATAGCGATACTCGCGCACGGTTACCTCGGGGTCCCCCTCGAACACAATCGGGGTGCTGTCGATTTCCCAGTCGATGCCGTTTTTGCTGCGTCCGGCAAAGATATCCATGCTGATGGACTTCGAGTCACAGCGGAACACGCCGGCATAGCCATCCTCGAAGGGAACCACAGCGGAGTTAAACACGCTGTTGGAAATCGGCGTTGCATTGCGCTGAATGATGGGGTTGTTGCTGTAACGCCAAACGGGCTCGGTATAGCCGGCGGGCTTATCCTGCCACGGCATATTCGGATTTGCCTGTCCAATAATTTTTGTCATCTTCGATCACCTGTCTTTTTAAAGTATCATTTTGCCTTCTTGTGCAGAGCATTGAAGAAATCGCTTAAACCAACTTGCCAACACAGCATGCGGAAACATAGCTGCTCCAAAGGTTGCGGCAAACGGCGCGGCCTTCTTTATCCTTCAAGTAGGTCAGCTTTTCGCACATGAATTCCGGCAGTTCCTCGAGCGTGCCGTCCGCATACTGCTGCATGCGCTGTGCGGCCGTTTCAAAGCGTGCCATGACACCGCCAAGGCGGATGTCCAGCACTTCAAAACCAAACGGTTTATTAACGGCATCCCACTGTGCACGCCATGCCTTGCGAACCTCGTTAACCGCATCGGCACACTCTTTTGCTAAAGCAGTCAATTCGCCGGCTTTCGCACGGTTTCCGGCACGTACCGCCTTGGGCGCTTCTTCACGCCAGCGGCAGCGCAGCACAAGTGCTTTCGCCATTGCGGAAAGAGCATTCAGCATCGGCGCATAGCGCGGATTTTCTTTCGCAAATGTGTCGAACTCTGCGGCGAGCTTTTCATAGTATACAACATACTCGCTATTGTTCGTCAAGTCTTTTTCGAACATTAAGAGCATCGGGTCTTCATAGAGCAGCTCTTTGCAGAAGTTTGCAGTGCTTTGATCCTGCAAAATTTCGCCCGGCAGCTCGTTGAAGCGCGACATTTCCAAGAATGCTTTTGCATCGGCTTCGCAGGTAATTTTAAAGCGGGCTGCCAATTCTTCCTCGTCCCATTTGCCGCAGTAGCAGTACTCGGCAAACAGCTGTAAACCGTAAAGCATGGCCATGGGGTTACACTCTGCGCCATCGTCCATCCACGCCGTCGCAAACACTTCTTTTACGCCGTGGCGCACACATTCTTCCAATGCGGGCAAGGTGGTAACCATCGTTTTGCGATAGTCAGCCGCCGGTCCAAGCCATGTCCAAATGCCGCCGGCAAAAATCGTCGGCGCGCGGAACTGCGCATGCTTTTTCAGCATGTTGTCGTAAGCGTTGTTCGTTTCATGGTAATAATCCCAAAATACCAAGCCAATATCATCCGGCGCGCCGTCCAAAATCTCTTTGGTCAGCTCGGCCTCGGGGTGATACACGCCCTCGTCACGCGCCGCGGAGAAATGCATATCGCTCCACATCATGGCTTCCAAACCCAGCTCGTGCAGAATCGCACTCACCTTTTCCAAGTGTACGCGCATCAGCTCTGTGGTGGTGGCAAAGCCATAACGGTTGCGGTATTGACCGCGTCCCAGCCAATAGGCCTCGTCCATACCGATGTGTACACGCTTAGAGCGGAACGGTGCACTGGCCGCTTTAAGCCATGTGCGGATCAATTCATAAGTTTCAGGTTCTTTTTCACCAACTAAAAGCACATCATTGGCGTCCTTGTGCTTTTCCATCACGGGCCATTGCAGCACGCGCTCCAAATGGGCCAGCGTCTGTACACAGGGAATTGCCTCAATGCCAAGGCTTGCGGCACAATCATCAATTTCACGCAGCTCTTCGAAGGTATAGCGTCCGCGCAGATAGCCAAAATAGGGTTGGTCGGGCACTTCATAAGTATCCTCGGTGTAGAGCATTGCCAAATTCAGGCCCATCAGTGCCATGCGGCGCAGAATATCCTTCACCGACTCCACCGTGGGAACGGCATTGCGCGAGGCGTCCAGCATCAGGCCGCAGGACTCAAAGCGCGCCGTCTCTTCTGCGGACTGTCCTGTCTGCATACAGCGCAAAGCCAAAGCTGCTGCGCGGTAAAATTCCACATGGCGTGAATAAGTAATGTGCCATGTGCCGTCCTTTTCAAAAACACGAAGTTGATTGCCTTTTTGTGCCTGTACCGTCACTCCGTCCCCGGCACACTCAATTCCTAAAATTTTGTACAGCTGCTGCATGCCGGGCAGCAAAAGTGCGTCGTTATCTGTGGAAAGATTCCATTTCATTGGTGATTCACCATCCTCAAGCAAGTTGATTGTGCCGCACATCTGTGATTCAGAAATGTGCTGCGCCCTTTTTGGGCATACGGCTGCTCCTCTTTGCAGGGCAATGAGAAACAGGCGTATACTCAAAAATCAGCTTATTTTCCCCTTAAAACAGGCGCACCCAGCCGGTAAAATCACACGGTTAGATGCGCCTGTGCCTTCAAAAGCCATCAGACTTCCGCGAACATCATTCTAACGATTCAGTTATCAAAAACATGTTTTTAGAAGTCTTTTGTCTGTGCGCTTTTTGAACAGACTATTTTGAGAAACAGCGGTTCTTACTTATTCTCTGCCGCCCAAGCATCTACCTGAGCCTGTGCTTCTTTGACGATATCGTCAAAGCCTGCGGCACGCATTTCATCCATCATATCAGCAACGCCCTGCTCCGGATCAATCGTACCGGTGGTAACCTCACCGCGGTAACGCATATAAATCTCGTTGCAGTTCGCAATCTGGTCGGCAACGTTGGTGATATCCATATCGAAGCCCAGCATGACGGATTCTTCCGCGTTCTCGTTCAGCTCTTTCACTTCGTCCCACTCATTGAACTCGACGGCATCTGTCGGAGTAACAATGAAGTAAGAGCCTTGGGTGTAGCCGGCCATTTCCCAGCTGTCTCTGTTGCGGTGCACGCGCTTGTCAGCGCCTTCACCAACATACTCCCAATCGACACCCTCTTCGCCGTAGTAGAACATGTCGCGCAGATAGCTGTCGGTATTGATGAGCTGCAGGAACTCGAGAGCCTTTTCAGGGTTTTTGCAGTTTGCAGAAATGGAGTTGATGGAACCGCGCACGCTGTCGTTGCTGACCATTGTCGGGCTCCACTGCACTGCCACAGCGTCTACGCCCATATTCGGGCCCCAAGTGGTTTTTGCAGCGCCGCTCCAGCCTTGTGCCACAGAACAGATTTTGTAGCTGTTCTCTTCTGCCTTGGTGCTGGCGTCAGCGTTGATGATGCCGCTTTCATACCAGCTGCGGAACAGTTTGAACTGATCCATAATTTCCTGCTGCTCGAACACGGGAACTACTTTGCGCTCTTCATCGTTATAGCGCACGCCCAGTGCGGGCAAACCGGTGCCGAGGTTGTCGTACAGAGAGTACGACCAAGGTGTACCATTGCTGCCCAGGGGGAAGGAAGCCTCTCCTGTCGCATCATGCAGCTTTTGCAGCGGCTCAGTCAGCTGATCCAGCTCGGTGTACTGCGCCGGATCGATGCCGTTCTCTTTTGCAAGGTTCTCATCCCAAACGAGGTAGTAAGTGACGGAGCTGTCTTTGTAGGTGGGAACACCGTAGATTTTGCCGTCTACTTCCATAGCATCCCAGTATTCTTCCGGCATGCTGTTGTACAATTCGGGAGTATTTTTCAGGTACTCACTCAAATCAAGGTAAGCGCCGAGTTTCACATCGTTGGCATACACATTCATGTTGCCGAACACGATGTCATAGTCACCGCCGGTGTTTACAATGACGCTGCGGCGGGGGTCCCAGTCGCCCCAGGGCACAACTTCCATTTCGATGTTGACGCCGATCTTTTCGCCAAGATACTCGTTCACTTTAGCAGCCCAGCTGTCATAGTTGGCGGGCATACCCGTGCCCACCGTTACCCATTTCAGGTTTACAATATCACCCGAAGCGGTGGTGCCGGCAGCGCTTCCTGCTGTCGAACCCTCAGTGCTTCCGGCCGCTCCGGACGAAGCCGGCGCAGAGCAGGCCGTCATACCTGCGGCTAAAGCTGCGCACAAACCAAGTGAAACTGCCTTTGTAAGTTTTTTCACAAAAAGTCCTCCTTTATTCCTACCCTCTGTTCGAGGGAGTTTCTACGAAAGTAAGAGCCGTTATCCTTTCACCGCACCGATGGTCAAACCGGAAATAAAGTATTTCTGGAAGAAGGGATACGCGCATGCAATCGGCACAACAATCACAATGGCAATTGCCATGCGGACGGATTCCGTCGGCATCGAGTTTTTATATTGCTGAAGCGTTAAGCCCGCGCCGGGGTTGTTCGCAATATACTCGAGGTTTTTCATCATGTTATTGAGCAAAGCCTGCAAGGAAACGAGCTTGCTGTTGCTGATATACAAAGAAGACTGGAACCAGTCATTCCAATAACCAAAGGTTAAAAACAGACCGATGGTTGCAAAAACGGGTTTTGAAATAGGAACAACGATGCGCGTAAAAATGGTAAACTGCGTTGCGCCGTCCAGCTTTGCCGATTCAATGAGAGAATCGGGAATTGTTGTGCGGAAAAACGTTTTGCAGATAATAATGTTAAACGATGAAACCGCCAGCGGAAAAATCAACGCGCCGAGCGTATCGTTCAAGCCCAAAAAGTTGCTCACAACTACATAGTTTGCCACCATGCCGCCGTTGAAAATCATGGGGATGAATACCATCCATGTATAAAACCGTTTCAAACGATATTGCGGACGAGAAAGTACATATCCCATACTCGTCGTCAAAATCAAGCCAAGAATCGTTCCGAGCACAGTTACAATGACGGAAATTTTAAAAGCCTGAAAAATGGTTCCTCTCTCGTTCCATAAAAACTCATAAGCTTTCCCGGAAAGTTCCATCGGGAAAAAGCTGTAACCCATCAAGCGCAGGGAATCTTCCGACGAAATAGAAATGATAAATACGAAAATGACCGGAATGATGCACATGAGAGATAATACTACAAACAGTGCGTTAAATCCAACGTTCGTCATGGGACGAATGCGATTCATTTTCATGCTGTCGGCTTCTTGGGAAAAGCCTTCCTTTTTTACCTTAAGCGTTGCCATATCGCTTCTCCTTCCTGTTCGGCATTGGGTAGACAAGCTTTGTGCCTGTTAGATCAAGGCGCTTTCCTCATCTACTTTCGTTACCAGCCAGTTTGCCAGCAAAATTGTCACACAGCAGCATACCGATTGGAACATGGAAGCCGCCGCCGTCTTTCCGATGGAAACACTGGAGCTTCTGAGTGCTGCGTAGATATAAGTATCAAACGTAGAGGCAACTTCCGTCAGGGAGTTCGGCAATCCCTGAGTTACCTGATAGAACAAGCCGAAATCGGAATAGAAAATCTTACCGATATTCATAATGAACATAATAATGATAATCGGCTTTAAGCAAGGCAGTGTAATATATTTCGCCTGCTGCCACTTCGTTGCGCCGTCGAGCATGGCGGCCTCGTACAAGGTATGGTCAATACCGGTGATGCTGGCAAGATATACCACCATACTGTATCCAAGCGTCTTCCAAACCTGCATAAACACAAGGATGAAAGGCCAATAAGTAGAATTGGAATACCACATGATGCGCTCGCCGCCCAGCGCCTCAATGATGCTGTTAATCAAGCCTTTGTCCGGGCTGAGGAACGCATAGACGAAGTAGCTGATAACAACCCACGACATAAAGTGCGGGAAAAACATCATGGTTTGGTAAACCTTGGACTTGCGCCGGCTGTAAATCTGGCTGATCATCATGGCAAGTCCTACCGGGAGCACAATACCCAAAACAATAAACACAAGGTTGTACACAATGGTGTTTCTCAGCAGCATCGGAAACTGCTTGCTGGACAAAAAGAAGTTGAAGTTTGAGAAACCCACCCAATCGCTGTGCAGCAAACTGTATAAAAAGCTTTTTCCCGGCTGAATTCGGTAATCTTTAAATGCAATGATTAAACCGAACATAGGTAAGTAGCAGAACAGCAAAAACCAAATGGCAGCCGGTAAACCAAGGAGCGTCAGCTCGGTATCGTCACGAGTCCAACGTTTCTTTTTCAAAGTTCCTCCGGGCTGTTTTAAAGCATCTTTTTTCACTGTTTTAATCTCCTTTCAGACCCGATTTCAAAAAAGCAGAGCAGACGCTCGCAAGGTACGCTGAAAGACGCAAAATGCGCGGCCAAGTTTTTCACTTTCCGCGCTGTCTTCATTAACATTTCAATTAACCAAAGGTTAACATGCTTATTGAGCCTCTAATTTCTCTTTCTCTGCTCTGTATCTCTTTTCTTTCATCATTCTAACAATTAAAACGCAAAAATACAAGTAACATTTTAAACAATTTGTCTGTTTAAAATTTGTCAAAAGAAACATTTTCTCATCTTTTTCACAATTTAAAACTTAACTTTTGTTAATTTATTAAGAAAGAATTGCAATGATATAACGAAGATGTTATAATATGTTAACAAACGCTGTTTGCGAGGAGGCATTTTCATGAAAAAGAATACCATGCAATCTCTCGCCGATGCGCTCGGTGTTTCACGCATTACGGTGTGGAAAGCGCTGAATCATAAAGAGGGTGTTTCTGAAACGCTGCGTCAAAAAATTATTGAAAAAGCAGCCGAGTGCGGCTATCGCATGCCTCACACCCAGCCTGCACCGCCTGTTTCAACGCCTCCCGTGAAAGTACAGCGCAGCGTATCTGTTGTCGTTTCCAGGCCGGAGTCCTCTACCTTCTGGATGCAGATTATCCACCAAATTGCAAAAGAGCTTTCGCGGCTTGGCATCAATATGATGTACACTTATCTTCCCAGCCATTGGTATGAAGGGTTTCAGCTTCCGGCTTCTTTAACCGCCGGCGGCGTTTCCGGCATGATTGTGTTAAACATCTACGACCCGGCGATGCTGCGGGCACTTGCCGCGCTGAGCCTGCCTAAAGTATTTTTGGATACCGTCCCTCTTTTGGGGGCCGATCAACTCAACGGCGACCTCGTTATGCTGGAGGGGCGTTGCCTGGTTCGCCAAATTACAAATCGTCTCATTGAAAGCGGAAGAACCCGGCTGGGCTTCATCGGCGATGTGCATTATGCGCAGACGAACACCGACCGCTACCAAGGCTTTTTGGATGCCCTGCGCGAGCACAACATTACCTTGGATGAAACGGTATGCCATACAAGTCCCCTTCCGCTTCATTTGCACACGGAAGAAATTGAGTCCTTTTTGCGGGGGCTTACCTATTTTCCCGATGCCTTTGTTTGTGCGAGCGATTTTATCGCCAGTTATGTTGCTTCGTTTTTTGACCAGCCTGCCTATGCAGACCAAAAACGTGTTGTGTTAACGGGGTTTGACAACAGCAGTGAATATCCTTCCATTGCCGGAAAGATTACGAGCGTCGATGTTCAAACCTCTACTTTAGGAAAACGGCTGGCGCAGAAAATTGCGTTTCGCCTGCGTTACCCGGATGCCTCTTTTGAATGCAGCTATATTACCTCAAAAATTATTTATCGAAGCCCGCTCACTTCTCCCGACGAGGACAAGGCTCTGCTTTAAGCTGGGGTTTCGCACATTATTTGCACCCGTTTTCCGTTATGATGAAGAAAATAGGAATGCTTTTTCTTCCCCGGCACACCGAACGGTGAGGCCGGGGATTTTTCTTTTTTATAAAGCAGAAAAAAGCACACAGAGTTGCCCCGGAGGGTTCTCTGTGTGCTTTTTTAGAAGCTTACCGTCTTGCGACGCTCCTTATTTTGCGTGCTTTTCTTTTAAGTAAGCGTCAATCGCTTTTGCCGCATGTTTGCCTGCACCCATCGCCAAAATAACGGTTGCCGCACCTGTTACAGCGTCGCCGCCGGCATAAACAGCCTCACGAGTAGTCAAGCCGTCATCGCCGTTTGTAATGATGCAGCCGTGCTTATTGGTTTCCAAACCGGGTGTGGTGGAACGAATGAGCGGGTTGGGGCTGGTGCCGATAGACATAACCATGCAGTCAACATCCAGCGTAAAGGTTGCACCCTCTTTTGCCACAGGACGGCGGCGTCCGGAAGCATCCGGCTCGCCCAGCTCCATCTCTTGGCACACCATGCCTTTGACATAGCCGTTTTCGTCACCCAGCACTTCGATGGGGTTCGAGAGTGTTTTAAAGATGATACCCTCTTCCTCGGCATGCTCAATTTCCTCACGACGTGCAGGAAGCTCTTCCATACCACGGCGATACACGATGTAAACATTCTCTGCGCCTAAACGCTTTGCGCAGCGCGCAGCGTCCATCGCAACGTTGCCGCCGCCGACAATGGCCACATTTTTCGCGTGCTGAATCGGCGTTTTGGAGTCCGGCTGATAAGCCTTCATCAAGTTGATACGGGTCAAGAACTCGTTGGCAGAGTAAACACCGTTCAAGCTTTCGCCGGGAATGCCCATAAAGCGCGGCAAACCTGCACCGGAACCGATAAACACAGCTTCGTTGCCCATGTCAAACAGCTCGTCAATGGTCAAAGTGCGGCCGATCACCACGTCAGTTTCCACATCGACGCCGATGGCGCGCAGGCCGTCAATTTCCTGGCGCACAATTTCCTTGGGCAGACGGAACTCGGGAATACCGTAAACAAGCACGCCGCCTGCGGTGTGCAGTGCTTCGTAAACCGTTACTTTATAACCCATTTTCGCCAAATCGCCGGCAGCGGTCAAGCCGCTGGGGCCGGAACCGATGACCGCCACTTTAATGCCGTTCTGCTCGGGCATTTTGGGCTTTTCATTCGAGTGCTCGCGGTGCCAGTCGGCCACAAAGCGCTCCAGACGGCCAATGCCGACCGGCTCGTGCTTAATGCCGCGCACACACTTGCCTTCGCACTGTGTTTCCTGCGGGCAAACGCGGCCGCAGACAGCGGGAAGGGCACTGGAAGCGCTCAAAATTTCAAATGCACCTTCCATATCCTCCTCGGCTACTTTACCGATAAAGGCAGGAATGTCAATCCCGACAGGACACCCGTTCTGACAGGGTTTATGTTTGCAGTTTAAGCAGCGCTTTGCCTCTTCCACTGCCATTTCATAGGTGTATCCCAGTGCCACCTCGTCAAAATTTTTGTTGCGTACATCAGGGTCCTGCACCGGCATCGGGCATTTTTTCGGGTCCATATTAGGCATTTTATTCTACCTCCTTTTTCAGCAGATTGCAATCTGCCTCACGCGCATGTTTTTCAAAGTCACGGTACATACTGCCGCGGTGCATCGCCTCGTCAAAATCCACCAGATGGCCGTCGAAATCCGGGCCGTCAACGCAAGCGAATTTTGTTTCTCCGCCCACGGTCAAACGGCATCCGCCGCACATGCCCGTACCGTCAATCATGATGGGGTTCATGGAAACCATCGTTTTGATGTTATGCTTTTTCGTCAGCTCCGACACAAACTTCATCATGATGATGGGGCCGATGGCGATCACTTCGTCATACTGATTGCCCTCTTCAATCAATTTTTCCAGCGCGTTGGTAACAAGACCCTTTTCGCCCCAGCTGCCGTCGTCCGACATTTTCACCACACGGGTGGAAACATCCTCAAATTCTTTTTCCAAAATCACAAGATCCTGATTGCGGAAGCCGATAATGCTGTGAACTTCAGCGCCCAGCTCATGCAGACGCTTTGCCGTGGGATACGCAATCGCACAGCCTACGCCGCCGCCGACCACGGCCACCTTTTTCAAGCCGTCCAAGTGGCTGGGCATACCCAGCGGGCCAACAAAGTCGACCAGACTGTCGCCCACATTCAGCGTATTCAACTCCATGGTAGAACCGCCCACAATCTGGAAAATGATGGTGACAGTCCCTTTTTCTCTGTCGTAATCGGCAATCGTCAAAGGGACACGCTCGCCGTCCTCAGACGCGCGATAAATGATAAACTGGCCCGGCTGCGCTTTGCGTGCTACCAGCGGCGCTTCTACAACCATTTTGGTAACAGTGGGGTTCAACGCCTCTTTTTCTACAATTTTAAACATATTTTGCCTCCCTGATTACGGCTTGATAAATTCCGAAAAAGCGAAGCCGCTTTCACAGCTTCGCTTTTTCATAACCGATTCAAATGTTACAAAAATTAGAAATCGATATCCTTGTCATAGTAAACAGCAGTCAACAGCTTCTCCATATCTTCCTGGCTCGGCTGACGCGGGTTGGAGCCTGTGCAGGCGTCTGCAATGGCATTTGCCGCTACGTCATGCAGCTTGTCGTTGAACTCTTTCTCGTCGATGATGCTGACGTCGGCAATCACGCCGCCCTCGCCGTAATTTTTGATGGCAAGAGGAATGTTCAGCTGTTTATTCATCTCACGCAGCTCAGCCACCAGCGATTTCACCAATTCCTCAGTGGTGCTGCCCGGCAGGTTGATAAAGCGTGCAATCTCTGCATAGCGCTCTGCTGCTTCGGGGTTCTTTGCGTTGTACTGAATGACTTTCGGCAGGTACATTGCGTTCGCTGCACCGTGGATGATATGTCCGCCGCTGAATGCAGCACCGGTCTTATGTGCCATGGAGTGAACGATGCCCAGCAGTGCGTTGCTGAATGCCATACCAGCCAAGCACTGTGCGTCGTGCATACGGTCACGAGCTTCCATGTCGCCGTCATAAGATTTCTTCAAATCAGCATGAATCATCTTGATGGCGTGCAGTGCCAGAGGATCGGTGTAGTTGCAGTGCAGGGTGGAAACATAAGCCTCCACAGCGTGCGTCATAGCGTCCATACCGGTGTGAGCCGTCAGCTTCGGGGGCATTTTCTCAGCCAGCTCGGGGTCAACAATAGCCACGTCCGGCGTGATGTTGAAGTCTGCCAAAGGATACTTGATGCCCTTGTCGTAATCGGTGATAACGGAGAACGCCGTTACCTCGGTAGCCGTACCGGAAGTGGAGGGAATCGCGCAGAAGTGTGCTTTCTGACGCAGCTCCGGGAAGCTGAACGGGGTGATCAGCTGCTCAAAGGTGCACTCGGGATACTCATAGAATGCCCACATCGCCTTTGCTGCATCGATGGGGCTGCCGCCGCCCATTGCCACAATCCAATCCGGCTCAAATTTGCGCATAGCCTCTGCGCCTCTCATAACCGTCGTGACAGAAGGATCGGGTTCTACGTTTTCGAACAGCTCTACTTCCATGCCGGCTTCCTTCAGGTAAGCAACGGCGCGATCCAAAAAGCCGAAGCGTCTCATGCTGCCGCCGCCGACAACAACGATTGCCTTCTTGCCCTTGAGGTTTTTCAGCTCTTCCAAAGAACCTTTTCCATGATACAAGTCACGCGGTAAAGTAAAACGACCCATGATACACAACCTCCATTATAGCCGGCCTTTGCCGGAAATTTCAAAAAAATTGAAGATTCGGAAGAATTTCTCCCGACCTTGATAAAAGCTTATCATATATCAAAATATTTGACAAATATTTAATTTGAATGTATGATATTCCAAAAAAGAATAACTAAAGATTACTATTGGGCATAACCACAAGAACTTAAACATAAAATTATGCGTTTTCACCATTGACAAACCAATATTTGCCTTTATCGGATATGAATTAGGGCATTTCTGAAAGCGCTTAGTGAGGAGAAATCATGGAACTTTCACAACTTCGCTATGTTGTTGCGGTAGCCGACCTCGGCTCCATCAGCGCAGCAGCGCGTCATCTGTATGTAGGCCAGCCCAGCCTTTCCAAAAGCATTAAGGAGCTGGAAAACGAATTGGGCCAGCCTTTGTTTCGGCGCACGGCCCGCGGCGTAGAGCTAACGCCCAGCGGGCGCGACTTTTTGTCACACGCACGCAGCATTGTTGCGCAGATGGACGCAGTCACCGAGCTGTATCGTCCCCCGCAAAGCAATAGTCTGCGGCTTTCGGTCTGCGTGCCTTGCGCCAGCTATGTTTCGCATGCATATTTTCGCTGGGCAGGGCAGCATGCAAAACAAGACTTTCGGCTGCAATATCGAGAAACAACCGGATTTTCCACTATGGATGCCGTTGTCGCAGAGGAGGCACAAGTTGGCATTGTGCGTTACCCTGTGGCACGCGCCGATTATTCCGAAGGGCTTGTCGGATCCCGCGGGCTTCATTTGGCCCCGCTTTGGGATTACCATATGGTGGTTTTGGTGCAAAACGCTCATCCCCTCGCCTATGCCGGCCGGATTTCTCCTGAACAACTCGCACCCTTCACCGAAATTTCTCACGGCAACCTAACCCCCATTGTGCCGCCCGACGAAAGCGACCTTTCGCACGAAAAAGAAGGCGGCGCCATGCTGATTTATGACCGGGCGGGCGAGTTTGATGCTCTGCGCCACATTCAAGGCTCATACATCTGGGCAAGCCCCATTCCGTCCGAAATTTTAACACGGCAAGGGCTTTGTGCCGTTTCCTGTGAGGATGCTCCGCTCTACCGCGACAGCCTGATTTGGAAAGGTCATCTTTCCTCTCAAGCGGCTGCCTTTGCCGACGAAGTGCGCAAAGTAATTCATCAGCTCATGGAATAATTGATTTAAGAGGTTTTGCCCGGCTGCATCGGAACAAAGGTGGAAACATTGGGGTCAAGGCCATACAGCAAGGCGTTTTTTTGATAAATAGCCGTTTGCTCCAAAAGCAGCTCCCGCTGATGATCGTTTTCTATAAAATATTGGCTTAGAATGGCTTCCTGCTTTTCCGCGCGCTGGTCGGCATCCGCGTCTACCAACGCCTTTACCTCAGCTTCGGGCACTCTGCGCAGTATTCCGCGATTTCCCATTGCTTCGGTGCTGACACCGTAGCTGTCAAAGGAAGCCTTTTCTTTCTGTGCAATTTCATACGCTGCAATCAGCGTATCAATCAGCCATTGACGATAGCCATTTTCGTCGACATCCGGCACAGCATCATCGAAAAACAATGCACAAAGCTCCATCGCCGCCCCTTCGGGAAGGCTTTTGTCTGACATTTCCGGGTAGAACACCGCATCTTTGCCAAACAGGGGCTTGTCACCATCTTGATAAACAATCATGGTTGCGCTTTCCATGCCCAGCTCTCGAAACTGTGCATAGACATCCTGTGTCAAAAACTCGTCACGCAATTTCCAGTTGATACGGTTATAGGCGTTCATCCCGCTGTCGGTTTCAATTTCTTTTGTGGTGTATACCTTTCCCTCGCTTTTATAGGCTAAAAACTTTGTGTCCTGCTTACCTGTTTGATACACTGGGCAGACATAGCGGTTTGTGCCGTCCCAAAAGCCGTAGCTGCCCGGGGCGACGACATAGCATTCACCGGGGAATTGTTCGTCAAAAAAGCGCTGCAGCGACTTTTCCGTCCACCACAAACTCACGGGATTTCCCTGCGTAAAATCCACCACCATAAAAAGCCCCAAAATAATGGCGATTGCGGCCAAAGCAGCCAAAACACGCGTGGCCCGGTTTCTGGGAATTTTCCATGTGGGCCATGCAATTTTTACTTGTTTGATATTCCACATCATTGCTCAACCTTTCTTTTTTCCGAATGCAAATTTCAGTAATGCACCCACCAAACTTCCCAGCGCCAGCATGATGAGCAGCATCATGCCGTTTGTCACCGTTTCGTAGCAATATCCAATGATGGAATCGGGCCTGAGCCAACCATTTAAAAATGCGTTGCCGAAACGCCCCAAAGCCAGCAAAATCAAAATGGCCGCCCATGCAATCGGCATATTTTTTTTGCCGAAGATAAAATAAGTTGCCATGCCGACCGCAGGCATCCACCACAAAATGTAAATGCTGCTGGAAAGCATAAACGTGCCGATGCTGCCCGCCACAGCAAAGCCGAGCGCATACAGCAAAAAGCTTCTTCTTACTTTGCGAATCGTTTTCATATCATCCTCATAAGAAATTTCCGGCGAAAACCCGCTGTGCTGATAAGCTCTGCAAGCTTCGCACTCTTTTAAATGTTCTTCTACCAGCTGACAAGTGTCTTCACTTGCCACGCCGTCATTGACAAGCGGTATCAAATCCCGATAAACATCACAGGAAAGCCGCTGTGGTTGTTTTTCATGCGCCATTCATGTTCTCCTTTTCCTCAAGTGTTGCATGGTTCAAACGTGTAAACATCAGTTGTTCGCGCCGTTCACAAAAAGCCCAGCTGCTCTTTCAGCCAATGTTTTGTACGAAAATCCAGTGTCCTTGCCGAAGATTCGCTAATGCCAACCGCCTTCGCAATTTCCGCAAATGTGTAGCCCTGCGCACGCATCCATACAACCTCTTGTGCCGGCTTTTTCCTTTGTTCCAACAGCTGTTTCACTTTTTCCAGCAGCTCGGCCGTTTCGTAATTCTCTGCAAGCGAATCCGAGGTGTGGGGCAGCTCCAAGTAACGCTCTATCATCTCATCATAGGAAATGTTCATTCGTTTTTTGCGCAGCAAGTCGAGCCAAGTATTGCGTGCAATCACGCAAAGCCATGTTTGAATGCTGGCGGTACCGTCGTAAGTATTCAATTTTTTCATTGCTTTAATAAAGGTTTCGCTCAGCAAATCCTCCGCTAAGGAAGCGTCGTGCGTCAAGCTGCACAAGTAGCGATAAACCGCTTTGTGATGATTTCGATAAAGTGTTTCCCACTCCTGCATTGATTCACCTCCCGCCGTCATTTTCATGGATACGCGCGTTCCAATCACATGTTATACGACAAATTGCCAAGCATTGTTACATTTTTTGAAAAAATATTTTGCCATAGCAAGCAAAAACACCGGAACTTTCCAACCACTTTTGGAAAAATTCCGGTGTTTCTTTGTTTTGATTGATTTGCCGTTCAAAAAGCGGATTATTTAAGGCGAAACGTAATTCAACGGGTACTGGTGCTGGCCGTTGATGCGCACCTCAAAGTGCAGATGGTTGCCGCTGCTGATGCCGGTGCTGCCGACATAGCCAATCACATCACCCTGATGTACCGTAGCGCCTTCATAAATGCCGTCGGCATATGCCGCCATGTGCGCATACAGGGTACTGTACCCGCCCGCATGGCTGATGCGTACGCAGTTGCCGTAGCTCCAGTGGTTATTGAGGCTGACAACGCCGTCTGCGGCCGCATAAATTTTTGTATAGGCAGGTGCAGGAATGTCAACACCCGTATGGAATTCCGGCAAATTCGTCACCGGATTGATTCGCTCACCGTAAGAGCCGGCATACGGTGTGTAACCGGGAGTCGGCCAAATAAACTGTGCCGTCTGCGGCGGGGCAGGTTCGGGTTCCGGTTCCGGTGTGGGCTCGGGCGTCGGTTCCGGGGCAGGCTGGCCCTCGGTTCCGCCTTCCGGAGTTTGCGTCTGATCGCCGCCCTCGGGTGTGGAGGGATCGGGCGCAGGTTCCGGCGTGGGTTCCGGCGTGGGTTCGGGTGCAGGCTCGGGAACAGGGACATTCTGAGAAGCCCATGCCTCAAACTCACGCTGTGCCTGTGCCATTTGCTCGGCGTTCACCTGAAATGCCACCTGCTGCGCCTGCTGGTTGGCTTGTGCTTCGTCTAAATCGTTGTTAGCCTGCTGCAAAGCCTCGGCATATTCATCACTTTTTTGCTGTAAAGCATCTTCACTTTGCGCAAGCTGATCCAACTGCGCTTGCTGCTGAGCCGCAGCTTCATCCAGCTTTGCCTGAATTTCCGCAAACTGCGCAATCACCTCTTGGTCGTAGGCCGTTATACTGCGCAGATTTTCCGCATAACGGAGCACATCCGACAGGCTGTGCATAGACGTCAGCGCTTCAAACCAGTTCACGCTTCTTGTTTCATACATGCTGCGCAAACGAAGCTTAAAGGACTCCTCCATCTGCTCCTTTTCTGCGAGCGCTTGTGCTGCGCTGTCTTGGGTTTGCTTGAGCTGAGCGCGCTGATCTTCGATACTCTTCTGAAGTGCCGTGATTTCCTGCGCCACGGTATCTGCTTTTTGCTGATACAAACTTGCCAGAGCCTGCGCATCTTGGATATCCTCCGTATAGGCGGCAATATTCTGTTCAATTTGTTCCTTTTCTTTTGCCAAACGATCCAACGCTTCAGCGGGCGTTTCTGCAAACACCATGCTTGTCCCAAATAAAAATACAAACGCACCAACCGCTAAGCGAAAAAAACGATTGTTCTTCATGTTCAAAACCTCTATGTAAAAGAATATTCCTCTGTGTGTAACATTGAAAATCCTCCACTAAAGCGTAACATATTCGTAATACAAAGTCAAATTTTACGCTAAGATTTTACAATTCGTTTTAAAAACTTCTCTTCTTCCTTTTACCTTTCTGCCGCTTTCATACGGCATGTCCTGTTGAGCAAGTCGTGTACAGCTTTTTGAAAAACAGAATCGCTGCGTTTTTTTAGCTATCGCCGCGTGCATAAAAGTTAAATTTGTCAAGACGCGAAAAAACGCTCTCCATGTTTTTTCAAACACGGAGAGCGTTTTGCCAATTCAAGCTTGCGCTGTCAAAAATTCTTCTACATATTTTGAAGCAACGGCACCGTCGCTGACAGCCGTTACCACCTGACGCAGAGGCTTTGTGCGGACATCTCCCACCGCAAACACACCAGGAATGGAAGTGCGCGTTGTTTCATCTGCTTCAATATAACCGAACGCATCCGTTTTTAAAACATCTTTAAACAGCTCTGTGCTCGGCACGCGGCCAATCGCCACAAACAGGCCCTGTGCGTCCAGCGTTGTCGTGTCTTTCGTCACGGTATCTTGAAGCACAATTTTCTCCAGCTTGTCTGCACCCTCTAAACCCGTAACTACTTTATTCCACAAAAATTCTACGTTCGGCGCTTTTTCCAACGCTTGAACCTCGGCACGAGAAGCGCGCAAGGCATCGCGGCGGTGAATCAAATATACTTTTTCACACAGCTTTGACAAAAACATCGCATCCTCTACGGCAGTATTGCCGCCGCCGTTTACGGCAACCGTTTTGCCGCGGAAAAACATGCCGTCACAAGTAGCGCAGTAGCCCACGCCCTTGCCGCGAAAACGCTGCTCATCTGCAATGCCAAGCTCACGCGGGGCAGCACCGGTTGCGATAATCACTGTTTTGGCATAAAGATCGCCGTTTGTGGTTGCAATCTTTTTCGGGTTTTCCGTTAAAGAAACGCCCGTCACATCCGCATAATGCGTCTTTGCGCCAAAGCGTTCCGCACCTTTGCGCATTCTGTCACCCAGCTCAAAGCCGTCTACACCCTCATCAAAACCGGGATAGTTGTCAATTTGTGTCGTCGTTGCCATTTGTCCGCCGGGTGTCATCTTTTCTACAATCACGGTAGAGAGTCCCGCACGGGTGCAGTATAACGCCGCCGAATAACCGGCAGGGCCGCCGCCGATGATGACGGTATCTAAAATTTCCATAAAATCTGCCTCCCTTTTCTATTGCCGCGCCCGCACCGAGCGCTTTGAAAAACACAATTTCAGCACTGCTCGTGAATCCACGCTTCCAGCTTTGCCTGCGAATCCGGCGCAACTAAACGGTCGCCGTGCGCGCCGTTTTGGAAGATCAGCAGCGTGGGAATTACTTCAATATTGTATTGACGTGCCAGCTCCGGCTCTTCGTCGATATTCACCGTACCGATTTTAGGAATGCCGTCATTCCCGTCAATGCGCTCCAAAACAGGTGCCAAACGACGGCAGTAAACACACCAGGGCGCGGTGAACTCCACCAGCACCGGCTCGGCGGCTTGCAGCACGTCTGTATCAAAATTTTGTTTCGTTAATGTTTCAATTGCCATTGTTTACTCCCTCATTTCCCGGGCATTTCCGAAAAGCAAAAAGAAAACTATTTTTCAGAAAACCCCTAGTTGTTTCTCCTCCAACGATGTATGTAGTATACACAGATTTGCCGCGTCTAACTGTGATTATGTTACGGTTTTTCCTTCTATACGCGAGAAAAAGAAAAAGCAGGGGCGCGCCCCCTGCCTTTTTTACTATTACCCTTTAAAATCCGCGGCACTCCCATGTGGTTTCTGTTGCAACTCTGTGACTCGAAAAGCAACATGTGTCGCATTTTGTTTGATAGATCAATGTCCGGCTCTTTTCGTAATCATGTCCATTGGAAAAACCATGTGTACAACGCCGAGATAGCTCCGTAAAATTCCACGGAGATTCAAAAATCAGACTCTCTACAATCTGCCCCCCACAGGAACAGGAAATATCTCCTGCTTCCGCACTTTCACCCAGTACAGCCACTTCCTCTCGATGCGCTTTGATGCTTGTTCCACAGCTGCACATCACAACGCCGTCCTGCACATAAACTCCGTCTTCCGATGTCTTCTCCGCCGCAAAAGCAGAAGCCGTAAAAGCAACAGACAACAGCGCAGTCACAGCGCAGACTTTCAAAAATAATGTTTTTTTCATAACGAACACTCCTTTACTACTTTCATGTGTTGTTTTCATTCTTTCTATATCAATCAGAAATCGGAACCCAATCTCATACACATCTCCAATAATCCATCCCCCATTTCCCGAGACTGTTTAGAGTCCTGAAGCTTTCTTTCTCGCATTTAAAATACCATAAAAAGGAATTTTTATCAATTGTTATCCATGTATTTTTTACCAATAATATATATTTTTACCATAAAAATATATAAAAAGCAGGGGCGCACCCCTGCTTTTTTTAAGTAATATGAACTTTTAAACAACTCCATGACACTCCCATGAGGTTTCGGGTACGACCTTGTCAGAACCTACGCCGCATTCGTTGCACTTCGTCTGATAGATCACCGTTCTGCTCATTTCCTTATCATACCCGCCGATAGTACCATGTGCACAAAACCGCTCTTCTCCCGTAAATGCCCACGGAGATGCATCTACTAAGTTTTTCGTAACACTTCCGCCACAGTAAGCACAGGGAGTCACTTGTTCCTCCGTCACAGCCGGCTCTTCCTGCTGGGCTTCTGCACTTGTTTCGCTGACAGGCGTCAAAACTTTATTTTGCATACGCGGCCCGTCAATAAAATCACAGTCCCACACAGCTTTTTGTTCCTGCCGCTGGGCCGACAAGGTGCATCGGCTGCATATAATATTATACGTCACCGTGCAGATTTTTTCATAATCCATTCCGACCGGAGAATGTTTGCAATTGGTGCTTTCTCCGGTGTACTCTCCCGTGGAAGTATAAATCGGCTCTTCAATCAGCCGCCCGCCGCAGGAACAGTTAAGATAATCCAACGTACTCGTATCCGCTGCGTTGATTTCGTCCTGATGCTCCTGCATGGTTTTTCCGCAGCTGCACACCAGCCAGTCATTTTCTGTTTGCGTTTTTGCTGAACTTTCCGCCTGTGCGAAGCCCGATGCCGTAAAACCAAAGGTCAATACAGCACAAAGAGCGACGGCTTTTACGAATAATCCTCGTTTCATGGTCAACAGCTCCTTTTCTTCTCTTTTGTGGCGTTTTCTTCCCATTTCTTTTGATTGACCTCTCAAGTTTTCCGCGCTCAGCACGCACCTTTTCGTTGCGCGCCAAAGCGTTTCCAAGCATGTTGAACGCCAACCAATTCCTCTTTATTTTGAAAATATCATAAAATTACGTTAGAGTCAATTATTTTGTTAATTTTTTAATTTATCTCTCATTGTAGAACGAAATACAAAAAAGCCCCCAACGCGGTAAAAACCACGTCGGGGGCTTGCAATGCCAAACAGGAAGAAAAATTACTTCAGCTCGACCTTTGCGCCAGCCTCTTCCAGCTTCTTCTTCATCTCTTCAGCGTCAGCCTTCTGGGCAGCCTCTTTCAGAGTCTTCGGAGCGTTGTCGACCATCTCTTTTGCCTCTTTCAGGCCCAGGCCGGTAACTTCCTTAACAACCTTGATGACGTTCATCTTGCTTGCGCCAGCCTCAACCAGCACAACGTCAAACTCGGTTTTCTCTTCAGCTGCAGCAGCAGCGCCGCCAGCAACGGGAGCAGCAGCAGCAACGGCGGAAACGCCGAACTCTTCGCAATAGGTGTCAATGAGCTCTTTCAGCTCGAGGATGGACAGTTCCTTAATGGAATCCAAAATGGCAGTGATCTTTTCAGAAGCCATGGTAATACCTCCAAATTCAAAATATAGTAATGTTTTAAAATTCTTTGCTTACGCGGCAGAACCTTCTTTATCCACATAAGCCTGCATCGCAACAGCAAGACCGCTGAGCGTGCCGGTGAGAGCGCCCGCGAACATAGACAGCATGCCTTTGTAATCGGGCAGTTTGGCGATGGCGGTCAGCTCGTCCATGGACAGAACAGAACCCTCCATATAGCCGCCTTTCAGGGAGAAAGCACCCTTGGATTCCTCCGCAAACTTGTTCAGAATGCGGGCAGCAGCGATGGGGTCTTCCTTGGAAATTGCAATAGCGGTAGAACCTTTAAAAGCGTCCGCAATGCTCTCCAGCTCCGTACCCTGCACCGCCAAGCGCAGCATGGTGTTCTTGATAACAGCGTACTCAACGCCAGCCTCACGCAGCTCCTTACGCAGCTTTGTGTCGTCAGCCACATTGATACCCTTGTAATCCACCACAACGCCAGCCACAGAACCTTGCAGCTTTTCACGCAGCTCGGCAACAAAGGCTTGCTTCTCGGTCAGAATCTTTTGACTCGGCATATTGGTTTCACCTCGTTTCAGACAAATTTCGCCATTTCAACACAGGTGCAAAAAAAGCCCTTTTCTCGCACGAGAAAAAGGCAAAAAAATCTCATTTTTGCACGTTTCTCGGCAGGCGGGACAAGCCCATTACGCGTTCAAGCACCTGCTGTCTTTAAAACAGCTCTTATACTGTATCAAATTTTATTTTATTTGTCAAGCATTTTTTCACGTTTCATCCGGCACTTGCTCCATTTTTCTGCGCAAGGTGACAAAACCTAATTTCTCGTAAAAACGAAGCGCACTTTTATTGAATTCCCAAACATCCAATTGAACCGATCGGCATCCTCGGACTTTCGCCGCATCTTTCACTGCTTGAATCAGCGCAGTGCCGATTCCTTTCCCTTGGGATGTTTCATCCACACCGATTTCTACAATATGGGCCTCGTGAACGGCATAGATGCTGTTTGTTTCTTCGCGCTTGATATACTCCACCATGGCAAAGCCCAGCAATTGCCCGTTTTCCTCCGCCACCAACACATCTTGCTCCGGGTCTTCCATCATTTTTAAAACGCGCTCTTGATGATCTTTTGCAAATACAGGCTTGAAAAGCGCCGGATAACCGTTTGAATGCAGCGCACATACCGGCGCGCGCAAAGCGTTAATTGCCTCATAATCTTCTTTCCTTGCAAAACGAATCATGATTTTGTTCTTCCCTCATATTCCCTATGTATTTCAGACTGATGTTCACATTTTCAGCTTTTTTCCATCACAATATGCTCCACCGGAGCATAGTCCGGCAGAAAAACATCTCCGACTGCTGCATAGCCATGGCGCGCATAAAATTTCTGTGCCGACACGCGCGCATCCATCAAAATTTTTCCGCTCCCTGTTCTTTTGCCATTGCTTCGAGGCGTTCCAGCAAGTTCGCCCCAATGCCGCAGCTTTGGATTTCGGAATCAATGCACAAATATTCCAGTTTATACTCCGGGCCGTTGTTTGACATGACGCCTACGCCCAATAAATTTTCGCCCTCGAACATGCCGACCATCAAAGCTTCTTGTTCTGAGGAAAAATCTTCGTCATAGATGCTTAATCCAAGCGGAATCCGCATCACTTTATTTCGAAGTGCCAACGTTTTGGCATATTCCTCTGTTGCATATACAATCTCTTTGATTTCCCGCATTCCTTTTTCCTCCTGCCTAACGTTTCCAACCTTTGCGCTGATGAAAAACAATCCCTCCACGCAAAGATAAGGCTTATTGTAGCCCAAATGAGTTTTTTTGCAATAACAAAAAGTTAAAAATTTTGATCCTTCGTACTTTTCGCCAATCCGCATGCCATAAGTAACAACAGCGTCCTTTCTTAACGCCTACAAAACTAAAAAGTTTTTACGCCAAATTCTTGCCGTCCTATCAAACGCAGTATAAAACGAAGGCCCTCCCGATAAAACGCAGGAAAGGGCCTTCGATTCATGAAGTTAAGCAGTATTAAAATATTAATCTATAGGCAGACAGTTCTCATTTTTTCAGACAAGGAAAAACACTGTGCGGATTACTTTTTGGCGGTAAAGTACACAAAGGTCATATCTCCAACACTCTCATCGTCGAACACTTCCTGATAGGAAAGGGAAAAGTCCAGATTGCCGCCAGGTACTTCAAACACCAATAGACCGGTAACTTCTTCGTCCACCGCCAGCGGATAAGTACCGGGCAGCTGCTCTTCGTTCAAAACCGGCAGCTCGTCAAATGTTTCGGGATCGGTAGTAATCGGAAAACGGTAGGCATCTTCCGCATCGTCATTCCACTGTGCTTGGAAATCGGTATCATACATTTCAATGCTTTGCGTTCCGGTATTTTTCACTGTAACTTCAGCAATCAGCATTTGATTTCCCTCTGCGGGAACATAGCCCTCATATTCAGCGGCTACACGTGCACTGTTGACAGTATAATCAAAGAAATGGGTGTGCATTACATCACCGATGCGGCCCTCGCCGTAGCCATCTTCGGCCGTTATTTCAGAACCGGAAACCGCGCTCTGCACTGACACTTGACTAGTTGCAGTACTTTCCAGCAATGAATCGCTTTCAATTACCGAAAACTTGCTGCTCGAACAGCCTGTGACAGACAATGTCAATACCGCAGCCGTTAATAATAAAATTATGTTCTTTTTCATATCATCTTCTCCTACACCAATGTTTTTGATGAGCCATCCAATAAAACAGAAAATCCCCTCGCGCAGCAAAGTCCCTGTTCCGCTTAACAGCGGCTTTCTTTTTCAATATTGTTCTCAGCAATAATGTAATGCGGCCTGCGTTTTGTTTCCATATAGATTTTTGCAATATATTGGCCCATAATTCCCAAACAAAACAACTGGATGCCTCCGATAAAAATAATGACGCAAATCAAGGACGTCCATCCGCTTACAGGATCATCGATCATCAGCTTTCGCACAACCAAATAAACCAGCATTACAAACGAAAACGCTGTCATGCCGATGCCAAACCACGAAGCTAAGCTAAGGGGAACTTTTGAAAAATTGATAATTCCGTCTATGGCGTAGAGAAACAGCTTCCAGAAATTCCATTTTGTTTCTCCGGCAACACGCTTTACATTCTCATAAGGAAGCCAACAGGTTCGAAAGCCAATCCAACCGAAAATCCCCTTAGAAAATCGATTGTATTCACTCAAAGAAACAATGGCATCCACCATTTTTCTTGTCATTAAGCGAAAATCTCTTGCACCGTCTGCAATATCTGCATCAGAAATATGGTTAATAAGTTTATAAAACTGTCTTGCGCACCAGCTGCGAATGAGCGGTTCACCTACCCGGGTTACTCTTCTCGTCGCAACGCTGTCGTACTCTCCATGGTCAAGAATATCAATCATCTGCGGCAAGAGCGAAGGCGGATCCTGCATATCCGCGTCCATTACCGCCACATAATCACCCGATGCCCAGCAAAAACCGGCATATATAGCAGATTCTTTGCCAAAATTTCTCGAAAAAGAAAGATACTTCACTCTCGCATCTTTCTGCGCATAGCTTTTAATCAACTTCATCGTTTGGTCGGTTGATCCGTCATTGATAAAAATGATCTCAATTTTTTTGCCCCTGCTCTCCAGGCCGTCTGAAATTTCAGTAATCGCATTCATAAAATACGGCAGCGCCTCTTGCTCATTATAACAAGGAACAACGATTGATACCTTTTTCATATTACTTCCCTTTTTCACAGACGAATAGAACCCTTTTACAAACCTCGACGCTTTACACTACATTGTAAAGCATACCGCACATTCCAAAAATAAACAGTAGCCAATAAGGAACGCTCATCTTATTGCTCACCAAGAGAGATATTTTCCCGCTGTTTTTCTGCTTTTCTGCATGCCTTCCCACAAGATACGTGGTCATCGCCATCAATCCAAAGCCCATCACAATACCCGTACGATTTCCTGAAACAAAAATGGTGGGCGAAAAGCCAATGGCGACACGCGTGGCTACGGAAGATAACAGTAAAGTAAATGTCACAATCAACTCTTCCGGTGTATCCAACAGTAAAAACAGCTCTAAAATTACAACACAAACCAACGCACCGAAGCAAATGAATTGAGCAAATGTCTCTCGCTGCCAGAAATTAGAGGCATCAATCATGCCGAATGAAGAAATTTCCGCGCTTAAAGTGTTTATCCACGGATAGGCTCCCTGCAAAGAGTTAAAAAACAAATTATACCCTGCAGTAACCACAACAGGAATCAGCGCCAGCGTTCTGTAAAAAGGAGACTGATACCGTTCAAACATCATAATCATCAGGACAACACAGATGAAAACAACAAAAAGGTTGCCGCCAAAGAAAAGCCATCGAATGGTTGTGGATAAGCCCAGTTCCGCTTTATCCATAAAACTCATCATATCAAAAGTCTGAAAGCGGTATTGCATTTCATGCGCCGAACGAGCGGCATTGCCCGGTGAAAGAAAGTGGAGCGCCAGCGAAGCACTGCTTAAAAGAAAGAAAAACCAGATAATGGCATGATTTCTTTTTCGATACAAAAAATATCCCGCCGCGGCAAAATAGGCCGCAAACAGCACCACAGCCATTTGCTCATTATTCGCGGCAAATACCAGCGACAAGCTGTATGATGCATATTCCCATGCTCGAAATGACACCCGCTCATAAGCTTTTTTGATTGCCGTCAAGCAATAAATTCCCAAAGCCGTCGGGAAAAAATATGTAACTGTTGTGGAAATCCAGCCGGCAGTGCAAAACTCCGTATAAGGAAATGCCAAGGCTAAAACAGCAATCAAAAGCGCTAGGTTTTGACTTCGGTAATTCGTGCAAATGTAATATAGACTCCATAAAAGAAGCAGCATTGCACCGCCCATGCACAGCGCCCACAACAATTCTCTGTCATCATTAAAAAAGAAAACAAAGTAATTAACAAAAATACGTGACGACCAAGTAGTCCAAAAGCCTGCCGTTTGCTCAAAGTAATCTGCCAGTATCCCTCGAGCCGCTGTTCCGCCGGTGTTATAAACAACGTCATCACCAAATATCTTCACTTGAGAGGCCAAAAGAAAAAAGAATGCCCCAACAGCAAAAAACAGTTTTGTACTGCTTTTCACCTCTTTTATGGGAAGCTTTTTCATCCTATCACGCCTCCTTTTGTCACTGTAATTACCTGCTCCAAATCAATCAGTACAGGCTCTTGATTGACATTCAGCAGCAAAAAAACGTTATACATCGCGGTATCGCTGTTGATAAATTCGGAAGGAAGGCTGAGATAAAACCCGGAATTGTCATAATTTAACCCGTCGTTAGCCATCTCGGTACCTTCACTTCGCACTGTCATAACTGTGGGGGCAATAAACATTTCCTGTGTTGTAATATCTTGAAACACCACTCTGCATTCTACACTCTTATACTCCGTTCCCTTTTTCAAGCACCAGCCCTCCACAATCAAGTGCTCTCCGCCCACAATCTGATCAATATGTACTAAATAAGGCGAATTTTCATCATTTACAGAAACAATGTCATAGCTTTTGTCTTTCATGGAAACCAATCTTTGATCCGACCAGCTAAAGAGAATCCAAAGAGCAAAAAGGATTGCCGCCATTGCAGCTATGATGCGAAGCACCATTTGCGGCGTCTGTAATTGTTTTAGCGTCACATGCTACCTCCTGATACCCTTTACATACAATATTCTTCCGAACGTGACACACGCTTTCTGCTCTTCCAAACGTGAACCGTCCCTTTCCAAACAGACATTACGCGTTTTTCAAGCGTAAACGCAACCTCCTTTAGCGCTGTGCGTGAAACTCTAAACAAACACACCGCACCGCGTGCTTGTTCCATCCCTTGCATTGAAAAAAAGCCTTCCTGTAAACGCAGGAAGGCTTTTGTAGTTCATTAGCCGCCGAACTTTGCGTTGTTCAGCTTAATGCCGGGGCCCATCGTGGAAGCAACAGTAACACTCTTGATGTACTGGCCTTTTGCAGCGGCGGGTTTCGCCTTCACGATAGCCTCCATGACGGTGCTGAGGTTTTCGCCCAGCTTGTCAGCGCCAAAGGAAGCCTTGCCGATGGGAACGTGGATGATGTTCGCCTTGTCCAGACGATACTCAATCTTACCGGCTTTTGCCTCGGAAACGGCACGACCCAAGTCGGGAGTAACCGTACCGGCTTTGGGGTTCGGCATCAAGCCACGGGGGCCGAGCACTTTACCCAAACGACCAACCTGACCCATCATGTCGGGAGTGGTAACGAGCACGTCGAAATCCACAAAGCCCTCGTTCTGGATCTTAGCAATCAGGTCGGCGTCGCCTACCAGCATTGCGCCTGCTTCTTCAGCAGCCTTTGCAGCGTCGCCCTTAGCGATGGCAACAACGCGAACGTCCTTACCGGTACCGTGGGGCAGAACAACTGCACCGCGAACCTGCTGGTCAGCGTGACGGCTGTCAACGCCCAAACGGACGTGCAGCTCGACAGTTTCGTCAAATTTTGCTTTCGCAGTCTGGCAGCACAGGCTCAAAGCCTCTTCGCTGTCATACAATTTTGTACGGTCGATCAGCTTTTTGCTGTCAACGTAATGTTTACCGTGATTCATAGTTTCCTCCTGTGGTATATCGGAATATTCCTCCCACTAATGGCGGGGCGTATTAGTCAGTTACCGTAACGCCCATGCTGCGGCAAGTGCCTGCAACCATGCTTACGGCTGCTTCCAGGTTGGCAGCGTTCAAGTCGGGCATTTTCGTGGTTGCAATCTCCTCCAGCTGTTTACGGGTGATGGAAGCAACCTTAGTTTTGTTGGGCACACCGGAGCCGCTCTCGATGCCGACAGCCTTCTTGATCAGGACAGCCGCGGGCGGCGTCTTGGTGATGAAGCTGAAGGAACGATCCGCATAAACCGTGATAACCACGGGAATCAGATAACCGATGTCTTTCTGTGTGCGCTCATTGAATTCTTTTGTAAACGACATGATGTTTACGCCGTGCTGACCGAGCGCAGGGCCAACAGGGGGAGCCGGGGTAGCTTTACCGGCGGGAATTTGGAGCTTAATATACCCCACTACCTTCTGAGCCATTTTGTGCACCTCCAAAAATTGTGGTAAGTTACGGGTGACAGCCGGATGCCGCACCCTCCCACGAGCATACGGGCGTATGCTCTATAAGAAGCCGCGCAAGACACGCGGGTCTTACCGAAAAAATGTGAATTACAGGGGTTTCACCTGTGTGAAGTCCAGTTCGGCAGGCGTTTCGCGTCCAAACATGGAAACCTTCACGCTTACCTTTTTGGCCTTCGCGTCGATGGACTCTACAAGGCCGATAAAGCCTTCCAGAGCGCCCGCAACGATTTGTACGTTTTCGCCCACGGCAAAGTCGGGCTGAACCGTGTGAGTCGCCATACCCAGCTTCTCTACCTCTTCATCCGAAAGAGGCACAGGCTTGGACGACGGGCCGACAAACCCCGTTACGCCGCGCGCGTTGCGCACCACATACCAGCTGTCGTCGGTCATAATCATTTTCACCAGCACATAGCCGGGGAAGAGCTTGTGCTCCACCTCACGCTCTTTGCCGTCTTTGATCTCGGTGGCGATCTCTACGGGTACGCGCACCTCATAGATCAAGTCCTGAAGCCGGCGGTTCTCCACGACGGTTTCAAGGTCCTGACGCACCTTGTTTTCGTAGCCGGAATAGGTATGCACCACATACCATTTCGGCTGGGCATCTCTTTCGTCTGCCATTGAGCGAACCCCGCTTTCCGTTAAATGAATTTCGGCCGCAAATTACACTGCGGTCTGCAAGAACATCCCCAGGCCAAAGCCGAAGATAAGATCCAAAAGAGAAAGGATGACAGCGGCGATGACGACAACGACAGCCACAATGATGGTGTTGTTGAGCACCTGCTTCTTTGTCGGCCAAACCACTTTTTTCATCTCGCTTTTGATGTCGCGGAAGAATCTTCCGAACTCAAGCACTCTCTCTTTGACGGACGCGAAAAAGCCTTTTTTCTTTTCGGTCTGATCAGCCATCGTACTTGTCCGCCTTTCTTATTTGGTCTCGCGGTGAGCAGTGTGCTTTTTGCAGAAGCGGCAATACTTGTTCATCTCAAGACGATCAGGGTTGTTCTTCTTGTTTTTCATTGTGTTGTAGTTGCGCTGCTTGCACTCTGTGCATGCCAGTGTGATCTTCACTCTCATGTTTCGGCACCTCCATATAAATAGCCTCCCTCTTCCGGCGGCCGGCGCATCTGCCATAGGCCGAAAAATGCGCACAAAAAAAGAACCCTCCGAACGAGGTGACACCATCATATCATATTTACGCCGCCGCGTCAAGGGTAAACCTGCGTTTTTTCGCGGGAAAACCCCCTTTTCATTTTTCTTTTTCTATGGTATGATAATCATGTTTTGCATTGCATAATAGTGTAATAATCACGCGCCGCGCACGAGGGTGTTCCCGTCCGGCCGTTTTTTTGCACGAAAGGTGGGTCTTTTTTTGTCTCAATATCGCGTAGCCGTCCTGTTTGGCGGCGTTTCCAGTGAACATGAAATCTCACTGCTCAGCGCGCACAGCGTTTTGCAGCATTTAAACCCTGAAGTTTACACCATCTATCCGGTCGGCATCAAAAAGGACGGCAGCTGGCATTGGTATCGCGGAAGCTTCGACGCCATCCCCACCGGTGAGTGGGAAAACGGCGACACGGTTCCGGCCGCCTTTTGCCCGGGCAGCGGCATGCACGGCCTTGTGTTGTTTGAACAGCCTTTGCGCACCTTGGAGGTAGACGTTGTCTTCCCTGTTCTGCACGGCAAAAACGGCGAGGACGGCACCATTCAAGGGCTTTTGGAAGCAGCTGGCCTTCCGTATGTCGGCTGCGGCGTTTTGGGCAGTGCCGTTTGCATGGATAAAATTATTGCCAATTTGGTGATGGACGCTGCGGGCATCGACCGCTGCGAATGGGATTGGATGGAGCGGTGCGACCTTCCCCGCTTTGACGAAATTGAACAGCGCGTAGCCGAAAAGCTGCACTACCCTATTTTTGTCAAGCCGGCAAACGCCGGTTCATCCGTAGGGATTTCCAAAGCACACGATAAAGATGAGCTGCGCCGCGCGGTTTCGCTGGCCTTGGAGCACGATGACCGCATTGTGTTCGAGCGTTTTGTGCAAGGGCAGGAAATTGAGTGTGCCGTGCGCGGAAATGAAGACGTTCACTCCACGCTTCCGGGCGAAATTCTGGCGAGCGCCGAGTTTTACACCTACGATGACAAATACGTTTCCGGCACATCGCGCACCGCCATTCCCGCCTCGGCCCCGAAAGAGGTTTTAGAGCGCACGGCGTGCATTGCCGAACGCGCTTATAAAACGCTTTGCTGCCGCGGCCTTTCGCGCGTCGATTTCTTTTTGGAAAAAGACACGGGGCGCATTCTGCTCAACGAAATCAATACCCTGCCCGGCTTTACCTCCATCAGCATGTATCCCAAACTGATCATGAACGAGGGCGAAACCTACGGACAGCTGCTTGACAGCCTGATTGCGCTTGCACTGAAAAAGGAGAAAACGACATGACGGCAATGCGTGAACGTCCCATCGGCGTGTTTGACTCCGGCCTGGGCGGATTGACCGCCGTGCGCGAGCTTCGCCGCCTGCTTCCTCATGAGGACATTGTGTACTTTGGCGATACCGGGCGCGTTCCCTACGGCACACGCGGGGTGGATACCATCATCCGCTATGCCAAACAGGACATTGCCTTTTTGCTGGAACAAAAGGTAAAGTTTGTGATGGCGGCATGCGGCACGGTTTCCAGCACGCTGCCCGCCGAGTTCTCCGCCGCTTTGCCCGTTGGGTTTACGGGAGTTGTGCAGTGTACGGCACAAGCGGCAGCCAAGGCCACGAAAACAGGCCGCATCGGCATTATCGGAACGCCTGCCACCATTGCCAGCCGCAGTTATGAAGCTGCGCTGCGCGCCCTGCGCAGCGATGTACAAATCACCGCGCAAAGCTGCCCGCTGTTTGTGCCTTTGGTGGAAAACGGCTATTTTAACGCCGACAACGAAGTAACGCGTCTCGTGGCCGAGGACTATTTAAAGCCGCTTCAAAAAGCCGAAGTGGATACGCTGATTTTAGGCTGTACCCACTACCCGCTGATTGCACCCATTTTGGCAAAGGTCATGGGTCGGCAGGTTGCTTTGATTGATTCCGGGCGCGAAACGGCGCTTTGCACCGCCGCTTTGCTGCGCGAGGCTGATTTGCTGCGAAACGATGGCCACATCGGCACCGCGCAATATTTTGTCAGCGATTCCACCGAAAGCTTTGCCACACTTTCCGGCTGGTTTTTGGGCGAATATGCAGGCGGCGACGTGACACGCATCAGCGTGGATCACTACCCTGCCGACGGCGGCATTTCTCAATGATCGAAGGAAAGGGTTTCTGAAAGCGTTGAATATTTCAGAAATACCCAATAAAGAAGAAAGGAATTTTCATGCGCGAGGATTATCTCATCACCATCCGCGGCATCATGGAACAAGACGGAGAATCGGACGAAGTAGAGCTGATGACACGCGGCAGTTTTATGAAAAAGGGCGACCACTTCTATATTGTATATAAAGAAAGCCAGGCAACGGGCTATCAGGGATGCGTCACAACCGTCAAGGTGGAAAGCGAAGAAAAGGTCAGCATGATTCGCTACGGCAAAGCGCCCAGTCAGCTGATTATCGAAAAGGGCAAGCGCCACGTCTGCCACTACGAAACCGGGATGGGCGCGCTCAATTTAGGCGTTGCTGCCGACTATATTGAGTCGGAGCTGTCCAGCGAAGGCGGACGCATCCGTTTTGGGTATTATCTTGATATGGACACCCATACGGTTAGCCGGAACACTGTGGATATTACGGTAAAGCCCTCATTATAAATGTTTGCTTGTCCGCATCCGCAGCCACACACGACGTGAAACAATGTTTTAAAGAAACAACCTATCACCGATACCAAGAAAAAAGCGAGGAATAGAACGTGTACGAAGAAATGAAATACTACGATCCGAAACAATTTATTTTGGACGAAGCGCATGAGCTTCTCTCAAAAGCGCTGACTGCCGCGATGCAGCAGGGGACATTGCCCGAGCGCGAACTGCCGGAGTTTATCACGGAGATTCCGGGCGATGTAAAAAACGGCGACGTTGCTTCTAACTTAGCGATGGCTTCTGCGCGCGTGTTCGGCATGGCACCGCGCAAAATTGCCGAAGCAGTTGTAGCGGCAATGCCCTCTTTGGAAAGCAGCTCTTTTGAGCGCATCGAAATTGCCGGGCCGGGCTTTATCAATCTATTTTTATCGGCAAGCTGGTTTTCCGGCGTTGTCTTTTCCGCAAATGTGCTCGGCAAGGACTACGGACGCACCGAATACGGCCGCAATCAAAAAATTAACGTGGAGTTTGTTTCTGCCAACCCCACCGGCCCGATGCACCTCGGCAATGCACGCGGCGGTGCGCTGGGCGACTGCCTTGCCGCAGCGCTCGACTGGGCAGGCTACGACGTGACCCGCGAATTTTTGATCAATGACGCAGGCAATCAGGTGGTCAAGTTTGGCAAGAGTCTGGCCGCGCGTTATTTACAGATTTACCGCGGCGAAGAAGCAGTTCCTTTCCCCGAAGACGGTTATCAGGGCGACGATATTAAAGAGCTGGCAAAGCTGTTCAGCGAAAAATACGGCGACCGCTTTGTCAATGAGGACGAGGAAACCCTGCGCCGTGAAATTGCCGCCTTTGGTCTGCCGCACAACATTCAGGCGCTGAAAGACGACATGGCAAAGTACCGTGTGACCTATGACGTATGGTTCAGCGAAACGACGCTGCACGAGTCCGGCGCCATTCAGGACGTGCTGAAAAAACTGGCAGAGCGCGGCGCAACCTACGAGAAGGACGGCGCAATCTGGTATCGTTCCATGAAATACGCTGAGAAATACGGCGCAAACAAAATGTCCCGCAAAGGCATGGACGGAGAAGTTACCGAAGAGGAAAAAGACGAGGTGCTCGTGCGCGCCAACGGTATTCCCACCTACTTTGCCGCAGACATCGCTTACCATTACAACAAATTTGCCGTGCGCGGTTTTGAGCGAGCCATCGACGTGTGGGGTGCCGACCATCACGGCCATGTGGCGCGCATGAAGGGTGCTATGGACGCCATCGGTTTAGACGGCGAGAAACTGGATATTGTTTTGATGCAGTTTGTGCGCTTGATGAAGGACGGCCAGCCGGTAAAAATGTCGAAGCGCACAGGCAAAGCCATCGGCCTTGCCGAGCTGCTGGACGAGGTGCCCATTGATTCCGCGCGCTTCCTGTTCAACATGCGTGAGCCTGGCAGCACCATCGACTTTGATATGGACCTCGCCATTAAGAAAGACAGCGATAACCCCGTTTACTATGTGCAGTACGCACACGCCCGTATTTGCAGCATTTTGAAAAAGCTGGCAGAAGAAGGCATTGTATTCGGCGGTGCGGAAAATGCTGACCTGTCGCTGCTCACCGAGCCTGCTGAGCGCGATTTGATCCGCATGATTGCCGCATTCCCCGGCGAAATTATTTCCGCGGCAAAGAGTTATGACCCCGCGCGTATCACCCGCTATGCCACCGATTTGGCAACACAGTATCACAAATTCTACAATTCATGCCGCGTGAAAGATGCCGATGACGCTTTGTGTCAGGCTCGTTTGTCGCTGTGCACGGCAACCAAAAACGTCATCTCCAACGCACTCACCATGATGAAAATTACCGTGCCGGAAAGCATGTAATCTTTTGTTTTGTCGATTGTTTGATTTCCTCGATAAAAGGGACAGCCCAAAGCGCCGAAAAGCGCTTTGGGCTGTCTTGTTATTTACGAGTAAAGGTTACTCATTTTTGTTTCATGTGATTTCGTTTGTGTCCCATAATCATTAAAACTGCAATCGCTGTTGCCGAGATTGCCAATGCCAGCGCGAGCAATTCCGTTGCGGAGGTATCACCCGTTTGAACAATGGGCGATGCAGCAGGAGGCGTCGGAGTTTCCTCTGGTGTGCTGGGCGTTTCTCCCGGCACTGTGGGCTCTTCTACTTGCTTTTCTACCAAATTCCACACAATCTGATACAGGGCCGTCTGACCGTTGTCATTGGCGAAACGTGCTTCTACGCTGTAAACTGCCGCAACTGAGCGATCAATTTGCTGCACATCATTTCCGTTTGCATCTTTGATACTCAGGCTAACCAGCGTTGTGGGAACGTGATAATACTGCGTGCGAATCCACTGCTCCATGTCCTGCACTGTCATCACGCCGCTGCTTACTTCTTCAGTGTACTCATCGGTCACTTTTAAATCGTTTGTAATATCAGCCTTAGCAAGCAAAAAGTCTTTTTCTAACACATAATTCCTCTTCGCTTGTTCACTAAGCAGTTCAAATGTTACACGCACCTGCTTGTTCACGCCCGTTTCGGCATCTTCAAACAAAGCGCTCACAATGCGGTAATCAACTCCCTCTTCCAATTTCTGGCCGTCCGGCAAACCGGAAAGCACCAAATCAGAAGCAGCAGCCTCTGTCGTTCCGTCATAAAGCTTGTCCTGCACTTTTACGGAAACAGGGGTTAACGTACGCTGTGTAATTTCGGCTTGGGAACCTTGTGCCGCAAGAGCCATGGTATAGTTCTTCATTTTGGAATCGTTTAAGATTTTCATCGTACCCGTTACCATATGCACTCCCGCATCCGAAACAGGCTGTCCATTTTCATCCGCAAACATCGGATTTTCCAATGTGTAGTCGGCCGCAAATTCAATTGTTTCCGGCAAAGACGAAGGAAGCGTTAATCCGCTTCGATTCTGCTTTGCAATACTTACACTGGGCGTCCCTTTTAAAACAGCCTTAGCAGAGCCGTCATACACTTTGTTTTCCGCCTGAAGAGAAACCTCCAAAGGCAATTTTAAAATTTCCGCCGTTAACGTGAACTGTGCGGAGGGCCAAATATAGTTTTTCGCAAGGTCGGTTCCGTTTGGTTTGACCTGAATGTTAACATTTCGGCCTGCCCCCGCCTGTGCACTGTCAAACGATGCCGTTACGGTATAGTCTGTACCCTGAACAGGCTCCACGGGAAGCGTCTGCGGCAGTGTCAGGCCGCCTTGTGAACCCGCAGATGTATCGACGATCAACGAAATCGTCGCCTGCGCAGCATTCGTTGCATCATAGTATTTGTCCTGTGCCTCGGCCTTGATCTCAAGAGGAATCGGATAAATCACCGCTTTTGAAGTAAGCTTGATGCTCCTCAAAGAAGGAAATACTTTCAGGACATCTTGATTCTTTACGGAAATCGTAATTTGTACCGTTTGCTCTTTTGCAGACGTACCGTCAAAAATCACATTGCCCTGTGCGTTATTTTCAAACGTCGCAGTATAAGTATAGTCTGTTCCCTCTTTCAAGTTTTGAAAAAGTTTTTCCACTGCGGGGTCTACATTGGACCACGCTACATTGGTTAAAGAAGTTTGATTCGTCCCATCGTAATATTTATTTACCGCCTGCGCGGAAACAGTTGGTGTCTGAATGGGATGTGCTTTTAAGTAAACCTGATTATAATTCTTACCCATTTCCGGATGCGGTGCGGAACGCACCACAGTTTCAAAAATGCCTTTTCCGGTGCTTGAATCATAAGGGTTTCGGTCACTCGTAAAGTAGCCGGCATAATCAGCAGTAATGCCGTCTGCACTTCCGTTATACGTTTTTCCGACCATGTACAGCACTTCATTGCTCCCGCCGTCCGTCGGCCAAACCTGTAAACTCACGCCGATTTTTGTTCCGGCCGAAAGACCGCCGTAGTCCCAGTAACATTCCACAGGCACATTTTGGTCTGCACCGGGGGCAATTTTATCGCTGGCAATCAGCAAGTTAACTTCACGTCCCTCGGTTCCGACGGTATTCTCTGTAATGATGATTGTTCCGGCGAGCTTCAAAGTGCTGGTTTCATCCACACGAACGCCGCCGCAGGAAAGCTCCTCTTTCCACGGTGTCGTAGGCGCGCCGTTTTCCCCGCCGCGGTTTGCGCGGATATTAACAACCTTCGTCAGCATTCCAACCGCTCCGTTTTCCAGATACATCGCGCCTGCCATATTTCCTGCTTCGTTATAAAAAATTCCCACAGTGCTACTTTCGCCGACTGTAATTTGAGTCTCGGCGTCGGCAGCATAAATTCCGCCGCCGTTGCGCCCGGCAATATTCCTCAGCAAACCGCTGTTTACAGTATCAGGGTCATTATATCCATTACCGCCGCTTTTCAAGGTAACTTTTGCTTTTGTATCGGCATAGATCGCACCGCCGTCATTCGTCGCCTCATTGTCTTTCATTTGTACCGTGCCGGCAATAAAGCTTGCGCTATTTGAAACATACACGGCGCCCCCGTTTTCGGCTTTGTTCTTTTGAAAACTGGTGAGCGGCAAATTCACCACGGTGTTCGATCCTTCAATGTAAAATGCACCGCCGTTTTTCGAAGCTGTGTTCGAAAAAATATTATGGTTTTCGCTTTCCGAAATAATTCGTGCCTCGTTTGTCGCATACACAGCGCCGCCGTTCTCAGCGCTGTTTCCTTGAATGTTAATTAACTTTAAAGAATGAGGCGTAGAAACAGCACCTGTGACATAAATACCACCGCCGTTTTTTGCACGGTTGTTGACAATTCTGACATCCGTGCTCGTAGATCCATTCGCGACAAAACGAGCGCCGCCTTCTAAATATACACCGCCGCCATTAACCGCCTCACAGGAAGAAATCGTTGCTTTTTCCAAAGTGAGCACTGTGTTGGTACCCGTGGCATAAATTCCGCCGCCGTTGCCTGACGTGTTCCATGCATTTTGAAGCTTCGTTGTGCCCGATAAGGTAAGCAAAGCATTTTCCACTTTCACAAGGGCTTCATTTGCGGCAACTCCGCTCCAAGTCCAAGACCCGTCCCCTTCAACAGTCACAGAGGCCCCGCCGTCCAAAATCACATTAGTGAGTTTTAAGCTGCCGCCTTGCACGGAAAACAGTGCGCCCTCATGGCTGCTTGCACGCTGCAGAGAATATCCGTTCGCCGTTCCGTCGATAGTAACCGTTTTATTGCCGGTTAACGTGTACGTTTGGGAAACCACAATGTCAGAACTCGGCTCAATACGCGCCGATGTGCCTTGGGAAGCATTGATTGCCGCAATTGCATCCGCTAAAGAAGCACTGACCGCCGGGGCACCATCAATCGAATACTGCACTTCATCTGCCGCATACGGCTGTGCACTAACCGGCACGATACTTGCGCCGAAAACTCGATTGATACTTGCACTTCCCACTACCTCCTGTGCAAAGCAGGCTCCCTGTAAAGAGGCCAGCAAAATTGCTGCGGCACCTACACGGAATACAAGTTTGCTTTTCATCGGTATCATCTCCTCCTCCGCATTTTCACATCAAATTACCCGATTATAACGCTGCTTGCTTCCCTTCGATTTCCCCATGCACTTCTCAAAAAGCACACGCAAATAAGCAGCGTCAAAAATCCAAACACTTATTTATCATGTCATTTTTAAAGCTTCGTCAAGCCCTAAAATGAAAAGATTTCTAACATAATTCTACACGGAAAAAAGAGCAATCACAATAAATAAAAGCAAAAAAAATAAATTTCAGAAATATGTACACAATGCGATATGAAAAAACACCCAAAAACAAATTTAGTGCAAAATCTGTCGTTATTTGTAAAGGTTATGTTTCTGATCTGTGCCGTTTTTTATGACATAGCCCCTGTTACAAAACTTGTTCCATCGTAATTTTCTGCGGTACTAATCCCATTTTTTCATAAAACTTGATGGCCGCCGGGTTACATGTCCACACATTGAGAGTTAAATGATAACACCCCTGCTTTTTGGCAAAGTCTTTTACAAATTCATACAATAATTTTCCCACCCCTGTTCCTCGGCAGGTTTCCAAAACGCATAGATCGTCTAAGTAAAGCGCCTTGTGCTCCACAAATGCACCGTTTCCGTGGCTTTTTGTCAGCTGGCAAAAGGCATAGCCGTACACCACATCCTCTTGCACCGCAACAAACACCGGCGTTTTGTCACACGCCAACATCTGTGCCAATTCCTGCCCATTGTATTTGCATGTATCGGGCAAAAACAAATCCGGCCTTCCCTCATGATGCACATTCCCCACTTGTTTCAGCAGTGTTTGCAGCGCGGGAATATCTTTCGTTTCCGCTTTCCGAATCAACAAAAAATCATCTCCCTTTCTTTCGGCATTTCAGCATCTTTTCTGACACTATGCAAACAAGGAGGAAACCGCCCGCAGGCAGTTTCCTCCTTGCAACAGGATACCGTGTATCTCACAACACTTATTTCACTTCAGGCAGGCTTGCTGCGGCGGCAGACTGGCCTACGCGGCGTGTTTTCTCGTCCGGTGCTTCAGGACGGAAGGCAACACCGGGATACTCCTCATCCATCACGCGGGATGCAACTTCCATGATGATATCGCCTCCCTTGCTGGACATGACACGGCCCATCATCTGCACATGCTTAATGTCATAGAACTGTGCATACAGTGCCAGCGTGTGGCCGAGATAAACGCCGATGGACTCGTATACCTTCACGGCGCGCTCGTCACCCTCAGCCATCAAAGCCTGAACCTCTTTCAGCTTCTCAGCGGGGCTTTCACCTTTCAGCTCAATGCCAGCGCGCGGTGCCAGCTTGATGACACTGTCTTGGCTGAAGTATTTCACACCGCAGCCAATGTCGCCGCTCCACTCGTCCTGCATGGCGTCGGGCTGTGCGTCCACGGGAGCAAACGCCAGCTCATTCAGCCAGCCGCAGATATTGCCGTCGGCATCTACATAGCCCACAGCCTCACTGGTGCCCATGGCAATGCCCATAATGCCGTTCTCGCCCAGACCCATTGCACCGGCTAAAGCAGAAACGTCGCCGTCGTTTGCAACCACAACGGGAATTTCATAACCCAGCGTGCGGCCCAGCTCTTCTGCAGCGCGCAGATAGATGTTTTTCACCTTTTTGTCAAAGTCCTCTTTGCCCACTTTCAGGAACAAGGAAGCCACCATGCACTTGTTGTCGATGTACACACCGGCAGAAGAAATGCCGATGCCTTCCACCTTGCCGCCTTTTTCCAGAATCTTTGCAGCTGCGGTGTGGAATGCTGCCAAAATTCCCTGATAGTGGTAATCGGGGTCAGAGATAATCTTCGGGAACCAGACAACTTCTTCGCTGTAAATGGGCTCGCCGTCGATGACAGCGGAAACCTTACGGTCGGAACCGCCTGCATCAAAGCCGATGCGTCCGCCATTCGTATGACGGCCGATGCTCTCCGCTTTGTGGCACTCCTGCGGCTTCTTGTCGTAGGGCAGGCTCTCCACCACAAACTCAGTTTCATAAACCTGCTCCATGAAGCCTTTATCAAACGCGCGGGAGCCGTTTTCGCTGTAAGCCTCTTTCACACTTTCGGCCACAGCGTCGTCGCCGCAGATGGAAACTTTAAAGCCGCCCCAGCTCCACAACAGGAACTTCACCAAACGGTCAACATAGTAGGCGTCTGCCTCTTTCATTTCCGGGGTACCGTAAATCTTCGTTTCATAAGTACCAACCTGACCGCCGGAGCGCTCGACAGCAATGCACAAAGGTTTCTGTGCACCTTTGCGATAGCTTTCAAAGAACAGGCCCAGGGGGATGAAGCCTTCGTCCAGAACAGGAAGATTTTTGACCGGGATTTCGACATTTAAAAATTTCATACCGTTTTCTCCTTTGTGAATCTGTTTTTACGGCGCCGCTGCACGAACCGTCTGCGCACCGGCATTCAATCTGAAATTGCCTTTATTGTATCACAAAAAAAATCATTTTTCTTGCACTGAAAGCATCCCTTTTTTGCACTTTCTATCTGTTTTTTATGAAAAGTGCAAAAAACAGAATAAAAAAGGCCGCCCCACCGGGCAGCCGCTGTTTCGCTTTTTAATATTTTTAATATTTCAAAATATTGCGCCAATCCAAATCGCCGCGCTCCAAACCATGAATCAGCACTTCGGCGGTAGCGATGTTCGTCGCCACCGGAATATTATGCACATCGCAAAGACGCAGCAAGTTCATTTCATTCGGCTCATGCGGCTTCGGAGTAATGGGGTCACGGAAAAATAAAAGCAGATCGATTTCATCACATGCGATGCGTGCGGCAATTTGCTGCGCACCGCCCTGACGTCCCGAAAGGCATTTTTGAATCGTCAGTCCGGTTGCCTCGGTCACCATTTTTCCGGTGATGCCCGTCGCCGTCAAATTGTGCTGTGACAACACGCGGCAGTAAGCAATGCAAAACTGCGTCATCAGCTCTTTCTTCGCGTCATGCGCGATCAATGCTATATTCATACAGCGTTCCTCCTCGCTTGCGTTTCACGTCCTGCGGCGTCGGCCGCACGGTGCAAAGCATCTGTGCTCTTTGATTTATCGAATTAAAAGCGGCACTTGTTCGCCGCATAAACGCGCCGCCATCGCATGGAAAACGGCGTGTGAAACTTCTTTTTCCGGGGGCGCAAGGCCCACCCCGTACGCGCCTGCATCGGCTACGGCCTGCCGCAGGGGCACTACACCCAAAAGCTGCGCGCCTACGGTGTCAATGCATTCGTCCAAATCATCCACACCGCAATCCTCAATTCGCGCGGGCACTTTGTTGATGACCAAGCGCATCTCGTCCACCCCGTGTTCGCACAGAGCGTCACATACGATGCGGCCGTCGCGGATCGCCACCGGGTCCGGCGTTACGACAATCAGCCCCATGGTGCTCACCGACATGGCAGACAAAAACGGCACGCCCATTCCCGCGGCCGTATCAAGAAAGACATCGTCAAACACCTGCTGCGCGCTTTTCACAAAGGCGGCCAGCGCATCGACGCGGATCACACCGCCCGAATAGGGCGCGCTCACAACATAAAGCCCTTTGTACAGCGGGCTTTCCACAATGGCTTTGCCCGCATCACAGCGCCCGTCTAAGATATCGCCGATATCGTATGCGGTTTTTCCCGCAATCCCGGCGATATAATCGACGCTTCGCAAACCGCTGTCAAGCTCGACAAGCAAAACGCGCCGCCCGCGCTTGGCAAGGCAGCCCGCGGTGAAAACCGAAACAGTACTCTTTCCGGTTCCGCCTTTTCCGGAAGCCACCATAATTACCCTTGCCGCCATGCGATCCCTCCGCCGTCTGCATTGTGCACCGCTTTGCGGCAAGTGCCGATTTCTGTTATTGTATCATAAAAATACATTTCAATCAACCTTATTTGTAAGTTTTTAATAAAAAATTTGTATGTTCAACTTCTTTTTCTTGTAAGGATGCAACATAACTCTCCTTCAAAGGTCAATTTATCCAGATAAAAACAGCTCTGACACGCGAGAAAGCCCTTCGGCACTCCCTCGTGTCAAAGCTGTTTGATTCCCTGATCTTTCCTCTCAGCGGCAAAAAAGCACGCGGTACAAACGGTGCACAGGCAGGCCGACCACATTGAAATAGCACCCTTCAATGCCCCTCACAAACTTTGCTGCGCCGCTTTGAATTCCGTAAGCACCCGCCTTGTCATAAGGATCCGGCGTATCCAGATAAGCTTCAATTTCCGCGTCGGACAACGCCGCAAATTCAACGCGCGTGCTCTCGGCAAAGAGCGTTTCGCACTCGCCCTTTCTCACGCAAACGCCCGTGTGCACCCAGTGGCTTCGCCCCGACAGTCTGCGCAGCATCTCACGCGCATGGGCGCGGTCGCGCGGCTTTCCGAACACCTCACCGTCCACATCTACTACCGTGTCGCAGCCAATCACTGTCTTTTGGGGCATCATGCCGCTGACCGCACGGCATTTCAGCTGTGCCAATTGTTCCGCCAGCTGTTTCGGGCTTTCGGCACTCACGCCGCTTTCTTCAACATCGGCCGTGCACACTTCAAAATCGGGCGTGATCAGCCCCAAAAGCTCTCTGCGGCGCGGTGACGCCGACGCTAACACCAACTGCATAGGTTCATTCCTCCGTTGCCTTTTACCGGATTTTTTCAGGTTGTTTCTCCCTGTGCGGCGTTTACCGTCAGGCCGGTTGAGCCAAAACCGCCTTCTCCGCGCTGTGTCTGCCCAAGTTCCTTCACTTCAACAGGCAAAACCTGCGTTACCGGCGTAATCACCAGCTGGGCAATGCGCTCGCCGGTATAAATCTCTACCGGCTCGCCCGATAAATTCACCAAAGCCACATGGATTTCGCCGCGATAATCCGAGTCAATGACACCAACGCCGTTGGGCAGTGACAGCCCGCGCTTTACGCCTAAACTCGAACGCGCGAAGAGCAGCGCTACATGCCCGGCGTCGGGCAGTTCAATGGCAATCCCGGTAGGGATCAGCGCTCGCTCCATCGGCGCAATGGTGATACTTCCGCCGGGGCAAACGGCGGTGAGGTCCATCCCCGCCGCACCGGAGGTTGCATAAAACGGCAGTACCGCTTCTTCTCTCAAACGTTTAATTTTCAGTTCCATGAGGTTCCTTTCCGCTGTCTTCCCGCGGCTTAAACAACAAACCGCGCGTCATCTTCTCATCGTAAGGACGACCGCTGAACGCCATGCGAAGCACGCTCTCCACCCGCTGTGGCGGCTCAATCGTAAAATGGAGCAGCATCCAATCGGCGGGAATTTCCCGCACACGGTCGGCCGCGTAAAGCGCAATCGGGTTGTAAATCGTGCGCACGCCGGCAGGGCCGGTACAGCGCACGGGAAAGCGCATATTTTTTCTGTCAAGCAATTCCCCTTGACGGCTGCATCCGTCGCAGGTGCGGACGTTTCGCAAAGGACATGCGCGCGTAATCATTAAGGGAATATGCCCGTAAACGATGCAGGCTGTGGGCGATTGCCCCGTAATCGGCCGCATTTCCGCGCACGGTGTTTCCACGCCGACGGTCAGCACCTCAAGCCCCTGCAAACTGTATTCCGAAGCGCAAAGCGCATTTGTCACATTCAGCCCGAAACCGCCCATCGCCGGGGCGCCGCCGAGCAAGTGCAGATGCGCCAAGTTGTGAACGACATATCCGCCGAAGCCCTGCCCTTTTGTTTGCTCAACCAACCGGGACACCTCGGCTTCCAGCGCGCCGAATTCCACGCGCGGCAGCTCCAGCCAAACCGTTTTTCGTACCTGCGGTTCACAGGCTTCCCAGTGCTCAATCGGCACAATCAAACGGTCAGGACGGATTTCCGCCTTTAGACAAGCCGCCAGCTGTTCCGGCGTTTCCACACGCACCATCCAGCGTTTTTCGGAAAGCGTCCGCACGGGCTCATCGCTGTACGACGGCTCAAACACACGAACCGAGCCGCGCTCCATTCGTTTTTCCAAAAGCTGCTCCAGCGCTTCGCGGCGCATTGCGTTGATTTCAGATGCCGGAACATAAAGGCCGTTTGCATGGATTACAACAGATTCGGCGCAAAAAGGCGTTCCCCCTGTTTTGCGCAGCGCGCGTTCGTATGCGCCGGACGGATCGTTTGCCGCCTCTTGTGTCAAGGTATCTCGCTTTACATCAATTTGATGTCCCTCTTCATCCGAAACCGAAAGGCAGACACGCCCCTGTTCCGCGTTCAACACAAAGTGAATCGGCACGCTTTCGCGCTCTCTGCGGAACAATTCGCGCAATTTGGGCGCGGCTTGCTTGGCTTTTTCGACATCTTCCCCGGTGCGAACGCCGAACATCGTCCCGTCACGCCGACCCGTAATATAACCATCTGTAAACCCAGAGCGAGAAAATACATTTTGTAGCAACTCTTCATCATAGGGCTGTCCGCTTCGCGCGGCGATGCAGGCGTTGACCGCAGCCGCTACATACTCGGGGCTTCGCAGGCGGCCTTCAATCTTCACGGAATGAACGCCCGCTTTTGCAAGCTCGGGCAAGTGACGAATATGAGAATGGTCTTTCAGACTCAAATGGCAGGCACCCGGCTCACCGGCTGAAAACGGCAGACGGCAAGGCCCTGCGCACGCGCCGCGGTTGCCGCTTCTGCCCCCCAAAAAGGCAGACATATAGCACTGTCCGCTCACGCTCATGCAAAGTGCACCGTGAATGAACACTTCCACCTCAATGGGGCTTGCAGCGCAGATTTCGGCAATTTCCGAAAGGGAGAGTTCCCGCGCTAAAATCACGCGCGAAAAGCCCATTTCCGCAGCTTGCAGCGCGCCCTGCACCGTGTGAATGGTCATCTGGGTGGAACCGTGCACGGGCAAATCGGGCGCCATGTCGCGCGCAAGGGCCGCAACCGCCAAGTCCTGTACAATCAGCGCATCAACCCCGGCGTTTGCGGCGGCTTCCACTGCACGGGCGGCCTCGCTCATTTCCTCCGGAGTAAGCGTGGTATTGAGCGTGAGGTATGTTTTCACGTTCCGCGCACGGCAAAAAGCCGCCGCCTCTTTGAGGCTTGCGGCATCAAAGTTGCCCGCTGTGCGACGGGCGTTTAGACGATGAAGCCCGAGATAAACGGCATCCGCCCCGGCGTAAACGGCGGCACGCAGCATATCGGCATTGCCTGCCGGGGCAAGAATCTCAGGCATAAGGCGCTTATGTTCCACGTTATTTCTGGCCGTTCAAATAGCCCAGCTCACGGCGCAGACGCTCCACCTCACGGCGCTCTTCCTCCAGCTCCAGCTTGGCTTTGGCGGCATCCTCCAGGTAATCTTTAATTTGTGCACGCATGTTGTCGGCGCCGCTGGTGCTCTTTTTCAGCTCATCCAAATAGCCCAGCGCGGTCATCACGGCGGCAGTGGTCACGGAAGCAGACGGGTTTGCTGTGAGCATCTGGCTCATATCCGTATCAAGCTTTTCCGCTAAACTCAGCACATACTCCTCAGTATCGGTTGTTGCAATCACATAATTCGAACCGCAGATTTCCAGTTTAATTTTATTAGCAGGCATGTTCAAATAACCCCTTTCCTTTATTCCTTTCCAAAAGAGTGCTGTGCACTTTTTTTGGCATTTTCTATTATAGACGAAAATACGCGCAAGAAAAAGAGGATTTCTGAAAAAAAGTGATAAATCCTGCGTTTTTCTTGAAACCGACGGTTGAAAGGTCTATAATAAATCATAGTATCTTTCCTAAAATCTGCGCGAAACCGCGCAAAAAGCGCATCAAAAAAGGGAGTGGATCTTGTGAACAAAAAAATGACTGCACAGGAATTTGAAAAGATTCTAGTTGATAAACTGTTCAGCGAGTACAATGTTGACATGGAAAACGCCTCCGAAGAACAGATTTACAACGCTTTAGCGCTCATCATTCGCGGAATGCTGAGCAAAAAAAGAAAACGGTTTGCCTCTCGCACTTACGGCGTTAACGGCAAAAAGGTGTACTATCTGTGCATGGAATTTTTGATGGGCCGCAGCTTGAAAACCAACTTGTTCAACATGGGGCTCAACGAAGCGGCTGAAGCGGTACTGAAAAAACACGGCGTGCGTTTGGAGCGCATTTATGAACAGGAACCGGATGCCGGCCTTGGAAACGGCGGTCTGGGACGCCTTGCCGCGTGCTATCTCGACGGCATGGCTACAGACGATATCCCCGGCACCGGCTACTCCATTTTGTATGAGTACGGCATTTTCAAACAGAAAATTGTCGACGGCTGGCAGCAAGAACGCGCCGACAACTGGCTTCCCGGCGGCCGCGTTTGGCTGAAAAGCCACCCCGACCAGTCCTTTGAAGTGAAGTTCGACGGCTTTGTGGAAGAGAGCTGGGACGACGATTATCACCATGTCCGTCACCGCGACTACTCTTCCGTTATTGCCGTGCCCTATGATATGTACGTTTCCGGCTACGATTCGGCCGGTGTTTCTCAGCTGCGCTTGTGGCGCGCACAGGCCCCCGGCTTTGATATGACAAGCTTCAACGCCGGCGACTATGTGGACGCAATGAACAAAAATGCCAACGCGGAGCTGATCAGCAAGGTGCTGTATCCGAACGACAACCATGTCGAAGGCAAAATCCTGCGTCTGCGTCAGCAGTATTTTCTGTCTGCGGCTTCGGTTCATGACATCACCGAGCGCCATGCTTCCCTGTACGGCACACTCGACAATTTGCCCGACAAAGTGGCAATTCACATCAACGACACGCACCCGACGCTCGCCATTCCCGAGCTGATGCGCGTTCTTTTGGACGACTGCGGCTTCACTTGGGAAAAAGCGTTTGATTTAACGCGCCGCACCTTCGCTTATACGAACCACACGGTTATGAGCGAAGCGCTGGAAAAATGGAACATTGACCTGTTCCGCCGCACCCTGCCGCGCATTTATCAAATTTGCGAAGAGCTCGACCGCCGCTGCCGTGCGGATTTGCACAAGGTATTCGGCGACGACTGGGGCAAAATTGACTACATGGCAATTTTGGGCGACCATCAGGTTCGTATGGCGAATATCTGCTGCTATGTGTGCCACACCATCAACGGCGTGTCCAAGCTGCACAGCGAAATCATCAAGCAGAGCGTATTCCACGACTACTATCTCTATTCGCCCGAAAAATTCACGAACGTGACAAACGGCATTGCCTACCGCCGCTGGCTGCTGGCTTCCAACCCCGGCTTGACAAAGCTTTTGACGGAAACCATCGGCGACGGCTTCAAAAAGGACGCTTCTCAGCTGAAAAAGCTGGAACAGTTTGCGCACGACAAAACCGTTTTGCAAAAGCTGGGCGAAGTGAAGGCGCATAACAAAGAGGTGTTCGCGGCGCATCTCGCCGAAAAAACCGGGCAGAAAATCGACCCGAAAAGCATTTTTGACGTGCAGGTTAAACGCATGCACGAGTATAAGCGCCAGCACCTGAACGCGCTGAACATTGCGGCACAGTATCTCTATTTGAAAGACCATCCCAACGCGGATGTGCTTCCCAAAACCTATATCTTTGGCGCAAAAGCGGCCCCCGGCTACTATATGGCAAAACAGATGATTCGCTTCATCTGCAAACTGGGCGAGCTGATTGACGCGGATAAATCCGTGCGCGACAAGCTGCGCATTGTTTATCTGGAAGATTACTGCGTCACCACGAGCGAGCGCCTCATGCCCGCCAGTGAGATTTCCGAGCAGATCAGCTTGGCCGGTACAGAAGCGTCCGGCACCGGCAACATGAAATTCATGCTCAACGGCGCCATCACTTTGGGCACACTGGACGGCGCCAATGTGGAAATTGCCGAGGCAGCCGGTATTGAGAACGAGATTATTTTTGGCATGCGCACGAAAGAAGCGCAGGAACTGGCTCGCTTCGGCTACCATCCGTCCACTTATATCGACGCTTGCCCCGAACTGGCAAACGCGCTGGATTTCATGGAAAAAGGATGGAACGGCGACAGCTTCCACGAATTGGCTTCCAACCTGCGCAGCAGCGACCCGTACATGGTTGCCGCCGACTTCAAGGCGTACCGCGAAGCACAGCAGAAAGCCTCCGAGCTTTATGCCGCCAGCGCACAGTGGAACCGCATGAGCTTAATGAACATTGCAAACAGCGGCATCTTCTCTGCCGACCGCGCCGTGTTCGACTATGCGCGCAACATTTGGCACGCAAATCCCATTCGATAATTTTTGGGCACGTTGTGCCGAAATCCACAGCAAACAGGGTGCGCAGCCGCGCACCCTGTTTCATCTCGCACACGCCGAACAATCGCGGCGTCGTTTGCAGGAGGTTTATGCATGACACCCATTTATGACAGTCAAAACCAATTTTATAAAAGTCCTTACGGTGCAGTACCCGCGGGCACACCCGTGACGTTTCGCATCTGCGTCCCATTGAGCCAAGGCTGCCAATCTCCCCGTTTTTTCTATAAGCGTGACGGTTCCGACGTGTTCGCCGCCATTCCGATGCAGCATCAGGAAACAACGGCTCATGATGTCGTGTTCAGCATTTCGTTTACGCCGCCGCATGCGGGACTTTACTTTTATTATTTCGATTTATACGTCGATTATCAAAAACTGTTCCGCGGCTCACTGGGGCAGGCGGTTCTCACGAAAGAGCAGGGCGAAGCTTATCAGCTCACCGTCTATGAGCCCGATTTCAAAACGCCTGACGGGCTCAAGGGCGGCGTGATGTATCAGATTTTCCCGGACCGCTTCTGCGAGTCCGCTCCCCGCACTTCCATGCCGTTTAACGACCGCGTTTACCGCATCGATAAAAAAGGGGAGCCCTATTTTTACCCCACGGAAACCGGCGGATTTCTGAACATGGATTACTACGGCGGCGATTTAGAGGGGATCCGAAGCAAGCTGTCTTACCTCTCCGGCTTAGGAGTGACCGCCGTTTATCTCAACCCCATCTTTGAGGCGCATTCCAACCACCGCTACAACACCGCCGATTATATGAAAATTGACCCCCTTTTAGGCACGGAAAAAGATTTCCAGCGCCTTTGCCGCGATGCGTCGGCACTTGGGATTCATATTATCTTAGACGGCGTGTTCAGCCACACGGGGTCGGATTCGATTTACTTTAACCGCGAACAGCGCTACCCGCAGCCCGGCGCTTACCAAGACCCGGAAAACCGTTATCGTCCGTGGTACGATTTTTCGGCACAGTACGCCTGCGGCTACCGAAGCTGGTGGGGATTCGACACACTGCCGGAGGTCAACGAAAACGATTTTTCCTATCGTCAGTTTATCTGCGGAAAAGACGGCGTCATCGACCACTGGCTTCGCTTGGGCGCTTCCGGGTTTCGTTTGGACGTTGCCGACGAACTGCCCGATGATTTTATCGAAGAAATTCGCCGCGCCGTCAAGCGCAACGGCCCCGATAAATTCCTGCTGGGTGAAGTTTGGGAAGACGCCACGAACAAATGGAGCTATGGAACGCGGCGCACCTATTTGCTCGGCAAAGGCTTAGACTCCGTGATGAATTATCCATTCCGCAGCGCCATTTTGAATTTTGTCAAAGGCGGAAGCGGCCTTGCCGCCGCCGACTGTATCGCCCGTATTTGCGAAAATTATCCGGCGCCTGCCTTGCACACGCTGATGAACTTCCTCTCCACACACGACACCGTGCGCGCCATCACGGAAATTGCGGGCGAGAGCTGCGAAGGGCACGACCGTTATTGGCAAAGCAAGCGGCGCTTAACTCCGGAGCAGTATGAGTACGGCATCCGCCGCATGGCGCTGTCTTACGGCATGCTGTATACTTTACCGGGTATCCCGTGCATTTACTACGGCGACGAAATTGCAATGCAGGGCTACAAAGACCCGTTTAACCGGGCTTACTTTGATTGGGACTCCACCGAACAGCGGCTGCGCCGTGTGGTGCGTCAGCTGGCACGTCTGCGGGAACATTGCCGCGCACTTTGGGACGGTCACTTCACCGTTTTAGACGCAACGCAAACAACGCTTCATTATTCCCGTCATAACGACAGCGATACGGCGGAGTGTTTTATCAACTGCGGAGATACGCACGTTCACGCATTTATGCTCGGCCGCTTTGTCACCATTCCTCCTTTGCATTTTGCCGTGTGCACCAGCACCGCCAAAAAAATTGAACTTTTCTGCGCAGAGTAACATCGCATTTCTAAAACAGCCGGCCGGGTGAAAGCATTGCTTTCGCCCGGCCGGCTTTATGTTTGTGCAATTTCGTATGAAACCCCTTCCCAAACAAGCCTTCGGCTTGCAGGTGACACAAAAAAATCTTGATCAAACTGTTGTTTTCCGCTGTATTGTCCATTCATCAAATAATCCCAAACACCAATCATGAGCATCTGCTGTGTGTAAAAAACTCCTCCCAGACACAGCGCACCAAACAAAACAACAACAATCACAATGCCCAAACAGCGGGTTTTTAAACGCGCATCTCCCCCGGTTTTCTGATAAAGCGCACGGTTAAACGTCACCGCATTATAAACCGACAGTCCTAACCCCCAAATGGCGCACAAACCAACCGCCAACAGGAATTGAACATCTCCCATGGCTTTTCCTGTGCCGAACAACTGATACCACAAAAAGTAGGGCAAGCGCATAAAATAAGCGGCCGCGAGAAGCAAAAGCACCAGGAAATACGGCGCAAACAAGCGAAAAAAGCGCGCATAGCATCGATAATATAGGGTATGGAACATGCCGCCGAAAAAAGCCGCCGCATTGAACCGAGGCGCTTCTCCCCGCGCTAAACGCTCAAACTCGCGCATATAATAAGGATGCAGCGCCGCTTTTGTCCGCTTTGCACAAATGCTGGCACAATAAGGACAGCGCACGGTATTCTTTTTCAGCTTATACCGGCAAACCGGACATCTCATAAAATTCACCTGCTCTTTATGGCAACATAATGGACGTATATTTTCGTCTTTTTACAGTATAGACGGATAAACGCGCTTTTTCAAGTGTAGGTTTGCCGATGTCTGCGCGCGTTCCCGGCAGAGCGCGCATGATATTGCGCCCCCTTTTTTCGTAAAAAAGGCGGAAAACATGCTAAAAAATCGAAAAAAACGCTAAAAACAGCTTTGCAATTCTGCAGTTTTTTTGATAGAATGTAGTCAATTCAATCAATATCTTTGCATGTCGAAGGTACCGAGATGCTTGGCATGACATCAAAGTGCGGTTGTATTTTATAAGGAGGGAATGATTATGAACGTATCGCTGTCAGCTGACACCATTCTTTGGCTTGTTCTTACGATTGCATTTATCATCGCCGAAGGCGCCACGACCGCGTTTGTTTCTATTTGGTTTGCCGTGGGTGCAGGCGCAGCAATGCTTGTCAGTGTTTTCACCGATTCTTGGCTTTTGCAGGCGTTTGTTTTTCTGGCAGTCAGCGCTCTTGTTTTGCTGGCTTTCCGCCCCTATGCGCTTCGGCAGAGAAAAAGCGGCGGTGTGCAGACAAACTTTGAAACCAATATCGGAAAAATTGCCACCGTGCTCACTCCGTTGGAGCCGGGTCAAGTTGGCCGCGTTCGCCTGGAGGGTGTGGATTGGAATGCCGTATCAAATACTCGTTTAGAAGTAAATGCACCCTGCCGCGTCACTGATTTACAGGGCACTACGCTGACGGTTGTTGCCGTCGATGCACAAAGCACCGTTTCGGTATGACAATCTTCTGTTAAACCGCTGCACCGCTTTTCAATTCTTTTGTCAAAGCAGCCCAGCGGGCTGTTGAAAAAATTTTTTCCTAAGGGAGGAAAGAGAAATGGAACTGTTTTTAGTCTTTTTAATCTTGGTTGCCATTATTTTGGCAGTCGCCGTCATGAACTTCCGCGTTGTGCCGCAGGCTTCGGTGTTCGTTGTGGAACGCATGGGCGTTTATTACAGCACTTGGTCTGCCGGCATTCACTTCAAAATGCCGTTTTTGGACCGCATTGCCAAAAAGGTTTCTTTGAAAGAGCAAGTGGTTGATTTCAAACCCCAGCCGGTTATCACACGCGATAACGTTACCATGCAGATTGACACGGTTGTCTTCTTCCAAATTACCGATGCCAAAATGTTTACCTACGGCGTAGAGCGCCCCTTGGCGGCCATTGAAAACCTGACGGCTACCACGCTGCGTAACATTATCGGTGAAATGGAGCTCGACCACACGCTGACGAGCCGCGATATCATCAACACCAAAATTACCTCCATTTTGGACGAAGCTACCGATAAATGGGGCATTAAGGTAAACCGCGTCGAAGTGAAGAATATTATTCCGCCGGCAGAAATTCAAGACGCGATGGAGAAGCAGATGAAAGCTGAACGTCAGCGCCGTGAAAGCATTCTGCGTGCGGAAGGCGAAAAGAAGAGCGCCATTCTTGTGGCTGAAGGTGAAAAAGAAAGCGCCATCCTGCGCGCCGACGCCGTTCGCGAACAGCGCATCCGTGAGGCACAAGGTGAGGCTCAGGCCATCATGGAAGTGCAGAAGGCACTTGCCGACTCCCTGCGCATGCTGAACGAAGCCGCACCGAATGATAAAGTTCTTGCTTTGAAGAGCCTGGAAGCTCTGCAAAAAGTAGCCGACGGCAAAGCGACGAAGCTGATTATTCCCAGCGATATTCAGAATATCACCGGTTTGCTGGCCGCCGCAAAAGAAACCATTTCCGACAAATAAGCCTTTGCAATTTTTTAGCTGAAATTGTAACCGCTTTGCATCATGTTTTTCCTTCGCCCGCGGGTTACCCGCGGGCGTTTTTTGTTTTCTCTCTTTTCATATCAAAAGCCGCCCGGCGCAAAAAAGCGGGCGGCTTTATCAAGTTATTTTCAAAGCAAGTCCTTGTCAACTTCTATTTTTCCGAACTCTTTTTCATACTCAGCAACACGCTTTTTCAGGTATTGCTCAATCTCTTTATTGGCAGATCGCCCCTCCGATTCCGCAATATAGCGGAATTTTTGAAAGAGAATCCGATCAACGCGCAGTGTGTACCGCAATAATTTCTTATCCATGTTTTCATACCACCATTCAATCCTGCGGATAAACTTCTGCCGCCGGTTTTTCTGCGGGCATAACGATTTCGCCGTTCTCCCCTTCAAACGCTTTGATGCATTGACGGATCAAATAAAGAATCTGATCGTTGGCGGAACGACCCTCATATTCCGCAATATAGCGCAATTTATAATGGAGCTCCGGGTCCACTTCAATTCCCAAATGTTTATTGTTTTTATTTCGCATAGCATTCCTCAAACTCATGATTTGGATATATGCTTATGAACTCCGAATCATCAAAAAGGCAGCGCATAAGCTTAGTCCAATTTGATTTCACCATGTTTTTCTTCATACTTTTCGATGGCTTCTCGAATCAATATCAGAATTTCGCTGTTGGCGCTGCGTCCTTCATAATCAGCCACAACATGCAGCTTATTCAACATTTTCTCGTCAATACGAATAGATAAACTCTTGATTGCCATAAAAACCTCAAAATAAAATTATTTTGCATTTATTATAGGCCTATCTTGTAGTATAATTGATAAAAATAGATTCAAAATAAATTTAAAATATATCTAAATATAAGGCTATCTATGAAAATTATGATTTATCGAAATCAGCAATTTCTCCAAGAAAGATCAAAGCGCCGGAAAGAGGGTAAAAATCTCCTTTCCGGCGCTTTCTTCCTACTTTTTGCGCGTCATCCAAGCTCCGGCGGCCGCCGCTGTAAAAGCAATGGGCGCCAGCCGGATAAAAAACCACTCTAATGCGTGAAACGCGACTCCTGCAACGGCAAGCTCCGGGTCGCGATAGTCCCAGCCTAAGTAGGGACTGCTTACGGCAGCAAACAACACAGTGACCGCCGCAATTCCTGCGCATAATAAAAGAAACAGCCAATGAAGCACTTTTCTTCTTTGCTCTTTTTGTTGTGCGAATTGCAGATTGATAATCTCCAGTTTTTCGCAAATTGCTTTGACGGAATCCGTTTCAGATTCTGCAACCGTTTCGCCCAGCAAGGTGCTGACAGGTGTTTCCAGCGCCTTTGAAAGAGCAATCAGCAAATCGGAATCCGGAACAGATAAGCCTTGCTCCCATTTTGAAATCGTCTGACGCACCACATTCAGCTTCAAAGCAAGCTCCTCTTGAGAAAGTCCCTTTGATTTTCGAATGGCCTTGATGTTTTCGTTTAACATACGGGATAACTCCTTTCGTTTCGGTTCTACCGTTATTCTACGGAAAACCGCCCGTTGCCTGCAAGCAACGCAAATTAACATCACATACATTGCCGAAGCTCTTTTTGTCAATTATTCAGAAAGCCGTGTACAAACGAGCAAATTGGAAGCTGGCACATATCCTTCTTTTTCATTCCATGTACTGCTCCGCTTTTTTGACAGGGTGCCGGATCACAGTTTTCATCCGCTCGGGCTTGCACCGGCGCACATCGCTTAAATAAATCTCATGGTGGAACCGGTTCTCCCCAAAGTCCTCTGTATATCCCCGGGCCTTAACATATTCCTCCATGGCGGCAACGGTTGCAGGCTCGTCATCATAGGGGCCAAGGTGCATACACTGAACACATAGTCCTTCTTCCCATCGGAAGAACTCCACGGAAGAAAAGTCCTGTTTTTTCTTTTCCGATGCCTCCCGAATCGCCCAATTGAACACCTCCTGCGTTACAAAGTCCGGCAGGCGGATCAAACTGATCCATCGGAAATGCTCTTTGTGTGCATAATCCACCCCACAGAGCCCCTCCTGCCACCAAAGACCCTCCAACGGCGGAACCACATAATCAAAATATCCCTCTGGCTTATCTTTGCCGAGCTTGCTCATCTTGATGGTAAAGGCCACGGCGTAGAGCATCCCCAGCGCCTTCTGATACTTCCCGTTTTCCTCATTGGGGTCACCCTGCCCCCGCACGGCCAGAAAGTTCATCGCCGGAACCGTCACGATGCTCGGTGTTTTGGGGGGCAGATAAAATTCCTTGTATTCTTTTTTATAATCAAAAGGCATGCTTATTTCCTCCGTTTCTTTGGCGGCTGGCTTCTCAGCGCTTCGCAGGTAATGCGTACAAGCCTTGTCATCCGCTCTCGATCCTCTACATCTTCGATCAGAAAAGAATCTTTGGCGCCATCGTAGGGCGGTGCTTTGGGCAGGTCGGGAAAAGCTGCTTCGCCCGGCGGGGTAATCTTTACAAAGAGCTGGTCATCACAGACAACGCCGAAGAATACGCCGTCGCAGTAAAGGCCGTATTCACCAAACATCTTGCGGCTGCGGATACTTCCTGCGTCCCGCAGCTGCTCGGCTGCATAATTCACAAAATCCGGATGAGATGCCATATTAATTCCTCCTATAACGCGTAACGCGCGGCCAGCGTATTCGTCAAATCACAAAGCCGCCGGCGCAATTCATTCGGTTCTAAAAGCTCTGCCTTGTCCCCAAACGTGAGCACCCAGCTGAGCACACTGTCGGCGTCGGGAAAGCCCCCCGTAAAGCGCAGCCGGCCGTCCGGCTCTGTAGTGAAGCTATCCGGTCCATACTCCTCCACCAGCCGCCAGCGGCAGGCCGCGTCAAAGAGCACGGTAACTTTATATTTTACGGGAAATATCCGCTCCGGCTCTAAATCGGGCAGCGAGGCCGGACGAGGGCTGAAAGCTTCGCCACAGTCAAGCTCTGTCATACGGTTTAATTTAAACAAGCGAAAATCTTCCCGCGTTTTGCACCATCCCCATACATACCAGGCAGACCAGTGAAATAACAGATCATACGGCTCGACCGTGCGCATGGATTCTTCTTTTGGGGAAAAATAGAAAAAGCGGATGACAGTGTGCTTCTCAATGGCTTTTTGAATGAGTTCAATCTTCGGTGCAAGGCTGCTTTTGTACCACGACGACAGGTCAATGAGAATATGAGCATTCCCCGGCAGCAGTCCGCCCGTTCCCGCAGACAGCTTTTCCATCAGCTGCGCATAGCGTCGAGTGCCGCTGACGCTGTCCAGACTGCGCAGCCCCGCCAGAATGGCTTGCATCTCCGGAGCGGTAAGCACTGTGCGGTCCACGCGGTAGTTCTCCATGATGGAAATGCCGCCGCCCGTGCCTTGGGCAGCAGCAATGGGAATACCCGCCCGGCACAAAGATTCGATATCCCGCTGGATGGTTCGGCGGGACACTTCAAACTGCGTCGCCAGCTGCGGAGCGGTGACCTTTTCTTGCTGGAGCAGAACGGATAAGATGCCGATCAGGCGGTCTATTTTCATGCACTTTCCCCTTCCCGGTTTTGGATAATCGTCGGGGCGAATTTTTCCGCCCAGTGCCTTCTTGCGCACTCTTGCCGCACATCGGCGGTCTGCTGTCATTATACCATACAAACCTGACAACAGTGTGTCATGTTTCCTTTGCCTTGTGTTTTTTATCTCTGCCCAGTAGAATAGGGAAATAAAGGAGGTTGTTTGCATGGGAAAAATCGTGTTATACCTTGCTATGAGCTTGGATGGATACATTGCCGATGAAAAGAGCGGCGTGGATTGGCTGAGCGGCGACGGAAGTGAACCCGAAAACCCTGGCACTTACTCCGCGTTTTATGAAGCGGCAGAGGCCATCATCATGGGCTGGGCCACCTATCATCAGATCACCACTGAGCTGTCCCCCGATACCTGGCCTTACAAAGGATGCCCTTGCTATGTCGTAACCCATCAGCACAAGGACGATAAGGAGGGTATTTGCTTCTGGCAAGGAGAGCTCACCGCACTGGCCGACAAGCTGAAAACGGAATGTAAGGGCAGCGTTTGGATCTGCGGCGGCGCGTCGACAGCAGGACAACTTTTAAAAGAGGGGCGCATCGACCAGCTATGGCTTTCTGTTATTCCGACAGTACTGGGAAAAGGCGTCCGACTGTTTCCGGAACTGCCGCAGGCTCTGCCTCTGAAGCTGGTAAAAATCGAACGTTACAACGGAATTGTCGATCTTGTGTATGAAAGGCGATAGCCACCCCTAAAAACAACACCTTTTCTGAAATTGCCGAGCGTGAGAAGGTGTTGTCTTTGCTTTATAGACGTTTGCCTGTCTAAGAAAAATCTGTCTGTTTATTTCTAAAAACAACTGAAACGGCAAAAAACAATGATTTTCTTCTTTTTTGTCAAAAAAGCTGTTGCCTTTCTTTCTTCTTTCCTTTAAAATTAGGAAATGTGTTTTCCACATTTTTTTCACATTTGCGGTTTTGCCGTCACGCAAACCGGGTTTTTCGTTAGGGCATGAGAATTTTCTCATTTCTGATATTATTTTATAGGAGGATTCCCTATGGAAAAGTTCTTTCATTTGAAAGAAAACGGCACCAATGTCCGCACAGAAATTATCGCGGGCATTACCACATTTTTGGCAATGGCTTACATCCTGGCTGTTAACCCCGCAATGCTGGGTGACGCAGGGATGCCCAGCGCCGGCGTGTTTATGGCAACCGCTTTGTCGGCGGCATTCGCCACGCTGATTATGGCGTTTTGGGCAAACTACCCGATTGCGCTTGCCTCCGGCATGGGCTTGAACGCCTATTTTGCCTACACGGTTTGCGGCTCACTCGGCGCGCAGGGCATTGAAAACCCGTGGCGCATCGCCTTAACCGCCATTTTGGTAGAGGGCCTTGTCTTCATCGTTCTGTCGTTGTTTAAGTTCCGCGAAACGCTGGTCAACAGCATTCCCGAAAACTTGAAATACGGCATTACGGCAGGCATCGGCCTTTTCATTACGATTGTCGGCTTGAAGGGCGCAGGCGTGATTGTGCCCAGTGAAAGCACCCTGATTGCCCTGGGCAATGTGGGCGATGCTTCGGTGGCGCTGGCGCTCATCGGCACGCTGGCAATCGGCGCAATGATGTACTACAACGTTAAGGGTGCAATTCTTTGGGGAATTCTCTTAACTTGGGTACTGGGCATTTTTGCGCAGCTGTCCGGCTGGTACACCGGCGTTTCCGTTCTGCCGGATTTCGCAGCCAATAATGTTTTAACCGGCTTTTCCGACATGAGCAAAATCGCATTTCAGTTTGATTTCAGCTATGTCGCAAACAACGCGGTGAACTTCGCCGTTATCGTATTTGCCTTTTTGTTCGTTGATTTGTTCGACACCATCGGCACCTTGATCGGCGTTGCCGCAAAAGGCAATCTGCTCGATAAGGACGGTAAGCTGCCCCGCGTCGGCAAGGCACTCATGTCAGACGCTTTGGGTACGGTTGCCGGCTCGTGCATGGGTACTTCCACGGTTACCAGCTTCGTTGAGTCCTCCGCAGGCGTTGCCGAAGGCGGCAAAACCGGCTTGACCGCACTGACAACCGCTGTTTTGTTCCTGCTTTCTATCTTCCTTTCTCCGATTTTCCTTGCCATTCCCGGTTTTGCAACCACACCCGCACTGGTTGTGGTGGGCATGCTGATGATGAGCAGCGTATCCAAAGTGAAGTTTGAGGGCGATATGGCCGATGTGATGGGCGCTTTTGTGGCTATTATGATGATGCCCTTCACCTATTCGATTGCCAACGGCATTATGTTCGGCGTGCTCACTTGGCTGGTGCTGAAAGTGGTGCGCGGTAAATTTAAGGAAATCCACCCGATTATGTGGGTTGTCGGCGCTCTGTTTGTTGTACGCATTATTACCATTATTCTCGGCATCTCCAGCTGATTGAGCGGACAAGCGGCGGCCTTTTGCGTCTAAATTTGACCGAAGCAAGAAAAGCCAATTTTTTATTACAGCAAAATACCGCAGAGCCTTGAAGCGCGTTTTTCAAGCTCTGCGGTATTTTATTTAATTTTCAAGAGCGTCTTTGCATCCCTTTCCTTCGGCACATACTTTTGTCCATTTTGCCGTATCCGCTTTAAAATTCCGCGGAGAAACCGTCGATTTTCACGGATTCTTTTCCTTGTTAAAAAATTGTCACTTTTGTGCTTGCGAAAAACTGAAAAAGCAGTTATAATAAGGTCAGTATGCAAGGGAAATTGCATCTGCTTGACTTTAAACAAGAAAGGGAGTTATTTGCCAATGAGTTCTCTCGGTAAAAAGACTGTCGAAAATCTCGACGTGCGCGGCAAGAAAGTTCTTGTTCGCTGCGACTTTAACGTTCCCATGAAAGAGGGCGTTATCACAAACGACAACCGCATCGTTGCGGCACTGCCCACCATCAAAAAGCTGATCGAAAACGGCGGCCGCGTTATCCTGTGCAGCCACTTGGGCAAGCCCAAAAACGGCCCGGAAGAGAAGTTCAGCCTGGCTCCCGTTGCAGTTCGTCTGAGCGAGCTGCTTGGCAAAAACGTTGTATTTGCCAACGATGATAACGTTGTCGGCGAAAATGCGAAAGCCGCTGTTGCCGCAATGAAGGACGGCGACGTTGTTCTGCTGCAAAACACTCGTTTCCGCAAAGAGGAAACCAAGAACATCCCCGAGTTCAGCCAGGAGCTGGCAAGCTTGGCCGAGGTTTATGTCAATGACGCGTTCGGCTCTGCTCACCGCGCTCACTGCTCCACCGCCGGCGTGACCGACTACATCAAGGATACCGCTGTCGGCTATTTGATGGAGAAAGAAATCCGCTATCTGGGCAACGCTGTCAACGACCCCGAGCGTCCCTTCGTTGCCATCTTGGGCGGCGCTAAGGTTGCCGATAAGCTGAACGTAATCGAGAACCTGCTGAACAAAGTTGACACGCTGATCATCGGCGGCGGCATGGCTTACACCTTCCTGAAAGCTCAGGGCAAGGAAGTCGGCAAGAGCCTCGTGGACGACGAGAAACTCGACTACTGCCGCGACATGCTGAAAAAGGCCGAGGAGAAGGGCGTAAAGCTGCTTTTGCCGGTTGACACCGCCATTGCAAAATCCTTCCCCGACCCCATCGACGCAGAAATCGAAGTTTCCTATGTTTCCTGCGACGAAATCCCCGCTGACGTTCTGGGCCTCGACATCGGTCCCAAGACCGAAGCTTTGTTTGCTGAGGCAATCAAAACCGCGAAAACCGTTGTTTGGAACGGCCCCATGGGCGTGTTCGAGAACCCGACTTTGGCAGCCGGCACGCTGGCTGTGGCCAAGGCAATGGCAGCTGCTGATGCTACCACTGTCATCGGCGGCGGCGACTCCGCGGCAGCTGTCATCCAGCTGGGCTATGCCGATAAGATGACCCACATTTCCACCGGCGGCGGCGCTTCTCTGGAGTATCTGGAGGGCAAAGTTCTGCCCGGTATCGACTGCATCGCCGCAGAGTAATCTGTTTTCGGCGCAGCGGTTGGTTTCTTGTGCCCGTGTGGGTACAGTGCATAAACCGAAACCGGAAAGGGGCTGCTGCTTGAAGGCAGCAGCCCCTTTGCTTAATCTTCTTACCGAAAGGATGTTTCTTCAATGAATAAAGCCAAGCGCAAACCCGTTATCGCAGGCAACTGGAAAATGAACAAAACTGCAACCGAGGCGGTCGAGCTGATCGACGCTTTGATTCCCGCGGTAAAAGATGCCGACTGCACCGTCGTCATCTGCACTCCGTTCACCACTTTGGCTACGGCTGTGGAAAAGTGCAAAGGCACCAACATCTGCGTTGGCGCTGAGAACGTTCACTTTGAGAAATCCGGCGCTTATACCGGCGAAATTTCCGCCGACATGCTGGTAGATCTGGGCGTAAAATACGTTATCACCGGCCACTCTGAGCGCCGTCAGTACTTTGCAGAAACCGACGAAACCGTCAACAAGCGCACGAAAGCCGCTTTGGAAGCCGGTTTGACCGCGATTGTTTGCGTGGGCGAGAGCCTGGCACAGCGCGAGCAGGGTGTTACCGAAGAATTGGTTCGCCTGCAAACCAAAATTGCCCTGCAAAATGTAACGGCTGAGGAAATGAGCCGCGTCATCATTGCTTATGAGCCGGTTTGGGCCATCGGCACGGGCCGCACGGCTACTTCCGAGCAGGCTGAAGAAGTTTGCGCTGCCATCCGCAAGGTGCTGGGCGAGCTGTACGGCGAAGAGATTGCCGAGGCGACTGTGGTTCAGTACGGCGGCAGCATGAACGCAGCCAATGCCGAGGAATTGCTGTCGAAGCCCAACGTAGACGGCGGCCTGATCGGCGGCGCTTCCCTGAAAGCAGACGCTTTCGGCGCCATTGTCGCAGCTGCATCGAAATAAGTGTTTTGAACAGTGCCGCACGGCTTTGCATGGGCTGAAAAAGCCCCGCGCGGCACTGCTTATTTTCACCGCGCGGCACTGCCAAGCGCGGTGCAATAGAAAGGATTCTTATACTTATGGCTAAAAAACCTTTACTTTTGTGCATTTTGGACGGTTTCGGCTGGGTCCCCGACCAAACCTACGGCAACGCCATCGTCGCCGCCAAAAAACCGAATATTGACAAGCTGTTTGCCAGCTATCCGTACACCACCATCGGCGCTTCCGGCATGGATGTCGGCCTGCCCGACGGCCAGATGGGCAACAGCGAGGTAGGTCACACCAACATTGGCGCAGGCCGCATTGTGTATCAGGAATTGACCCGCATCACCAAAGCCATTCAAGACGGCGATTTCTTCAAAAATGAAGCGCTGGTTGGTGCTTGCAAAGCCGCAAAAGAAAACGGCAAAGCCCTGCACCTGATCGGCTTGCTGTCCAGCGGCGGCGTTCACAGCCACAACGAGCACCTGTATGGCCTGCTGGAGCTGGCAAAGCGTGAAGGCTTGACCGAAGTGTACATTCACGCCATCACCGACGGCCGCGACGTGCCGCCCAGCTCCGCAAAAGACTTTGTGGCAGAGCTCGAAGCGAAATGCGCTTCCATCGGCGTGGGCAAAATTGCAACTTTGGCCGGCCGTTATTATGCAATGGACCGCGACAACCGCTGGGAGCGCGTGGAAGCCGCTTATGCCGCTATGGTATACGGCGAGGGCAACCACGGCACTCCGGCTGAAATCGTGGAGAAATCCTATGCCGAGAATGTGACCGACGAGTTTATCGTGCCTTCCGTGACTTGCGAGGGCGGCCGCATCAGCGCGGGCGACAGCGTGGTGTTCTTTAACTTCCGCCCTGACCGTGCGCGTGAAATCACCCGTACCTTTGTCGATCCCGATTTCAACGGTTTCACCCGCAAAAACGGCTTCTTCCCCGTTCACTATGTCTGCTTTACGCAGTATGATGCCACAATGCCCAATGTCGAGGTAGCCTTCAAACCGCAGAGCCTGACGAACGTGATGGGCGAGTATCTCGCAAAGAACGGCAAAACTCAGCTGCGCATTGCGGAAACCGAGAAATATGCACACGTCACCTTCTTCTTCAACGGCGGCGTTGAGGCGCCTTTCGAGGGCGAAGACCGCGCGCTGATCAACAGCCCGAAGGTTGCCACCTACGACTTGCAGCCGGAGATGAGCGCTTACGAAGTGGCTGACGAGTGCGTTGCACGCATTGAAAGCGATAAGTACGATGTCATCATCCTGAACTTTGCCAACTGCGACATGGTTGGCCACACCGGTGTATTTGATGCCGCTGTCAAGGCTGTTGAAGCCGTAGATGCCTGCGCCGGCAAAGTAATTGATGCTGTTTTGGCAAAGGGCGGTGCGGTTCTTCTGACCGCCGACCACGGCAATGCCGACCAGATGTATGATCCGGACCCCGAGCATCCCTTCACGGCACACACCACAAATCCCGTTCCTTTCCTTGTTGCGGGCCTTGGTGATGTTTCGCTGCGCAAGGGCGGCGTTTTGGCAGACATCGCTCCCACAATGCTGAAGATTTTGGAACTGCCTCAGCCGGAAGAAATGACCGGAAAGAGCATTATTGAATAAACGTTGCGCGGATAGAGCCAATCCGCTGTTTTCCTTCCCCGGCACATGCTGCCGGGGAAGTTTTTTTGCGAAAAATTGCAAACCCAAGTATTCTCGCTTTACTTAAAGTTTACATGAAGTTTACTCGATGGCGATAGTATGTGTCATTTATTTTATGTTATTGTAAAATAAAGCTAAAAACAACCGGATTATGCAGAGAGTAAATACGACAGTGCATTTTGCAGACAAAATTTACCGCAGATATTCACACAGGAATTCCAGGGCATCTCTCCAACGAAATACCCGCTTTTATTTCCTGTGTTTTCTTATAATGCGTTGGCAAAAGCAAATGCGTGCTTTGTGCTTGTCCAAACCAGCTTAAAGGAGAATTGTTGTGAAATTTAGTGACATTATGGGACTATTGGGCGGCCTTGCACTATTCTTGTACGGCATGCAAATGATGGGCAGCGGCCTTGAAGCAGCTGCGGGCAACCGTATGAAACAGATTTTAGAAAAGCTGACCTCCAACCGTTTCTTGGGCGTAGCCATCGGCTTTGTTATTACAGCGGTAATTCAGTCCTCTTCGGCTACTACCGTCATGGTGGTAGGCTTTGTAAACTCCGGCATGATGACGCTGCGTCAAGCTGTTTGGATCATCATGGGCGCCAACATTGGTACCACCATTACCGGCCAGTTAATTACACTTGATGTCGGTGAGCTGGCTCCCCTTTTCGCTTTTATCGGCGTTGCACTTGTGGTATTTTTCAAAAATCCGCAAACGCGCCACTGGGGACAGATTGTGGCGGGCCTTGGTGTTTTGTTCATCGGTATGGAAATGATGAGCAGCGCTATGGCACCTTTGAGCGAGTCAGAAGCATTCGTTTCCTTGATGACGCGCTTTTCCAACCCGATTCTCGGCATTTTGGCCGGTGCTGTGTTCACAGCAGTCATTCAGTCTTCGTCCGCTTCTGTCGGTATTTTACAGGCACTTGCGAAGAGCGGCGTCATCAATTTGGGCGGAGCCGTTTATGTTCTCTTCGGACAAAATATCGGCACTTGCATTACAGCCGTTTTGGCTTCCATCGGTACCAGCCGCAGCGCAAAGCGTGCAACTATTATTCACCTGTTGTTTAACGTCATCGGCACGATAATTTTCACGACGCTTTGCATCGTCACTCCTTTGACAAGCTGGATGGAAATGCTGACTCCCGGTAACCCCACTGCACAGATTGCCAACATGCATACCTTATTTAACATTGCAACTACGCTTCTTTTGCTGCCGTTTGGCACACTGCTTGCGTCGTTGGCACAAAAAATTCTGCCCGAACTGCCCAGTGAAAATGCGGACGAGCACCACTTGGAATTTTTGCCCGCAAAATCCGCACGCGACTATCGCATCGGCGGCAGCGCAATTGCAACCAACAGCCTTTGGCGCGAGTGGGAGCGTATGCTGGGCATGGTAAAAAAGAACGTGAACGCCAGCTTTGACGCTGTGTTGCAAAAAAAGCCCCAAATGATTGAAGAAGTGGAGGAGCGAGAAGAATATATCGACTATCTCAACAAAGAACTGGCTTCCTATATCACCAATGTCATCGCTTACGAAAGCAATGAAGAAGACTCCGCATTCATCGGCGCGCTGTTTAAAGCGACTTCTGACTTGGAGCGCATCGGCGATCACGCGATGAATATCTGCGGATATACCAAGCGCATGGAAGAAAAGCGCCTTAGTTTCTCTGAGCACGCACAGAAAGAAATTCTGGCTATGAAAGAAACTGCGCTTTCCGCTTTGCATCTGGTGACGCGCACCGGACTTTCCTCCGAAGATCGCCTTGTAAAAATCTCCGCTATTGAGCAGAAAATTGACGACATGACGACACAGTATCGTCAAAATCAGATTGACCGTATGAAGGAAGGCACTTGCAGCAATGAGGCTTGTGTCCTTTACTCCGAAATGCTGACCGATTTTGAACGCATCGGCGACCATGTACTCAACTTGGGACAGCAATTGTCTTTCACCCGCTTTTTAACTCATCCGGAAACGGAACCTGTTATGGTTTAAGCGCATGTGAAACGATCGAAAAACTGCGGCCTGATTCAGAAAGAACCCAAACTATAAGGGGAAAAAGGCTTGGAAAAGGGGGCTGGCCCTCTTTTCCATTTGAGATAGGAACACACTTTGTGAAAAAGCGAAGTTTTTTCGACAAAGAGAGCAGCCCCGCCTTGTTCGAAACAAGGCGAGGCTGCTCTCCTTTTTTTATGATACGGAAGAAATACCCTCAGCTTGGCTTTTATCCGGCTGCTGCGCCTCATCGCCAAACTCTTCTTTCAATGCCTCCTGCACTGCGTCTTTTTGCTCAGACACGGCGAATATTTGGTCAATGTCAACCATTGTCTGTGCCGGAGCCGGAGCCGGAACAGGGGCACCAGACGCCGGCTGCGGTGCGGCCGGTGCCGCAGCGGCGGGCTGCGAGCTTCCTCGGAAGGAAACATAATCATCCTGCGGCGGTGTTCTCAATAAGTAAATTCCTGCGCCGACAAGCAATGCGGCCACCACCAGCGTGGGCATGCCGTATAAAAAGTTACTCAGCCAAACCACACCAAAGCTGCGCGCAATCTCCCATAAAGTAGGTGCCACAAAATTATTGTAAAGCGCATAAGCGCCGACGCCAATAAGAACCCAGCCCAGCAAACCGTGCTTGCTTTCCAATAGACGTTTCCAATTTTGCCCCATAAACCAAGAAAGATCAAACAACATGGCATCCGGTTTCGGCTCATCTTGATTCCTCAAGTTAAAAGTGTCAAAAAACGCATACGCCCAAATCACGGGCAAAAACAAAAGGAACACTCCATTGTTAAAAAAGCCGACCATGAAGAAATCCACCACTGCAATGAGCATCATGGACAAACCGCGTTTCATGTACCCCAGATACATCTGCCCGGCGCCAAGGCAGCAAGCAGCTATCCAAGTTAAAAGAATATTCTTTTTCTTCATTCTTGTATCCTCCCGTTAAAAAGCGCCGTTATTTTGCGCTGTCATTTGAAAACAGATTCCCGAGTGCGTCCTGCAAAGCTTGCTGTCCGCTTGAAACAAAGCTGCCCACGCGCGCGCTGACCGTCATTGTGTTTTGCGGGGCATCAATGTGACGCATGCCGCGCTGCGGCAAAAAATAATTGAAAAAGCCGGTTCCCCAAAGTGTCAGCGCCAAGCACGCCGCCACGGCGGCCACGGCATAGCGATTTACCATTACGCGCAGCATCCGTGCCCGAATTTTGTTCCAAAGCCCTTCCTGTACAGACGCCGGCGGCGTTTGCCAGGTATCTTCCGCTAAGCGCTGTGTATAGGCAAGCAGACAGTCATCGCAAAAGCTCAAATGCTCTGCCGCCTCTAAGCTTTGCAGTTCATCCAGTGTACCTGCAATTAAGGCATCTAAGCCCTCCCCTGACAGATGACCGCTCTCTAAAAACAGATTCATTTCGGATGTCCTCCTTCTTTGATGGCTTTTTGCAGCATTTGTCTTGCGCGGTAAAGCTGCGTATGTACGGTTTTAGGCGGGCGTGAGAGCTGCTTTGCAATTTCCTCGACGCTTTTTTCCTCCAGGAAAAACAAAACCGAAACTTGATAATAAGGTTCTTTCAGGGCCAAGACTGCGCTGCGAATCATTTCGGCTCCTTCTTTCGAAAGCGCCTGCTGCTCAGGCAAAGGCGTTAAATCGACTGCCAATGCCAAAGGGCCTTCTTCGCTGTCCGATGCCTGTACGCGCCGATAATAAGCGCTTTTCAAATAATCCTTCGCCTTATTCGCCGCAATGCGGGCCAGCCAAGGCTGATAGCTGTCAGCGCGGCAATCATCTCTGTGCAGATATGCCGATAAAAACGTTTCCTGCGTTAGATCTTGTGCAGTTTCGGGGCTGTGGACAAATTGAAAACAGATGGTATAAACGAAACGCTCATAACGACGCACTAAATCAGAAAATTCCTGTTTGTCCATCACAGCCCCCCTTTCTTTTGCTTTGCGTCAAGCGCAAAACCTCCTGCGGCGGCTGCACCGTGCGCTGTCCTTTCGAGCTTCCTCCCGCGGCAAGCCCGATTTTTCTCTCTTTTCACAAGCCCTCACTGATATAACGCCTTTCCCTTTCGATTTTCTTCAAAAATTCTTAAAAAACAGACAAAAGGATTCTTTTCTTGACCCTAAATATATTTTAGGATATACTTATTTCTGTATATAACACTTAAAAATATGCGTGAATTGTCATTGCCGTATTCGTCGTTATCCGTACGGTTTACAGCGGATGAACAGGCTTTCTCGCTTATATGATTTTTGAGTATTTTTGGGGTATCATCGCAGCATGCTGCCGCAAGATAAAGTAATTTTCCGAAAACCCTTTTGAGGAGGACGTAATCCCTATGCGTTTGGTTATGATGAACGGCGGCCTTGGCAATCAAGCCTTTCAATACATCTTTATGCGATACATCGAAGAGCACAGCGGAGAACCTTGTATCATTGATGACCTGTATTTTTGCGATGACAAAGCTTTGCATAACGGCTACGAATTGGAAAAAATTTTTTCTTTGAAGCCCCGCCGGCTTTCCCAAATGCTGAGCGAAGATGTTGTACAGGAGATTTTAAAGTTAAAACAACCCGCACCCGGCACTTCGCATCCTGCGCACGATATTGTTTCTATTCTGCGTACAAGCGGCATTTCTTTAAATGTAATTCAAGAGGCCGATTTGTACGAGCACGATTATCATGTTTGCCTTCCTGACGCAAAAAGTTATCCCATCAACCAATTTTCTCCGCAGATTTTAAGAAATCACGGAAACTTATATTATTACGGATATTGGATCAATGCCTATTGGTACGAGGCCATTATGGACATTATCAATTATGAATTCACTTTTCCTCTGCCGCAGGACCTCAAAAACGCACAACTGCTGCATGAAGTGCTCTCCTCAGACCGATCTGTCTGCATCCATATCCGGCGGGGTGATTTCATTGATTGCGGCTGGCTTCTTAATGAAGAATTTTACCGCAATTCCGTCGCATCCGTCAAGAAAGTTATGAAACCTGTTTTTTATATTTTCAGCGACGATATGCCGTATGTGAAGGAACATCTGAGCGAATACGGCCTAGAAGCTTCTGACGAAATCATTTTTGTAGAAGGAAATACACACGGCAAGAACTATATCGACATGCAGCTGATGGCAGCGTGCCGAGGAATGATTATTGCCAACAGCTCATTCAGCTACTTGGCAGCTCTTTTGAATCGCCGCGCTGACCGTTTCGTCTACAATCCGACCGAGCGGGATATTGTCTGATAACCGACAGAAAGGAAACTACGATGTCTGAGAAAGTTGCATTAATCACAGGAATTACGGGCCAAGACGGCAGTTATCTCGCCGAGTTTCTGCTGGAAAAAGGATATACAGTTCATGGCTTAGTCCGCAGGTGCTCTTCGCCCAATGATATGCGTATTCAGCATTTGAAAAACAATCCTAAGCTGACACTGCACAGCGCTGATATGTCGGATTCCGTCAGCTTAGCCCGTATTCTGCAAACCGTTCGCCCGGATGAAATTTATAATTTAGCGGCTCAAAGCCACGTCGGGGACAGTTTTGATGTCCCGATGTATACCGGCGAAGTGGTGGCTTTAGGCGTTTTAGGGCTGCTGGAAGCGGTGCGCGGAGCAGGCCTTTGTGATTCCTGCCGAATTTATCAGGCATCTACTTCGGAGCTTTATGGAAAAGTAGAGGAAGTGCCGCAAAAAGAAACCACACCGTTCCACCCGTACAGTCCGTATGCCGTAGCAAAATTATACGCATATTGGATGATTCGGGAATACCGCGAAGCATACGGTATGTTTGCATGCAACGGCATTCTTTTTAACCACGAATCGGAACGCAGAGGCGAAACATTTGTGACAAGAAAAATCACTCGAGCAGCAGGCCGTATTGCAATGGGGCTTCAGGACCGGCTCCTTTTAGGCAATCTTTCGAGCCTGCGCGATTGGGGTTATGCACCGGATTATGTTGCCTGCATGTGGATGATCTTGCAGCATGATACACCGGATGATTTTGTTATTGCAACCGGTGAACAGCACACCGTGCGTGAATTTGCACAAGCTGCTTTCGAGGAAGTTGGCATCCGACTTCGCTGGGAAGGCCAGGGTATTGATGAAAAAGGAATTGACGTAAACACCGGTCGTGTTATTGTAGCGGTCAGCCCGGAGTTTTTCCGCCCAACGGACGTCGTTAACCTCTTAGGCGATCCTTCTAAAGCGAAAGAAACATTAGGCTGGAATCCCACTCAAACCTCTTTCCAAGAGCTTGTACGAAAAATGGCGCGTCATGATTTAGAATTGGCAAAACGAGAGGCAATGTGCCAAAACCAATAAAAAGGATTGATAAAATATGAAATATTCACTGTCGGAAGACACTTGGAATCAAGAAGAGCTCGGAGCCATACAAAAGGTAATCGACTCCAATCGCTATACGATGGGAGCACACGTACAGGCATTTGAAAAAAAATTTGCTGAAAAAATGGGTGTTAAGCATGCCGTTATGGTAAACTCCGGTTCTTCTGCAAATCTTTTAGCCATTGCCGCTTTGGTTTATTCGGGGAAACTTCCCCGCGGTTCACAAGTCATCGTGCCTGCCGTTTCATGGAGCACCACTTATGCTCCTTTGGAGCAATTCGGCATGAAACTGCGGTTTGCAGACATTGACGCCGACACGTTAAACATCAGCGTTCGCTCGCTGAAGGAAGCTGTTACAGCCGATACCCGCATGCTTTTTGCCGTTAATCTGCTCGGAAACCCGAATGAATGGGAAGAACTGCAATCATTCTGCAATGAAAAAAACATTTTGATTGCGGAAGATAATTGTGAATCTATGGGCGCTGTTTATGAAGGAAAAGCGCTTGGAACCTTCGGGCTGATCGGCACTTATTCCAGCTTTTACTCACATCATATCTGTACCATGGAAGGCGGCGTGGCCGTCACAAATGATGACCTGCTGTACGAATATATGCTGGCAATTCGTGCACACGGATGGACCCGCAATCTTCCGGAAAAGAGTCTTTTGCACCAGCGCTCCGGCGATAGTTTTTATGAAAAGTTCCACTTTATTGTGCCCGGGTTTAACCTGCGTCCTTTGGAGATGGAAGCAGCGATTGGATGTGCTCAGTTGGATAAACTGGATGAAATGATTGCTGCCCGCCGGAAAAACGCCGCTTATTTTCAAAAGAAGATGGCAAATTTCCCGGAAATTCGTTTGCAGAAAGAAGTTGGACATTCTTCGTGGTTCGGCTTCTCGCTGGTGCTGCAAGGAACGCTTGCGGCAAAGCGCGATGCACTTGTCCGGTTCTTAGAGGAGCACGAAATTGAAGTGCGTCCGATTGTGGCGGGCAACTTCACACGCAACCCCGTAATTCGTTTTATGGACTGCGAAATGCCTGTTCCCCTTACAAATGCGGATGAAATTCATGAGCACGGTTTTTATATCGGCAACTATTCCCGAAACAGCACCGAGGAAATTGATTACTTTATTGATACGCTTCAAAGCTTTTTGGCAAAAGGATAACCCCTGCTGTGCATGACATCTAAATATAAAGAATGAACAAGTTCCGTAGACAGCGCCGCAAAAGCACAAACCGCGCGCTGTCTGCATTTTGTGTCCGGCACCTGTACGGGTTTTGGAAAATGCGGTTGCTCATGACCGAGGGCACTATCTTTTGAAGAAATGGGGATTCAGTGATGGATTTAACATCGAAAATTTTTATTGCCGGCAGAGGGGGCATGGCCGGTTCTGCCGTTGAGCGCGCTTTTCGCGCACACGGATATCAAAATATTATCGGAGCGTCTTCCAAAACGGTCGACCTGCGCTGTGAAGAGGCAACGGATGACTATTTTTCCGAAAACCGGCCGGAGTATGTGATTCTTTGTGCGGCAAAAGTGGGCGGAATTTTGGCAAACTCTCAATTCCCCGCAGATTTTTTAATTGATAACTTACGTATTCAAAATAATGTTATTTTATGCTGTCAGAAGTATGGTGTAAAAAAGCTGCTTTTTTTAGCGTCCTCGTGCATTTATCCTCGTTTAGCGCCTCAGCCGATGCGGGAAGAATACTTACTCACAGGGCCTCTTGAACCCACCAACGAAGGATATGCGCTGGCCAAAATTGCAGGGCTGAAACTTTGTGAGTATTTGAATAAACAATATAAAACCAATTTTATCGGTGTGCTGCCTTGTAACTTATATGGCTTCAATGATAACTTTCATCCGGAGCACTCCCACTTTATCCCTGCACTTTTGCGTCGCTTCCATTTAGCAAAAGTGAACGGGTCGCCAAATGTGACCGTTTGGGGAACCGGAAAAGCCCGCAGAGAATTGATGTTCAGTGACGATTTGGCACAGGCCTGCGTTTTTTTAATGGAGCAGGACTATCGCGACCGGCCTTTTATCAACATCGGCACCGGCGTTGATCACACCATTGCAGAAATTGCGCAGATGATCCGCGAAATCGTCGGATACGAAGGCGAAATTGTGTTCGACCGCGAAAAGCCTGACGGAATGCCGCAAAAACTAATGGACGTTTCCGTTATGAACCAACTTGGCTGGCAAGCATCCACCTCACTGGAAAGCGGGCTGCGCCAGACGTATGAATATTATTTGAAAGAAATTTTCCCAAAAGAACAATCGTCCTTCCGTGCTTAACCTCGGATAACGGCATCTTTTGAAATCCTTTTATGCATAAACGTTTCTACTTCCCTGTGCCTTTTGATTATAAATAAACGGAGATTATTTCATGAAGCTTATTCTTTTATCAGGCGGTTCCGGAAAACGCCTTTGGCCTCTTTCTAATGAAAGCCGCTCTAAACAATTCTTAAAGCTTTTAAAAAAAGACGATGGAGATTACGAGTCCATGCTTCAGCGGGTTTATTCTCAAATTCGTTATTGCATGCCGAAAGCTGACGTAATCATCAGCACAGGAGCAAAGCAGAAAGATTCTATTTTAAATCAGCTTGGACATGCCGTAACGATCTTGGAAGAACCTTCACGGCGCAATACGTTTCCTGCAATTTTGCTTTCAGCCGCTTACCTTATTTTTGAACAGCAAACATCTTTGGACGAACCTGTTGTCATTCTTCCCGTAGACCCTTACGCAGAAATTGAATATTTTGAAACCCTTCGCCAAATGGCGCAGGTAGTAGAGCAAGGCACATTTCCGCTTGTGCTGATGGGGATTGCCCCTTCCTATCCTTCGGAGAAATATGGCTACATTGTGCCTGCATCTTCTGTACATGCCGACAGTCCTACGCAGGTTCGTTCCTTTGTTGAAAAGCCTTCCGCCTCAGTTGCAGAGGAATTAATTGCAAGCGGCGCGCTTTGGAACGGCGGTGTATTTGCCTGCCGCCTTTCTTATCTTGCACAGCACTTGCATAAAAATTTAAATTGTTCTTCCTTTCTTGATGTCATGACGCAATATGATCAGCTGGAAAGCACCAGTTTTGATTATGCCGTCGTGGAACACGAAACTTGCATCGGTATGCTTCCCTATCACGGTTACTGGCGCGACCTCGGCACCTGGAACACACTGACAGGAGAAATGAAAGATGCCTCAATGGGAAGGGCTATTCTCGGCGAAGGCGCTGAAAATACTTTTGTCGTGAATGAACTTTCCACTCCTATCGTTGCGCTGGGAACAAAAAATTTAATCATTGCGGCCAGCCCGGATGGAATTCTTGTAAGTGATTTGGGAAAAAGCTCTTATATGAAACCTTACGTTGAGCATTTGGGCGATACACCAATGTTTGAAGAACGCCGCTGGGGGGAGTATCGCATTGTAGAGCATACTCGCCAAGACGATGCTGAAACGATTACGAAACAAGCCCTGGTTCATTGTGGCAAAACCATTTCTTTTGAACATGGCATCAGCCATAAAAAAATTTGGATTCTCACGATGGGCCGCGCCAACATTGAAATTGACGGTGTGTGTCATTGTGCTTGTGCGGGAGATTCTTTCCAAATTGCTCCTTTTCAGAAACACTCTCTTCATGCTTTGACAGAAGTTTCCCTGCTTAGTGTGGAATTCATGGAAAGCGATTAAATTATTTTTAAAAAAAGTGTTGACAAATGTCCTCAGCCGTGGTAATATTATAAAGCACTCACGAGTGCTGAAATATGAAAGCGGTTATGGGAGAATTCCCGAGTGGCCAATGGGGGCAGACTGTAAATCTGTTGCGTAATCGCTTCGATGGTTCGAATCCATCTTCTCCCACCAGATTGATCGAATGACAGTATTTTGGACAGTTTTTTGTGGACTGTTTAAAATACTGTCATTCGTTTTTTATTCCACATTTAGGGCTATCTTTCCAGATTTGCGGTCGGCAATTAGGCGGCCTCATTTTTTCTATTTTGAAGTTTTCCTACTGTGTTGGAGACAGGTACCTATTTCATAACAGCCAGACATGTCGGTGGCACTAGTGTCGTTTGCTTACAAACACGATCAAAGCCTTATGCGTTGCTGCCAGCTTTTTGCGGAACGCCCTGTGAAACAGAATACCTTTTTGTGATTTTTGCTTGAATCATAGTTTTTCTTTACAGTTTTCATAGAATATAGTATTATTCGCAAAAAAATTGTTGTTTTTCGTGTAGAGGGGGAAGGCCATAATGTCACAAAATGCAATGACAATAACTGTAAAATTTCAAAACAATGAATTCTTTGCTTCAGCAAATATTAACTGTCCCAATAATACAGAAAAGGAACTTTCTTTTATCCTTAACAATGATCTGGTTATTACTTCGGTATTTGGAGAAAATATAACATATCAAAAAACTGATAAAATTTCACCACCCTTCAGATCGCTATCCCAAGTAATAAAAGTGACAGGAAATGAACCCATTCAGAATATTACTATTGAATATTATGGTTCCATCCAGTTTGATATGGAAAAGAGAAAAAATTGGTATAATATTGTAACAGATGATTTTGTTTCGTTAAGTTTTTATTCGGCTTGGTATCCTCAGGAAATGTCTATTGATACATCTATAGATAAGGTGATTATCGAAGATGGACAGCGTTGGTTTGTCGTAAAAGGTACTTATAATAATAAAAACTCAACATGGGAATATGGAAATCAGGGCTTTGACCCATATAATATTATCGCTTTTAACCGTGCTTTAATGAAAAAAGTATCAAGCGAATATATGAATATATATTTTCTTGATGATAGTATTGCTTTACAGGCAGAAAAAGCAAATGAAATTTATAATGATATCATAAATTTTTATAACGGTGATTTGTTTCAAAAAGTTAACATTCCTACATTAGACATTGTCTGTGCCTCTCCATTTATAACTGTAGGTGGTGCTTATAGACGAAAAAATTTTATGTGGTGTACCTCGTTAGGAAACAACGAAGCTGAAATCAGTTGGTTGTTTGCACATGAAACTGCCCATATCTGGTGTGCCGGTGCTGATACCAGCAGTTGGGAGGATTGGCTGAACGAAACGACTGCGGAGTGGGCCTCGTTATTGTTTGCCCTGAAAAACAATGATACTAATCTCTTTCATTATATTTTGCAGCCTAAAATTGAGCGATCTACTACATTGCCGCCTATTAAAACACCTGATGGTGCTCGGCCCGATGGAGTGCACGACAAAGGGACTGTGCTTTTTTATAAAATTTATAAAGATATTGGTTTTGATAGCATGAAAAAAGTTATCCGATGTTTTACAGACCTGGAAAATAAAAACACATATGAATATCTTAACGCTCTGCGGAAAAACGGGTTTTCGCATGTTGCTGATGTGATTAAAGAAAACTTGGAAAAATAAAAATTATTTAAATCGGCGTCGCTCGTCCTCCACAAAAAGGTCACGCTACGCTTTTGCTAGCCGCCTGAAATGCGCTTGCGATGCATAAGACTTGCATCCAACCTTTTCGAGAGGCGTGAGAGTTCAGATCTCTCCGTCGAAATCGCAAAAATATCTTTTTTATCGCCGCTTGACATCAGGCTGAGCCTGGACGCAATTCACGTTTGGACTCTTTTCTGCTTGCCCGGGCAGGGCGTCCGCGTTGGGAACGGCATCTAAAGTGTCCACCCCTTCCAAAACCCAAGCGTGAAAACGCTTGGGTTTTTTCTTTTTCTAACCCTGCCTTCAGGCAGACGATTGTCTCCTTTTTTAGAAAAGGGCACAGAATTTTCAGGGATACTTTCTGATTTTTTCCTGGAAATTTATACTTTTTCACAAAAAACAGCAGACGGAATGCCTATGGCTTCCGTCTGCTGTTTTTTGCAAAATAACTTCGCTTTTTGATTAGGCGGTGGCTTTTCCAAAACTGCCAATTGATTGGTTGATTACAGCAACCCGTTATCACTCAAAGGGCGGTAACGCTCCATCTGCGTTAAGGTAACAAACTGGAAACCTTTTTCCCTCAAAGCAGGCAGCAGCACTTTCAGAGCATTTACCGTTTTCTGATTGTCATCATGAAATACAATGACATCGCCGTCCTCTACCTGCTTCAAAACTGTATCGCAGATAAGTTCCGCATCGGAATTGGTTCTCCAATCCATGCTGTCGATGCTCCAAAGAGCCAATGATTTTCCCGCGGCCTTTTGCGTTTGAGAAGTGTATAAGCCATACGGCGGGCGCACCCAATTTACCTTTACATCCGGCACGATTTTATCCAATGCTTTTTCCATACAGTACAATTCATACTGCACTTCAAAATCGCTGATTTTCGTCAGGTCAGGATGCGTATCCGTGTGGTTGCCGATTTCATGGCCGGCGCTTACCATCTCTTCCACTAAAAGCTTTCCCTCACTCAAATGCTCCCCTATGAGAAAAAATGTTGCTCTTGCATCGCTTTCGTAAAGCACATCCAAAACCTGCGGTGTGTAGCTTGGGTTCGGCCCATCGTCAAACGTGAGGGCTACCATTGGGAGCTTCTCATGAATCTGCGCCGCAATCGGCGCCCGATGCACGCGATCGCGCGCATCAAACACCAAGCCTACACTTACGGCCATAATAAGAATCAACAAAACCGCCGTAAAAATCATATTCTTTCGCTTCATTTCCACCCCCCCTTCGGTGGAATAAGTGGATCAGATATCCATGCACAGCGGCTGCACTTTGAATCGCTTGGAAAAACAAAAGAAAGCACACAAAGCCGAAAAGACTATTCCGAAACGGAATCTTCAAATTTTTCTGATACTTGTACATCGTGAAAAACAGCAGCGCTGACACAGCAAGACTGAGCAATGTTAAAATTCCGGCCAAATAATAGTAACCGAACAAAGCCAGAACAAGCGCAGGAATCATCCCCAGCAAAAACGCCACGTCCAAATAAATAACAGAAAGATTCACCAGCACAAAATGGCGGGGATATTTGCCGCTTTGTTTCCACGGCGGAACCTCCGAAAGTCCCTCCATCATGCCGATGGCCCAGCGCTTTCGCTGATTATACAGGGCATTCAGTGTTTCGGGAACGTGGGTATATCCGACAGCCCCCGACTCATACGTAGACAACCCTCCGCCTGAAAGCAGCGTGTAAGTGAGCACAATATCCTCGCCGAGCACGTCTTTCCAGCCGTCCGCTTGGCGCACCATCGCTGTGTCATAAACGCTGAATGCTCCCTGTGCCACAAGCGTAGCACCATAGCTTCCCTGAAAGCGCTTAACAGCGGCAATGCTCAGTAAATAATCGTAAATCTGCATTTGCGCGGTTATGGTTTTTCGGGTGTTCTCTACAAAAAGATTTCCGGCGACGCACGCACATTTTCGGCACGCGATGTGGTTCATCATACGCTGCACCGCACTGCGCTCTAAAAACGTGTCTGCATCAACGGTGAGAAAATAACGCGTGCACACCAGCTTCAGGCCGCAGTTGAGCGCATTGGCTTTTCCCGGCGTTTCGCAATAGGCATACTCCAAACAGCGGCGCGGTGTACAAAGCTTCCTTTGCGCCTCAATGATCTCTTTCGTTTTGTCGGTAGAACGATTATCGACCACAATCAGGCGAATTCTGCCCGCATAGTTTTGATTGAAAATCGCATGAATGGCACGCGCAATATTGGCCTCCTCATTGTAAGCACACATAATGACGGTGGTATCCAGATCGGTTTCGGGATACTCTTTTCTCGTCCAGTGTAAAAGATTGGAAAAAAACATCATGCTCATCAAAAAGCCCGGCAGCAGCGCTATTCCGATGATGGCCCACCAAACGTAGACAGGCGAAAGAAAATAAGAAGCCTCCCTTCCCCAGCCAATGGCAAAACAGACGGATACAAAAAGCCATACCAAGCTAAATGCCAGTGACAGCAAAAAATTTTTCTTCATAAAATCACCTCCTTTTCTGTTTAATGTACGCGGCATCGAGCAAGGCGGTGCCTTTTTGCGCATGCTCAAAAAACGCACAAAACACATCAAAAAAAATTTTTTAAACAACACTTCTTTTTCTGTGATGCTTTCTGCACAAAACAGCGTTTAAAAATTTTTCGTCCCTTGCGCCGAACAGCGGACAGTGATATAATTAGACTAACTCAGTATAGAAAAGAGGAAAAGAATGGATAAGGAAATCATCAAGCGCAGCGGACTGCGTCAAACTTACCAGCCGGAAAAAATTGCCGCCGCACTGCGCAAGGTATTTGCTCAAACCGAACACCCCTTTGACGATGTGCTGTTAAACCGTTTAATTGAAAAAGTGGAATCAGCTTTGCAAACGCACGATGTATGGAGCGTTGAGCTCATTCAAGACCTTGTCGAGCGTGCTTTGATGGAAAGCGGATGCTACGACGAAGCCAAAAGCTATATTCTTTACCGCCAAAAGCGCACGGAACTGCGCCGTGCACGCCACGCGCTCACCGAAGCTGTGCAGTGCCCCGCGCTGGAAGAGGTTCTTGTCAAGATTCAGCGTGATTTCGACCCGGAAATTTACTCTGTCGTTATTTTGCACGGCAAATTTCAAAGCTTTTACAAGCAGGATATGACGCGCGAGGAAGCGCTCAGTGCCCTTGTCAAAGCCGCCGTGGAGCTGACCACACAGGAAGCGCCGCGCTGGGAAATGATTGCCGCGCGCCTTTTGAATTTCCGATTTCACTTGGGGCTTTCGGCGCAGATGGAAAAGCGCGGCATCACCGACCTTTACTCCAAACTGCGCTATTTAACCGACGAGGGCCTTTACGGCGAATACATTCTTTCCTCTTACAGCCGAAGCGAAATTGAGCAGGCAGAAACCATGCTTTGCCCCGAACGCGACGAGTTGTTTACTTATTCGGGCCTCGACCTTCTTTTAAAACGTTATGTCATTCATTCGCGCAAAGGCGCAGCGCTGGAAACGCCGCAGGAGATGTTTTTGGGCATTTCTCTGCACCTTGCCATGCCCGAAAAGCAAAACCGCATGGCGTGGGTACAGCGCTTTTACGATATGCTCAGCCGCATGTACGTCACCATGGCAACACCGACGCTGTCCAACGCACGCAAACCGTACCACCAGCTTTCCAGCTGCTTTATTGACACGGTTCCCGACAGCCTGGAGGGTATTTACCGCAGCATTGACAACTTTGCGATGGTAAGCAAATTCGGCGGCGGCATGGGCATGTACTTCGGCAAGGTGCGCGCTACCGGAAGCAGCATCCGCGGCTTTGAGGGCGCAGCGGGCGGTGTGATCCGCTGGATTAAGCTTGTCAACGACACCGCCGTCGCCGTAGACCAGCTGGGCATGCGCCAGGGTGCGGTTGCCGTTTATCTGGACGCGTGGCACAAAGACCTGCCGGAGTTTTTGGCACTGCGCACCAACAACGGCGACGACCGCATGAAAGCACATGACGTATTCCCTGCGGTATGTTATCCGGATTTATTCTGGCGGCTGGCACGTGAAAACTTAGACAGCGAGTGGGCGCTGATGTGCCCGCATGAAATTACATCGGTGAAGGGCTATGCGCTGGAGGATTACTACGGCGAGGAATGGGAACGCCGTTACCGTGACTGCGTGAACGACCCGCGTATTTCAAAACGCATGGTTACCGTCAAAGACTTAGTGCGCCTGATTTTGAAATCGGCCGTCGAAACAGGCACACCGTTCACCTTCAACCGTGATACCGTTAACCGCGCGAACCCGAACGGCCATCGCGGCATGATTTACTGCTCGAACCTGTGCACCGAAATTGCACAGAACATGGCGCCGATTGAAAGCGTAAGCACTGAAATTGAAACGCGCGACGGCGACACGGTTGTCGTTACTAAAACGCGCCCGGGCGAATTTGTGGTGTGCAATCTTGCCAGCCTTTCGCTGGGCAATCTTCCCGTAGAGGATGACGCGGTGCTTTCGCACACGATTGAAACAGCCGTGCGAGCGCTGGATAACGTCATTGACCTGAACTTCTATCCCCTGCCCTATGCAAAGCTGACAAACCGGCGCTACCGCAGCATCGGTCTCGGCGTGAGCGGCTATCATCACATGCTCGCCAAACGCGGCATTCGCTGGGAAAGCGAAGAGCATCTGCGCTTTGCCGACGAGGTGTTTGAGCGCATCAATCGTGCGGCCATTGCCGCCAGCGCCGCTTTGGCCGAAGAAAAAGGCTCTTACGGCTGCTTTGAGGGCAGCGACTGGCAGACAGGCGCCTATTTTGAAAAACGCGGGTACACAGGCGCGCAGTGGGATGCTGTGAAGGCTGCCGCATCCAAGGGCATGCGCAACGCTTACCTGTTGGCGATTGCCCCCACCAGCAGCACCAGCATTTTGTCCGGCACGACAGCCGGCATTGACCCCATTATGAAGCGCTTCTTCTTAGAGGAGAAAAAAGGCAGCATGCTTCCGCGCGTTGCACCCGACCTTTCCATGGAAACGTTCTGGTTTTACAAGAACGCTCACACCATCGACCAAACATTCAGCGTGCGCGCGTGTGCCGTGCGCCAGCGCCACATTGACCAAGCGCAGAGCATGAACCTTTATATCACGAACGATTACACCCTGCGTCAAGTGCTGAACCTGTATCTCTTAGCATGGGAAGAGGGCGTCAAAACCATTTATTACGTTCGCAGCAAATCGCTGGAAGTAGAAGAGTGCGACAGCTGTTCCTCTTAAATCAGCCAGCTGTACCACCCATTACACAGAAAGGAATGAGCGTCATGGCACACCTTGTGAAAAAGCCGCTGTTTAACCCGCAGGGCGACACAGATGTACGCACCCGCCGCATGATTGGCGGCAACACCACCAATTTAAACGATTTTAACAACCTGCGTTATTCTTGGGTCAGCGACTGGTATCGCCAAGCGATGAATAACTTTTGGATTCCCGAAGAAATCAATCTGGCGCAGGATGTAAAAGATTACCCTCGCTTAGACCGCGCCGAGCGCCGCGCTTACGACAAGATTTTAAGCTTTCTTGTTTTTTTGGACTCCATTCAAACGGCAAACCTGCCGCATATCGGGGAGTACATCACGGCAAATGAAGTGAACCTGTGTCTTTCCATTCAGACATTTCAAGAATGCGTTCACAGCCAAAGTTACAGCTACATGCTGGACACCATCTGCAACCCGACCGAGCGCGACGAAATTCTCTACCAATGGAAAACGGACGAGCATCTTTTGCGCCGAAACACCTTTATCGGCGATTGCTACAACGAGTTCCAAACGAAAAAAGACCCTGTCACGCTCTTGAAAGTGATGATGGCCAACTATATTTTGGAGGGCGTATATTTCTATTCCGGCTTCATGTTCTTCTACAACCTGAGCCGCAACGGGAAAATGCCCGGCTCTGCCCAGGAAATCCGCTACATCAACCGCGATGAAAACACACATCTTTGGCTGTTCCGCAACATTCTGCTGGAGCTGCAAAAGGAACAGCCGGAACTTTTCACCGAAGAAACGGTTGCCGTTTTGCGCGGCATGATGGAAGAAGGCGTGCGCCAGGAAATCGCCTGGGGGCAGTACGTCATCGGTGACGACATTCCCGGCCTGACAAAGCAAATGATCTCCGACTATATTCATTATTTAGGTAATCTGCGCTGGTCGAGCCTTGGCTTCGGCGTGCTGTATGAGGGCTTTGAGGAAGAGCCTGCCAGCATGGCTTGGGTAAGCCAGTATTCCAACGCAAACCTCGTAAAAACCGACTTTTTTGAAGCGAAAAGCACTGCTTATGCCAAAAGCACCGCTTTGGTAGACGACCTGTAATTTCTCTTTTCCGCTTTGCTGAAAACGAAACAAACAGCCGGGGGCTGATCTCTGAATTTCTCAGATGTCAGCCCCCGGCTGTTATTCATTTCTTCATTCTGCGCTTTCCCTATGGGACAGATTTTTGTAAATCCCGCACGCACTGTTTAAACGCACAAGCAAGTGAGGAAAACAGGAAACGCTGTGTCGCGTTTAAAACGCATCTTCAATGCGGCCGCCCGTCAGAATACTCAGTGCCTGCGCCATCTCCTGACGCGACAGTTTCACAGGTATTTTACGAATGGAGCGGCACAGGGTATCAGCATCGGTAAAAACGCCCGGCCCGTTGACATGAACCCTTGCATGCGGGTTGGCAAAGTAAACACAGCCGATCACCGGACAGCCGCATCCGCGCGCCCGGAGCATGTCGCGCATTAAATCGGTTTGACGCCTGTTTTGCAAAACAGGATTTTTCATCTTTTTGTGAATGGGCGCACCGCCGCGCACAGCGCGTGTCTGGTTCCAGTTTTTCTGCTCAGTATCGCCCACAATGCTCCCTGCATGGTTTTTCACCTCAACGGCAAAAATACCGCTTGGGCCAACCACCATCGCGTCGACCTCTGCGCGCCGCTCTCCTTTTGCTAAAAACACATTGCATACTACCGTGTATTCGTGCGGCAGACGCGCCAGCGCTTTGGTTGCGGCTTTTTCCCCCGCAAGGCCGCTTTGCAGAATGGCCGCGCGCTTTTGAAAGCGCCAAACCCCGAATACCGCCGCGCAAAAAAAGCACAGCATTAAAAAATATTCGCGCTGATAAACCACGGCACATACAACCACGGCCAGCGCACCTAAAACACACGCAGCCTCGCCTGCGCGCGCCAGACGGCATCGCCCGCGGTTCGGATTATTGCTTTTATAAATTCTTGCCATAGACCCTCGTTACTTCACCAAAAAGGCATAAGCCGTCGTTTGGTGATACTCCTCGTGCGGACGAAGCTCAACGGGGGGAAACTCCGGGTGCGAGGGAGTGCACGGGAAGTGCTGTGTTTCAAAACAAACGGCTTGGTGATTGACAAACGGTTTCCCGTTTTTGCCCACGCCTGAACCTCCAAGGGAATTCGCTGTATAAACCTGCATACCCGGCTGCGTGGTGTAAACCTTCATCTCGATACCGGAAACTTCACTGTAAACCGTGGCGGCAAGCTCTAACATGCCGTTGCTTTTATCCAGCACAAAGTTGTGGTCATAGCCGCGCGCCATCACAATTTGCGCATCGTCACTTTCTAAGCCTTCACGCAGCGCTCTCTCCCCCCTAAAGTCGAAGGGCGTCCCCTCTACGTCCAGCAAGCGGCCGGTGGGGCAAGTCTGCTCATTGCCTTCACAGAATTGACACGCGTCAATGTGAACAATATGATCGTGCACCGTGCCGCCGTCCTGTCCGTCCAAATTAAAGTAGCTGTGATTTGTAAAATTGACAATGGTCGGCGCGTCGGTGGAAGCGATGTAATCCATCACCAGCGAACCGGAGTCCGTTAAAGTATACGTAACCGTCACTTCTAAATTGCCGGGGAAGCCGTCTTCCCCGTTCGGGCTTTTATATTTCAGCTCCAAACGCTGCTGCTCATCTTCGCCGTGCCCCTCTTTGAGAATGCGTCCTTGAAAAACGCGGTGACCCAGCACGCCGTGCAAGTGGTTCGGGCCGTTATTCGCTTCCAGCGCATAGGTTTTTCCGTCAATGGTAAAGCACGCATTTTCAATCCGATTGGCGTAGCGGCCGATAAACGCGCCCATGCCGGCGTCGCCCTGCTCATATTCTTCCAGCGTGCGGTATCCAAGCACTACATCACGCAGTGCTCCGTTTTTATCCGGTACACAAAGCTCAGTGACGGCACAGCCATATTCAATAACCACGGCGCGCATGCCCGCCGCATTTTCCAATGTGTAGGAATAAACCTCTTTTCCGTCCGAGGTTCTGGCGTAATAATTTCCCGTAATCGACATGTCGAACACTCCTTGCTGTAAAGGCGTGAAAATACCTTTTTCCTGAAACTGCGGCAAAACAGTCCGAAAAAGCATATTCTTCGCTAAATAAGATATATAATAAGAGTACAGCAAACATCAAAAAAAAGCAAATGATTTTCGTTTCCGACACGAAATTTTAACACCTGCCGCACTGCTTTTGCCTGCTTTAAGAAAAAAGGATATATGGTACTATATTTTTTTGAAATTCAACTTGACAAGCGGCGCAAAACACGATATAAAATGTATAGGATGTGCGCCGCCGGCGCATGAACATCAGATTTTTTGGAGGGAACTAATCATGGTTTTTGAGCGCGTTCGTGCAATCATGAGCAATCAGCTGGACGTCGATGAGGACCGCATCACAATGGAATCCGATATCGCTGAGGATTTCGACGCGGACAGCCTTGATCTCGTCGATCTCGTGATGAGCCTGGAAGACGAATTCGGCATCGAAGTGCCTGATGAGCAGGTGGAGAATTTCCGCACTGTGGGCGACGTCGTGCGCTATATTGAGGACAACACCTGATTTTTTCGTTGTACTTTACAAGCACAGCCCCCGCTACGGGGGCTTTTTCATGTTTGCCCAAACCTTGCCCCTTACGCGGGCAGAAACGTTAAAGGAGCCGTTATGAAAGAGAACAAAAAAATGGTGGAGGCCATCACCTCCATGGACGAAGATTTTGCACAATGGTATACTGATATCTGCTTAAAGGCAGAGCTGGTAGACTATTCCTCCGTGAAGGGCTGTGTGATTCTGCGCCCCTACGGATATGCCATTTGGGAAAATATTCAGCGCCTGCTGGATGCCCGTTTCAAAGAAACCGGGCACGAAAACGTGGCAATGCCGCTGTTTATTCCCGAAAGCCTGCTGCAAAAGGAAAAAGACCATGTTGAGGGCTTTGCTCCGGAAGTGGCTTGGGTGACAATGGGCGGCAGCGAGCCGCTGGAAGACCGTCTGTGCGTGCGCCCCACCAGTGAAACGTTGTTCTGCGATCACTTTGCACACGTACTGCATTCTTGGCGCGACCTGCCCATGAAGTATAATCAGTGGTGCAGTGTCGTGCGCTGGGAGAAAACCACGCGCCCGTTCCTGCGCAGCCGTGAGTTCTGGTGGCAGGAAGGCCACACCATTCATGAAACTGCACAGGAGGCCATTGAAGAAACCGAGCAGCAGCTCAATACTTACGCTTCCTTCTGCGAAGAAGAGCTGAACATCCCCGTTTTGAAGGGCAAAAAGACCGACAAAGAGAAGTTTGCCGGTGCAGAGGCCACCTACACCATCGAAGCTATGATGCACGACGGCAAGGCTTTGCAAAGCGGCACAAGCCACTATTTTGGCGACGGCTTCTCCCGTGCGTTCGGCGTACAGTTCAGCGGCCGCGACAACACGCTGCAATATCCGCATCAGACGAGCTGGGGCGTATCCACCCGCTTGGTGGGCGCCATCATTATGACCCACGGCGACAACGAGGGCTTGATTCTGCCCCCTGCCGTCGCACCGTATCAGGTCGTGATTGTTCCCGTTGCGGCTCATAAGCCCGGCGTCATGGAAAAGGCTGAGGAGCTGCGCGCCCAGCTTTCGAAATTCTGCCGTGTAAAGCTGGACGCGAGCGACAACTCTCCCGGCTGGAAGTTTGCCCAATGGGAGATGAAAGGTGTGCCTCTGCGCCTTGAAATCGGCCCGAAAGACATCGAAAACGGCCAGTGCGTGCTGGTGCGCCGCACCGACCGTCAAAAGCTGTTCACGCCGCTTTCGGAGCTGGAAAATGCCATTCCCGCACAGCTTTCCGAAATTTCCCGCCAGCTGTTTGACCGCGCTTCGGAAAACCGCAAAAACCGCACCTTCTCTGCCACGACGATGGACGAAGTGATGCGTTTAGCCGACAGCGAAAGCGGCTACATCAAAACGATGTGGTGCGGCGATGTGGCCTGCGAAGAGATGATGAAGGAGAAAGCCGGCCTTTCCAGCCGCTGCATGCCGTTTGAACAGGAAACTCTGTCTGACGTGTGCCCCTGCTGCGGAAAGCCCGCAAAAACGATGGTTGTTTGGGGCAAAGCTTACTAATTTGGCCCATACCACATATCACAGCAAACGCCCCTTGCTTCCCAGTGGGAAAAGCAAGGGGCGTTTTTCATGGAGATTACAGTTATACTTCTTTGGTTTCGCTTGTCTTTTTCGGCAAAGCCGCGCGCAGCTGCGCAAACGATGTCGTAAGCGCATCATGGGGACAAGCGTCCAAACAGCGCCCACAGCGCACACACTCGGTGCTGTTGGGCTGTTTGAATACATTGATTTCAAACGGACATGCCTTCACACACGCCTTGCAGCTGGTACACGCGCTTTCCTTGACGGAAAAGCGGTAAAGGCTGACCGGGTGAAACAAGCCGTAGATCGCACCCAGCGGGCACAGATAACGGCAGAACGGCCGATACACAACCACGGCCAAAAACAGCAAGGCTATGAGCAGAATCATTTTCCAAACCCACAGCGCACCGGCTGCACTGCGCAGCAGCGGCTGTACCGAAAGCAAGGGCACGCTGCCTAAAAGCGTGCCGGAGGGGCACACATAGGTGCAAAACCACGGGCTTCCCTGCCCGACAAAGTCCACCACAAACATGGGCAGTAAAATGCACAGGAGGACAAGCATCAAGTACTTAGCATATTTCAGCACACGATCGCCGGGAATTTTTCCGCGCTTTTTCCAGCGCTTGGGCAGAGGAATTTTATAAAGCAAATCCTGCACCAATCCGATGGGGCACAAAAAGCCGCACACCGCGCGCCCCAGCAAGGTTCCCGTAAGAACCAAAAAGCCCAGCACATAAAATGCCATTTGATAGCTTCGGCTTCCCAGCGTTGCCTGCAATGCGCCGATGGGGCAAGCACCCAGCGCGCCGGGGCAGGAATAGCAGTTTAATCCCGGCACGCAGGCCTGTTTCAGCGGGCCGCTGTAAATTTCGCCTTTTAAAAAGCCCTGTGCATACCCGTTACTGAGGGCGGTAAAACCGAGCTGAATCGCGAGGCGCACTTTTTGCCGAAACGTCATTTTCTTCTTTTTATCCAAGGCCGATACACTCCAAACATACAGTCGCCGCTTTGCGCCATACCGTTGTTACTTCACCGCGCACAGCGCCCAGCGCCATAAAGCCGATGCCGACCGCCAGCAGGCAAACTGCCAGCGTGATGCGCAACTTCTTTGTCATGCCGCGCTCTCTCCCATCTGCTCTTCGGCCATTTTCAGATAGGTGTCAAACGTTTCGCGCCACTGTGACTCGTTTTTTGCACCCAAAAACCCCTGTCCAACCAGGTTGCCGTTGCCGTCAAAAAAGAACGTGGCAGGTACGGCAGGCAGGCTGGCAAAGCCAAGCTGAATTAAATCGTCGCTCAGTTTCAGCTGCGTATAAGTGGCGTTGCCTTGTGCAACAATGTCTTTCGCCAGTGCAACCTGCTCGGGGTCTTCCGAACCGTCGGCGGCAATGGTATCATTTACAATTCCCACCACTTGCACACCTTTTTCGGCATACTCATCGTTTAACGCAGACAAAATCGGCATTTCATCCACACACCAGCCGCAGAAGGTGGCCCACACGTTCACCACCGTGAGCGTATGCCCGGAAAAGATCGTTTCGTCCACAGCTTCACCGTCCAACGTTTCCGCCGTAAAAAAGCCGATATTTGCCGTCTGCGTACTTTCGGATGCAGAGGCGCTTTCAGACACGCTTTCCTGCTCCCCTGTGCTTTGCGCCGTGGAAGATGCGGAAGAAACCCCTGCCGTTTCCGACGTGCTCTCGTTGGAAGCGGGCGCAGCCGCACAGGCTGTTGTCGCAGCCAAAGCTGCCGCAAGCATCATCGCAATCATTGCTCGTTTCCATTGAATCATAAAAAACCTCCCTGTCGTCCGCCCGCTTAAAGCAGCGGTCTGCGGCATTTTTGGTTGAATATCCAAGAAAAAATATTCCTTCGTCCTTCGGATAAACAAAAAAGGGACCGCAGTCCCTTTTTTGTGGCAATTATACCAATTTATTTTTCGTTGTAAAGTGACATCGTCACATCTGCGATATTTTCCGCACACAAACCAAACTGACGCAGCACCTCACGCGCCGGGCCGGAATGGCCGAATTCATCTTTCACGCCAACGCGGCGCACCTTAGCGCCAACACCGTTTTCACAAAGGCAAGCGCAGACTGCTTCGCCCAAGCCGCCGATGATGCTGTGCTCTTCGCAGGTAACCACCTTGCCGCACTCGCGCGCCGCTTTGAGCACCAGCTCTTCGTCCAAAGGCTTAATGCAGCAAATGTTAACAACACGCGCCGAAACACCTTTTTCCTCCAGCATCTTTGCGGCTTTCAAGGCTTCCTCCACCATCAGGCCGGTGGCAATCAGCGCAACGTCAGTGCCGTCTTTCAGCACCTCGCCTTTGCCAAGCTCAAAGTGATAATTTTCTTCGTCATGGATGACGGGCACTGCCAAACGGCCAAAGCGCAGGTAAACAGGGCCGTTGTGCTCATAAGCCGCTTTTACCGCCGCGCGCGCCTCCACGTCGTCTGCCGGGCACAAAACCATCATGCCGGGAATGCTGCGCATTAAGGCAAAGTCTTCACAGCATTGGTGGGAAGCGCCGTCTTCTCCAACGGAAAGTCCGCCGTGGGTTGCGCCGATTTTCACATTCAAATGCGGATAGCCGATGGAATTGCGGATTTGCTCAAAGGCGCGGCCTGCCGCAAACATCGCAAAGCTCGATGCAAACGGAACAAGCCCCATGGTAGAAAGGCCCGCTGCCACTGTCACCATATTGCCCTCGGCAATGCCGCAGTCAAAATGACGGTCGGGAAACTCCTTTTTAAACATTGCCGTTTTGGTAGCCGCCGCTAAATCAGCATCCAGCACAACAATATCATCATGTTCTTTTCCGAGTTCCACCAGCGCGCGTCCATAGCTTTCACGGGTGGCGATTTGTTTTACTTCACTCATGCTTTCGCCTCCAGTTCTGCCAATTTCGCACGCAGCTCGCCCATTGCGGTTTCGTATTGCTCGTCGTTCGGGGCTTTGCCGTGCCAATCGGCATCATTTTCCATAAAGCTGACGTCTTTGCCCTTCGTGGTTTTCATCACGATAGCAAACGGTTTGCCTTTGGTTGCTTTCGCCGCTTCAAAGGCATTTTCCAGCGCGTCAAAATCGTGCCCGTCAATGGCTTTTACTGCAAAGCCGAACGCCTCCAGCTTCTCCACAATGGGATAGGGGCTCATGACATCTGCCACGTCGCCGTCAATTTGCAGGCCGTTGTTGTCCACAATCACACACAGGTTGTCCAGCTTATAGTGGGCGGCAAACATCATTGCCTCCCACACTTGGCCTTCCTGAATTTCGCCGTCGCCCAAAAGCGTATAAACACGGACCTCTTCCATGCCGCGCTTTTTCGCGCCCAGCGCCATGCCCGCCGCAGCGGACACGCCTTGTCCCAAGCTTCCGGTGGACATATCAATGCCCGGCACGGTGTTCATGTTGGGATGGCCCTGCAAGTAGCTGTCTGCATGGCGCAGCGTGGGCAGGTCTTCAACGGGGAAAAAGCCGCGCTCGGCCAGCGCCGCATACAAACCGGGCGCACAGTGGCCTTTGCTGAGCACAAAGCGGTCGCGCGTTTCCTTTTTCGGGCAGGCCGGGTCTACATTCAGTTCTTTTTCATATAAATAAGCAAACACATCTGCGCTGGACAGGCTGCCGCCGGGGTGACCCGCCTTTGCACCATGTGTGGACTCAATGACGCCCATGCGAATTTTGCATGCGGCGATTTGAAGCTTTAACCGTTCTTTTTCCGTCATTTTCTTCACCGAAATCCTTATATTGTTGATTGTGCGCCATGCTCTCTCCCTCCATTCGGAAGGGTGGACACATCTTTTCCATTCTATTATACTTGCCGCAAAGCTGCTCGTCAATTCTGCAATGAAAAAATCGCGTAAAAAGCTTGCATTATTTTGCTTGTTCGGGTATAATCAACGGGTATCCGCCGTGCGTATTTTCTGCGCGCGCAAACCCCTGCGGCACTGTGCCGCACATGTGAGAAAGGAACGCATTTATGACCTCTTTACTGGATATTCTTCGCGGTATCATCATCGGCATCGCCAATATTATCCCGGGTGTATCGGGCGGCACGATGGCGGTTTCCATGGGTATTTACGACAAGCTGATCGGCGCTGTGACGGGCCTTTTCAAAAACTTCAAGGCGAGCGTCAGAATTCTTCTGCCGCTTGGGATCGGAATGGCAATCGGCATTGTAGGCTTCGGCTTTTTGCTGGAATATCTGCTTGCAAACTTCGTTTTGGCTACCTGCCTGACCTTCGTCGGCTTGATTTTAGGCGGTTTGCCGATTCTCTGGGCGCGTTTAAACCAAAGCCTTCAGAAAAAACAGCGCAAAACCATCGGCGCAGGCGAAGTCATCAGTTTTTTGGTGCTCTTGGCAATCGGCGTCGGCCTGCCGCTTTTGCAGGGTGCAGAGGGCGCACAGCGCACACTCACTGCCGACCCTGTTACGATGCTGGTGCTGTTTATTTTGGGCATCGTCGCCAGCGCGACCATGGTGATTCCCGGCGTTTCGGGCAGCATGGTGCTGATGGTGCTTGGATATTACAATTCCATTTTAAGCCTTTTGACCGACACGGTTGTGTGCTTAAAAGACTTTAATTTTGCCGGCATTTTGGAAAACTGCCTGCTGCTTGTTCCCTTTTGCATCGGCGTTGCGCTGGGCATTTTCTTGATTGCAAAAGTGATTGAATACTTATTCCAAAATTTTCCCAGCCAAACCTTTGCCGCCATCATCGGCCTGATTGTATCCTCTCCGTTTGGCATTTTGTACTCCGTCAATGCGCTGGCCGCCATTCATCCGGTTGAGCTCGTTGTCGGCATTGCACTGGGCGCGCTGGGTGCATGGGTGACGCTCTTGATGGGCAATAAAGAGGAAGCATAAGGCAGATAAAATTGCCATTCACCCACTGAAGCCTTTTTAATCTCTGTATTTTTAAGGCATATCGCCCGTAAAATGCTTCAATTTTTATACTGAGATTCTACGTCAGTACTTTATAAACCACCCTCAAAGCATTGATAAATATACGTTCCTTCAAAATTCAGCTTTCACCCATTGGGTGAAAGAAAAATGCTCAAAAATGTGTTGAATTATCAGCTTTTATGAGTCGATATATGGTACAATAATAGTAACAAAAGCAGAAAAAGGGGTTTAAATTATGATTAATAAAATTGATTTCACAGCTAAGAATCTAACATCAAATGCAGGTCTTTTTCTTCTCCTTGAGAACGCAAAAAGTAATGAGATTTTTGATCTAGTTGAAGATGACCTCGTATTTGATAATGACTCC
>LBJMC04202__coassemble_119_pt1 | contig 109048 bp, 92 predicted proteins | sample LBJMC04202__metabat2_low_PE_025 | metagenome-assembled genome bin LBJMC04202 | reverse complement strand
GCGGTGTCGGCGTAGAAGCCGGCGGTGTCGGCGTAGAAGCCGGCGGTGTCGGCGTAGAAGCCGGCGGTGTCGGCGTAGAAGCCGGCGGTGTCGGCGTAGAAGCCGGCGGTGTCGGCGTCGTTTCTGCCGGCGGTGTCGGTGTTGTTTCTGCCGGCGGTGTCGGCGTCGTTTCTGCCGGCGGCTGCCAGTTCGGGTCTTGCCGAGTTGCACCGCAAATCTGACATACCTGCACACCCGTCATGGTGTCGGTCACGCCCCACTGGTGATTGGTGCAAACAGCCTCGGAGCTAGCCGCCGATGTGCTGGTCTGCACAGAAGAAGGAGCAGGCGGATTAAAGAAGGTATCCGGCGTTTGAATGTGCTTTGGCACATCTTTCAGCGGGGTGGGGCGGCGGTCTTCCGTTTCCAGCGGATGCGTGCGCACATACTCCATCAGCGCGTCCATGCCCTCTTGGCTCAGATGAATTCCGTCACGCTCCATATAGCCTGCGGCAGCATAACCGTCGGAGCCTTTGAGTGCTTCACTGGAATTTAAAAAGTAGCAGTCTTCCTCCTTTGCAAGCTCCGCCAGCTTCAAGTTGAACTCGTCAATCGTTTTCATGGTAATCTGCGGATAGCTGCGCGTTTTTGAAACCGGGGACACCGCATTGATGATGATGTCCGCATAGTCCCAAGATTCGCGAATCGTATCAATCGCATCTTTATACCATTCAATAAAAGTATCTGCAGAAGAGTACGCATTATTTGTTCCGTAGGTGATAATGATGCGCTTAGGCTGCATCAGCTCCACCGCTTTAGGAACAGACACATAGCCGTAGCCTTGAAAGTTCATGCAGTTAGACGACAGCACATGCTGAATTCCCATGCTCACAGCGGCAAGGCTGTTTTCCTCGGTAACATACCCGAGTGTTGACATGCGAACGGTGTTGGAATCACCGATGAAAAGCGTTTCGTCCAAATACTCTTGTCCGGCATCCTCGCCTTCAATCAGAACTGTGCCGTCAAATACTTCTTTGTCAATCACAGCCGCAGTCTGGTCATAGCCGCTGTCAGGCACTTCATCGGCTTCAGGCGCAGCAGCAATGATATCCATTCCGTTTTTGTCTGAAACAGAAGAGCCGGTCAGCACTTGAAGGATGGAAAAAGTCAAAATTGCAACCACGGTGACGGCCAGCAAAATGCCGACAATCAGAATTGCAATGTCCAGCTTGCTTTTGTTTTGTACGCGAATCCAGAAATTACAAAGCGCGTCCGTAATCGTGTCCAAAAAAGATTCCTTTTTCAAGCGTTTCCCCCCGCATTACTTCGTTTTGAAGGGGCAGCCGCGCGGCCGCCCCCCAGTGCTTCACTGATTCCTGCTGTTTATTTTTGCAGCCGTGAGCGCGGCTGCTGCAAACTATTTTTTGTCAACTACCCAACTATTGTACACGATTTTTTACAAAAAAGCCAGTATTCCGGCGCATATTTTACACTTTGCTTTGTGTACGCGTCATGCTGGGGTAAATTTTAGAAAGAACGTCGTCCGGATATGCCTGATCCATTGCCGTCTGCCAAGACTGCGTTGCCGGAATCCCTTGATAGCGCTGCTGCCAGCGCATGACCGCAGCACCGCTGACTAAACTGTTCACAAGCATAAATACCGCCAAAACCCAAGTGATGGCGGCGCCGTATCTATTTGATACGCTTCGTTCAATCCATCCGTTTAAGCGCGGATAAAGCTCCTTAATCCAAACAAGCGCCAAAATGCCCCAAAACAAACAGTAAAGCACGTTGGTCCGCCCGTTGATGTTCAGCGGAAAGTTCGAGTAATCCCAGCTGACGGTTCCCGTCACAGTTTCCTGCAGCCAGCTGCAAAAATATTCAAAGGCGCCGCCGAGTACCGCGCCGCCAAAAAACAGCCAGCGGTCGTCGCGGTTCACAAAACGGTGCAGACACGCCGTCAGCAGTACAGCACCGATGCCGTAAATCAAATTAAACGGTCCCCAAACAAGCCCGGTGCGCTGCATGAGCCGCCCCGTTGTCACCAACACAAAAACCGTTTCAATCACCACGCCCAGGAAACAGCACAAAAAGAAAATCCAAAAATACTTATAAAAGTTTAAGCCATGGGCAAAATGCCCCGGCACTCCTTTTAAGTTTTCGCGCCGTTCCCTATCACTTTTCATTTCTCGCTCAAGGGCCTTTTGTTCGCGTTCTTTGGCCGCTTCCAGCTTTTGCTCCAATCGTTCACGCCGCTTTTTGTAAAAGGAATACAGCATGCGCATTTTCTCCCCTTTCCAACAGAATTCCCGTCTGTTCGAGCATTATACCAAAAAAAGTTTGAAAAATTCATCATAAAACTCCTTTCTTTTTCAGTTTATGCACCAAACAACGCAAAAAGCAGCTGAACGGAAAAAGAAGCTGTGCTCAAAAACAAAAAAGCTTGAAAAAAGAAAATCTCTTTTTTCAAGCTTTTGGCTTACAGCCTAAGTTTTTATCTGAGCAGACGGCTTAGTGCACTTCCGGCTCTTCCCACAAATGGGCACGCCGCAGTGCAGGACGCATCGCCTGTGCCAACAAAACCGAAAATACGACAGCGCACAGTGCATTGATTGAAGAAGTAACACCCTTGGTGATGAGCTGTGTGTAAACGGCCTGCATCACTTGGCCTTCCACCCACGCCATCATGATAAACGATTTGAGCAGATACAGCACTACATAGGCAAAACAGCCAACACCTGCCGCTGCCGTGTCCAAAAGTACGCCCGCACGCGCCTTTGCACCGTGCTTTGCAATAAGGCCCGCCAAAAAGCCGATGGCAAATTTTGTGATAAATGTAATCCAGCTTTCGGCGATATAAGCGGGGTTTGTAAAGTCAAAAAGCATGCTTCCAAAGCCCGACGCAATGCCGCCCACGATCGGCCCGAACAGCAGACCGGACAGCGCGCAAAATACGTTGCCGAGGTGCAGACGCGCCACATCGCCAATCGGAACTTGTATCCAGCTGAAAATAAACACAAGTGCGCTTAAAAGACCGGTTACTGCTAATTTTTTCACTTTATCCTGCTGTTTCATCATTCCAAATCCCTCTCTTTTCCTTCCCCCTTGACAAGGGGGGTCTCCTTGATTTATCCTAGATTATATCCGAAAACTGGCTCTAATAAAATGCTCAGTTTTTAACTTTTTTATAAGGTCAGATTAAACACTTGGAAAGAGAAATCACCATTATTTTTATAACCGGCAGAAAATATGGAAAAGAGGCGTTTTTGCCTTTGCCATCAGCCATAAAGTAAGGAGGAATTTCTTTGCAGACACTCACACTCTCGCTTCAGCGCGGAAAAACGCCGCTGTATCTTCAAATTTACGCCGCTCTCCAGCAGGAGATTCGCACAGGACGCCTGCAAGCCGGGGAACGTCTGCCCGGCAAGCGCCGTCTTGCCGCCGATCTTTCCGTAAGTGTGAACACGGTTGATACCGCTTACGGGATGCTTGCAGCGGAAGGGTATCTTCAATCCGTTCCGCGCAGTGGGTTTGTTGTTTGTTCCGTTGCGGCTGTGCCCGCCGCAGCCGCAGTGCCGCCGTCCGCACCGCCGTCCGCAAGCCCGAAAAGCTCTTTTTTATACGATTTTACCACCACTTCGATTGACACCTCTCTGTTTCCTTTTAAAACATGGCGCAGGCTGCATCAAAACATTCTGTCACAGCAGCCGGACCTTCTCAACCACGGCGAGCGGCCGGGCGACGAAGTGCTTCGCCGCGCCATTGCCGCACATCTTCGTGAGCATCGGGCCGTGTCCTGCGGCGCGCATCAGGTTGTGGTGGGCGCGGGCATGGAATATCTGCTCGGGCTTGTCGCGCGGTTGTTTTCCGGCGCTTGTTTTGCCGTGGAAAATCCGGGATATTCCCGCACTGCTCACATTTTGCAAAATAACGGAGCCGCCGTGCGCTTTGTCGCGCTGGACGAGCAAGGCATGTCTGTCGATGCGCTTTCGAAAAGCGGTGCCGATATCTCTTATATTACGCCCAGCCATCAGTTCCCTACGGGCGTCACAATGCCCGCCGCACGCCGTTATGATCTCTTGGCTTGGGCGCGGCAGGCACCGGGCCGCTATTTGATTGAAGACGATTACGACAGCGAATTTCGCTTTGATTCAAAGCCGCTGCCCAGCTTGCAGGGCATGGACGCCGCAGAGCGCGTGATTTATATCGGCACGTTCTCCAAAAGCCTTGCGCCCGCATTCCGCATTGCCTATATCGTGCTTCCGCAGCATCTTTTAGCTCGATGGAATGAAGAGTTTGGATTTTATTCATGCACGGTCAGCCGCTTTGAACAGCACACATTGGCGCAAATGATGGAAAACGGGCAATTTGCCGCGCACCTGCGCCGCCTGCGGCTGGCGTACCGCCGCCGGCGCGATTTGTTAACAGATGCACTGCGCCGCGCGTTTCCCGATATCACGTTAGCGGGAACCCACACCGGGCTGCATCTTCTGGCGCAGCTTCCCGGCTGTGACGATGCCGACATTTTAGTACAAACAGCCGCGCAGCACAGCGTTCTGTGCAGCAGCCTTTCCTCTTACGACGCACACGCGCCCCGGCAAACGCGCGCACAGGTCGTGCTCGGTTATGCCGGTCTTTCTGATGATGCCATTGCCTCGGCAGTACAGCGCCTTTCGCTTGCATGGAACGGCGCCGGAACGCGCAGTTAACGCACTCGCTTCGCCCGACTCTTTTCATGCAAAACGCTTTGCTCCGGTTCTAAAAGCCTGTCCGAAATCATAAGCATATTGCGAGGTGATTTTGGATGTACAAACAACGCCGCCGCACATTCGTGCGCCTTGCATCGTTTGTTTTCGCCGTGTCTTCCACGGTGTTTTTGTCCGCAGGGCTTTTGCGCGTTTCACCGCCGATTCTTTTAGCGAGCACCGGCGCCTTCTTTGCTTCCCCGTTTGCAGCTGTGCGCACGGCACAGGAAGTTTTTACCACAGAGAATACCACACCGGCTGCCGCCGTGCAGAGTACACCGACTCAGGAAGTACAGGCCCCCGCCGAAAGTGGACAAACACAAGCGGACAGCGCCGCTCCTGCCGCCGAAAATACACCGGTCGCCGCTCCCGCTTCCACGGGTGAACCGCTGGAGGCACGCTCTCCCGTTGCCGGAGAAGCTGTTCCCGAAGGCATGGTTCCCCTTTTGGAGCAGCATTTTCAAGCATCGGCAGGCACGGGATATATTCCCACCGGAACAGCGCTGATTCGCAATTCTACCAGTCTGCCGGATGGCGAAGTAGCCGCAGAGGTGGGACAGCCCCTGCCCTTTTCCGTAGAGGTCAATTCTTCTCAGCCGCAGGTGCTGATTATGCACACGCATGCAACCGAATGTTATGAAAGCACCGAACACAGCTACACCGACCCGGCCTTTTCTGCCCGCACTACCGACACCGCCGTAAACATGGTAGCGGTAGGACAGCAGATGACCGATATTTTAAACGCCGCAGGCATTAACACACTGCACGACACCACGCTGCACGACTATCCCAGCTACACAGGCAGTTACGAAAAGAGCAATGCCACCGTGCGCAGTTACTTGCAGCAATATCCATCCATTAAAGTGGTCATTGACGTTCACCGCGACGCCATTCAACAAGCCGACGGCACCAGAGTAAAACCCGTTGTCACCATCAACGGAGAAAAAAGCGCGCAAGTCATGCTGATCTCCTGTGCCGATCAAGACGGCAATCTTCCGAACTACAAGCAAAACCTGCGCTTTGCCGCCGCATGGCAAGCACAGATGGAGGGCATGTTCCCCGGCTTAACGCGTCCCGTACTCTTCGACTACCGCTACTACAACCAAGACCTCACCACCGGAAGCCTTTTAATTGAGGTGGGCGGCCACGCCAATACTCTTTCCGAAGCGATGGCGGCGGGCCGTATGGCGGCGCAAGCCTTGGCAAAGCTGTTTACCGGCGCTTAAACTTTATTGTTACGCAAACACCCCGCCTTCTGCTGTGCCGGGAAAGCCCGGATAAAGCAGAAGACGGGGTGTTTTTTATGGTTCAGTTCAAAGCTGAAAATACGTTTTTCAGCAGTTCGGAAGCTCCGCGTTAGATAGGCAGTTTTGAGGTGTTCTGCCTTCAATCAAATGCTCGCCGTCGGAATATCCTTCTTCGGAATCTTTCAGCTCTTTTGCAAGCAAACGGCGCAGTTCTTCAATACGGCCTGCATACTGCGGGTCGTTGATGGCGTTATGGGTTTCATACGGGTCTTTGTCAAGGTCAAAATACTGATACTCCGCACGCTGGTTCAGCCAAACAAATTTATCGTGCTTTGTCACAATAAACTGGCTGGAGAAGCGGTTGAAGAAAAAGGCATGCTCGCCGTGCAGATAAGTACGCTTGACGCCGCGCAGCATGCTTTCGCCGTCCAAATGTGCAGGAATCGGCGCGCCCGCAAGGTCTAATAAAGTAGGCATCACGTCACGCAGCTCCACAAGGGAATCGTCTGTTACGCCGACCTTGCCAAGATATTTCTCACTGCCGGACAAAAGCATCGGAATATGCGCACTGCCGCGATACGGAAGCGCTTTTCTGCTGAAGCCGTGGTCGGAAAGCATTTCGCCGTGGTCAGACGTAAAGATGATAACAGTATCCTCCATTAAGCGCTGCTCCTCAAGCGCAAGCAAAATCCGTCCGATTTGATGGTCCACATGGGTAATGCACGCATAATAGCCCACCTGCTGCTGTCGAATCAGCTCCGGGTCGGACGGGCCGGTGCAGGAATTGTAAATGCGTCCATTCTTCTCTAAGGCCGCTTCGTCGTTCCAATCGCCGCGCACCGGGGGACGTAAATTTTTGTGTTCGTACAAATTAAAATAATGCTGCGGGGCGTCATAAGGCGCGTGCGGCCGCACAAAGCTCGCCATCAGGAAAAACGGCTGGCGCGGGTCGCGGCGGCGCAGAAAATCAATCGTGCGCGAAGCCACCCAGTTGGTGGGGTGATATTTCTCTTCGTAAGGCCACGGACGCGCTGTCCATCCGTTGCAGTCCATACCGGTGTCCTTCACATCACACTCAATGCCCTTTTCGTTTTTCAGCCAATAGAAGTAGTCATCTGCCACCAGCTGATTTTCCCCGTAGGCAACACCGGGCCCGCGGTATTGGTGCAGGCAGCCGTCGTGCAGTTCTACGTGATGAAAGCCCAGATAATTGCGCAAGGGGTGCACATGCATTTTTCCGACACACTCGGTATAATAGCCCGCTTTGGCAAGCTCTCCGGCCATCGTACAGCCGTAGTTCCAGTCTACACGGTCTTCATAGCCCACTCTTCCCGTGTGGCGCTGGCTCAGGCCCGTGTGCAGAATGGCGCGGGCAGGCACACAGGTGGGGCAAGACGAATAGGCATTCGGAAATACAATTCCCCGCGCTGCCAAAGAATCGAGATACGGTGTTTTTACATCGGGATGCCCGGCATATCCGGTGCAGTCGCCGCGCATTTCATCCACCATGATAAAAAGAATATTCGGACGCTTGTTCATTTCGGTCATTCTCCTCTCTGAAGCAGGGTAGAGCCGTACCTTCGACGGCGTTCTCTTGTTTCATAATGGCACAAACCCTCCAAAAAGTACATTGACAAAACGCACACTTTTTTGCAGAAACGTCCGTTTGTTTTATCCAAAAAACAAAACGCCGCCCGATTTGCATCGTGCAAGCCGGGCGGCGTTGTCATGATTGATTTCTTAATACAGGGTATCGGGTGCAATTTTGTCGTAATACTCGCCGTACTGAACGTCGAGAGCGTCAAGCTTCGGCTGCAAGTCGGCAGACAAAACCGTATCCATATTGCTGTCTACATATTGCAGAAGGTTTTCTTTGATGTTTTCTTCATCAATGGGCAAACGCTTGATAATGTGATAACCGTAGCTGGTTTCTACAATATCGCTGATTTCGCCCTCTTTCAGTGCATAAGAGGCATCTTCAAACTCCTGCACCATATAGCCCTTGGTGAAGGTGTAGCCTTCTTCCGGCTGGCCGGGGTCTTGGCTGTACTCTGTCATCAGCGCGGCAAAATCATCGCCGTTTTTGGCTTTCTCCAGCACTTCCTCGGCCTTGGCCAGCTCAGCGCTGTGGTCGGCTGCGGTGCTCTCAGAGCCGGAAGCGCTTGCAGAAGCACTCCCGGAAGTGCTTTCCGAAGCCGCCTGTTCCGTTTCAAACGGAATCAAAACGTGCTGAACATGCACATAATTTTCTTTTACATTGTTCAAGATATCTTCGCCGTACACATCGATGAGCACTTGCTGCTGTAAGAGGATATCCTGCATGAATGCACGGTACTCCTCTTCGCTGGAGAAATACTGGGCCTCCAGGCTCTTTTTAAACTCTTCTTCTCCCAAAGACTCTTTTGCCTGTTTAATGCTGTTGTCGAGCTCCGTCAGCAGCTCATCGCCCACAGTAACGCCCTTTTCAGCGGCAAAGTCGCGATATACTTTAGACAGTTTCAGGCTGTGTGCGGCAGAGTCGCGCAGGTTGGTGTACACCTCTTCTGTCTGGTCGCCTGCCATGGCAATCACATTTTCGGCGCCGCCGACACTCGCCAGCGTGCGCAGATAATAAAAGCGGTATTGGTCTAAGGGAATTTCCTCGCCCTCAATCGTCAGAATGGGGCCGGGATTTTCCACCTTTGTATTATCAATAAACAAGCCCGGCTCATGAGCAGGCTCAGAAGCCGAAGCAGATGCGGAAGCCGACGCGGAAGCCGAACCGGAAGCGGAGCCGGAGGCTGCCGTGCCTGCACAGCCCGCCAATGCGGAAGCCATCATCACGAGAGCGGCCAAAAAAGCAATCGTTTTTTTCATCGTATCCTCCATGGCGCTTCCTGCTCCCGGCAGAAGGCGCGTGTTAAAAAAATTAGTCCGTTTTCCCTTAAACGGGTGCGGCACAAGCCGCATAACCATTGCATTATATCATATTTTCCCTAAAATTTCAATTTCACTCTTTAAAATGCAAAAATTTTCTTTTATACTGTTAATCAGAAAGCGTTGTGCGCACCGCACAAGCATGTGAAAATACCGCCCTTTTCGCCCGGTTTTCAGTTGCCGGGCAGGGCGCACAAAAAGGCAGGAATGTACCAATGGATTACTACAAAGAGGCATTGAATCTTCACGCAAAGCATCACGGAAAGCTGGAGGTCGCAAGCAAAGTTCCCGTCAAAACAAGGGATGATCTTTCCACCGCTTATACACCCGGCGTGGCACAGCCCTGCCGCGAAATTGCAAAGGATCCAAGCGCAGCCTATGAATACACCTGCAAAGGCAATATGGTGGCCGTTGTTTCGAACGGAACCGCCGTTTTGGGCCTGGGCAACATCGGCGCGGCGGCTTCTCAGCCCGTTATGGAGGGCAAGGCAATTTTGTTTAAAGAGTTCGGCGGGGTAGATGCTTTCCCCATCTGTCTGGACACGCAGGACCCCGAGGAAATCATCCGCACCGTCAAGCTGATCGCCCCGGTGTTCGGCGGCATTAACCTGGAGGACATCGCTTCCCCGGCCTGCTTTGCCATTGAGGAGCAGCTGGAGCGCGAGCTGGATATCCCCGTGTTTCACGACGACCAGCACGGAACGGCCATTGTTGTCACAGCCGCTTTGCTGGGCGCACTGCGGGTGGTGAAAAAGGAGCTTTCCGACATTCGCGTGGTGCTCAACGGGCCGGGCGCAGCCGGAACCGCAATTATCAAAATGCTGCGCAGTGCGGGCGTTCGCCACATCATCGCCTGCGACGAAAACGGCATTTTGTACGCCGAGCGCGGCGTGGGCATTGCCGATCACAAAGCCATGCTCTGCACCATCACGAACCCCGACCACCTCACCGGAACGCTGGCGGATGCCGTAAAAGGCGCCGATGTATTTATCGGCGTTTCCGTGGGCGGCGCATTGACGCCCGATATGGTGCGCACGATGGCAAAAGATGCCGTTATCTTTGCCATGGCAAACCCGGTGCCGGAAATTACGCCCGACGAGGCCAAAGCCGCCGGCGCACGCGTGGTGGGAACCGGACGCAGTGATTTTGCGAACCAAATCAACAACGTTCTGGCCTTCCCCGGCGTGTTTAAGGGCGCACTGCGCGTGCGCGCCCGCGATATCAACACCGAAATGAAGGTCGCGGCCGCTTATGCCATTGCCGACTTAGTTTCGGACGAAGAGCGCCATGAAGACTACATCATCCCCGGCGCTTTTGATGAGCGCGTGGCAAATGCCGTGGCCGATGCCGTGGCAAAAGCGGCGCAGAAAACGGGGGTGGCGCGCCTGTGAGAACGATTTCTGCACACGAAATTACCGATGCCGTTGCCCGCCTTTGCATTGAGGCAAACCGCACGCTTTCGCCCGACATGACAAATGCACTGGCAAACGCCAAAGCCTCCGAGCCGTGGCCTGTTGCCAAAGCCGCGCTGGACACGATTTGTGAGAACTTAACCGTCGCCGAGCAAACAGGGCTTCCCATCTGCCAAGACACGGGCATGGCGGTTGTGTTTGCCGATATCGGACAAGAAGTATTCATTGACGGCAATTTTGAGCAGGCCGTCCACGACGGTGTCGCAAAGGGCTATACCGAAGGCTTTCTGCGCAAGTCCGTTGTGGCCGACCCCATTCGGCGCGGCAACACGGGCGACAATACCCCCGCCGTGATTCACACGCGCCTTGTGCCCGGCGACCGCCTGCGCCTGACCGTTGCCCCGAAGGGCTTCGGCAGTGAAAACATGAGCCGCATCGCCATGCTCAAACCGGCGCAGGGCAAAGAGGGCGTCATGGATTTTATCGTTGAAACCGTTCGTCTTGCCGGGCCGAACCCCTGTCCGCCGATTGTGGTCGGCGTGGGCATCGGCGGCACGTTTGAGCTGTGCGCGATGCTCGCAAAGCGCGCGCTTTTGCGCGGCGTGGACACACGCCACCCCGACCCCTACTACGCCGAAATGGAGCAAACCCTTTTGGCGCGCATCAATGCCTTGGGCATTGGCGCACAGGGCTTCGGCGGAAAAACCACGGCGCTGGGGCTGCAAATTGAAACTTACCCCACCCATATTGCGGGAATGCCCGTGGCGGTAAATATCAGCTGCCACGTCACGCGCCACAAGGAGGCTGTTTTATAATGCAACACCGTTTAACGACGCCGCTGACCAGCGAGCAGACAAAGCAGCTGAAAAGCGGCGATACCGTTTTGCTTTCCGGCGTAATTTATACCGCGCGCGATGCCGCGCATAAGCGCCTTTGTGAAGCGCTGGAGCGCGGTGAATCGCTTCCGCTGGACTTGCAAAACGCCGTGATTTACTATGCAGGCCCTACCCCGGCACGCCCGGACGAAGTAATCGGCTCATGCGGGCCGACCACCAGCGGACGCATGGACGCCTACGCCCCCACGCTGATGCGCGAGGGCGTGATCGGCATGATTGGAAAAGGGGCAAGAAGCGCTGAAGTTGTGAAAGCCATCAAAGCGTGCGGCGCAGTTTATTTTGCCGCCATCGGCGGCGCGGGCGCGGTGATGGCCTCCTGCGTGAAAGAGGCCGAAGTCGTCTGTTATGACGATCTCGGAAGCGAAGCCGTGCGCCGTTTAGTGGTTGAAAACATGCCGTTGACGGTCATCATCGACAGCGAGGGGCGCAATCTCTACACCGACGGCCCGGCGCAGTACTTAGCTGCCTGCACCGAGGAGGAAACCGGTTTATGACACGTCTTTCCTTTCGTCAGCGCCTTTTGATGGGCGTAACGCTCTTTTCTATGTTTTTCGGCGCAGGAAACCTGATTTTCCCGCCTTTCACGGGCTATCGCGCCGGTTCGGAGGCCGTGCCTGCCTTTTTGGGCTTGATTTCCACCGCCGTTCTCTTTCCGGTTTTGGGCATTATCGCCACGGCACGGGCAGGCGGTATGGATGGGCTTTGCCGCAAAGTCCATCCGCAGTTTTCGAAGTGGTTTACCCTCGTCATCTATTTGTGCATCGGGCCGCTTCTCGCCATTCCGCGCACGGCAAGCATGGCGTTCTCAATGATGTCTTTCGCCACTGCTCCCGCACAGTCCATCTCCCTCGGGCCAATTTCTGCCCAGCAGATTCTGGCGGTCGTTTTTTCTGTGGTTTTCTTTGCCGCTTCCCGCTTTTTTGCACAGCGCCCGTCCCACTTAAAAGATATCTTAGGCAAAATTTTAACGCCGATTCTTTTGCTGCTGGTGCTTGTCCTATTTTCGGCAGGCATGGTGCTGCTGCCCGCTGAAACAGGAGCGCCGCAGCCCCCTTACGCGGGCGCACCGTTTGCGGCCGGGTTTGTGGAAGGCTACAACACGATGGATGCGCTGGCGGCGATGGTGTTCGGTATTCTGATTTCCGTAAATATTCAAGACTTCGGGCTTCAAGAGGAAAAACAGCTGCGCCGTGAAACAGGCATCAGCGGATTGCTCGCCGGCGGCGTGCTCATTCTTGTCTATGGCATGCTGGCCGTGCTCGGCGCACGCGCGAGTGCCGTTTTGCCGGAAGCTTCGGACGGTTCGGTGGTTCTCTCCGGGCTGTGCAGCCTGTTTTTCGGCAATGTCGGCGCAGTATTGCTCGCGGCTATTTTCCTTGTCGCGTGTTTTAATGTATGCACCGGGCTGTTAAGCAGCTGTGCATCTTATTTCAGCAAGGAATTTCCGCGCCTGTCGTTTATGGCGTGGCTGACTGTGTTCACTGTTTCGGGATGCGTGATTTCCGTGTTCGGGCTGGGCTTCATTCTTCAAATTTCCGTGCCGATCCTGACACTGATTTATCCCGTCGCGCTCACGATTATTGTTTTAAATCTGTTCCCCTTTGCCTTTTTGGAAAAGCCTTGGGTTCACCGCATCGCAGTCATTGCCGCTTTTGCTTACAGCGTGATTTCCATGCTTTAATCGCATCTTTATGAAAACAGCCGCCCTGTGTGTCATACACAGGGCGGCTGTTTGTTTGCCTTACGCTTTGTTTTTGTACATTTCTTCGTAGTACTTCATATAGTCGCCGGAGGTGACGCGCTGCATCCACTCCTGGTTCTCCAAGTACCAGTCGATGGTTTTCACGATACCCACCTCAAAGGTCGTTTCGGGGTACCAGCCCAGCTCGTCCTTAATTTTGGTCGGGTCAATGCCGTAGCGGCGGTCATGACCCAAACGGTCGGCAACATACTGAATCAAATCTTCGCTGATGCCGTCATCCTTCAAACGGTCGTGCAGCTGTGCAATAATCGTTTTCACGATGAAGATATTGGGACGCTCGTTGTGGCCGCCCACGTTGTACACTTCGCCGTCGCGGCCGCCTTCCGTCACCATGTCAATGGCCTTGCAGTGATCCTCTACATACAGCCAGTCGCGCACGTTCATGCCGTCGCCGTAAACGGGCAGCTTCTTGTGGTTTTTCACGTTGTTGATCATCAAGGGGATCAGCTTTTCGGGGAACTGGTACGGGCCGTAGTTATTCGAGCAGCGCGTGATGTTCACGGGCATGCCGTAGGTGTCGTGGAAGGCCATGACGAACATATCGGCGCTGGCCTTCGAAGAGGAATACGGGCTGTGCGGGCACAGCGGGGTTGTTTCCATGAAGTAGCCTTCGTCACCCAGCGAGCCGTATACCTCGTCGGTGGAAACCTGCACATACTTTTTGCCCTCGGCCCAAACGCCGTCTTTCAGCCATGCATTTTTGGTGCATTGCAGCAGGTTCACCGTGCCGAGCACGTTCGTTTCCACGAAGATTTCGGGGTTGGTGATGGAGCGGTCAACGTGGCTCTCTGCGGCGAAGTTGATGACATAGTCAAAGTCATACTTTTCAAACAGGCTCGTTACCAATTCGCGGTCGCAGATATCGCCCTGTACAAAGACGTGGCGGGAATCCCCCTCAACGCCTTTCAGGTTTTCGAGGTTGCCGGCATAGGTCAGCTTATCCAGGTTGACAAGCAGAATGTCGTCATACTTTTTCAGCATATAGTAAACAAAGTTGGAACCGATAAAGCCGGCGCAGCCGGTAATCAAATATTTTTTCATGAGGATACTCCTTTTATTCCGTTTGTATTCACATTTCCGGTTTATTGCTGGCGGGCGCGCCACTGCTCAAAAAAGCTTTCAAGTGCCTCACGCCAGGGGCGCATTTCGTTGCCGACGGTGCACGCGAGCATGCGGTTTTCCAAAGCGCTCCACGCCGGACGGCGTGCCGCTTCGGGGTGGGCGGCGGCGTACTCGTCGCTGGTGCACGGGGCTACCTCTGCACCAACGCCGGACAAACGCATGATTTCCACGGCGAAGTCATACCACGAGCAAACCCCTTCGCCCGTGCAGTGATACACGCCGTACTCTTTGCTGACTACCATCTTTAATAAATGATGTGCCAAATCCTCGGCGTTGGTGGGGTTGCCGAGCTGGTCGTTTACAACCGTCAGCTTGCCGAACTTTTTGCCGGCATTCATCATGGTAAACACAAAGTTTTTGCCCGTTAAGCTGTACAGCCAAGCTGTGCGCACCACAAAAGAGCGGCTGCAGAACTGGCGCACATACTCTTCGCCCAGCAGTTTCGTCTGGCCGTAGGCGCTCACAGGGCAGGTGCCGCACGCTTCGTCCAGCGCCACGCCGCCATTGTCAACTCCGCTGAATACATAGTCTGTGGAAACGTGAATCAGCTTTGCGCCGATTTCCTCAGCGGCCATCGCCAGGTTGCGCGGGCCGAGTGCGTTCACGCGGAAGGCGTCCTCGCGGTGGGTTTCACATCCGTCTACGTTTGTATATGCCGCACAGCAGATGATCACATCCGGCTGATGATGGCGCACAAAGGCCGCCACTTCATGGCGGTTGGTGATATCCAGCTCGCGCATGCCTTCCACACCGATGTCGGTGCAAAGTACGGTAGCGCGGCGCAGTTTTTCAGGAATTTCTCCAAGGGCGCTTTTCCCCTGCTCCAGCTGGCGGCGCAGCTCGGTGCCAAGCTGGCCGGCCGCTCCGGTAATCAAAATTTTCATGCACTGCCTCCTATTTTTCATGCAAAAAAGGGAGCGCACCTTTGAAAGTTCAGCGCGCTCCCGAATCAAACATCAATAGCGGAGCTTTCCTTCCGCTACACGGCGCAGGTGCTGACCGTAGGGGCTTTTGCCATAGCGCTCTGCGCTTTCCAGCAGCTTTTCTTTGGAAATCCAGCCGTTTTTAAAGGCAATTTCTTCCGGAGCGGAAATTTTAATGCCTTGGCGTTTTTCCACCATGCGCACAAAATCGGCAGCATCCACAAGGCTGTCCATCGTGCCGGTATCCAGCCACGCAAAGCCGCGGCCGAGCAGCTGCACATCGAGGTCGCCTTTTTGCAGATACAAATCGTTCAAGGTGGTGATTTCCAGCTCACCGCGCGCGGAGGGCTTTACCTGTTTTGCCAGCTCCACAACACGTTTGTCGTAGAAATAAAGGCCGGTAATGGCATAGTTCGATTTCGGCTTCTGCGGTTTTTCCTCCACGCTGATCACCTTTCCGTCGCCGTCAAACTCCACGATGCCGAAACGCTCCGGGTCGTTCACATAGTAGCCGAACACGGTTGCGCGGCCGCGCTGCTCGGCATTCTCTGCCGCGTTGCGCAGAATGCGGGAAAAGCCGTTGCCGTAAAAGATGTTGTCGCCGAGCACCATGGCGCAGCAGTCGTCGCCGATGAACTCTTCACCCAGCAAAAATGCCTGTGCCAAGCCGTCGGGGCTGGGCTGCACTTTGTAGGAGAACTTTACGCCGTACTGGCTGCCGTCGCCCAGCAAATCTTCAAAGCGCGGCGTGTCCTGCGGGGTGGAAATGATTAAAATATCCTGAATCCCCGCCAGCATCAGCGTAGAAAGCGGATAGTAAATCATGGGTTTGTCGTAAACAGGCAAAAGCTGTTTCGACGTCACCATCGTGAGGGGGTACAGTCTTGTTCCGGCTCCGCCGGCCAAAATAATCCCTTTCATTTTAAAACTCCTTATCGAATGTATTTCAACGGGCTAAGTACCGCCCACACACTTACTGTTTCACGTCTTGTGCCAACTCATACGCAGGCCATTTCCTGCGCAAACGACACATCAAAACAGGCGAAACCCCCATTTTTTCCAATAGCGGAACATAGAGCTCACCTGCATCCAAAAGTTTTTCCACTTGCGGTTTGCATCGCGGTGCCACGCATGGGTCACCTCGGTCACGGGCACATACATCACTTTTCCGTGCTTTTGCGCCTTGCGCGTGATGTCGGCGTCCTCCACATACATGAAATACCCCTCGTCAAACCCGCCGATTTTCGCAAACACATCGCTGCGCATGACAAAAAAGCATCCCGTGCAGAAATCCACTTCTCTCGGCACGGACAAATCTTCATCCAGCATCAAGTAGTGGCGTTCAATCTTTTTGAGAAACGGCAAAGGAACCTGACGGGACAGCAGCGCCGCAAAAGTGGGGCGGCGCTTGGCGGTAAACTGCTCCTCACCGCTTGGAAAGCGCAGACGCGGCGTTGTCATAACCACATCGGGATGTTCATCCATCCATGCACAAAGGGCAGAAATGCTGTCCTCACTTAACTCAATATCAGGATTAATCACCGCATGATAGCGGCTGTTGAGGCGCGGCAGCACTTGGTTATGGCCGCTGCCAAACCCGATATTCTTAGGCAGACGAATCACTTCGGCAGCGCCGCCGAAATCGGTTTGTTCCAAGCGCGCACCCGTGCCGTCAGGAGAATCGTTGTCAATCAAAAACAGCTGCAACGCTACACCCTGCGTGTGCTGCAAGACACTGCGCGCCGCCTGCACCGCCTCTTCATATCCGTTATAAGTGACGATGCTCGCCGTAACCGGTGTTTTTTGCACAACCATCCTCCTTATCCTATATTTCTGCTTATTATACCATACTGACACTTTTTTGTAAATAAACACCTGCCTGTGCGTTCATACTAATGGCGGGTGATCTAAAGATGAAATATTCGTTTCAGTTTTCCTTAGGCGCAGTCGGATACAGTTTCATTGAAATTTTGGTGCGCGGGTATACTCATTGGAGCATGGCAGTGCTGGGCGGGCTTTGTCTGATGCTGCTGTGCGGCATCTCTCGCCGGTTCTGCTCTTGGAACATCGGCGCGCAGGCACTGCTCGGCGCCGCAGTCATTACGGCGGCGGAACTTTGCGCAGGCATTCTGCTCAATCACATTTTGGGTTGGAATGTGTGGGATTATTACGCCTATCCCTTTAATTTATGGGGGCAAATCTGTCCTTTATTCAGCTTTTTCTGGTTTTTGCTTTGTGTACCGGTGTTTTTTGCGCTGCGTCAGGTTCAAAAATGCCTTTCTCCCGCGGTATCCGATCAACATAAAACGAGCGCGCCCTCCTAAAGCGGTATTGAATGATTGACGCATCGTGCCAAAGTTTTCCGTGATATATCCCGAAAGCGCAGTTAATCCTTTGAGGATTGGCTGCGCTTTTCAATTGCTCTTACAAAACTGCTCCAGCGCACTCTGTCATGCAAAATCATGTCTTGTTTTCTTAAAAATTTCACATGTTCCGGCGTCCGCACAGATATTTTTTGATTGTTCAACTATTTCTAATATGTTATACTGGTAACGTTCCGTTAATTTTCTTATCATATTTCATTAATTTTTTATAAAGACATCGTACTCTTTCAAAAGAGTCGCTTTTCTTTCATTTTTTACAGCAGAGAGGTCGATTTTATGGATGAAAATTCCACACTGATTCAGCGGTTTGAGCAAGCAGTTTCCGCGTTTGACAGCGGCGATGCTTATTCCGCTTTGAATGAGCTTGTCGCTTTGTATCAAGAGGGCTTTCACCGTGAAGAAATTCTCACTTTTTTGAATGAGGTTTCGTATGAGCCGAACGCTGCCGAGATGAAAGCAAATTTTGAAAACAACTGCGCGGCACTGGCTCACTATCCCTTCGTACAAGGCTTCGCGCCGCGGCCGTTTGAGGCGCTGTCTTTCCGAATTTACCCGGTTAGCGCAGAAGAGTTTTTTGTTTTCAATCCCAGTGCCGAAACATTCGGTGAACGGATGGTCTTTGAGAAAGATCCTTCTTTTGATTGCTGTTTAAAATATTTTGACGAACAGCGTGTTTTTCAAAATGAAACAAACGTTTCAAAACTAGCTTACCTAAACCGAAATATTCGCGCCAGTGAAGCAATCGGCTTTGAAAACCACATTTATCTGCATTACGACGAACCCGACCGGTTTTATGCCCTGCTCTTGATAAGCGATTGGAGCAATTTGCTGGCCGAGAAAAAATTTGTCGTGTGCATTGGAAAAGATTCGTTTTTGAATCCCGAAGATTTTTGCGCGCGCTTTCAGGTGTCGTATGAAAACTGCACGCCCCAGCCGCCCAGCATTTCGGAAATCAGCCGTATGATTTTCGGCTGGAAAATTGCCAACGTGTCGGGAACTTCTTTCCTTGCCGATATCCTTGACTATCATCCCCAGCTTCTGACAATTCCTGATTGCTTTTTCAACGATTTTTACCCTTACTACACAAAATACCTGCAGGGAAAAAAGACAAAAGAAGTGGTAAAGCATCTTTGTCAGCTCGATCACACAGCGCCCGAAAAATCACTTTTTCATGCTGTTACCACAAGCCAATCCTTGAGTGCTGCGAATCTTTCTAAAAATGTTCTTGAAGAATTAAACCGCGTTGATGCAAATGAGCTTTTAAACAAAACCGGCGAGCTTCTCGCTGATTGCGAAATTCCGACTGCCCGCGAGTGGATTACAGCAATTTATTTAGCTTTTTCGCTTTGCCACGGGCGCACCTTCACACAGCGCGTGACCCCCGCAGTCTTTATGTATCCGCACGACGATATGTTCTTTCTTGCCGGAGTAGAACGGGAACGCGTTAAGTTTTACCTTGATACGGTATGTTCTTTCGACGATTACAAAGCAATTGCCATTATTCGTGATCCCGTAACACAAGCGGGCAGCGTGATTCGCTTTATGACCGAAACGCATCCGGAAGCTAAAAACGAGAAGGGCGAACGTGTTTTTTATCCCTTTTACAGCTTGGCTTTCGGCTCGTTGCTTCCCAAAGATTATTTTTTCCGCAATGACCATGCCCTATGGAAACAAATTCGCGTGGTACGATTCGAAGATTTAAAGCTGAATCCGAAGGCAACGCTGAAAAGTCTAACAGACTTTTTGGATCTCACAGACTGCGATACGCTTTATAAAACAACATGGTGCGGCCTTTCCCGCGCCGGCGTTTCGACCGACGGCAGCTCGTTTGAAGGGTTTGACCCGGCCCCTATTTATAATTCACACGCCAAGTATCTCAGTGTATTTGATAAATACCGCATTGAACTGCTTTTGGCCAATTTGATGAAATATTACGGGTATCGCGCTGTTTATTACGATGGTCAACCGTTTTCGGAAGAGGAGAAGTACACCTTAATGAAATTTCCTTTCCGGTGCGACGATATTCCCTTTTTAGCTACGGAGGAGTCCAAACAGCCTCTTTTAGACCTTGCATTCCAACTTGTACGCATGTCTGTGATGTTTTATTCTAAGTGTGAACACACACCGGTAAAAATCCCGGATTTTCCGTTTGAATTTGAGCCAATCCCTTGGCTGAAACCGGATGAAGAGCTGCTTGTTCAACCTTTATATGAAACCAGAACACAGTAAAGAACACCTTTGCCGCAAAATTATTCATTAACCCTTTATCATTCTTATTCAGAGGCACTTTATGAAACACGAAACCGGAACCGTATATTTTTTCACAGGTCTTTCGGGGGCCGGAAAAACCACACTCGGCAGCTTATTTTACGAGCGTTTAAAATCTACAAAACCTAACGTGGTATTTTTAGACGGCGACCAAATCCGCCCCGTCTTCGGTGAAGACAGCGGCTACACTTATGAAGACCGTTTAAAATGGGCAGGGCGCATTTTCCGCGTATGCAAAATGCTTTCAGAGCAAGGCATCGATGTCATCTGCTGCAGTATTGCCATGTTTTCATCGGTTCGGGAATGGAACCGCGCAAACATTCCCGCCTACAAAGAGATTTACATCCGCGTGAAAAAGGAAACGCTCATGAGCCGCAACCAAAAAGGGCTGTACACAAAAGGACACAATGTCGTCGGCATCGACCTTCCCTTCGATGAGCCGCAGTCGCCGGACATCATCATCCAAAATGACGGTTTGCAAACGCCGCAGGCGCTTGTAGAACGCTTAGAAGCGGCGCTTTACCACCCTGTTTATGAAAATTCCGTTGACAATGTGGATTACTGGAACCAATACTATAAAAACAAGCTTTGCTCCACACAGCCTTCACCGTTCGCACAGTATGTTGCAACCTTGACCGACAGCGGAAAATCTCTCGTCGATTTGGGCTGCGGCAACGGGCGCGATGCGGTTTACTTTGCCGGGCTTGGGCTGCAAGTAACGGGAGTCGACTTATCCGATATCTCGGTGCAGTCTTTGCAGGAGCAAAACATTCCCGGCGCACGCTTTGTCTGCGGCGATTTTGTAAACCCGAAAGAAACAGTCGGAGATTCTTTTGACTATGCTTACAGTCGGTTTACCATTCATGCCATCAACGAACGGCAAGAGCGCACTTTCCTGAAAAATATTTACAGCCAGCTTCGGCCGAACGGTAAATTTTTTATTGAGGTGCGCAGCATCCATGACCCACTGTTCGGAAAAGGGAAAAAGATGGAGCGCAACGCATATTTTTATGACAACCATTACCGCCGCTTCATTGTGATGGAGGAACTTGTGCAAAGTCTGCAAGAGCAAGGCTTTCAAATTGAATATGCAAAAGAACAGTCCGGGTTCGCCCCTTACGGAAACGACGATCCTCCTGTGATCCGTATTGTCGCCAAGAAAGCCGCTGTCTCTCACGCCTGATGCTTCTCTCGGCTCCATGCGGCACTATGCTAAAAATTGAATAAAAAGCAAACAGCCCCGCCCCGTGCAAAATGCACGGAGCGGGGCTTTGCTGTGTGACAAAAACTTATTTCGCAGTAAAAACTTATTTCGCAGTATTGATAAAGCTTCTGTTGTCCCAAAGATACTTCACGCCGGAAAACAGCGTCACAGCCGCAACCAGCCAGCACAGCACATAAGTAATCACTTGAGAAATCAATGCGCTTTGCGTACCTGCGCCCGCGGTCATTTGTTCAATGGGTACCGCAAAGTAATAGAAAATGATGGTGAGCATTTGGAGCACCGTTTTCACCTTGCCCCACCAGTTGGCGGCAATCACCTTTCCGTCCGGTGCTCCTGCCGCAATCATGCGCAGGCCGGAAACGGCAAATTCGCGCGCCAAAATGATGACAACAACAACGGGACTGCACACGCCGTCCACAATCATGTAAATAAAAGCCGTTGTTGTGAGCAGCTTATCCGCGAGCGGGTCGGCAAATTTGCCGAAATCCGTCACCAAGTGATACTTGCGCGCAATCGCACCGTCTAAAAAGTCGGTAATGCTCGCCAGTGCAAATACCACGCCTGCGGCAAGCATCCAGTGATAAGCCGCCAAAACCATAAATACCGGCACGAGCAAAATACGCATCATTGTTAATTTGTTCGGAAGGTTCATTGCTCTGCCTCCTCTGTCAACTCCGCATACAAATCGTAAACATCGCTATCTTTAATACAAACCGTATAGAAGTTGCCCGGATAGAGCGGCGTTTCACTCGCCACGCAAACCTCGGAGTCAATTTCCGGTGCATCGCCGCGGCTGCGGCACAAATACAGGTCATTTTCGTCGTCGTAGCCGTCACAGATCACCTGCATCACACTGCCCACTTTGGCGGCTTGAAGCTCGTTCATCACATCGGCCTGTGCACGCATAACGGCCGCGGCACGCTCTTCGCGCATCTCCATCGGCATCTGCTCCATGCGTGCCGCCGGGGTGCCTTCCTCCTCGCTGTAAGCAAAACAGCCCAGACGGTCAAAGCGTTCTTCGCGCACAAAGGCGCACAGCTTTTCAAACTGCTCTTCGGTTTCGCCGGGGAAACCTGCAATCAGCGTCGTGCGCAGGGTGATATCCGGCATTGCTTTGCGCAGGCGTGCCAGCGCTGTGCGCACGGTCTGCTCATCGCCCTTACGGTTCATCGCACGCAGCACGTCGCTGTCAATGTGCTGAATGGGAATATCCAAATAGTGCAGAACTTTTTTATTGCGCACCATTGCGTCGATAAATTCATCGGTAATGCGCTCAGGGTATGCATACAAAAGGCGAATCCACTCAATGCCTTCCACGGCGTTGAGCGCATCCAGCAGCGGCGCAATTTCCACTTCGCCGCGGTCTTGGCCAAACGCCGTCAAGTCCTGCGCCACCAAAATGAGCTCTTTCACACCCTGCCCGGCCAAAAACTCAGCTTCCTTCACAACATCGTCAATGGTGCGGCTGCGCAGATTGCCGCGGATCAGCGGAATGGCGCAGTAGGTGCAGCGGTTGTTGCAGCCTTCCGCAATTTTCAAATAGGCATAATGGGACGGCGTGGAAATCACACGCGCACCGCCCAGTGCATATTCCTCTTTCGCGCCGTATGCCTCCACAGGCTCGGAGGTGCCGTTCACTGCTTCCTCAATAATCTCCACAATGTTCTTGTTGGATGCCATGCCCACCACGGCATCCACTTCGGGAATTTCCGTCACAATTTCATGACGGTAGCGCTCCGCCAAACAGCCCGTTACCACCACTTTTAAATTGGGGTTCTCCGCTTTTCCGGCGCATGCATTCAAAATATTTTCAATGGCTTCCTGCTTTGCGCTTTCAATAAAGCCGCAGGTGTTCACCATGATGCAGTCGGCCTCGGAAAGCTCCGGTGTCGTTGTGTGGCCTGCCGCCAACAGCGAATGTGCCATAACGTCGGCGTCCGCCTGATTTTTGGGACACCCCAAAGAAATGATGGCAATTTTCATGGTCTTGCTTTACTCCTTTTCATTCATCATCCATAACGTCGCAGTCAATTTCCTGCTCTTCCAGCGCGCGCTCCACCGCACGCTTTGCTTCTTTGTAGGAAAAGCCGCGCCTTGCCAAAGCCGCCATCACCTTGTCGGTCTGCCCACAGCGCAGCTTTGACAAATAACTTTTGCACACAAGGCGGTAGCACTGCTCGCCTTCGTCCGGCGAAAGCTCCTCCATTACCTGTGCAATCAACTCTCGGTGCAGCCCTTTTCGGCTCAAATCGGCAGAAATCTCACGCAGGGACTTTCCCTTTTCGCAAAGATATGCTGCGCGCCGCGCAGCATAAGCTTCATCGTCGAGCAGCTCCAGCCGGTTCATTTCCGCCACGGCTGCCGCCGCGGAATGTTCATCAAATTTTACGCATAGTTTGTCGTAGAGTTCTCCCGAAGCATAAGCTCGCGTGGAAAGCCAGCGCAGAGCCTGATCTTTTGCGCGCCGTGTTTCGCTTTGCGAAAGCACCTGCTTGAGCTCAAACGCTTCCAGCACGGCCCCTTCCTCCAAGTGATGGCGCACCAGGGTTTCGCCGTCAACGGAAAACAAAAACTCTTCGTTTTCATCAAACAGCGCAAAGCGCCCCCGGCGCGTTTCCTTGATTTTGGAGATTCTCATTCATCCTCCACCATGATGTCAATGTTGGCTTTGGGTGCGCGGGCAGGCTTTTCTGCCGGTTTTTCCGCTTCGGCGGGCGCAGGCTGCTCCGGCTTTGCAGGCGCATCATCTAAGCTTGCCGCCTTTTTCGCACCCGCTTTTGTTTTTCCCGCATAGAGCTTGTCGGCGTTTTCGCGCACGAGCGTTTCAATCTCAGCAAAGAGTTCGGGGTGCTCGTCGAGATAATTTTTCGTATTGTCGCGGCCTTGTCCCAAACGAGTTTCGCCGTAGCTGAACCAAGCGCCGCTCTTTTGAATGAAGCCGAGCTTCACTGCCAAGTCCACCAGCTCGCCGGTTTTCGAAATGCCCTGGCCGAACATGATGTCAAACTCCGCTTCTTTAAACGGAGGCGCAACTTTGTTTTTCACAACTTTGGCGCGCGTGCGGTTGCCGATGAAGGCACCGCTCGAATCTTTTAAGCCTTCGACACGGCGCACGTCGATGCGCACCGAAGAATAATACTTCAAAGCGCGTCCGCCCGTAGTCACTTCGGGGTTGCCGTACACTACGCCGACTTTTTCACGCAGCTGGTTGATAAAAATGGCAACGGTTCCGGTTTTGCCGATGATGCTTGTCAGCTTGCGCAGGGCCTGGCTCATCAAGCGCGCCTGCAAACCAACGTGCGAATCACCCATTTCGCCCTCAATTTCGGCGCGGGGAACCATCGCGGCAACCGAGTCAATGACAATCGCGTCAATGGCGCCCGAACGCACCAGCGCCTCGCAGATTTCCAGCGCCTGCTCGCCGGTGTCCGGCTGGCTCACGAGCAAGGAGTCGATATCCACGCCGAGCGCCTTGGCATATACGGGGTCAAGCGCGTGCTCAACGTCGATAAAAGCAACCTCACCGCCGTTTTTCTGCGCCTGCGCAATGCAGTGCAGGGCCAGCGTCGTTTTACCCGAAGATTCCGGGCCGTATACTTCCACAACACGGCCGCGGGGCAAACCGCCGATGCCCAGCGCCAAATCAAGCGACAAGCTGCCGGTGCTGATGGCGTCTACCTGCATCGTGACGTTTTGACCCAGCTTCATGACAGCGCCTTTTCCGAATTGCTTTTCAATTTGGGAAAGGGCCGTTTCCAATGCGTTTTTCTTTTCGTTTCCCGCTTTCTTTTCTACGGTCGGCAAGGGCTTTTTTTCAGCCATAGTTGTGTTCCTCCTGTTTGATGCTTGAATGGCAGGGCGCGAATGTGTTTCCTGCTCTTTCTATCTATTGTACCTGATAGGGTGTCCGATAAAAACACCTTGGTTAAAATTTCTCAAAAAAATTTTTTACACGGTTTTCGCCGCGTCGTTTTCGCTCTTTCTCGCCATGACCACGCGGGGCAGCCCCGCCAAATCACGATGCAGCTGAATATCGGTATATCCCGCCGCGCGATACAAAGCAGATACTTCTTCTCCTTGCGTTTCTCCGATTTCCAGCACCATCCAGCCGCCGGGTTTCAAAAGCCGATGATACGCCGGAATGATGCATCGGTAAAATGCAAGTCCGTTTTCCGGGGCAGTCAGCGCCATTTTCGGCTCATAGAACAGCTCCGGGGCAAGCGCCTGATACTCCTCTTCCGTAACATAAGGCGGGTTTGACGCGATGACGTCCCACGTTTCGGCGCTCTGATGCTGATGCCACGTCAAAACGTTGGCTTGTACCACACGGCAGGGCGCACCGTGGCGCTCATTGTTGCGCTGCAGGTAACCAAGCGCCGCATCGGACAGCTCCACCGCCGTGACATTTACCTGTGCACAGTGCAGAGCAACACCGAGCGCAATCACACCGCTTCCGCTGCATAAATCCAGCACCTGCGCGCCCTTGCCCGCCTTTGCCGCTTGTTCGGCGGCGAGCATGGCGCAAAGCTCGGTATCGGGGCGCGGAATGAGCACCCCTTCCCCGACAAAAACCGTGAAATCCCAAAAGTCCCATTCGCCTGCCAAGTACTGCAAAGGAATTCGGCGCAGGCGCTGTTCGAGCAGACTGTCCAGCTGTTCACACTGCGCGGGAGAAAGCTCTGCATCCGGCGTGCGGCGGGCGCAAACACCTGCAATTTCAAGCATCTGCACGGCTTCAAAAGCCGCCTCCTCCAGCCCCGCTTGTTCCAGTGCCTCGCGCAGACGGGCAGCGTATTCGCGCGCCGTCACCATTCGCCCTCACGCCTGTCTTCAGGCAAAACGGGCTTCACGGCGGCAATCGCACATTCAATCATGCCGTCATCCGGCTCTTTCGTTGTAATGCGCTGGAGCCACAGGCCCGGCGCGGAAATGGCCCTTGTGACAATATTGTCGTAGCGGCCGCAGATTTTCAAAATTTCGTAGCTCACGCCCATGACAACAGGCAAAAGCAAAATTTTGTATACAATGCGCAGACTCAGGCTTGACCAAGGAATCACGCTGAACAAAAGCACCGACACCACTAATATGATTAAGATAAAGCTTGTTCCGCAGCGCGGATGAAACCGGCTGCACCGACGAACATTTTCCACCGTCAGCTCCAAATCGTGTTCATAGCAGGCGATGGTCTTATGTTCTGCACCGTGGTAGCGAAACATGCGCGCAATATCCGGCACAAAACTGATTGCCGCCATGTATCCCACCAAAAGCGCAATTTTTAAAATGCCTTCCAGCAGGGTTTTCCAGCTGCCAAGCTCCACCGCTTTGCTTAAAAGCCCGACAAGGAACGTGGGCACCACCATAAACAGAACAATCGCAAGGGCGGCACCCAGTACGGAGGAAACGGTCATCAACACTTGAAAGCCCTTTTCCCCCAAATGCTTTTCCATCCAAAGCTCAAACCGAGAGGGCTTTTCTTCCGCCTTTTCCTCTTCCGTCATGGCGATGTCAGCGCTTTTCATAAGGTAACGGTATCCTGTCACCATGCTTTCAATAAAGCCGCCTACGCCGCGTACAAACGGAATTTTCTGCCAAGCATACTTCTTTACGGGTTCCACTTCCGTTACAATTTTTCCCTCGGGGCTGCGCACGGCATAAGCAATTTTATGCGGGCCGCGCATCATAACCCCTTCCATCAGCGCCTGTCCGCCGACGGTCGTCTTAAAGGCGGCGTTGCCGCCCGAAGGTTGTTTCATACCTGTTTGATCCTTTCGTTCCCAATTTGTCCGTGCCCTTCCAGCGGCAAGCGCACCGTCACCGTGGTGCCTTTTCCCTGTTCGCTTTGAATGTCAAAGCTTCCGCCGTGTGCGCGCACAATTTCATCCACGACAGCAAGGCCGATGCCGCTTCCGCGCACCGCGCCCTTGCCCTTATAAAATTTCATTTTCACATGTTCCAAATCTTCCGGTGCAATGCCCGGGCCTTCGTCCGTAATGTTGATATACACACTGCGCCCGTCTTTGAGCATTTCCAAACGGATTGCGCCGCCCTTACTGGAATATTTCAGCGCGTTATCCAGCAGATTGACAAACACCTGCCGCAAACGTCCGGGATCAGCGCTGACTGCCACCGGCTCTGCCGGCTCTTCCCAAACCAGCTCTACGCCTTCGGAGCAGGCGCGCTGCTCCACCACAAGCACTGCGTCACTCACTTCGGCGGCCAAGTCCAGCCGCTGGCATTTCAGCACAAGGCCGCTTTGCATGCGGGAAAAATCGAGCAATTCCTCCACCATCTCATACAGGCGGTCGGTTTCCCCCGCGATCACCTGCAGTCCCCGCTGATAGATCGGGTCACTGGTATCTTTTGTATTGCGAATGGTTTCCACCCAGCCTTTAATCGAGGTCAGCGGCGTGCGCAGCTCGTGCGACACCGATGAAATAAACTCGTTTTTCATGCGCTCGGTTTTTTCCAGGTCGCCAGCCATGCGGTTGATGGCATTGGCCAGTTTGCCCACTTCGTCGTCATACTTATTATCGATGCGCACGTCTAAATTGCCGCGCGCAATGCGGGCGGCATTCGCTTCAATCACGCCGATGGGGCGCACAATACTGCGGATAAAAAAGAGCCCCGACCAAAGCGTAAAGCCCAGCACGGCCGCCGCCACCAAAAGGCTGACGGCAATCATGGAAAACAGGGTTTTATCAATCAGCGCCATACTGGTGACAAGCCGAATGGACAAAATTTCACCGCAGGCAAACGGCAAAAGGACGCTCATGGCCATCACGCGCTCACCGCTTGAGGTGCGGTAAACCGATTGGCCCACGCCCTCGCTGTCAAAGAGCGCCTGTACAAAATCCTCAGCGCGTGTGTCCTTATCAGCGGCAAAACCCGCCGTGGAAACAGAAATGCGCCCCTGTGTATCAATGAGCATCAGCTCAAACTTCTCTTTTTCGGAAAACTGCTCCACCATGCGGCGCAGTACAAGCTCACGCGCTTGAGGCGTGGCGGCGTCGTTGACCGACAGCTGAGTAATCATCGTATCAATGCGCCCGCGCAGCGTGCGCGCCGCGCCTTCGTAGTAGCCGCTGATGGAAAAAAACAAAAACATGGCCTCGGCGAATGCCAGCACCAAAATCGTAATCAACAAACTGCCGCGCACCCAGCGGCGTGTAATGCTATCCAATGCGCGGCCTCCTTTGCCCGAGTAAAATGGTTTTGCCGCTTTATGCGTTCCAGCGGTAGCCGTAGCCCCACACCGTTAAAATGTGCTTGGGGCTGGAGGGCTCGTCTTCCACTTTCATACGCAGGCGGCGGATGTTCACGTCAACGATTTTCACGTCACCGTAGTAATTTTCGCCCCAAACACCCTCCAAAATTTTCTCGCGCACCAGCGCAACGCCGGGGTTTGCGAAAAACAGCTCCATAATTTGAAACTCCACCTGCGTTAAGTCAATGGGAACGCCGTTTTTGTACAGTACACGGCTTTTTTCGTCCAGCACAAAGCTGCCGCTCACCACACGGCCGTCGTCTTGGCGCTCGCCCCCTGCGCGCGCCACACGGCGCACCAGTGCCTCTACGCGCGCCAAAAGCTCGCTGACGCTGAACGGTTTTGTCATATAGTCGTCTGCGCCGATGGAAAGCCCTTTAATTTTATCTGCTTCCATCGCTTTCGCGCTCAGCATGATAATGCCGATGGCGGCATGATCGCGCCGAATGGTTTCACACAGGGAAAACCCATTCATTCCGGGAAGCATGATATCCAAAATGGCGGCATCAAACACCGCGCCCGATTCAAACAAGCCCAGCGCGCGCTCGGCGCTGTCCGCTTCCGCCACTTCATAGCCTGCCATGCGCAGGTTGAGCGCCAATACTTCGCGGATAGACTCTTCGTCCTCAACTACCAATATCTTTTGCATCATCGCTTCTCCTTTGCTGTAATGTTGCTTCGGCTGCAATGCTATGGGCGCCGTTTCCCAATGAAAGAAATGTCCCTAGAAGAACTGCACGCCGTTTTGAATGATACTGCGTTCCGAAGGCGTGCATCCTTCTCCAAAGAGCACCATCACCGTAATATTTCCTTTTGTGCGCAGCATTTGGTAGGCGCCGGGCGGCGCATCATGCGTTCCGATTCGCAAAACCGCCAATGTTTCTCCGCTGTCTTTGCGGCAAATGCGGAATGTCCCTTCCTCTAAGCCGTCTGCCAAAGAAATGCTGTCTTTCCAATAAAGCGGCACGCGCACATATACGCCCAGCACAGCGTCAAACATACCAAACTGTGCCACTCCCCTATCGGAAAGGTAATCGCGCCACTCCACCGCATAGTACCGCTGTGAGGTGGTTTTGGTAGAAAGGCTCTGCGTCAGACAGGGCACATACAGCGTGCCGCGCTGCCATAAGTCGCGCACGGTCAGCGTGCTGTAAGTGCGCGACGATGCGTCTACCACCTGTCCCGACGCTCCGCGCGGCCAAAGCACCAGCTCACCGCCGTCGGCGCAAAGAACCTGATTCGCCGCGCCTCCGGCGCTCAGCTCAGCGCTCACCACAATGCCGCGCCGCCGGCCCGACTTCGTGGCCTCCAGCGCGGTGCAGCGCGTCAAACGCTCGTCTAAAGAAATGCTTTGCCGCAGCGTTACCGCACCCGCGCCCGCTTCGTATACCTGCAAGCTGAGTGCGCCGGGCTGTGTCGCAGGCGGAACCAGCAAAAGCTGCTGAAAACCTGTGTCAAATAAATCATAGGCGGTGTATGCGTCGTAAGCCTGTGTCGTCATCACATGCAGCTGCCCGTTTACATAACCGTACGCCACCAGGTATTTTTCCGTCATGTTGGCGTTGGCGTAGCCGATGACAAGCTGCTTTCCTTCCTGCGAGAGCGTCACTACTTCCACCTGCGCCACTTCAGCGCCAAGGCCGGGCAGGTCATACGCCACGTTCCAGTCCTCTCCGGTTTGTTCGAGCACGGCAACATTCACCGTTTTTGCCCCCGCCTCGGTTGCATATAAAACAACTGCCTCCTGTGCGCCGTCGCCGTCCAAATCTTCAAACAGAAGCGGCGCCATTTCATCGCCGCCGCGGGGATACTTCAGCTGCAAGGTTTCGCCGAGATATTGGTTCAAGGCCGTCTGCACGGCGTTCTGCGTACTGCTCAGCTGCGGGGCGCGCAGCAGTTCCTCGACGTTCTGCCCCGTCAGGGAAACACCGCCGCAGGCGGTCAAAAGGAACAGACATGCAATGCACAGCACCCAAATAGCCTGTCTTTTTTTGATGATAACCGCCCTCCTGTCCGCGACGCATCTGTGGAATTTTTTCGCTCCGCTCGGCCTGTTTTTCAAAACGAAGCATTCTTTTGTTTTTTTCGTCCGGTGTTTTTAAAAGCGCCATCAGACGCCTGAAGTCACTTCGGTAGGCGCTCTCGCGCGTTTTTTGCTGAAAGCTGCGCGGTAAGACGCCACGCGGCTATTATACCACGAAGCTGTGCTTTGTACAAGGGAAAGGCCCCGCTCACATCGTGTCGCTTTTTGCTTCTTGCCTGCGGGTTGTGCTGATGTGCTGCATCACATCTTTGGCCCCTTTTGAAAGAAAGTGCTCCATCATTTGCGCCATCTCCTCGGCTGAGAACGGCGTGTCTTGTTCGAGCCAAAGTGTCAGCATTCCGATGCACCCTGCCGATATAAATGCAAACGCGTACTCATAGCGAACATCGTCGCCGCCGTGCAGCGCGCGCCACTGGCTCAGCGCACGCTTTTGCACCACGCTTTTGACGCGCTCGACGAGCGCCGTGTGCTCTCCGCGGCATAAAAACAGACGGCACGCCGCGGCGTTTTCTTCAAAATAACGGCACACCTCGCGCAAAACCGGCTTTTGCTCGTCCTCATACAGCGCTTCCATGGGCGCACGCTCCAGCACGGCGGAAAACCCTTCCTCCAGCCCGCGTTCCACCTCCTGCATCAGCTCAAACACATCTTGATAATGCAGATAAAACGTGCCGCGGTTCAAACCTGAACGCTCGCACATCTCCTTCACTGTGATATGCTCTAAGCGTTTTTCCTGCATCAGGGAAATGAGCGCGTTGTGAAACTTCTTTTTGCTTTTCTTCACCCGCGCATCCATCTTTTTAGCCATGGCCTTCTCCTTTTACAAAAATTTCACATATTGTTAATCGACATCTTTTTCTCCATTTGTTCATTTTTCAGTAAAATCGGTATTTGCCCCGATTGTCGTTTTCTGCGCTTTCCATTATAATAGAGAAAACAACAAAAATAATCAACACTACGTTTATTATTATCATTTACAGCAAGCAGATTTTTGCTGTATGTTGGAGGATTTTACCCATGGCACAGTCTTTTGTCACGTTTGAAAACGTTTGTAAATATTATCAAAACGGCGGGGTGCGCATCGCCGCGGCCGATCATGTTTCCTTTACCATTGAGCAAGGGGAGTTTTGTATTATTGTAGGCCCGTCCGGCGCGGGCAAAACCACTGTGCTCAACATGCTCGGCGGCATGGATATGTGCGACGAAGGAAAGATTTTTTTAGACGGCAATGAAGTAAGCGCTTACAACGACCGCCAGCTCACGCAGTATCGCCGCCACGACGTGGGGTTTGTGTTTCAGTTTTACAATTTGGTGCAAAACCTCACCGCGCTCGAAAACGTAGAGCTCGCCTCTGAAATCTGCCGCGACCCGCTCGACGCCGCCACGGTTTTGCGCGAGGTGGGGCTGGAGCACCGCTTAAACAATTTTCCCGCCCAGCTTTCCGGCGGTGAACAGCAGCGCGTTTCTATCGCCCGCGCACTGGCAAAAAACCCGAAAATCCTGCTGTGCGACGAGCCGACAGGCGCACTCGACTACGTCACGGGAAAGCAAGTGCTCAAGCTCTTGCAGGACACCTGCCGCCGCACCGGAAAAACGGTCATCGTCATTACGCATAACACGGCTCTCACCGCCATGGCAGACCGCGTGATTCACATTAAAAGCGGCACGGTGCAGTCGGTGGAAACAAACGCCTGCCCCACACCGGTGGAAAGGATTGAATGGTAAGTGAAAAGAACGTATCGAAAAAATGTTCTGCGCACCGTAAAAAGCTCCATCAGCCGCTTTGGCGCGATTGTGGCAATCGTTGCACTCGGAAGCGGATTTTTCGCCGGACTGTTAACCACAACGCCCGATATGCGCTGCTCTGCCGATTTATTTTTTGACGAAGGACGGCTGTTTGATATCCGCGTTGTGGGCACACTCGCTTTGACGCAGGACGATGCCGACGCCATCCGCGCCGTGGAGGGCGTAGAAGAGATGATGCCCGCTTACAGCGCCGACGCCGTAGTCAACACTTCGGGAGGCGACACGCTGGTCACGCGCTTTCACAGCCTGCCGATGGATCAAATTGAGGCAAAGGAGCCTGTGGGCTATCTCAATCGGCTGGAAGTTGTGGAAGGGCGCCTGCCCGTGCGCGATAACGAATGTGTTGTTGTGCTGAATAACGAGCTGACCGGCGCGCCCGTTTCCGTGGGCGAAACACTCACCATCGCTCCCGACAGCCCGAACACACAAACCAATTTTTCGCGCACGGAATATCTTGTCACCGGCGTTGTCACCTCGCCTTCCTACTTTTCCATTGAGCAGGAAAGCTCTTCTGTGGGCAACGGAAGCATCGCCATGATTTTGTACACGGGCGAGCAAAATTTCGCTTTAGAAGCGTATACCGATATTTATCTCACCGTTGACGGTGCAGCGGCGGAAAACAGCTTGCAGGACTCTTACGAAACACTGGTGGATGAAACGGTTGCCCGAATTGAAGCCATTGCAGGCGAGCGCTGTGAAATCCGTTACAACGAGGTGTACACGCAGACGCGCGAAGAGCTGGACAAAGCGCGCAAAGAGTACGAAGATGCAAAAGAACAGGCCGAAGCCGAGTTTTCCGCAGCGGAGCAAAAATTGGCTGACGGCCGAGAGGAAATTGAAGACAACGAGGCACTTCTCAACAGCGCAAAAACTCAAATTGAGCAGGGCGAAGCACAGCTGAAACAATCACAGGCGACCTTGAGCAGCGAACTCACGCAGAAAACCGCCGACCTCAGCGCCGGCAAAGCGCAGCTTGTGCAGGCCAAAACGCAGTATGAGCAAAACGCGGCGCTGGTGGCCGAGCAAGAAGCCCAGCTCAACGAGGCCAAGCAGCAGCTGGCACAGGCACAGAGCCTTGTATCTACGCTGGAGCCTATGCTGGCGAATGCCCAAAGCGCCGTTACTGCCGCCCAGGCGCAGATTCCCGCGCTGGAGCAGCAGGCCGCGGCATTGAAAACTGTCTCGGACGCAGCACAGGCAGAGTATGACAGCGCACTGGCCGCCTCTCCCATTCAGCAGCTGGAGCGCACCTATCAAGAGGCACAAGCCGCTGTTGACACCGCGCGCGGCGACCTGACCGAAGAAGAATGGGCCGCACAAGACCCGGTTGGCTCTGCACCGCTTTTGGCGGCGCGCGACAGCGCAAAGCAAGCCTATGAAGCAGAACAGCAGCGTTTGGCGGCGCTGCAAACAGCGGCCGCTACCGCCAAAGCACAGGCTGACGCGGCAAACGGCACTTTGGCAGCGGCACAGCAAGGTTTGGCGGCGGCACAGCAAACGGTGAACGACACGCAGGCGCAGCTGGACAGCGCCAAACAGCAAATTGCAGAAAACACCCCAAAAATTGAGCAGGGCGAACAGCAGATTGCGCTTGCAAAATCCCAGCTCGCCGACGCACAGGCACAAATTACCGCCGCCGAAGCACAGCTGGCGGCGGGAGAAACCTCACTGAACCTTGCGCCGGATCTGGCGCGCCTGCAAATGGAACTTGCACAGGCACAGCTGGAAAATTCCAAGGAAGAAGTGGCCGATGGCGAACAACAGCTGACGCAGGCAAAAGAGGAGTTGGCCAAGGGCGAAAGCGAATACGCCTCTCAAAAGGCAGACGCACAGGCGCAGCTGGACGACGCATTGAAACAGATTGAGGACGGCGAGCGCGCCCTCGCAGAGCTTGAAGTACCGGAATGGTATGTGCTCACCCGTATGGCGAATACCAGCTTTGTATCTTTCTCCTCCAATGTCGAAAAGGTAGAAGCCATCGCGGCCGTATTCCCGATTTTCTTCTTTCTTGTTGCCGCGCTTGTTTCTCTCACTACCATGACGCGCATGGTCGAGGAGGAGCGCACGCAGATCGGCACCATGAAAGCGCTCGGATACAGCAGTTTTGATATTATGAAAAAGTATTTGCTGTACGCCGTTGCCGCGACGGGGTCAGGCTGCATCATCGGTATTTCCATCGGCCTGTTCCTTTTCCCGACGGTCATCTGGAATGCCTACACCATGATGTACCTTTTGCCGCCGCTGCATTATCTGTTCGACGCGCCCGTCGCTCTCACGGCCTGCGGGCTTGCCTTGGTGTCCACGCTGGCGGCAACGCTGAACGCGTCCGTTGCCACCCTTCGGGAGAATGCCGGGGCGCTGCTGCTTCCGAAAGCGCCGCGCGCAGGCAAACGTATTTTGCTGGAACGCATTTCACCGATTTGGAACCGCATGAAATTTACCCACAAAGTGACGGCGCGCAATTTGTTCCGATATAAAAAGCGCTTTTTCATGACCGTCATCGGCATTGCAGGCTGTACCGCCCTGCTTGTCACAGGCTTCGGCCTGCACGACTCCATCAGTGATATCGTTTATCAGCAGTTCGGCTCTATTTTTACCTACGACCTCACGGCAGCGCTCAAAGACCCTGACAAGGGCATCGAGGATGACCTTTCTTCCGTGTTGAACAACGGCGAACTCGTCGAAAGTTATTTGCTTGTGCATCAGGAAAACAGTGAAAACGACTTAGACGGCGAAACATTTTCGACAACCCTCTTCGTTCCGGAAAACAGCGCATTATTTGATACCTTTGTCACACTGAAAGACCGCTTGTCGCAAAGCTCGGTGCCGTTCAGCGAAAGCGGGGTTGTCATCACGGAAAAAATGAGTGAACGGATGAATGCGAAGATCGGCGACACCATTACACTTTCCAACAGCAACGGAGAACAAGCGGATTTCCGTGTAGACGGCGTGGCCGAAAACTATGTGCAGAACTATGTGTATCTCTCGGAAGAAACGTACCGCAATGCATTTGGCAATGCGCCCTCATTTGACACCATTTTACTGCGGGCGGCAGACAGCACCGAGGAAGGACATGACAAATTGAGCGAAGCACTGCTCAGCGCAGGCGGAATTTCCGGTGTCAGCTTCATCAGCGATTTGAAGGCAAGCTTTGAAAATATGCTCGAAAAAATCAATATCATCGTTGTGGTTTTGATTGTTTCAGCAGGCACTTTGGCTTTTGTGGTGCTTTATAATCTCACCAACATCAATATTACCGAGCGCACAAAAGAAATCGCAACCATCAAAGTGCTGGGCTTTTTCGACCGCGAAGTTTCCGCGTATGTGTACCGAGAATCGGCGGCGCTTACTGTCATCGGCACGTTTTTCGGGCTGATTTTCGGCATCTTCCTTCACATGTTTGTGGTTCAAAGCGTGGAAGTTGACGCCGTTATGTTCGGGCGCACCATTAAGGCGCTCAGCTACGTGTTCAGCGCGGCACTGACGATTATTTTCAGCGTTTTGGTCAACTTGGTCATGCACCGCAAGCTGCGGCGCATCAACATGGTGGAAAGCATGAAAGCCCCGGAATAAAAACAAAATTTTACAAAACCCTAGTATCTGCAAGCCACCTCACCTGCACTGATAAACAAAAGCTTTCACACAAATCAACCCCGGAACCTTCACGGCACACACTCTGCCAAAGTTCCGGGGTTTTTGCTTGCGCATTCGCTTTCTTTTCGCATTCCTGTGTGCCGCCTTCTCCGATACCGACTGGAACCGCTCCGCTTTTCGGTTCACACCTTCTTCATCCGCTCATGTCCCGTATCGAAAGAGGACTACACACAAAAGCGCCGCAGGGAAATTCCCTGCGGCGCTTTTGCCGGTTCAAGCAAATTAGATGTAAACATCCAGCTTATGGCCAAAAGATGCAGCCTGACGCGGCAGCATCTCCAGCAGCTGCTGAGATTGGGCCTCCTGCGTTTCCATTGTCTTTTTCAGCAAGGAAACAGAAGTCTGCTGCAATACATCAGCCTGTGCCATTGTCATGCTTGCGCTTGCAACGCTCATATCCATAGCCATTCTCCTTTCCTGTTAGGAGCTTTCTGAAACGTCGAAATTTTCATCTTTTCTTCAAGAAGCGGTATCTGCCGCGTGAAAAGCGCCGAGAATCCGCAAAAGGTTCCTGCACTTTTGCCTTGCAGCCCCGCTCTTTCTGTAAAAACTGCACATTTTTTATTTTCAGAAATGCCCTAATCTTTTGCTTGATTTTTGAAAAGCGCCGCATACACAATTGTGACACCGCGCATTTTCCAAGGGTTTACCACTTTTTTCACAGCCGTTTTTAACGCCCTCAGCCTCTTTATAAAAGAAGATTACCGCTTTGCACCCTTTGAAAGGCAATACAAAATTTCATCTCCGATTTGGTCGAGCGGAAGCTGCTTGCTCACGCCGCCCATTTTATAGGCTTCCATCGGCATACCGTAAACGACACAGCTTTCACGGTCTTGGCCAATCGTATACGCACCCGCTTTGTGCATTTTCGTCAGGCCGCGCGCACCATCGGCACCCATACCGGTTAAAATAACGCCAATCGCCTTATCGCGCGCCACGTCTGCAACAGAGTCAAACATGACATCCACAGAAGGACAGTGGCCGCTCACGCGCTCACCCTTCATGCTGCGAACATAATAACCCTTCGCATCCTTTTTCAGCGTCAAATGATAATCGCCGGCCGCAATAATGATTTGGCCCGTCATCACGCGGTCCATATCCTGTGCTTCCTTCACCTTCATTTTGCAAATGCGGTCTAAACGCTGTGCATACAAATTGGTGAAGTTCGCAGGCATGTGCTGAACAATGATAATGCCGGGTGTCGTCGGAGGCAGATTTTTCACCACCTCAATAATAGCTTCTGTGCCGCCTGTCGAAGCACCGATGGCGATGAGCGTATCCTGCGGGGCTTTAATCGGCGGAGCCAAACGCTGCACTAAGGAGGGCTGGCGCACAATGGCGCCCGGCCGCCTTACACGCGCCTGAGCGGCCATTTTCACTTTGCTGCGCAGATTCTGCAAAAATGCATCGACGCTTCCGGGAACATCCGCAGAAGGCTTGTTTACAAAATCAACAGCGCCCGCCTCAAGCGCGTCCAGCGCATTCATGGGAAGCGAGGTAACCACAATAACGGGAATCGGCTTGATGGGCATCAGTTTTTTCAAAAACTCAATGCCGTTCATCTTGGGCATTTCCACGTCAAGCGTGATAACATCGGGTTTTAACTGCTCAATTTTCCGCATTGCGTCTTCGGGGTCCATTGCACTGCCGACAACGGACAGCGCCGGATCTTCCGAAAGGCTCATGCGCAGTTTCGTGCGAAACAGAATGGAATCATCAACTACGAGAACTCTCAGAGGTTGATTCATTTCAAAAGTCCTCCTTTATTTGGCTGCTTTTGGTAAATGGCAGGCATTAAGTAAGTATACTTAGAATTTGCCCTATCAACACTCTCTGAATGACCGATGAAAAGATAACCGCCGGGAGCCGTAGCATTATAAAATTTCTCCACCGTCCGGTTTGTTGTTTCCGCGTCAAAATAAATCATGACGTTTCTGCAAAAAATAATATCAAACGGCTTCTTGTAAACAAAGGGATCCATCAAGTTGAAAATACGGAAAACGACCTCTTTGCGAATTTTATCACACACCTGATAATCACCATTGGGAAGCTGCCGCATATATTTTGTTTTCCATGCAGCAGGCAGCCCCTTCACGCTTTCGGCAGGATAAATGCCCTCTCTCGCCTTCGTCAGAACATTGGTAGAAATATCGGTTGCCAAAATCGTGGTATCCCATTGCGGTTTCCGCGGGCCGAAGTATTGGTCCATTACCATGGCAATGTTATAAGCTTCCTGTCCTGCGGAGCACCCCGCGCTCCAAATACGCAAATCTCCTCGTCTTGTCTTTTCAAGCTGCGGCAGCGCCACTTTCATCAAAAACTCAAAATGCTCGTTTTCGCGTGCAAAATAAGAATGATTCGTTGTGATTTTATTTAAGAACTGGTGCATTTCTTCTCCGCTTGAATCACGGAACAAACGTTCCATGTACTGCGAAAAATTAGACATTCCCTTTGCACGAATGGTGTGAGAGAGCCGCCCCTCAATCAGCTGGCGCTTTCTGCTCAGGTCAATGCCGTATTTTTTATAAACAAATGCAACCAAATCATTAAATTCTTTGTCGGTAAGCTTGATAAGTCCCTGCGTATCCGTTACTATGGGCATATCACGCAGCTCCTTTCTTGTCTGATGCTGTCATTGTGCAACAATGGTTCCAAAATCATTGATAAACAGCTTTTCACTGTCAATGTTCAAAATGGTGCAGCCGTCCGTATTCGTTGAAACCGAAGAAATGTATTTTTCCGCAATATCACCGGACGGTGTATCGGAAATTTGTGCTTCGGAAATCGTTACAACCTCAGACACGCTGTCCACAATTAAACCGATGTGAATATCACTGATGTCAATCACAACGATGCATGTTTTATCGTCGTATTCACGCTCGGGCAAGCCCAGTTTCAAGCGCATATCAATGACGGGAATTACCTTGCCGCGCAAGTTGATAATTCCTTTAATGTAAACAGGAAGATTGGGCAGGTGAGTCGCCGTCTGCACAGCGATAATCTCAATGACATACCGCAACTCCACACTGTAAAGCATATCTTGAATATAGAACAGCAGATAGCGATCCTCCAGCTCGGAGTGTTGATTCTGCTCTGCGTTCAACATAATTTCTTCCGCCATACGTTTGCCTCCTACCTTAAAGATTATTAATCAGCGCGTTGGCATCCAAAATCAAGCTGACGGTACCGTCGCCCAGGATACTGCATCCCGAAAGCCCCTGCGACTTCAAATCATATTTATTGAAGAAAGTCGGGAAGGGTTTTACCACTACTTGGTACTCGCCGAGCAGCTCATCCGCAAAAATGCACGCGCTGGAGGAACTGTTTTCCACTTGAATCAAAATGCCGTCCATAATATCGGAGTGCTTGGCGTCAATTTGATACATCTTATGCAGTCTCAAAATCGGCAGACACTCGCCGCGCACCATAATCATCTCGGTGCCGTTCGCATTGTGGATAATCTGCTCCGGACCGGTCGGCTTAAACGACTGCTTGATGGAGGTAATCGGCAAAGTGAACACGGTGTTGCCCACCGCAAGGTTCATGCCGTCCACGATGGCCAGCGTCAGCGGAATTTTAATGGTGAAGGTTGTGCCTTTGCCAAACTCGCTGTGAATGGTGATGCTGCCGCCCACTTTTTCAATGTTCTTGCGCACAACATCCATGCCGACGCCGCGTCCGGAATACTCCGTCACTTCCTTGTTGGTAGAAAAGCCCGGAAGCATAATCATCTGGAAGATTTCTTTGTCGGTGTATTCGCTTTCCGGCTTGGTCAAAAGGCCGTTTTCACGCGCTTTTGCCAAAATCTTTTTCGGGTCAAGCCCGCAGCCGTCGTCGGCTACGTCAATGTGAATTTCACCGCCCACATTGCGCGCAGACAGCGTCACTTTACCCACAGCGGGTTTGCCCTTTTTCACACGCTCGTCAGGATGCTCGATGGCGTGGTCCATCGAGTTGCGGATCATGTGCATAAACGGATCGGCAATGGCGTCATTGATGGTTTTATCCACCTCTGTGTCGCCGCCGAACGTAACAAGCTCTGCTTGCTTATCAAGCTTTTTGGCCATATCACGCACAATACGCGACATTTTTTGGAACGTGCCGTGCAGCGGCACCATGCGGATGCTCATCACGACATCCTGCAATTCGTCGGTCAGCTTGCGCAGCTCGCGGATCGACTTTGTAAAGTGGTCCAAACGCAAACCGTTCAAATCGGGGTCGCGCGCCACCATGGACTCCGCCGTTACAATCTCGCCCACCAAATCCATCAAGCGGTCAAGCTTGGACTGGTTAACGCTGATCAAGCTTTGCTTAACGCCAACTTTGGGAGAAGACACAGGCGTTCCTTTTTGAACTGCTTCCGCACCGGAGGATGCAGGCTTCGGCGCGCTGGCGGGAGCGGCAGGCTTTGCACTTCCGGCTTCAGCCGCCGCAGGAGCACTCGGCGCCTCCTGGGTTTCGGATTCCTCGGCTTCCACCTCGTACGACTTGATGTTCAGCGATTCCTCAATCGTCTTGAGCACTTCGTCCTCGGAGTCCGCAGGATGACAAATCAAAAGCAAGCCGTTTTTGATAATTTCGGCGCTCAGGTTAGAATCGGTTTCCGGCTTTGCGGGAATCGATTCCACACTGGTGCAGCAGCCTTTGAGCTGAGAAATGAGCATAAAGGCGCGCATATTTTCCATCTGGCAGCCATCGTCAAAGTGAACGCGAACGCGCAGGGTACCGGTGCCTGCCGGCGCAGCAGACTGCTCTTGCTGTACGGGCGCAGCTGCTTCAGGAGCCGCAGGTGCAGCGGCGGGAGCGGCGCTTTGCGTTTGGGCAGATGCCTCAGCTTCGCCTTTCATAATGGCCGCTTGAACATGCAGCTGCTCCACCAGTGCGCTGGGGTCAGCCGGCGTATAACTGGAAGTTTGCAGCGCGGCAATCTCCTTGCGCAAAAAGTCGGATGTCTGGAACACCAAGTCAAAAATCGCGTCAAACACCAAATCCAATTTGGAAGGATCTTCTCGAATAATGTAAAAGACGTCTTCTACCGCATGCGCCAGCGTAGACATTTCCGCAAACTCCAGCATGGCCGCAGAACCCTTAATGGTGTGTGTGATGCGGAAAATCATATTGATATTGTCTTCGCTGATGTTCTTTGCCTTTTCAGACTCAAGCAGGATTTCATCCAGCTCGTCCAACAGTCCGCTGGTTTCGTAAATAAATGCCTCTACCAGGGATTCCATTCCGGAATCGATCTCGCTCATAAACATTCACCCTCTTCATTTCATTTCGCGCAAAAAAAGCCACGCCGAAACAAGCTTGTCAAAAAACAAAGTTCCACGCGACTGCCTTATACGCGTAAGCAGATAATACCTCTGTATTTTTATTATCAAACGATTTAACGAAAATACAAGCCTTGCGGTCGATTTTTCTATTTTCATCTCGTCGATGTGCCGAGAACCGCAGCGCGAACGCAGCAGCCCGCAGTTTGAAAAATAAGCGGTTATTTTACCCTGCCTCGGCCTATTTCAAAGCATGTTTTCTCATTCTGTCATCGAAAAAAATCTTTTGACAATTGTCACAGTCGCACATGGATTCGCAGCAAAAAAACGCCCTTGTGCCGCCGCTTTTAAGCGCGCAAAAAAACACAAGCGCCGCACTCCGAAGCGAGTTTTCCACAGCGGCTGTTCTCACAGCTTTGCAGACCTGTCTTTTATTCATTTTACTAGAGATGGGGGTATAAAGCAACTTGTTTGTAAACTTTTCGCTTCTTTTTGTCCGATTACCCAAAATTTGGCACTTCGCGCAGAAAGTGCTTGCTAAGCCTCAAATTTTGTCTTAACACCATGCTTTTTATCAGGTTTTGTGTTTTAAGATTTCCATTATACCCTATTGAAATGAAAAAAAAATGATTTTTGTCTTCTTTAGTCTTGAAATTTTCGTTTTATGTGAGATAACTTATTTGTAGGGTATCATGATAACCCTGCGTTCTGCGACAATTTTAGTTGTGAAGGAGATTCGGCATTGGCAGACTTACTCAAAGTAATGACACCGGTGATCAACAAGAATCAGCCGGTTCAGCCGAATATGCCTACGGATGCTCCGGGCATATTGAATATTCAAAACACCGAAAAGGTGATTCAAACTCATAATCAAACCAACCTCAGCCAAGAGCATAACAACGGGCTTGAGAATTCCAGCGCTCCGGCAATGCTTCTCAGCCTTTTAAAAGATCCGGCTGTCGCTGCGTCTTACTTGAAAAACATCTCGTTTCTCGAAGAAATTTTCAAGCTGCTTCCCGCGAACAACCAATCGATGACGGCAGAAATTGAACAGCTCTTCGGCGGCATGATGATGAGTGAGCAGGAAATCGCACCTGAAATGATGCGCCAAGGCGAAACCGCCACCATGCTTCGCGGTGAGCTGTTTGATTTTCTGCGTCAGATTAACGAAAAGGCGGCGCCGCGAAGCGACCTGCAAGCCGCTATCGCAAACTTTTTGCGCGCGGCCAACGGTCTGCTTTGCCGCGCGGATATTCAGGGAGCCGTTTACAACAATCTTTTGTTTTTGAAAAAATCGCTCCATTCCAGCAAGGATTTATCCGCCAAACTTGACAGCCTTCTTGCGCGCTTATCGGGCGAAACGGACGGCGCACAAAGTGCCGACGGGCTCAAAAACGGCGCTTCTTCTTTTCAGCAGGCCTTAGCCGGCGCAAAAGATTTGTCCTCGTTTAAACAGGCCATGCAAAGCGGCCAGGATTTTCAGGCGCTCAAGCGGGAAATTCTCTCATTTTTAACGGATGTGGAGTCGAGTATTCTTTACAACTCTAAAATGGATAAAGTGCTTTCCATTTTGAAGTATAACCTTTCCCGGTACAGTACCGGAGAGGATTATTTCCACGAATCGGCCTTTTTCCTTCGCCAGCATTTAAGCGGCCCTCAGCGCCGTGTATTTGCGGGTTTGGTAGACGCTTTTCTCGCCAATTTGCAGGAGGGGCGCGTTCACCCCGAGTTAAAGCAAGGCATGTCGCGCGTCATGGAAACGCTCACGAAACTGCTGGGCATTCAGGCGGTGAACGAACGTCTTTCCGCCGGTGATGAAGCAAAGGTGGAGCAAATTCTGCACAGTCTGCTTTCCTCCCCGTGCAACTTTACGCCTCTTTTGCATTTTATCATCCCGGTTGACCATCTCGGCTCCCGTGCGTTTGCCGAAATTTGGGTCAACCCCGACAGTGATGAGAAAGATATGCCCAAAGGCGCCGGCAAAGGCGTTCATTTCCTGCTGGTGATCGACTCGGAAGGTGTCGGACGCTTTGAGGCCGATGTATATGTGCACGATAAGGACAAAGTCGTTGATTTTCAGCTGTTCTGTCCGCCGGGATTGGAGAACGTCTTTTCTCAGATGTCCAAACCTTTGGCACAGCTTTTTACTTCGATGGATTACCGTGCGGGCTTTATGCGCTTTGATGCGCTGGAGCGCCCGCGCTCGCTGATGGAAGCGTTTAAGTCGCTTCCCTACAAAAGGATGGGTTTGGATGTCAAGGTTTGATAAAAAGGCCGTCGCCTTAAAATATAACGCCGAGCAAGACCTCGCGCCGGTGGTTATCGCTTCGGGATACGGTGAAGTTGCGGAGAATATCATTGATATTGCCGAACAGCGCGGAATTCCCGTTTATCGTGATGACAGCGCTGCGTCGATGCTCTGCATGCTTGAAATCGGCACAACGATTCCGCGCGAAATGTATGAGCTGGTGGCTGCCATTTACCTGCAAATTTTAAAAACGGCCTCTCAGCTTCAAGGCGCGCCTTCGCCCGTGCCTGCGCGCCACGAAACGGCTCCTCAAGCCGCGGCAATTGCTCCTCAGCCGAATGAGCCGCAGCCCGGTGAACCGCAAACACAGTCAACGTAATACTCTCTCCGGCATTCGCCCAGAGGATTGTATTAAGGAGGAAATAATATGGATAATTGTATTGCACGCCAGCCGATCATCGGTAAGGACGGGAAAATTGCCGCGTATGAGCTGCTTTATTTCCAGAACAGCCAAACGGTTGACAGCCCGCATGATTTTCACACCGCGCAGGCCATCGTGCAGTTTTTCAACCAACTGGACGAGTCCTCTTTCTTAGACGGGCGCGACGCGTTTCTCAGCTTTACGCCGAATTTGCTGATGCAGAATATTCCGCGCGTGTTCGACCCTCATAAGCTTGTCATTCAGGTAGAGGACAGCGTACTTGTGCACCCCGTTGCACGCATGATGCTTCAGCGCTACAAAAAACAGGGCTACCGGCTTTCTCTGTCCGGCTTCCAGTTTAACAGCCGCTACATGAATATTCTTTCTTTAATTGATATTTTGAAAATCAATTTTGACGGAATTTCTCAAAAGAAGCTGGATACTTATCTGTCCGTTGCAAAAGAGTTTAACCTCAAGCTGGCAGCTTATCACATTGATACGCCGGAAGCGCGCGCACTGGCGGAAAGCAATAACTTTGACTACCTGCAAGGTACCGACGTTGCAGACATTTCACAAAGCAAAGCTCAGAAAAACCCGAAGCATCTGCAATCGAACTTCTTCCGCTTGATGGCTGCGGCAACGCGCGAGGAGCCGGACTTGGAAGAGATTGCCGAATTGATCGGCATGGATGTTACTTTGACATTCTCTTTGCTGAAAATGGTAAACTCTGCTTACTTTGCAATTCCTAACCGCGTAAAAGATATTAAGCAGGCGCTCACCATTTTAGGTTTGGGACAGCTGCGTCAGTGGATTTACCTGCTGAGCTTCGGCGGCGAGGGCGACTTCACCGACGAGATTATCAAAATCTCGTTCCAGCGCGCCGTTTTCTGCCAGGCTTTGTCGCAGGAAATTCCCGACTTCCCGCTCGCTTACAGCGAAGCTTACATGCTTGGTATGTTTTCTATTTTGGACCGTTTGCTGGATGTTCCCTTGGAGCAGGCGCTGAAATCTTTGCCCGTTTCCGATGAACTCAAAGACGGTCTTATAAAGAAAGAGGGCATGTGCGGTTCGCTGTATCGCTTAACCATTGCGTATGAGCAGGGTGAATGGCCGCGTGTGACACGCATTGCACAGGAGCTGAACCTCACAATGGAAACCATCTCCCGCAAATATTTGGAAGCGGTTGATTACGTTACCTCTACTTGGAACAGCCTGATGGAACCGTTTGACGGCAGCGTGCAAACCACAGAAAAAGAAGCTGACAACTGATTGATTTTGCTCGAAAAGGGACGAAAAGTGCATGTTTATGCACTTTTCGTCCCTTTTTTTATTGTCCGCTTAAAAACCAGTACAATTGTCGATTTTTCGTTATAATGCAAAATTATCTTTATATTTATATTTTCATTTTTATGTTAATTTCTATTTATTGTGTTAATTAGTCATTTTTAACACAATAAAAATTCATTATTTGTTAAAAAAATCAATTCCAAACATATATAAAAATACATATAATGATAGTGAGAGCTGTATTGTTATGTGTTAACTTATTGCCCAAGTTAGCAGTATTTTCGGCTCCACCAATCAATCATCAAAAGGGAAGGACTGATGAAAGATGAAAGCAATGCCACAAGTGAGGCCGAAGACAAATGCCGAAGTAAAAGTAAGCGTTATTGTCAAATTAATTGCTGGCATCTTAATTCCTCTTACACTTGTTTTACTGATCGCCGGGGCACTGATTACCGGCAATGTCAAAAAGACGATTACTCAGCTGGACGATTCTTATCTTTCAGCCGAAACACATCGTGCCGCTTGGCAGGTTGATTCTTTTTTCTCTGAATTTCTCGGAATGATCCGCTCACATGCCAGCTCTCAGGCATTTCAGGATGTTCTGAACGATTGGGGCAAGGAAGATTTCAAAGAGAGCGATTCGTTTCTTGCCGCAACGCAGGAATTAGACACCATTTATCAATCAAGCTCCAACAATTTAAAATCTGCTTGGCTGTGCAATGTTTCCGCCGGCGGAGAAATTTTATTCTATAACGGGGAAATTTACGGCAAAGAAACTTTAGATGCCGCCCAACGCGACTGGTATCAAAATGTTATGAGCACAAAGAGCACTGCCGTGAGCAGCGCTTACACCGACTCTGTCACAGGCGATACCGTTGTAGCAATTGTTGCGCCCGTCATGAAAGGCTCCGATGTTGTTGCAATTCTCGGCATTGACATCACAGTTTCCGGCTTAATTGAGGAACTCTCTAACGTTAAAATCGGCAGCAGCGGTTACATCACCTTATTCGATCCGAATAATACAATTGCTTTCCATCCGGACGCTTCCCTGATCGGAAAAAATCTGTCAGAGATTGATTACTCGGAAAATGTCGCCCAAGCCATTGAAAACAAGCAAACACAAAGCAGTCTCTCTTATGTTCGCAGCGGACAAGTTTACCAAGGGTCTGTATATTACTTAGAAGACTTCGGCGGGGTGGTTCTTGGAATTTTACCCGAAGCAGAGTACTTCACTTACATTACGCAGACCCTCGTTTCCATTGCAATTTGCTTTGTCATTTGCATTGTCATTCTCGCTGTCATCATTACCTTCTTCGGCTTTAACATTACTCGTTCTGTCCGCAAACTGACGCACGCAGCCGGCGAGATTGCAAACGGTGCATTGGAGGTTGCTGTCGATGTGAAAGGCACGGACGAGGTGGCCGTTTTAGGGCATCATATTTACCTGATTGTCGGTAAGCTGAAAACTTACATGGATTACATCGAGGAAATTTGTGATGTTCTGCACCAAATCGGCCACGGCAATTTGGATTTCACCTTACAGCACGACTATGCGGGTGAATTTTCGAAGGTAAAAGAAGAGCTTTTGCACGTTCAAAGCCTGCTTTCCGAAACGCTGCACGAAGTAGTTGTTGCAGCCGACCAAGTAAGCACCGGCGCAGAGCAGGTTGCTATCGGCGCACAATCTCAGGCACAAGGCGCCACGGAACAGGCCGCCAGTGCCGAACAGCTGACCGCTACCGTTGGGCAGATTTCCGAGCATATCAATACAAGCAGCAAATACTTGGAAAACGCCAATAAAGAAATGACGGCGGTTGTTACAGAAGTTCGCTCCGGCGACGAAAAAATGGAACATATGCTGCAAGCGATGAATGAGATTACACAAAGCTCTTTGGAAATCGAAAAAATTATCAAGAGCATTGAAGACATTGCATTCCAAACCAATATTCTTGCACTGAATGCCGCTGTGGAAGCCGCCCGCGCCGGGCAAGCCGGAAAGGGCTTTGCTGTTGTTGCAGATGAAGTGCGCAATCTCGCCGGAAAATCGGCAGAAGCTTCTAAGACAACCGCAGCGCTGATCGAAAAAGCTTTGGCCGCTGTCCAAAACGGCAAAACCATTGCCGATGAAACAGCCGCTTCTTTCCATCGTGTGTTTGAAGGGGTCAACCGCGTTGCGGAGCATACCGACCGCGTTGTACAAAGCTCTGAAGAGGAAGAAAAGCAAGTACAGCAAACAGCAATCGGTGTAGATCAAATTTCGTCTGTGATTCAAACAAACTCCGCCAGTGCGGAAGAAGCCGCCGCAGCCAGTGAAGAGCTTGCCGGGCAGGCTCGCATGATGAAAAATCTTGTCGGAAAGTTTCGTCTTCATGAAAAAGAGGACCCGGGCCGCTTTTGAAAAGAGAAAAATACGCTAACAACGGCACAATAAAAACTTTTTCAACGCTATCGATTTCGGGCAATGAAAAACAAGTCCGCAGAAAAGCTTTGGCTTTCCTGCGGACTTGTTTCAGTTTGTCAAAAAAGCTTCGCTTTTTCACAAACTGAAAACCCTATCTTAAACGGAAAAGAGGGCTAAGCCCCTTTTCTAAGCCTTTTCCCCCTTACAGCACAGCTTCTTTCTGAATTGGGCAGCAGTTTTTCGACAGCCTCAAATTTGAATGAATCGCTTTTCATGCAGACAAACGTCTTTTGTTTATGGAAGCTCAATCCATGGCTGCTCGCTCAAAATCGGCCTTGGCGCACGAAGTGTTTGAGAAGAAACCGTCGGAGGGTCGGGCATAAACTCTGTCATATTGCTCCAATAGCGCATTGGGCAATGGGTACGGCGGCAAGTGGGGTTTTCCCTCTCTCGAATTGCAATCGTTTTATAAAAACAGCGCCACAGCGCACGCATTTGCGCTTCCTTTTCCGTAATGGGAGGAATGGTCAGCGCTTCTAAAGAAAGCAAGCTGCCAACGCCTGCCTTCCACATCAAGGCAACGCCGTGCGTATCGTCATAAATTAAAAAATCCTCCGCGGCATACCGTCCGCAAAAATGCGGCGCTAAGTAAGGCAAAACGAAATTTTTCGGTGTGATTTTTGCCACGAGTGCCTGGCCCGTATCGGTAAAACGCACAAACCCCTGCAATAAATGTGCCTCATTATGTAAATGGCGCTGTGCCTCGTAAAGAGGCGCCACACGCGCATGGCTTCGCATGTAATAAACCTGTTTTCCGTAACGATAGCCAAACAGTAAAAAACGCAAAATCAACAATTCTTTTTGCGGTGCACAGCTGCAAAAGACATCGCGCACCAAATCAGCCGCGTCGGGACAAATCTTTTTGGGAATCGAATCATATACGCGCTGCGCGTGAGCTAGGTCGGTATTCACAAATACATCTTGGTAAAAACTTGGCTGCGCAATCGACTGCTCACAAATATCCACCGGAGCAGTTCTGGTGTACACCGCTTCAAACACGCAGGATAAAAACCCTTCAAAGCTTCCGTCGTAAAGATACCTTACATCCGACGCAAAAGACATGAAACAGCTTCCTCCTTTTTTTCTAACAGTGACGCATCACCCGGCAAAGCAAACGACTGCTGCGTCGGTGTAAAAAATGATAATTGCTCACAGCCGAAATGAAACGCCTGTCCGTCAAGCAGGGAATGCAGAATTTGGGCTCGGCTCGGAGGCGCTTGAAATCGTCTTGTTCCAAAGTCCGCGCAGATAATAAAATATTGTGCACGCTTGAGCACAACGCCCATTTTTTTGAGATCCGGCAAAGACAAACGCCCCGCGCGGCGCGCCGTACAAATTCTGCGTGCGCTTTTCACGCCGATGCCCGGCACGCGCAGAAGCTGCTCGTAAGTACAGGAATTGACATCCACAGGAAATTCTTCAAGATGATGCAGCGCCCAGTTGCATTTTGGGTCTATGTAAGGGTTAAAATTTTCCTGTGTTTCATCCAGCAGGTCTTGGGCCTGAAAACCATAAAAACGCAAAAGCCAATCTGCCTGATACAGCCGGTGTTCCCGCAAAAGCGGCGGCGGAGTGGAAGCATCGGGCAGTGCCGCATCCTGCACCACCGGAATATAAGCCGAGTAAAACACTCGTTTCAGCCCGTAGCGCTGATAAAGCCCTTCGGTCAAACGTAAAATCTGACGGTCACTTTCGCCGCTGGCCCCCACAATCATCTGTGTACTTTGGCCCGCGGGCGCAAAACGCGGAGCATGGCGATACCGGACCAAATCGGTTTGATTCTCTTGAATTCCGATGCGCACCTGTTTCATCGGGGCCAAAATACCGGCCTTTGTTTTTTCGGGCGCCAACCGGCGCAGGCTGTCCTCGCTCGGCAGTTCAATATTGACGCTCAATCGGTCTGCCAGCAGACCCAACTGCTCAATCAAAATGGGGCTGGCACCGGGAATCGTCTTTGCGTGAATATAGCCTCGAAAACCGTATTCCTCCCGCAGCAAGCGCAGCGCCTCAATCATGCGTTCCATGCTACTGTCGGCGCTCCCACAAACGGCACTGGACAGAAAAAGCCCTTCAATATAATTGCGCCGATAAAATTCAATCGTCAGCTCGGCAAGCTCTCTCGGAGAGAAGGCGGCACGCGGCACGTCACGCGAGCGGCGATTGACGCAGTATTTGCAGTCATAAACACAAAAATTCGTCAGCAGCACTTTCAGCAGGCTGATGCAGCGGCCATCCGCAGAAAAAGCATGACAAATTCCCTGGGGTGCAGCACTGCCAAGGCCGGATGCATTCCCCGCACGCTGAACGCCCGACGAAGTACACGCGACATCGTACTTTGCACTGTCTGTTAAAATCGACAGTTTTTGCATTAAATCCATTCTTCGCTCTCCCCTTTGCAGGTATCTCTTTTTCAAGCGGCACAAATAATACTATTCGTAATAATAATACTATTCGTATTTACCAGCGTCGAATGGTTTGCACCACTTTTCCCGCAATAAAGAGAGAGTCGAGGTCTTCGCCCGTTAAAATCTGAGGAGGATAGGCTGGGTTAAACGGCTGGAGCACAACGGTATCGCCTTTAATGACATATTTTTTCAGCGTTCCCTCCCCTTCTCCAAATACTACCACACCTAAATCGCCGGAATTTAGCGTATTTTGTCGATGAACCAGTGCCAAATCTCCTTCGCAAATGCGCGGTTCCATGCTGTCGCCTTTCACCTCAAGATAAAAATAGCTTTCCGGGTCTTTCACGCGGGCATATTCCCGCCCCAGCTCTTCCTGTTCAGCGAACAAACCGTAACCCGCACGCACGGTTCCTAAAATCGGCACCAAACATTCCTGCACCGCATGATAAGGCTGTATATTGCCGCACACATCAAGCCCCAGCAAAACATCGCTGGGCACACTTAAAATTTCCGCTAATTTTGCAATCGTCTGCGGGTCGGGCGTTGCGGTTCCGCGTTCCCACTTTCCTACGGCCTGCTGGGTCATTCCAAGCTGCTGGGCAAGGCTTGCCTGAGAAAGCCCTTGCTTCTTGCGCAGTTCTTTTAATCTCTGTGCAAACACAAGTATCCACTCCTTATTCTGCTTCCTGCAAAAGCGGTTTGTTTTTCTTATTTTACTACTAAAAGTTGTTTTTGTAAAGCAAAATTACACCTAAAAGTTGTTTTATGGCATAAAAAATCCGCTCTGTGCAACATACACAGAGCGGAACAGGCCGATACCTATCGGATTTTACTTTGATTAGATTTCGTACCACTTAATCTCGTTGGCTTCCATGTCAAGCTCAAAGCTGGAGCCATCGCCCTTATATACGGTGGTGTGCTGGGGTTCATAAGTATTGTTGACCACGCAGTACTTACCGTTTTTGACATAGGCGTGCACTTCAACATTGAAGTTGGAAGAGAACCATTTGTGCAAGTCGGCTTCGTCGTGGGTAGACCACAAAATGGCGCGATAGAGGATACGGCTGTTCTCAAAGCTGTACGGCAAACCGCTGATGTAAACGCTGCGGCCTTTTCCGAATTCATTGACAGCCATCTGCACTTCTTTTTCACGCTGCACGAGAATCTGAGCACCTTCCAAAGCATAAATGGACTTCTTGCCCTCGCCGAAATCAACTTCTTTCGTCGTGTCGACCAAGATGAAATGATCTTTGTGCTCTTCCCAGTTGTATTTGTCGTAGTTCAGCGTAAAGCCGGTTTCTTTTTCTACGCCCATGACACCGGCCAGCTGTAAATAGCGGCCTTCATACTGGTGGCCTGCCGGCTCACCCACACCGATGAAGCCGCCGCCGTTGTGGACAAACGCCTTAATTGCCGTTGCAATGTCGGCATCCTCCCATACAGCGCCGCCCGTGTGTGCGGTATCCCCGTCGCCCACGTTGATGATAACGTCAATCTCATCCAAAACAGACGGATTTTCTTTGATGTCGTCAAAGCTGATAAACTTCACATCAAACGGAGCGCCCGACAACGCCTCAATGATACCTGCATAGCTGTAATTCTGCTTTTGATACAGCGCATGGTGTACCATGTGGCAGCCCCAGCTGCGGCACTTGCCCCAGCTGTTCAGAACGGCAACGGTCTTGACACAATACGGTGTCGTACCTTTGATGTTTTCGTACAGCACGCGGAACTCATTGCAAACGCTCTCGATGTAATCAATAAACTCGGGGAATTCCAGTGCCAGCTTTAAGTAGCCGCCGTATCCGATGCGGTCAATGGGTTTGCGCAGAATGGCGCGGCGCGCTGTCACCCAGTTTTCCTTACCCTCTTTCACAGGGTCGCCGCCCTCATGGAAGGTATCCGGGAAGAAGTACGGCAGGAAGCGGCCTTCCGTGTATTTGACGCCGGGAATATCGCTGATCAAGCGCAGGGTTGAGCCGTTGCCGACGCTGCCGACAACCGCATCCAAACCGATGGTTTTAAACTCATCCATAAACGGCTCGGTACCGATAAAGTGGTCTCCGAGGAACATCATCGCCTCTTTGCCCAGCTCATGGGTAATGTCCACCATCTCTTTTGCCAGCTTTGCCACTTCGCGGCGCTGGAAAGCCATAAAGTCTTTAAACTCTTTAGAAGGCACACGATACTGGTTGTTGTAGTAGCCCTGGTCAATGATGAACTCGGGGCGGAATTTGTAGCCCACTTCCCTTTCAAACTGCTCCAAGATATACGGAGAAACGGAAGCGGAATAGCCATACCAGTCTACGTATTTTTCGCGTTTGAGTTCGTCGAACATCAGCGTAAACTGATGGAAGAACGTGGTGTAGCGAATCACGTTGACATAGGGATGATCTGCAATAAATTTGCGCAGGCGCTCCATCGTAAACTTGTGCGTTTTGGGCTGGCGCACGTCAAACGTAATTTGATGCTCAAAATTCTGCCAGTTGTTCGTGACAGCATTGTACATATGAACGGGGTCCCAAATCAGATATGCCAAAAAGCTGACGGTGTAATCGTGGAACGCCTTCGGCTCGGCAATCTCAACACAGCCTGTTTCCTTGTTGTAGCACCATGCGTCGGTGGATACCACTTCGCCCGTCGTGCGGTCGATCACTTCCCACCAGCGCTTGATGTCGTCGCGGGTGTTCACTTCCATCAGCTCGTCGGAAATGCCTTTCATCAAAGGAATTTCCAGCTTGCCCTCTGTTGCCGTGTAAAAGCCGGTCATGATGTAGCACTGCTGCACTTCATCCGGGTTTGCCTTCGCCCATGCGTTATCTTTACGAGTGGTATAATAAGTAGAATAAATTTTCGCCCCAACCTGTGTCAGCTCCTCCGGGAACTCGGTGCCGTCACAGTCGCGAATGGCGTCAGCGCCCCAGCGCTTTAAAATATCAATCGTTTCCGGCACAATATCGAGGTTGGTCGGAATGGTTACACGGCCTTTGTTTAAATCGCTCATTGCGGATACTCCTTTGTATTTCAAATTGGTTTCACGTTCAGCGCAAGCTTTCGCAGCGCATAATAACAGGCTTTGCACCCAGTGTGCATTGCGGTACAAAGCCTGTTTTCTTGAGGTTTTAAAAGCGGCATGGGCCGAAATTTATTTTGTAAAGGGCTTATTGTAGAGGTACAAAAGCACTAAGATGCCCGCTAAACCCAGCAGCTCAGTGCCGAGGCCGCCGATTCCTTTGGACAAATCGCCGGAAAAGCCGTAGTTGTGTCCGAAGATAACCAATCCGATGCATACCAGCACGGCCACAAGGCCCACAACAACCCTCAGCTTTTTCTTTGCATATTCGTTCATTGCTTTTCGCCTCCTTAACCCTTCAGGCCGCCCAAGGTCATGCCTTGTGTCAGCTTTTTCTGCACGCACATATACAGAATCAATGTGGGCAGCATCACCATCACCATACCGGCGTACATCTGGCCGTACTCCGCCTTTGCGTTCTGTGCCTTCATCAAGTTCAGCAAGCCCACAGGCAGCGTGCGTGCGCCGTTGGGGTCGGTCAGCATCGTCATGGAAATGATGTACTCATTCCAGTAAGCCAGGAACTCGAACAAAATAACCGTAATAATGCTGGGCTTTGCCATCGGCAGAATGATGCGAACCATGGTGGTGAAGTAGCCTGCGCCGTCCACATAAGCAGCTTCCTCATAGTCCTTTGGCAAGGTAGCAAGGTAACCGCTGAGCAAGTAGATGGTAAACGGCAGTGTTGTAGAAGCCAGCACCACGGAAACAACAAAGGGGTTATTTAAGAAGAACGTGCTGCCAAATATACTTTTGACAACTTTATCGCCGGAAACAAACATCAAGAAGATAGGAACGACGATGTAGCTCACGTTGATGAAAAGGCCCGCCATGAAACAGGTGTTGAGCACTTTACTGCCCCAGAAGCGGTAGCGGCTGAGCACATAGGATGCCGGCAGAGCAACCAGCAACAGAATAAACAGCGAAAGCGCTGTGATCATCACGGAATAGAAGAAGTAATCGCCCATGCGCGCTTTTGTCCACGCATCGACAAAATTCTGTAAGTAAACGCCCTGCGGAAGCGCAAAGGGATTGCCGTAAAACTCTGTGTTTTGCTTGATGGATGCCATAAACACCCACGCAACAGGAACCACAATGGCAATCAGCAATGCGACGAGCAAAATATAAATAATAACTTTCGGCACAATGCTTGTTTTCGTGCCTGCAACTTTTTCGTTCATTCGCACATACACCGTCCTTCCTTAGAATTCCAGCGGCTCGCGCTTTGTAACGCGGTTTACAACAGCCGCCAGTGCAAACGAGAAGCTGAATACCACAACACCGACTGCCATGCCGTAGCCGTAGGTAGAGTTGGTGTAAGCTTGCTTGTACATATAGCTGAGGAACACCTCGGAAGCTCCGTCCGGGCCGCCGCCTGTCATCGCTTTGACGAACAAGAAGCTCATGTTGATATTGGAAATAATGAAGAATGTCAGGGTTGTGCGGATATTCGTCCAAATCAAAGGCAATGTAATCGAGAAAAACTGTGTGGTACGAGAAGCGCCTTCCAAGTTAGCGCTTTCATACAAGCTTTCCGGAATGGCAGACATAGAAGCCATGTACATTACCATATAGTAACCGATGGCCTGCCATACCATTGCACCGGCCAAGCTGTAAACAATGATCTTTTGGTCGCCCAGCCATGCCATGGGACTGTCTGTTCCAATGCCGAAAATGCTGAGAATGTTGTTCAAAAGGCCGCGGTTTACGTCGTAGATCGCGCTGAAAATTGCGCTGATAACAACGACGGAAAGAATGTTGGGAACATAGAAAATAACGCGGAAAATATTCTGTCCTTTCAGCTTTTCACGCGTGAGAATGGACGCGAAAAGCAGTGCAAATACAATTGTAATTGCCGTGACAACTACAATCAGCAAAACGCTGTTGCGGCATGCGCGATAAAAATTTTCGTCTTTAAAAAGAGTTACAAAGTTATCAAGCCCTACAAAAGTTTGGTTTGGGGAGTAACCGCCCCATTTAAACAGGGACATGCGGAACACGTTAAACGTAGGAACCACAAGAAAAATAAATGCCAAAATGGTTGCCGGAGCCACGCAGGCCACGATAAACCGGCTACGAGCCTTGTTCTTTTGCATTGTATCATCTCCACTTCGATTTAAAAAGCGGTGAGCAAAAAGCATCGCCTTTTACTCACCGCCCTGGTTTACCTTATCTCCTACGCGGCAGACACCAGACGGTGCCATCCTTGTTTGAATCGGTTCGCCTTTGTCGTGACGGATGCTTTGTCAAAATGATGTTTCGTTAAAGCACCCAAATAAAACTGTTTTTATTTTGCTTACATTGCTTCGCGCAGTGCTGCACAAGAAGCCTGAACCGCTGCTTTCCAATCGTCCACGGTCTTAGTGCCGTTTACAACGCTGTCCATGGTGAAGCATACATCGTCCTTAATGTTGACGCCTTCCACAGGAGCGGTCGTTGCGAAGGTGCCGATGGCCGCTTTTGCACCGTTATCATACACGCTGTAGTAAACTTTGTTATCGTCACTGAGCTTATCGGTCATGCCGGTGATGGGCTGAACAGCGCCGGAGGCAGCAAAGATTTCAGCTGCTTCATCGCTGTACAGATAAGTCAGGAACACTTTTGCCAGCTCTTTGTTCTCTGCGCCGGCCGGAATCCAGCTCTGCTCAAAGAAGGTGTAGCTGTAACGGTCACCGCCCTCTTCGATTGCGGGCAGGGCCATGAAGCCCCACTCAAAGCCGTCTGCACGGGGAGCATCAGCCATTTCGCCGATTACCCAGTTGCCGTTCGGCATGAACAGTGCCTCGTTGTCGAGAATCATCTGCTGGTTTTTCATAAAGTTATCGTTGTTGGCATAACCGGTGGTAGCCTCGTTGGTGTTCTCAGCCAGTTTGCCGAGAATCTCAAACATTTTATCCATTTCAGGGCTGCTCCAAACGGCCTCATCATACTGCAAAGCCTTGTTGAAGAAGTCCTGTCCGCCAACTTCTGCCATCAAAGCATAGGTGAAAGCGTCGAGGTAGCCTGCCACAGGATAGGTGAACAGGGGAATATCCGTCTTATCTGCCAAAGCAAAGAACTCATCCCAAGTTGTGGGCAGCTCCAGCTCGCCGCCGCCCTCAGTGAAGTTTGCCTTGTTGTAGAACAAGCCGCAGGGGCCATAGAACATCGGCATCATGAAAACACGGTCATCGCCGTAGGGGTTCGTGGTCAGGTTGCCGGTGAAGCCGGGGATGATTTTCTCACCCACGGTGACATCCTCGCCCAAAACATTCATGCTCAGAACGTCGGTTACTTCCTCAATGGCATTCTCTTTGAGCATGGTTTCCGGCAAAGCCTTTTCACGGCCCGCTGCCAAGTGAACCACGTCATAGAAGTTACCGGCCTTCATCTGCGGGTCAATGACATCTTCCAGGTTTTTATCGGTAGTCAGCTCAACGGTTGCACCCGTTTTCGCCTCAAATCCATCGACAATTTGCTGCCACATTTCTGCGCCGTAAGCGGTTTCGATTGCCGCCACTTTCAACGTTTGGCCGGCATAATCACCGGTACCGGTTGCCGCCGCGGAAGTAGATGTCGCTGTACTTGCGGAACCTGCGGTCGAAGCCGCTGTGGAAGACGATGCCGCACCGCCGCAGGCAGTAAGCATTGACAAGCTCATGCCCAAGGCCAATACACTGCTGATTGCCTTTTTCATAAAACAAACCTCCTATGAAATATAAAGTAGTCCATGCAGACCAGCTGACCTTATAAAACTCCACATGTCGTTTCTGTGTCTGCCTTATGCTTTCAGTATAGTCTTTTTTAGATTTTATGCAAGAGATTTCTTGCTATTAAGTTTAATAATATTGCTTTATTGGTTATTTTCTTCAAAAACATCGGCTTTTCCATGCTTTTTATGTGTATTAACACAAAACAAAATTTTTTTCTTGCACATTTTAACCTTTACAGCTTTTTTTTGCAAAAAAATATTCAAATATTCTATACAATTATTTACTTATTCAAAGAATACTTGTTTATTTGCTTCCTTTCTGTCTTCTTTTTTCGGCATAAACTTAATAGATATTGATCGCATTGTTTTCGTTTTATAGCTATTTCATCCTTTTAGAGCAATATTAATAAATATTAATTTCCGTTTTTTTCCTTACCGTATCTTCCAAATCGCTGGTTTTTTGTTTCTATTCTACAAAAAACTGCTTCTCGTTTCGTACAAGCTGGAAAAAAGCAGGCTTCTCAGCGAAAAAAAACGAAACATCTTTTAATTTAAGCTTTTTTGTTCTTGTATTCCTTAATTATTACACTTATAATGAAAACAGAAGTCAAAGTATAAAAATCTTGTTGATTCCTCTGAACAAAATAAAAATAACACCGGTTTTTTGCATGTACTTTTCAAAAAAATGCTTTGCGAAGCGGAAATATCCGACATCATGCATAACCGAGGAGGAGGCTTTTTATGAGCAGCAGCAGATATGACATTGGCGACAGGCCCTCCGGACGCAGCCGCGCCGGCAATAATCTCAGCGGCGCAAGGCTTTTATATGTTACTGAAGCACATTTTAATACCGACTGGCACAGCACGCTGCACAGCCATCCTTGTACAGAACTGTTCTATTGCATCCGGGGCATCGGCGAATTCCGCATGAAAGAACAGGTTATTCCCGTCGGAAGCGACGATATGATTATCGTTAATCCGAATATCGAACATACAGAATCCAGCATTACCAGCAATCCGCTGGAATACATTGTTTTGGGAATCGACGGGCTTGATTTCAGCTTCGGCACGCAAAATAAAGACTACGCTATTCTTAACTATCGTGAAGATCGCAGTGAGATCACGTTTTTTCTGCGCACGCTTTTAAGAGAAGCCGGAGAAAACCCGCGCGGCTGGGAAGATGTGTGCCAGCATCTGTTGGAAGTTTTGTTAACGCTGATTTTGCGTCACACACACTTCACGATGCAGCTGGAGCCCACACGGCGCACAAACAAGGAATGTGCCGCGGCACGCCGTTATATCGATGAACATTTTGCCGAGTCCATCACGCTGGACCTATTAGCGGATATTGCCCACGTCAATAAGTATTACTTAGTTCATGCGTTTAATAAGGAATACGGCGTTTCCCCCATTAACTATCTGATTGAACGCCGAATCCGCGAAAGCAAATATCTTTTAGAAAACACCGATTATTCCCTTTCGCAGATTTCACACTTGCTGGGCTTTTCTTCGCCCAGTTACTTTTCACAGAGCTTCCGGCGCTTAACATCGCAAAGCCCTATGGAATATCGAAAGCAATGCCGCTTAGCGCGTGAACACGCGCAGAAGTCGGAAAAATAAACTGCCGCATCCTGTTGCCAAGTGAAATGGGCAGTTGTTTCAATTAAAGGAGGTTGCCCCTTGGGTTATGAAACCATACGGCTGGAAAAGCCGTTTGTTGTGGATGAAATTATTTCTATTCACTACTTTGAATACACGAGCACTTACTCTTTTGAAGGGGAAAGTCACAACTTTTGGGAGTTTTTATATGTTGACAAAGGCGAGGTGTCTGTTTGTGCAGGCGAGTGTCAGCATATTCTCCAAAAAGGGCAAATCATCTTTCACAAACCCGGTGAGTTTCACAGCCTTTGTTCCTGCGGCGGAACTGCGCCGAATCTGGTTGTCGTGGGCTTTGTCTGCAACAGCCAGCACATGCGCTTTTTTGAAGAACGCATTGAGTCGCTCGGCGACAGCGGCCGTGCGCTTTTAGCTTCTATTGTAACAGAAGCCTCTGCCGCATTTTCCTCCAATTTGGGCGACCCGCAGATGCTTCGGCTTGACCGGCGCGAGAGCGCTCCTTTTGGCGCAGAGCAGCTGATTGCCTGCGCGCTGGAGCAGCTTTTGGTACGCCTTGTGCGCCGCGCAGGTTCGCTGCAGACAGAGCGCTCGGGAACGATGATGCGCGAGCACAACCAGCAGGACTTTATTGCATCCATGACGCGCTATCTGCAAGATAACTTATCCCGCAAGCTGACGCTTGCGGATATTTGCCGTGATAACCTTGTGGGGCGCAGCTATCTGCAAAAAATCTTCCGCGAGCGCACCGGCGGCGGCGCAATGGAATATTTCGGCAACCTTAAAATTGAAGCGGCAAAAGAAAAAATTCGAGAGGGTTGTTATAATTTCACGGAAATTGCCTCTATGCTGGGCTATTCCTCTATTCATTATTTTTCGCGCCATTTCAAAAAAACAACGGGAATGACGCCGTCTGAATACGCATCTTCCGTTAAAGGGCTTTCCGGCAAAGCGCCTGAGAGTGAACATCTTTGAACATCCTGCGGACGATTAGACACCTAAGCGCTAATTGTGCAAATATTATGCCAAAAAATCTATTTTATAATCGCGCATAAGCTTTTAAAATAAACAGTAGAGAGAGCATGACGTACAACACGCGTTCATGCTGTTATAGACGAAACTACAACGCAAAGGAGCATGATGCACTATGTCTATTTTAGTAAGCGGCGGCGCCGGATACATCGGAAGCCACACCTGCATTGAACTGATGAAAGCAGGCTACGAAATCCTTGTAGCAGACAATCTTTACAACTCCTGTGAAGAAGCTCTGCATCGCGTAGAGCAAATTTCCGGAAAACCCGTTCCGTTTGTGAACATCGACCTTTGCGATAAACCCGCAGTTGACAAGCTGTTTGCCGACCATCCCGAAATTGATGCAGTGATTCACTTCGCAGCGTATAAAGCTGTCGGTGAAAGCGTTGCAAAGCCGCTGGAATATTACAGCAACAACCTGATCAGCGCGCTGAACGTGCTCGGCGCTATGAAGAAATACGGCGTGAAAAACTTCGTGTTCTCGTCTTCCGCTACGGTTTACGGCGACCCCGCCAGCGTGCCCATCCGTGAGGATTTCCCCGTGGGCGCTACCACGAACCCCTACGGCGCAACCAAAGTCATGAACGAGAACATGCTGAAAGATATCTGCAAGGCAGACCCCACCATGAACGTGGCTCTGCTGCGTTACTTTAACCCCATCGGTGCCCATGAGAGCGGCCTGATCGGTGAAGACCCCAACGGCATTCCCAACAATCTGGTGCCGTACATTGCAAAAGTGGCTGTCGGCAAGCTGAAAGAAGTTCATGTGTTCGGCAACGACTATCCCACCCCGGACGGTACCGGCGTGCGCGATTATATCCATGTAGTGGATTTGGCGCGCGGCCACGTTGCGGCTCTCAAAAAACTGGCCACCAACTGCGGCCTGTTCATTTGCAACCTCGGCACCGGCCACGGTTACAGCGTTTTGGATGTCATTAAGGCATATTCCAAAGCCTGCGGCAAAGAGCTTCCCTATGTGATTGACCCGCGCCGCCCCGGCGATATCTCCGAGTGCTACGCCGACCCGACGAAAGCCCGCGAGGAGCTTGGCTGGGAAGCTGAGTACGGCATCGACGAAATGTGCGCTTCCAGTTACAAATGGCAGAGCATGAACCCCAACGGATATAAGGGATAAGTTTATTTTCAAACAAAACATATAGCGGCAGTGCAGTTCGTTTGCGCTGCCGCGTGTAATATACGGAGGTTATTATCATGAAAAAACCGATTCTTGTTGTTATGGCCGCCGGCATGGGCAGCCGCTACGGCGGGTTAAAACAAATTGACCCGGTGGGCAATCACGGTCAAATTATTATTGACTATTCTATTTTTGACGCACGCCGTGCCGGTTTTGAAACCGTCGTGTTCATCATTAAGCACGAAATTGAAGATGCGTTCAAAGAGGCCATCGGCAACCGTCTTTCAAAAATCATGGATGTGCGCTATGCATATCAAAACCTGGAAGATTTACCCGCAGGCTACACTGTTCCCGAAGGCCGCACGAAACCCTGGGGCACCAGCCACGCCATTCTGGCCGCACGCGATGTGATTGACGCGCCGTTTGCCGTTATCAACGCCGACGACTACTACGGCCCGGAGGCGTTCCGCGAAATTTATAACTATCTGTCCACGCATGAGGACGGCGAGAAATACAGCTACGCAATGGTGGGCTATCTGCTCAAGAACACCGTCACCGAAAACGGCAGCGTTGCCCGCGGCGTGTGCGTAGAGAACAGCGACGGCACACTGGCAAGCGTTACCGAGCGCACCAAAATTGAAACGTATGAGGGCGGAATCCACTTCACCGAGGACGACGGCGCAACGTGGACGGATGTTTCTCCAGACAGCATCGTTTCCATGAACCTGTGGGGCTTCACCGAAAGCTTTGTAAAAGAAACACAGGCACGTTTTTCGAAGTTCCTTGACGAAGCATTGGTAAAAAATCCGCTCAAGGGTGAGTATTTCCTGCCCAGCGTCGTCAGCCAGCTGATTGAGGAAGGCAAAGCCGATGTTCGCGTGCTGCGCAGCACCGACAAGTGGTACGGCGTTACTTATAAAGAAGATAAGCCCGTTGTGGTGAAGGCCATCGCGGAAAAAACAGCAGCCGGACTCTATCCGGAGAATTTGTGGGAGGCGTAAGCAAATGGCACTTTGCAAAGCGGAAGAAACTCTGCCGCAAGCCTTAACCGGCTTTGATTTCGGCGGCGAAATTGTCGGCGCAGTGCGCTACGGAAAAGGACACATCAACGATACGTTCTGTGTTTACACGCAGAATGAAGAAGGCGACTGTGTGCGCTACATTCTTCAGCGCATCAACACGAACACCTTCACCGATCCGGACGGCCTGATGGAGAACATTGTGGGCGTGACCGATTACCTGCGCAGCATCATTGAGAAAAACGGCGGCGATGCCGCACGCGAAACCATGACGGTTCTGCGCACCAAAGAGGGCAAAAACTTTTACCGTGACAGCGAGGGCGGCTGCTGGCGTGTGTATCCCTTCATTGAGGGAACCGTGTGCCTGCAAAGCGTAGAAAAGCCCGAGCAGTTCTATGAGAGCGCAAAGGCATTTGGCCATTTCCAGCGCTTGCTCTCCGGCTATGACGCTTCTACCCTGCACGAAACCATTGCCAAGTTCCACGACACCCGCAATCGTTTTGCCAACTTCAAAAAGGCGTTGGACGCAGATGCATGCGGCCGTGCGAAAGATGTGCAGGCGGAAATCGACTTCGTGCTGGCGCGTGAAAAGGACTGCGCCGTGCTGATGGATTTGCTGGAGGCCGGCAAGCTTCCCCTGCGCGTTACTCACAACGACACGAAGCTGAACAATATCTTGATGGATAAAGCCACCGGCACCGGCATTTGTGTCATTGACCTCGACACCGTTATGCCCGGTCTTGCGCTGAACGACTACGGCGATTCCATCCGCTTTGGTGCAAACCACAGCGCAGAGGACGAGAAAGACCTCTCTAAGGTCAACTTTGACATTGAGCTGTATGAAATCTACACCAAAGGCTTTATGGAAGCCGCCGGTGACGCACTGACCCCCGCAGAGAAAGAATATCTGCCTTGGGGCGCTAAGCTGATGACGCTGGAGTGCGGCATCCGCTTCCTCACCGACTATCTCGAGGGTGACCACTATTTCCGCGTACACCGCGAAGGCCAAAACCTCGACCGCTGCCGCACCCAGTTCAAGCTGGTCAGCGACATGGAAAATTGCTGGGATGAGATGAAAGCCATCGCGGCAAAATATTAAAAAAATCGCCCGCAGCGCTCATCGCGTATGCGGCAGAAAAAAACCGTGGATGTCAAACGACGTCCACGGTTTTTGTTGTATATGCACAAATTTTCATCATTTTTCTTGCAGGCGTTTTTATCGTACAACTGATTTGGTATAATAAAACAGGAAATATTTTCCTTTAGAAAAAGCGGCAAAAGAAAAAGCCGCGCATAAGCGCGGCATCAAGGCAACAAAAAAGTGGGTTCGGCAAAAGCCGGGTTACCACCATACCCTTCGGCACATCGGCCTTATCTCAGAACTCTGATGGATATTGATAAACTGACACAGTTTTCAAAAAAGTTTCTCTGATGGATATAGATAAACCGACACATCATAATCTGAGCTCTAGGGGTATTATAGCGTATTTCTTTGGAAAGGTCAACAGAAAGGATGAAAAAACATGAAGTACACGCTTGGTTTGGATATTGGCATTGGCTCGGTAGGTTGGGCAGTGGTTCAAAATGAGGGGGAGCACTGGATTGAAGATTTCGGCGTGCGGCTGTTCGAGTCCTCAGAAAATCCCAAAAATAAGTGTAACAAAAACCAAAAACGCCGCGCACAGCGTGCCGCCCGCCGCGTTACCCGGCGACGCAGCCACCGCAAAATGCGCATCAAGCAGCACTTGCAGCGTATGGGGCTTTTCACGCTGGACGAGCTTTCCCGCTATTTTGAAGCCCCTCACCCCGACCCGCTTTCTCTGCGCGTCAAAGGCTTGGACGAACCACTTTCCCCATGCGAGCTGGCAGCGTGCCTGATCCACATCAGCAACCACCGCGGCTATCAAGACTATTTTGAAACCGACATCGAGGACATGACAGAGGAAGACAAGGAGGAGCTGGCAGGCATCAGCCGCGTGAACCAGCTGATGGCACAGGGCGGCTACCGCACCGCCGCCGAAATGTTTTTGCGCGACGCCTCTTTTGCCTGCCCCACCGGGGGCCAGCAGCGCGCTTACATCAACCATCCTTATGTAACAGAACGCTGCTTGGTGGGGCGTGACTTGCTGCGCAAAGAGGTGCAAATGCTGTTGCAAAAACAAGGTGAAACTTACCCCATTTTGCTCGCGCCCAACCCGGCGGTTAAAAAGCGCGCCGAAAAAGAGCCGTTCGCCGACCCCATGACAAACGCCGAAATTTTAGAGGAAATTTTGCTGAACCAGCGCGACTTTGAGGACGGTCCCGGCACAGCGGGTGACCCCATGCGTAAATACAAAGGCTTTTTGGACACGCTGGGCAACTGCCGCTATTACCGCGACGAGCCATGTGCCTTCCGCGCTTCTCCCCTTGCGGATATATACGCCCTTGTCAACTTGCTTTCCCAATACCGTTACACCAATTTAAAAACAGGAGAAATTATTCTTGCGCCGGAGCTGGCGCGCTCTCTTTTGCAAAAAACGTTAGAGCAGGGTGAATTGAAGAAGGGCGATGTCACAAAGCTGGCGAAAAAATTCGGTACAGCCGTTAACATTCCCACCAAAAAAGAGAGCAAGGGGAAGGAAACGCTGGGCGAGTGCCTGAAATTTTTAAAGCCGATGAAAAAGGTGTTGGACGAGTGCGGCATTGACTGGCTTTCTGCCATCGGCGAGGACTACACCACGCCCGACACCTTGTTAAACCGCATCAGCAAAATTGTGTGCGAAAACCACACCCCACGCCGCCGCTTGAAAGCGTTAAGAACTATGCCGGAGCTGAACGAAACCGCCATCCGCAAACTTGCCGGGCAAAAGTTTTCCGGCACGGCTGCCGTTTCGGAAAAATATATGAAAGGTGCAATTGCAGCGTTTGAAGGCGGCGAATTGTACGGCCATTTTCAAGCAAAGCTGGACAACGCCCCCGTTATGGCAAAAGGCGGCACCCACCGCTTACTTCCCGCCTTTTCACCCGATGCCGAATTTGCCAAAAATGCCGTCGTGATGCGCAGCTTGAACGAAACGCGCAAAATTATCAACGCTGTTATCCAAGCCTACGGCGCACCCTATGCCATCAACGTGGAAGTGGCAAGCGAAGTGGGCAACAGCTTTGAGGAGCGCCAAAATATTGACAACCGTCAGAAAGACAATGAAAAAAACAACCAGCAAATCACCAAAACCATCGCCGAACTGCTGAACATTGAGCCAAACGCCGTCACGGGCGAAATGCGCCTGCGCTATCGGTTGGGCGAGCGGCAGGGCTGGCACTGCCTGTATTCCGATAAGCCCATTGACAAAGTCACCGCGCTGAACCCGCGCCGTCAGGAATTTGAGGTAGACCACATTGTGCCGTTTTCGCTGATTTTAGACGACACCATTCACAACAAAGCACTGGTATACACCGACGAAAACCGCCGCAAAGGGCAAACCGTGCCTTTGATGTATCTGGACGCCGCCGGGTGCGAGCGCCTGCGCGTGCGTGCCAACGACATGCTGAAACACAAGCACATTTCCGAGCGCACCTACCGCTACTTAACCCTGCCCAATCTGGATAACGCCGAGCTGCTTTCCGAGTGGAAATCGCGCAACTTGAACGACACCCGCTATATTACCAAGTATTTGGTACGCTATTTGAGCGAAACGCTGCAATTTGCCCCCGGCGCGCGCAGCACGCCCGTGTTTGGCGTAAAGGGTGCGCTCACCTCCTCTTTGCGGCGGCAATGGCTGAACAAACAGACATGGGGCAAAGACGAAAAGGACGCCACGCGCACCGAAACCCAGCTGCACCACGCAGTGGATGCCGTTGTCATTGCACATATCACGCCTGCCACCTCCATGCTGATGGAAAACAAGCTGCGTTTAAACCGCATGTACTACGCCGCAGGCAAGCAGAAAACGCCCGAATATTACCAAACGATGGAAAAGTGCATCAACGCGCTGGAAGACCACTACCACATGCCGCGCCGCGTTTCGATGGAAATTTTGTGCCGCAAAAACGGCTGCACCGCCTTGCACCCTGCGCTGGGGCTGGAGGTAGACGTGCGCTTTTTTGACCTGGATGCCGCACGGAAAGAGGCCAAGATAAAAGCGAACGAAGCACAGGAGAGAGGAGAAGAAGTGCCGCCCGTTCCCACACGCGCCGAGCTTTTGGAGCGTTACGATAATCAGCTGCGTAGCTTTTACCACGACGATGCTTTTGTGGCGCGCCTGTCGCCGCCGCTGGTGAGCTATAAACTCATCACTCAATGCCGAGGAAATATACTAAAATCGGAAAATGCTATGCGGGTAAAGCAAACACCCGAAAGCCCGCTAGAAATGCAGCGTACAGACGTGCTGAAGCTAAACGCCAAACATCTGGACAAGCTTTGCACCGATGACACCGACCTGCGCGAATCGCTGCAAGCCGCGTTTGCCCTGCCGCACAAAAGCGAGAAAGACACACTTGGCGACATTTTGAAGCAGAACGACCTGACGGAATTTGTCACCCAAAAAGGCAGAATTGTGCGCAAAGTGACCCTGACGGGCGACGAGTGGCGAAACCCGTATTATAAGGAAACGCCCGAAAGCGGAAAAACGGCGCTGGATGTGCGCGAATACTGGTGTGTGGAATTTTACCGCAACGAGAAAGACGAGCTGCAAATGCGCGGCATTATGAAAGCAGACGTAAAGCGAGAGGGCAAAAAGCTGGTGCTGCAAACGCCGCCCCCGGCAGACTATGCCGCACATGTGATGTACCTGTTCCCGTATGAATATATTGTTGTGACAAAAAGCAACGGCGAGGAAAAATACCGCGGGTTTTATAAGTCAGTAGCTGGTATCACACAAAATCATCTCTATTATATTGTACAAAATCAGCCTTTCGACTCCAAAAAAATCATGACTATCGGCAAAAAAGACACCGTGCGCAAATACGCCGTGTCGCTGTTGGGCAAGCTGGGAGGTGAAGTGAAATGTGGCGCACCCTTATCGTACAAGCCGGCGAAAAAATAACCCTGCAAAACAACTGGCTGTATGTCTATTCCGAGGAGCACGAGGCGCGTGTTCCCGTGGGCGATTTGTATTCCGTGGTAATTGACAACCGCCGCGCCATGCTCAGCGTGGCGGTGCTCACCACGCTGGCACAGGCAGGCGTTCATATTTTATTTTGTGACGAGAGCCATGTGCCCACCGCTCAATTGCTTCCCCTGAATGCGCACTACCAGCCGCTTGCCGTGCTTTCGGCACAAATGGCTTGGACGCAGGAATGGAAAGACCTGGTTTGGCAGCGCATTGTGCAGGCAAAAATTACAAACCAAGCACGCGCCCTGCGCTTTTGCCATGTAAAAACCGAAAAAGTGCAGGAGCTGGAAGCCCTTGCCGCCGCCGTTTTACCGGGCGACAAGGGCAACCGCGAAGCACAGGCGGCAAAACGCCACTTCCGCGCCTTGTTCGGCGCAGGCTTTACGCGCGGCGATGACGATGTCACCAATGCCGCTTTGAACTACGGCTACACCATTCTGCGCTCGGCAGTGTGCAAGACACTGGCGGCATACGGCTACAACTGTGCGCTGGGCGTGCATCACATCGGGCGCGGCAACGCTTTTAATCTGGCGGATGATTTGATGGAACCGCTGCGCCCGCTGGTGGATTACTGGGTGGACAGTCATTGTGACGAATTATTTGAAACACTGACAAAATCGAACCGCAGCAGCTTGGTGGCACTGGTGAACCACGTCATCCGGTTCGAGAATAAAAAAATGCGGGTACGCTACGCCATTGACTGGTATATAAAAAGCTTTACCGCCGCCGTGCAGGGGCAGGATGCCGGGCTGCTGCGCCTGCCGGAGCTGCTGCGCAGCGACCCGTGCTTTGAGGATGAGCAGGATGGGTGACCGTTGGATGAGAGTGCTGATTTTTTTCGATTTGCCCGTTACCACCAAAAAACTGCGCCGCGATTATGCCCAGTTTCGCAAAGCGCTGCTGAAAGACGGCTTTATGATGCTTCAATATTCGGTCTATTCCCGGCTGGCGCGCAACCACGACGACGCACAAAAACACCTGCGCACCGTGCAGGCGAATTTGCCGCCGCACGGCTCGGTGCGCTCCATGATTGTAACGGAAAAACAATACATGCAAATGCAGCTTTTGGTGGGCGAAAAGGTGAAGGACGAAAATTTCCTTGACACGCGTGATTTGCTTGAATTATAATGAATAGGTAAAAAACACACCAAAACCGCAAAATCCCACAAGATATTGCGGTTTTGGTTCTCTGATGGATATTGATAAACTGATACTAAAATTTTTATTGTTTTTTTCTAGCGGATGTTTTGGTTCTCTGATGGATATTGATAAACTGATACAAAATTCCCCTGCTCAACCTGCTCCGTCAGGTTTTGGTTCTCTGATGGATATTGATAAACTGATACCAGGCGCAAGAGGAATGCACCGCAATAGGGTTTTGGTTCTCTGATGGATATTGATAAACTGATACCCCGTGAGCCTCACATTATCACCTCTGCGGTTTTGGTTCTCTGATGGATATTGATAAACTGATACTACACCCTGATTGACAAAATTCTCGAAAACGTTTTGGTTCTCTGATGGATATTGATAAACTGATACCTTTCAAAGCTGTAATGCTTTTGTTTGCTTGTTTTGGTTCTCTGATGGATATTGATAACCCGACAAAACACACAGCTCCCCTGCCGTTCGGCAAGGGAGCTGCTTTTTTATCTCTTCTTTTTTAGAAACCGCCTGCGGTGCGGGGGAAGGGGATGACGTCGCGGATGTTGGGAATGCCCGTCAAATACATAATCAGGCGCTCGAAGCCAAGGCCGAAGCCTGCGTGCTCGACGCTGCCGAAGCGACGCAAATCGAGGAACCACTCGTAGTCCTCGCGGTTTAAACCCTTTTCCTCCATCAGCGAAAGCAGAACATCCATGCGCTCCTCACGCTGAGAGCCGCCGATCAGCTCGCCGATGCCCGGCACCAGCATATCGGCCGCCGCCACGGTTTTGCCGTCGTCGTTCAGGCGCATATAGAAGCTTTTAATCTCCTTCGGGTAATCGGTGACGAACACGGGCTTTTTATACACCTGCTCAGTCAAATAGCGCTCGTGCTCGGTCTGCAAGTCCACGCCCCACTCCACGGGGTACTGGAATTCGGCGTTGTTCTTCTTCAAAATTTCTACTGCCTCGGTGTAGCTGACGCGCGCAAAGTCGTTGCTTACCACGTTGTTCAGCTTATCCAGCAGCTCTTTATCGAAAAAGCGGTTAAAAAATTCCAGCTCGTCGCGGCAATGCTCCATCACATAGCCGATGACGCTTTTAATCATCGCCTCGGCGCAGTCCATATCGTCGCGCAGGTCAGCAAACGCCAGCTCCGGCTCAATCATCCAGAACTCGGCGGCGTGGCGCGGTGTGTTGGAGTTTTCGGCGCGGAAGGTCGGGCCGAAGGTATACACGTTGCCCATTGCGGTTGCCATTGCCTCGGCTTCCAGCTGGCCGGAAACCGTCAGGTTGGTGCTGCGGCCGAAAAAGTCCTGCGAAAAGTCCACTTTTCCGTCCTCGGTGCGGGGGACATTGTCAAAATCCATCGTGGTAACGCGGAACATCTCGCCCGCGCCCTCACAGTCGGAGCCCGTGATGATGGGCGTGTGGACATACACAAAGCCCTGCTCTTGGAAAAACTTGTGGATGGCATACGCGGCGGCACTGCGCACGCGGAACGCCGCACTAAAGGTATTGGTGCGGGCGCGCAAGTGCGGCATAGTACGCAAAAACTCCACAGTGTGGCGCTTTTTCTGCAACGGGTAGTCGCTGGGGCAAGTGCCCATCACTTCCACACTGTCGGCGTTGATTTCCAGCGGCTGCTTTGCGTCCGGGGTCAACACAACAACGCCTTTCACGCGCAGGCTGGTGCCTACGCCCGCTTTGGCAATCTCTTTATAATTTTCCAGCTTTTGCGCTTCAAACACCACTTGAAGCGAAGAAAAGCACGAACCGTCGGAAAGCTCGATAAAGCCGATGTTTTTGGAATCGCGGACGGTTTTTGCCCAGCCGCATACGGTGACGGTTTCGCCGCCTTGGAAGCTGCCGCGCAATAAACTTTTAATGGGGGTGTGCTGCATGGTAATTTCCTCCTTAAAAATAAAAAAATCCGACAGCCTGTTCCTCCTTGTGACGCGCACAGCAAGCTGTGCGGCCTTTAGGACGAATCGCTGTCAGAATCCGCGGTGCCACCTAAATTACCGAATTTACTCGGTCGCTTTTGACGTTCCGTTTTGAAACGCTGCCGCTGTAACGTGCGGCGCACGGCGCACCTACTGCCGCCGGGGCGGGTTCGGCTTGCGGCTCGGGAGGGTTCTTCGGCGCGGCTCTTTGCGCAGGGCTTGCACCGTCCCCTGCTCGCTGTGGCGGAACACCGCGTGTACTTTTCTCCGTCGTTGCCTGTATCGTTTGATATTGATTGTATCACTGCGTTTTTGCCTTGTCAAGCCCTTTTGCCGGGCGCGTTTGGCCCTTTGCCGGGCGGCGATTGCTTTTGAAACAGAAACCCCTGCTTCACACAACATTTTTACATGGTGAAAATGCAACTTGTTCCTTATAATAAAAGAAAAAGGCTTTATTTTTTGCTACAATTTCACAGTACAAGGAAACGGAGGATTTCGCCATGAACAACACCGCCCAAAACATCGAGCGGCTTTTACAGTTCGGCGTACAGCACAAGCTGATTGCACCGCTGGACGTGTTTGTCGCACGCAACACGCTTTTGGATTTATTCGGCCTTGCCGAGCCTTACGAGGGCGCTGTGCCCGAGGAGCACTTCGACACGCCCACCGAGCTTTTGGAGCTTTTGCTGGACGATGCCGCCGAAAAAGAGCTGTTTGACAACGAAGTGCCCGCACTGCGCGTCAATTTTGAGGCACGTATTATGGGCGCACTGATGCCCCGTGAAAGCGAGGTTGCCGCACGTTTTAACCAGCTTTGGAAAACCGAAGGTGTTCAGGCGGCCACCGATTATTTCTATGACCTGTGCATTACCTCCAACTACATTCGCACCGCGCAGATTGCGAAAAACATCAAGTGGGATTACCCCTGCAAATACGGCAAGCTGGAAATTACCATCAATCTCACAAAGCCGGAAAAAGACCCCAAGACGATTGCGCTCGAAAAGCTTCAGCCTGCCGCCAGCTACCCGAAATGTATGCTGTGCATTGAGAACATCGGCTATGCAGGCCGCGTGAATTTCCCCGCGCGTCAAAATCACCGTGTGGTACCCATCAACCTGTGCGGCAAAGAGTGGTTTTTGCAGTACAGCCCGTATGTATATTACAACGAGCACTGCATTATTTTTGATTCCGAGCACGCCGACATGCGCATCAACCCCGGCACGTTTGCACAGATTTTCGATTTCGTGCGCCAGTTCCCGCACTACACCTGCGGTTCTAACGCTGATTTGCCCATTGTCGGCGGCAGCATTTTGAGCCACATGCATTTCCAGGGCGGCCGCTATGAGTTCCCGATGCAGCGCGCGACGGCTTTGGCGCATTTCAAATGCCCCGATTTGCCCGACATCACTGTGGAAACCATCCGCTGGCCGGTGAGCACTGTACGCGTGAGCGGACACGACACCGCCCAGCTGCTGGCTTTTGCCGAGCGCGTACTGTCGACATGGCGCGGTTATTCCGACCCGGAGGCCGATGTGCTGGCATACACCGAGGAAAACGGCACGGCAACCCCGCACAACACCATCACACCCATTTTGCGCTACGACGCCGAAAAAGGTTACATTCTCGACTTAGTGCCGCGCAACAACCGCACCACTGAGGAGTACCCCGAAGGTATTTTCCATCCGCACCGCGAAATTCACCACATCAAAAAGGAAAACATCGGCTTAATTGAGGTCATGGGCCTTGCCATTCTGCCGGGCCGTCTGGAAAAACAGTCCGCTGAAATTGCGGCGGTACTGTCCGGTAAAGCCGACGCGGCAAAAGCCAAAGAGGAAATGCCGGTTCATGCCGACTGGATCGATTTCTTGGTGGAAAAATACGGCACAGCGCTTTCTGCCTCCGAAGCACAAAATGCTGTGCGCACGGAAATCGGCGCTAAGTTTGAAACCTGCTTGGAGCATGCCGGCGTATTTAAGCAAACTCCGGAAGGAAACGCCGCCTTTGCCCATTTCCTGTCCAAAGTGGGCTGTGTAGAGGTATAATTCACTTCCGTCGCTTATCTCAAAAACCAGCGCTCCGGCGTGTCGCAGACACACCGGGGCGCTTCTTTATCTCATTTTTGTAATATTTTTATTTCAAAATACAATTTGTATTTTTCTGCCTGATTTTTTACTTAAAGTAATTTAATCAATATTATATACTATAAGTTAAAATGTAGGATGGTTTTTTGCCTCTTTCCAGCGAGCAAGCTGCGCCTCATATTGGGCGGCAATCCAGCTTTCGGCCGCTTGCAGCCCTTCCTCGCTCAGCTCAAATTGCTCGGTTGTCTTTTCGCTTTCATCCGTGTGAGCAAAGTTCCACGGCTGCGGCCAAACTGCCGCGCAAAAATGCTCCTCGTCAATCCAAACGCGCCAGCGCATGCCCTGATAAGAGCCTGAATATGACTTGTTTGCCCGAATAAATGTCATGCCGGGCACTTTCGCAATCTCGTTTGCCATGCTTATTCCCCCTGTGCCGTGTCCAGCATGGTGCACGCCTGTTCCGCTTCCAAAACCACTTCGCCGTTTTCCATTACAAAGCACGGAATACCGATGTTCCCTGCGGCGCGTACGTCGTCAAATACATGGCTTTTATCACGCACCGCCAAAAAATCTTTCAGGTTTTGCGTCGTTTCGGTAATGTCTACCCACGTCCAACCGATTTTTTCCGGATGCGCTCCCAGCCACTCTTTCAATTCTACGCAATCCGGGCAAATCAACGTGCCGTAAATAGTTGCTTTCATCAATCGTTCTCCTTTTCTGCTTTTTACTGCTCTTGTTTTCTCATAAAGTGCTGCGTTTTTTCTCAAGAGCGACCAGTAAATTCTCCGCCGCCTCTTTGATAGCGCAAACCGTTTGCGTGCCGTCAGAAAGTTCCGCTGAAATCGGAAACCTCAGGATATAGTCGGTGTGCTTAGGGTCAGGACTACGCTCAAACGGCAGTACTTGACATGCGAGTTTCTCTGCCCACTCGCACCGTGCCTTTCGATTGACGCCGGAAAGCCATATTTCCAGCCGAAATTCCCGATGGCGGAAAACAACCACCATTTTGAGCCCCAAGCGCTTTAAGCACACATCATAAAATTGAAAATAAGAATAATCCATACCGTTTTCCGTCACATTTGCCTGAAAGGTATATTCCGGCATTTGTTGTTCCAATTCCCTGCGCAGAAAGCGGAACAAAGTAAGCCATTCTTGATATGCTTTTTGCAGCTCGGTATTCTGCAAAAGCTCATGATAACATTGCAGTAGCCCTTTATCGAAATGCATACTCACGACTTCCTTTTCATGCTGAAATTTAAACTACGACAAAACCCCCGGAATCAAGCGATTCCGGGGGTTTTCTTCTGGTTGCGGGAGCTGGATTTGAACCAACGACCTTCGGGTTATGAGCCCGACGAGCTACCGGACTGCTCCATCCCGCGTCATGTTACTTGTATATTATAACGCGCACCCACCTGTATGTCAAGTATTTTTTTATATTTTTTTGACAATCCCTCTTTTTTTATTATATAATAAATTGTTGTGAAAAATACATCGCATGGGTTTTATAGGATGGAGTGAAGGAAAAATGACAATGGGCGCACTGATTGTGCTCGCACTTGGGCTTTCGATGGACGCTTTCGCAGTATCGGTATCCAACAGCCTTTGCTGTGCAGGATTAACCAAACGGCAAGCAGTCCAAGCAAGCAGCGCATACGGGTTATTTCAAGGCTTAATGCCCTTGTTAGGCTGTTTGGCGGGAACGCTGTTTGCTGCCGTTGTTCAGCAGTGGGATCACTGGCTGGCATTTATTTTACTGGGCTTTATCGGCGGAAAAATGCTGATAGAAGCCATTCGAGAAATGCGCAGCAATGAGCCGGAAAGCTGTCCCGCTTCGCTGTCCGGCAAGCAAATTTTAGTGCAGGCAGTTGCCACCAGCATTGACGCCCTTGCCGTCGGCGTGAGCCTGGCCGCTCTCTCTGTGAATATCTGGAGCGCCAGTGCCTTAATTGCTGTAATCACATTTGCCTGCTGCTTAGTGGGCCATGCCATCGGCAAACGGTTTGGGCGGATGCTTGGAAAAAAGGCCGAAATTTTAGGCGGCACCATTCTTGTTCTGCTCGGCGTGAAAATTTTAACTGAGCATCTTGGCCTTTGGGGATAAACAGACAAGCCTTTTTTATTTGATATACGGCAGAACGCAAAAACGGCATGGGAACACCGGTTTCCCATGCCGTTTTATATTTAATACAAAAAGTATAAATATACGGATAGTTATTTAAAAGCTGTATTTCAGATAATCAGGATCCTCTTGCTCTTTGCTCTGGTCTTTTTCATCTGTCTGCACAGTTTTCTCCGTTTGAGCTTCTCCTGCTTCTTGTGCTATTTCCGAAAGCGCTTGCCCCACCTGCGCGGTTAAGCTTTGAGCTTGATCTTCCAGTTCTTCGAGCTCTTCCTCTTTTTTCTCAATCATTTTCTGAGCGCCTTCTAGGCCGTTTGCGTTCATTTTATCAAGTTCAATTTCCGATTGTAACACCGCGCCTTCACGCTTCGTTTTTGTGCGCACATCATCCACTGTTTTTGCGTGTTCCATGCTGACAGATAAATTCATCATGGCACTGAGCTTTTCTTGCTCCAACTCATCTTCTGTTTTCGGCTGATTATTTTCCGGTTTTTCGTCTGCCTGGGTTTTCTGCATGCTTTCTTGTGTTTGCTGAGCTGTCATTTGAGCAACTTGTTCATCAATCGCTTTCATTTGCTCCTCATACGCTTCCAACTGAGGACGCATGCTGTCCATTGTACGGCCTTCTTCTAAACCGGCGGCAATAAATTCGCTCTTTCTCTCTTTGAGCGCTTCTTTCTGCTTCAACAGCTGTTCAATCACCGAGGCCGCTTTTCCTTGCGGAGAAATGGTCAGCCGATCTTGGGAGGAACCAAATATGCTTTTTACTTGATTTCCTCCTATGTCATTTTGCCCAGCGAAAACAGGATTTTGCCGCCGCAAAAAAGTAATTCCCGATAGTTTTGATACATTCATAAAAGCTTCCTCCCCATCATTCAAATTTATAAAACAGCTGCCACTTTATTTTTCTCTCTGAGAAAGTTATCCAATGTTTTTCTTATTTATCAAGAGGTTTTCCCAGTTTTTATTCACCGGGGCTTTCAAATTTTGCTGGACAATAGACAAAAAAAGGCAGCTCCTTCCAAACGGGCGGAGCTGCCTTTCAAACAGTTCTTTTTTATACAGATAGTAATAACCATTATACACAGCGGCAAGCTTTTTCCAACCAAGCTTTTTCCTGCTCTGTCAAATGGGGTTCAAGTGTTTTAAATACCATCGCATGATAGGCGTTCAGCCAATTTTTCTCATCCTGTGTCAGCATTTCAGCCAAAACGGGCTTCGTGTCAATGGGGCAATAGGTAATCGGCTCAAAGCAATAGAACTTGCCGTACTCAGTTTCTTTGTACTCTTTGCACAGCAATTCGTTTTCAATGCGGATACCCAGCTTTCCTTCCTCGTAAACGCCGGGCTCATCCGTTACCGTCATGCCCGGAACAAAAGGCGTTGTTCCGCGGGAAGAAAGGCTTTGCGGGCCTTCGTGAACGCCGCCGACAAACCCAACGCCGTGGCCTGTGCCGCAGCGGTAATCTAAGCCCTCGCGCCACATGGTTTCACGCGCCAAAATATCCAAATGCATCCCCGCCATGCCCTCTTTAAACACTGCGCGGGCAATGTCGATATGGCTCTTCAGCACCAAAGTATAGTAGCGCTTTTCCTCTTCGGTCAATTCTCCGGTAGAATAAGTACGGGTAATATCCGTTGTGCCGTCGCGGTATTGCGCCCCGGAGTCCACAAGCAAAAATCCGTGCTTTTCAATGACAGCGCAGGTTTCGGGTTCCGGCGCATAGTGCATCATAGCGGCATTGCCTCCGTAAGCCGCAATGGTGTTAAAGCTTTCTCCGAGATTGTCCGGCTGAACGGCACGCGCCGCACGCAGCCAGGCGTCTACGTCGCATTCTGTCACGCGTTTATTTTCGGCAAGCTGTGTTTCCAGCCAGATGGCAAAGCGCACCATCGCAACGCCGTCTTTTACATGGGCATTTTTCAAATTTTTAATTTCGGTTTCATTTTTGACACCCTTGAGAAGTGCAACCGGCTCTTCGCCCTCCTGCAAAGTGACGGCGCTGTTTTCTTTGAGGGTGCGATACAAGCGGTAAGAAAGGCCTGTTTTTTCATACAGCATTTTGACAGGCTGTGTCAATCCTTTCAAAGCCTGCTCCACTTCCTCGTACTCGCACACTTCAACTCCCTGCTCCACAAGCGCCGTGCGAATTTCTTCCGGCAGGCGTTTTGTATTGATGAAGAGCACAGCTTTTTCCGGTAAAACCAAGCAATAAGCCATTGCAAAGGGATTGTATGCAATATCGCTTGCGCGCAGATTGAGCAGCCATGCCACACTGTCCAAACGGCTGACAAGTGTTGCGTCAGCGTGGTGTTTTGCCAAAGATGCGCGCACATCGGCTAATTTTTCCGCAGCTGTTTTTCCGGCAAATTCAACGCCAAGCGCCCAAACTTCGGTTGCGGGAATTGCGGGGCGGTCCAGCGTCCAAATCTCCGACACCAAGTCCTGATCACAAACGGAAACCTTTTTATCAGCAAATGCTTTCTCCAGTTTTTCCACTGCGTCTACGGCATTCACTTTGCCGTCCAAGCCCATTACACTGTCCGCCGGCAGCTGCTCGGCAAGCCACTCTTCCACCTTGGGAACACCCGGCTCATTCATGCGCATCAGTTCAATGCCGCTGCCCGCGAGCTCACGCTCTGCCTGAATAAAATAACGGCCGTCTGTCCACAGCGCGGCCTTTTCCGCTGTTACCGCCAAGGTTCCCGCAGAGCCGGTAAATCCGGAAAACCAAGCGCGCGCACGGTAGTGCTGCGGCAAATACTCGCTCATGTGCGGATCGGCAGACGGAATCAAATATCCGGCCATCCCATTTTTCTTCATTGCGCTTTGCAAAGCACTGATTTTTTCACTTGCATTCATTGCGAATTCCCCTCTCTTGCAACACGCTGCATCCACAGCATCTTTTTAAAAAATTTCTGGAACCATCAAGCACGCCTTACGATACGCTTATATACAAAATCAGTCTATCAACATTGGCATGCCTTGATAAAAGCAAACCAGTATCGTGCCAAGCGGCAGGTACTGCTTTGTGTCATTTTGATAAGCAGGCATTGGCAGCAAATTCCTTTTGTATCAATGAAAACTTTTTCACTGAATTCTTCCATTAAGTGCTCCATGCTTATTCTAAGCTTCATTCCAAAGCCAAACTTTACTACTATAAACCGGCGCAGGAACAACCCGTAGACATTATACCACAAGCCGGAGAAATACAAAACCTTTTTCACAGATCTGTATATTTCTGCTGCGGAGTTTTACAGTAATTCCTTTTTTTCGTCACAAAGCCGGCGACAGAAATTTCTGTCACCGGCTTTGTATTCATGTTTCGTGGTCACTCCATACTTCAAGGCAACGATGAAAACCCAAATAAAACAGCTCGCATCATCCCTTTAGAAAATACGTTGTAAAAGGCTTTTTAAACAAACTCAAAAGCGCTGTGCTTTTTATTATGCCAAGAAAAATCTCAGCGCCTGCGCACTCAGCCCCATCACATGGCCGCAATCAATACTTGCTTTCTTCTTCAAAGGCTGTCGATTTTTGAATCGATGTCATCGGCTCTTGTGAAAAAAATTCTTCGCCGTCATCCTTTAAAGAAAATTCACCGACAAGGCGTTTGAGTGTAACTGCCTGACCGGACAGCTCTTGGCTGGCAGCAGCGCTCTGTTCAGCAGTTGCGCTGCTGGTTTGCACAACAGAAGAAATTTGGTCAATGCCTTGGGTAATCTGCGTAATCGCAATCGCTTGATCACTGGAAGCATTCGAAATTTTTGCAATGGACTGAGCCACTTCATTGGCGCCCTCCACTGTCTGTGAAAGCGCCTGAGCGGTATCGTCGGCAATCGTCATACCATTTTGAACCGCCTGCAGCGAGCGTTCAATCAACTCTGCTGTGCTCTTGGAAGCTTCACTGCTCTTAGAAGCAAGATTTCGAACCTCATCCGCAACAACGGCAAATCCTTTGCCGGCCGCACCTGCGCGCGCAGCCTCAACCGCTGCGTTCAAGGCCAAAATATTGGTTTGGAACGCAATGTCCTCAATCGTTTTGATAATTTTGCTGATTTCATTGGAGCTGCTGGTAATTTCCTGCATCGCCTGAATCATGTCCTGCATCTTTTGGTTGCTGGCGGTCATTTCATCGCTGACCTTCTGCACCTGAACATGCGCATAATTAGCGCTCTCTGCATTTTCTTTTACCTGAATGGAAATTTCATTGATGGTAGCTGCCAGCTCTTGTACAGAGGAAGCCTGCTGTGTCGCACCCTGTGAAGCGGCATTCGCACCGGCCGCTACCTGATCCGCACCGGAGGCAACCTGATCGGACGCATCACGAATCTGCGCCATTGTTTTGCTGACAGCGGTCGCAGCCTGATCCAAGCTCTGCCCGATTCCCACAAAATCGCCGCGATAAACAACAGAATCTCTGGTATTCAAATTGCCCCGAGCAAAGTCCAGCATGCGATTGTCAATCGATTCAATATACGACTGAAGGGTGTGTGACATCTCGCGCATCGATTGTGCCAAATGACCGCACTCATTCTTAGACTCATAAGAAAGCTGAATGTCTAACTTTCCTTGTGCCATCTGAGCCGCTGCAGCTTCCATTTCCTCCAAGGGGGGCACAATGGCCTTGGTTGTTGTTTTTGCGAGGATAAATGCCACGCCGAGCATGACCAAACCTACAACCGGCAGCGTAACACGGGTGATATTGATGACCATTGTCATTTTCTGAAGCGTTTCAGTTCCGTAATGATTCGTTACTGTCCTCATAGAGCTAATTTGAGCATCCATTTCACCCAGTATCGGACTGAACTCTTGTTCTAAGTTTTTCCACAATTCCTGCTGGTCTACATCGCTGTTATTCATGGCGCTCATGATATCTAAGAAGTACACATCGGCACGCCGAATAATGTCCTGCAATTTTGTGAGATCTTCCGGATCTCCTAAGTAAAGACCTTTTAAGCTCTCCAGCGAATTGCGCACTTCATCCGCAGATGCTTGTGCAGACTGTGTGGCGTCTTGAATCACAGAGGCATGGTCTGAGCCAAGACCTCTGTACATTTCTTTTTGCGCGCGCTCAAAGCCGATGCGAATCTGACTCATTAAATTAACAGAATCCTGCACTTGACTCGCATAGACATCCATCGTACGAGCTAAGATTGCCACCGAAATACTGCCAATACTGGACAACACCATCATTGCAACACAGATAAGCGCAAAGCTGATAATTAACCGATTTTTAATTTTCATATCCTTCATAAAATAAGACTTCCTTCCCTTTTAAACACATTCCGGCTGACAAAAGCGTTATCAGCGGAAAATATCTTCACTATCGGAGCTCGGATACACCCGTTCAGCGCACAAAAATAAAAACCGACGATTTGATCCCTACCGCCGGTTCTATTTTCAAGCAGCTTTATGCAAATGCGCTGTAAAAATTATCTCCCAAAACCTGCTCTAAGGAAAGCAAAAGAATAACGCCGCGGCTATTCTTTGCAAGGCCTTTTAAAAATTGACTTGCAACGCCCGAACCAATGCTCGGCGAAGGCGAGATGCTCTCTTCATCAATCGGAGCAACTTCATCTACACTGTCCACGATTAATCCGACATTCGCATCGTTGAAATTCATCACGATAATGCAAGTGTGCGCGTCATAAATTGCTTCCATCTTTCCTAAACGCAGCCGCAAATCCATCACCGGGATCATCTTTCCGCGCAAATCAATCACGCCTTTTGCATACATGGGAAATTCGGGAATCTCGGTAATCTCCTGCATTTGAACAATCTGCATGACATTCGCAATGGGAATCGCAAACAGCTGGCCGTCTGTCCAAAAAGTCAGGTACTTGCCTTCGAGTTCACTTTCCTCTTTTTCCGTCAATTCCGCAAAATTCTGATTGGTATCCATGATCGCACTTCCTCTCCTTTTTTCTGCCGGAAAAGCTGAATAATATCCGCACTGCACAAACGCTTAAGCAAAACCTCCGAAAACAGCTTTGCGATTGGTACACCCGCACCGAAAATGGGTTTCCCGGTGTTTCATGTACCAATCAATTACTGCTGCGCAAAAAGGTATGTTCTTCGCCAAAGCGTCCATCAGGCTTATTTGCCTGCTTCCAGCGTTTTATTGATCATTGCTTTCATTACGGAAAGCACTGTTAAGTTAGTGCTGTAAGCATTGCTGGCAGTCATCATATCCAGCATTTCTTCCGTGGTATCGACATTGGGATACTGGACATATCCGTTTTCATCCGCATCGGGATGTGTGGGATCATACACGGAAAGAAAGTCACGGTCACTTTCAACCACTTCTGCTACACGCACGCCGCCCGTTGTCTGGGTGCGGGCAGCACCGCCCGCCCCTGATGCATTGGCCTGGGCCTGCGTTAAAGCCGTTTCAAAATTCAGCTCGCGTTCTTCAAACACTACTTGCTGACGGCGGTAAGGCGTTCCATCTTCCGTACGTGTCGTATGGGCATTGGAAATATTTTGCAAAGTCACATCCATTCGTGTACGTTCAGCTGAAAGCGCAGAACCCACGATATCAAGCGAACCTAAAAAAGCCATTTGATCGTCCCCCTATTATTTAATGGACGAATTGAGTACGGTTTGATAATTTTTAAATTCACCGCTCACCTTATCCATCAGCATGCTGTACTGTACATAAGCTTTGTACAATTCCATACTTTCCACATCACTATCAACATTGTTGCCGTCGGCGCGAACTTGTGTATCCGTGCGCTCAACAATTTCAGCCTTATATGTACCGGTCGGTTTGGTACCTGCCAATACCTCTTCGAATACCATGCTCTTCGCTTTATATCCAGGTGTAGAAACATTGGCCATATTTTGCAGATGAAGCTGCTGCTGCTGCCATGTGGCACTGACGCCCGCTTCAAGCGCATTCAGCGTTTTTGAATCAAAAAACATGCGGGTTTCTCTCCTTTTTCAAATTTCGGCAATACCGCGCCGCTCACTGATTCGAACGGCACGGTATTGTCTTTCAATGCATTTACCCTTGAGAACGAACGTTTTTATCGGCCTGCACAAAAGCATCACGCAGCTGCGTAACCATCTCAATTACATCATCCATATGCTCCGATGATTTGCGAACATTCGCTTGGACAATCTGCTGTAAAAAGAAATTATACAACATTTCTAAATTATTCGCAATCTCATACTGATGGTTTAATGTTGTTTTGAGGTAGTTTAAAATCTTTTGTGCCCGAATCAACTCTCGATTGGCAACGGTGTAATCGCGTGTTTCAAGCCCGCCTTTTGCAGCATACAACGCTTTTAACAGGCCATCGTACAAGGTATTGAGCATTTCCCCTTGCGTCATGGTCATAACTGATTGCTGCTTATAGGCTTGATACTTGTTTTGAAGCATCCGCGTTCACTTCTCCTCACTTAAAAATGGAATCAATAGCCACCAAACTGGGACTGCAAATATCCGCTCTGTGCGCTCATATTGGCAAGTGCCTGCTCCATTGCATTGAATTGGCTCCAGTAACGCTCTTTTTGCTTGTCGTAAATAGACTGAAGCTGTGCGATTCTTTCATCAATGCTGAGAATATCCCACGTAATCGAGTTATTCTTTTCCGTACTGTAACCCTTTACACCGGCCAGCTTTACAAGCTCACCCGGGCTGCCGCTGCTCGTGTTGGCAATATTTTTCAAAGAATCATCCAACTGTTTTGCCAAGCCGTCTTTTGCTTGTGTAAACAATTTTTCCACTGCGGCAGGGTCTGTTTCCAAAGCTTCCCGGAGAGCAGTTTCATCCAAAACAAGCTTACCTTTATCCTTATAGTTGCCTGTTTCGATACCGATGTTGTAAAGAGCAATATCGGAATCTTCCGGAGTTGTGTACATGATAGAGCGCATTTCGCTCAAAAACGCCTGAACGGTAGAATCGCGGCGCACCAAGCCGGTTTTGGCCTTTTCTTCCCAAAGCTCAATCTCACGGTCGCTCATTTCTTTTTTCTGAGCCTCCGTCAACGGGGCATAATCCTTGTATTCGGCATCTTCATCCATATAGCCGTTCAGCTTATCAAGCATTGCGTTGTAGTCTTTGATGAACTCTTTAAATCCTTCTACAATGGAATCGACATCTCGAGTCGTACCGAGCACGATTTCCTCGTTGGGATCTGCCTTTGTCAACTCCATCGTGACGCCGTTGACAGTGAAGGTATTGCTGCTTCGGGTTGTTTTAACGCCGTCAATATAAACTACAGCATCTTCACCCGTTACTTTTGTCGGGTTCGAACCGAAGATCTGGGTAAGCAAGCCGCCATCCCCATCAGAATAGGAAATATCAAAGCCTGCGCCGCTGGAAGCAGCTTCCATCGTAAACGAATCCGCAAAAGACGAATAAGAAATCTTTACACCGATATTTGCATTGTTGATCTGATCCATAAAATCGCCAACAGTTGCATCGGCGCTGACGGTGAAGTCTTTGCCGTTAATCGTAAATTTGAAATCGCCGGAGGGCTGCTGCGCAGAGTCAAACAGATCCTTGAGCTTTGTCGAAGAACTGACCGTACTCGTAGAGCCCGGCGAGATACCAATGGTGTTCAAATCGGTACCCGTCAATTTGAACGAATGGCCCTTATCTTGAGTCATCGCTGCGGACAACGAAAACTCCATGCCGCCGCCGGACGTTCTGGTCACCTCAATTTTTGCACCGCCGCCCGAATCCGTACCAAAGGCACTTTTGAGCTGAGCATTGATTTGTGCAACAATATCCGTCTGACCCTGCCCTTTCATGTCGGCAATCGTCACACCCGACAGCGTAATCTTTTTTGTTACACCGTCCAAATCGACATCAAAGCTCAGATCAATGGTGGGATTTTGCTTAAAATCCCCGTTGACCTTCACAATCGAATTGCCGGCTGCGTCTGTTTCAATAGAAGTTCCCGCGGAAAGGCCGGCCATTGCCGCTGCAAACTGCGATCCGCCCGCAGAGCTGAAGGAATAATCGCCGTCTTTTGCGATTTTGAACTCCATTTTTCCTTCTTGGTTTTTGCTGGCGGTTACGCCGGCAACACCTTTGGCCTGCAAGGCCGAGTTTACGCGGGAAACAATGTCGTCCATGCTGGAGGCACCAGCCAAATTAACTTCTACCGCCACATCTTCCGTTTTGCCATCGTTCAGAGTTTTTGTGAAGGTTAAAGTCAACTTTTCCAAATTATCGGTAAAGTTGGAACCGGTAACCTTATTGCTGCTTACGGAGATGGAAGAGTCCGACTGTACGCGCGAAGTCGTTGCGAGCTTTTCAATCTTAACTCGCATTTCACCGGACAAAGCGGAGGAATCCGAGCCAATAATGTTCAAGCCGGAACCAGCGGTCACGGCAGATTTCATATTATTGAAAAATGCGCCGCTTGCAAAGTTTAACTTGCTGCTTGCATCTGCAGAAAAATTAAAATACTTATTGCGGAAATCATTGATCGTGGTAATCATATCACGATAGATTTCTTGACGCCACTGTGCCTGCTGTTTCAAAGCCTTCTGCGCGTCAATTTTGCTTTGGGTTCCGGAAAGGAGCTCTTCCACCATGCTGTCGGTATCTAAACCCGAGATCAAACCGGACATTCCTTTGCTGCTGGAAGCAGACGAACTCCAATAATTTGATGTACTAATGCTGCTCATAATTATTCGTCCTCCCTTTTTTGCTTAATCGGGCAGTGCAAACAGAATTTTTATAAAACGGCTCTTTTGCTCGGAAGATACAAAAAGAGGTTCCGTTTTAAAGCTCTGCCCATCGTGAAGGTATGTTTTTCCATGTCTTTGTGAAATGAGTGCTGATTTCTCTTTTACAATGCCGGAGGATGCGGCAGATTTACCGGCTCCGTCCGCATAAAAAGCAACCGCGCCGTACTGTTCAGCCTGATTGCTCTGAGAAAATGCTCTCCCTACTCGAAGTTATCAAACAAAACCTTTCATTTGAAAGTATCTTACCTAAAAATTCCTTGTTTTACGTAAAAACGAAAGATCTTGTCCATTCATTTTAGCAGTTTGCAAATATTGCCTTGCCACGGAAGAGCCGCTTTGGTTCAGCTCTTCAATTTTATGTTTAATCGCATCTCTTTGCTGTTCCATATGATTTCTTCTTGCTTCTTCTTCGCGCACAATCCGGTTGACAACCGCTTTCACTGCAAAAGACATTTCATACAAGGCTTTGAGCGCTTTATCTTCGGCTTCGGGCTGTACTTCATGGTTCATCACCAGCCTTGCCTCTTCATCCTCTTGGCACATGCCTTTGAGCACACGATCAATCTCCTGCACCTGATCAAGAATTTTCTGACGCTGACTGCACGCCTGTGCCAATTCATCAGCATCCATCAAAAGCATCTTTTCAGAAACTTGTTCCATCTCCAAAAACAGCTCTTTCTTTTCTTCCAAGAGCTGCAGGAGCTTTGCACGTTCGTTTGTCATACAATCCCTCCTCCGGCGCACATTTAAATCAAATAATCTGTTTTTGGCTTTTTCATTGCATCATAATTTAAACATGCACTTTTCTTTACTTTCCGGTTTATTTTTGATATAATTTCTAAGGTCTGTTCGGTATTTTCATAATATCGAACGCCTTTTTCATTGCGAACTCATTAAACGATACATCTTAAAAATGATATTTGTTATTCTATTTTCAGTAAAAGAGCTTGTTTCGCAGGAGGCTTTCCCATGTCAGTGTATATCAACGAAGTTTTTTCCGCACCGGTGTTTCACGCCGTCTTAAAAGATCCGCAAGGAGAGGAGCTGGCCGTCGGAAGTGCCAGTATTCACCTTCAGAATCTCGCGGAGGATGAAGAGGGATATATTGAATTTACCAGCGAATTTGTTCCGCTGTACCCTTTGGGAACCAACCTTGAAATCTACCGTTTGTATGGCCGGCGCGAAGTGCACCGCTTTGCCGGACAGGTCTACTTGTCCGACACGAACCTCATTCGTTTGATTAAGGTTCAGGATGAACCCCTGCCCAGCGCTTTGGACGTGTGCTGTACTGATGTCGCTTTTCCTGCTACCGTCACCGTTCCCTCGAATGAAATTGTAACGGTCGGCCTTTTCCGCAAGAAAAAGCTGAAAGACCCGGATGTTTTTCCCGCCGTTATGACGGCTATGACACAATCTCAGGTGGAAGTGCTGATTGAAACTGACCGTGAATTCAGCGAGGCAGAAAAAATGATTTTAACCGTATCTGAGCCGCCGCTGTTCCAGGAAGTCGTCATCAGTGTGCGCAAGGCGTTCACTTATGGCTCGCGCAGTTCTTGTTTATGCGCCATTGAATCGGAATCAGACGCGGCATACGCTAAGCGCATGCAGTATTTGAAAGAACACCAGCAGAGCCATCCACGCGTATTTTCCACAGAGGACGAAACCTGATTTCTTTCTCCAAAGCGCTGAGCTGAGCATTGTGAATGCTTTGCGCAGATATCACTTCGCGGCGATTGCCGACAAAATTTTTATCCTGTTATTCTTTTTACAAAACCGCTGCTGCAAAGCGCGGTTTTGTTTTTTTTGCAGTTTTTCAGCACTCTGCATCCAGCTGTTTTAACGAGCGTCTCTTCTTAATTCTCTTACTGTTCTGACGAATCCGCTTGTTTGCTTCGGCTGCGTTTTGCCATAAGCTGGCGGGCAAAAGCACTCGTGCTTCCTTCTTTTTGAGCCGCTTGGCGGTTTTGTGTCACCACATCATAAATTTCTTCCCGCCATACGCCAATCCCCTTGGGGGCTTCAATTCCCAGCTGCACCTGCGTTGCACTAAAATCTGTCACAATAATTTGTGCCTTATGGCCGTCGGGAGTTTCCAAAATGATTGATTCGCCTTTTTTTCTGTTTAATCTCAGCATTCTTCTTCCTCCTCAAATAACGGCACGCGCGTTGGAAATTCTCTTGGCAAAATAATCTGCATTGCCTTTCTTGTTGCAGGATTTACCACAATAGGGCTTCTTAAATTCACCGTAGAGCGCTTTAAATTTTCCGGAATATAAACAATCGGCAGGTAAAGAAGCTCTCCTTCGCCGAGCGCCTGTGCTTCTTCCTCACTTACAAAAGGCGCATACTCCATGGGAAGCGCCGTCGGATCGAGTAAGATAAAGCAAACGTCCTTTTCTTCAAGCGATTGCAGCCAAACAAGCCCCGGCCCCGTTTCTTTATCATACAAAAGCGTATAATCCGTAAGCCTTTCATATCCTAAAATCGGCTGAACAAAGCTGATGACACGCTCTTGTTCAATTTCTATTTCGCCAAAATCTCTTGTTTGATACTTCATATTTTCCCTCCATACATGATACGGCAAAGCCCGCTTTCAGCAGACTTTGCCGTATGAAGAACATTGTGCCGAGCGCCTCACGCGTCCCGCCAACATACATTTTAATCACAATTCTCTTATCTTTAAGCTTCCTCGTAGTCAGGAGCGGCGGAAGGCGGAACATAATTCGGCGTTCCTAAATATTCAATGTTGACAGAAGGATACTGTACCACTGTCACATTAAACTTCGCAGGCGTATACTGCATTTGCACATTCGGGCGCGGCCATTGATAATTCACGCTGCCCATTTGATAGTCAATGTTGCAAAAAGCAGGATCCCACGAAATTTGTGCGCCTCCCTTAGGCAAAAACTCCATCACCATGGAAGGCTGCTCATACATCCTCTGACTTGCAATTTCCGCAATGCTTACACCTTTGTGGAAATTCTCCGACACTTGCCAGCCAAACTGCGAAGCACGCACGGTTACATCAGAAACTTGCTGCATTCCTTTTTGTGCCTGTGCCTTTGCAAAATCCGTCAAATTATACTGTCCCCAAGACTTTCTGGCTTCGTAAGTGTCAATTTTCACCCTTGTATAATCAGAGTCAATGTTCATCTTGGGAGGCTCAGTATTCACCGATTCCGCATTCGGAATAAGCGGACGCTGGCGCACCTGCAGCTGTGCAGGCTGTACATCGTACTCTAATTCAATCGGGGTTGTTGTAATCTTAATCAGTGGTCCTATCACACTGCTCACCTCCTAAAATAATTCACACAACATTTTATAGCAGCAATCAGGTAATATAATCCATCAAGGATGTCGGCAAAATTTTGCTTCCCAGCTGCAAAACTGCCTTCAAAGCGTAGTCATTCATCATGAGTGTTGTTTCCTCTTCCCCCGGTACAACGCCCATCAAATTATCAATTCGCTCCGTATAATCATCCATTGTATTCGTCAAGCGAGTTTCCATTGTTTCCAGAAATTGAGTCTTTGCACCAAGATCGGTCATATTGGCCATAAAGTCTTTTTTCTGCTGGATCAGCTTGTCATTCAAGTCGCCTGCCAAATCGCGGTCACCATTTCGCAAAGCCTGTTCAATGTCATTCAAAGCATTGTACAGGTTGTTGGAATGGCCGTCTGCATCAACGCCGAAACCGACAATATCCAATCCGGAATAAGAGATTTTATAGCCTGTGGAAGGATCAATTGCCGTTCCTGCCATTTTAATGCCCAAGCCGATATCCAAATAGACGTCATCGTCCATCGGAATCTCAGTACGAACGCCGCCGTTCATATAGAAATAACCGTCGGCATCCTTCTGAATCGAATCGACATCCACACCGTTGTACTGCAAGCGTCCGGTATTCTCGTCAACGCTAAACGGACTGGAAACGGCATTCGTTCCGCCGAAAAGATACTTGTCGCCGTATTTGGCGTTTGCAAACTGCAAAATCTCATCTTTCAAGGCCGCAATCTCGCTGGCGTAGACATCCAGCGTAGACTGATCATTTGTGCCGTTCAGCGCTTTCACCATCAATTCGCTTGTAACGCGCTTTAAGATATCATTGATGGTGCTCATGTTCGACTCTGCCGCATCCAGTTCTTCACGAATGCTCTTCACATTATCGCGCTGCTTTTCAACCTTATAGAGGTTGTTTCTTGTATCGAGCACGCGGGCACCCGCAGACACGTCGTCGGAAATCTGTGTAAAACGCTTGCCGGTTGCAATGCGGTTGGTTGTTTCGGCATAATCGTTTCGCGCATTATTCAAATAGGACAAATAATTGCGAACGGTAGAGCGATCTGCAACTCTCATAAGTAATACTTCCTTTCACTCAAGTTTCGTTTTCGCTTTGCTTACAGTCCCATCTGATTGATGATGACATCCAAAAGCTCATCCATCACGTTCATCACGCGGGCCGCTGCCTCGTACGATTTCTGATACTGCAGCAAGTTAGCCGTTTCCTCGTCGCGGCTGACGCCCGAAACCTGATCTCTGCGGCCTAAGAAATCGTTCGTTACCGTTGAGGTTGCCTCCGCGCGGTTTTGCTGATAAGAAATATCGCCGCCCAATGTAGAAACCATATCCGTAGAAAACTCTTCAAAGGTACCGGTGAAGCTTTCACCGAACGACTTGAAGGTGAAATCGTTTTGCGTCAGGTTTGTTACAATGGACTGGGCATATTTCGGGTCTGCCTCATTTTTGTTGGCAATGAAGTAATCGCCGCCGCCGTTGCGCCACTCATCGCTGATGGTAATGTTGCCGGCAGTAACGGAAATGGAGTTATTTGTTTTTCCGTTTTCCTGCTTTGCAGCAAGCAGCGTTTTGTAAATTACATTGCCCTGTGCATCCACCGCAGGCTTTCCTGTTGCCTGGTCCCACTCAGGAATCGAATGGTTCACCACGTAAGCCATCGCGTTGGCATAAGTGTTGATTTTATCACGGTAGTAGGGAATACCTTTCTGCGGGGTTTCGTTTTTGCTCTGCACATTGGAGCCGCGGCCGTTGATAAATTCCAAATCCGCTTTCAGCGCACCGGAACTGAACTGAACATTTTCGCCGCCGTTTCTCCATGTCAAAGCAACGGTTCCGTCGGTATTCTGCACATAGTTCAGAGAGTTGAAGCTGTCACCCGATACGGCAAGCATTCCGCCCATCATAACGTCTACGCTGCCGTCGGCTTTCTGCGTCACTTGAATATCGCCATAACCTGCCAGCTCGTCGAGAATCAGGTTTCTCTCGTCCAGCAGCTCGTTGGGCTGGTACGTTTCGGTCCCCGTAATCAAGGACATATCCTGGTCGGCAATGGTCTTATTGAGCTGAGCAACCTGCTGAAGCAGCTGATTGACACGATCTGTCGTAACCTTCATATCGCTGGCTTGCTGTTCCAGCACGTTTTGAAGCTTGCTGTCCAGCTGGTTGAGCACCTGCGTCATATTAGAGAAGGCCGACATAACAATATTTGCCGTCGTGCTGGAGGTGGGGTCCTGTGCAAAATCCTGAATGCTGTCAAAGATTTTCTCCATTGCGTCGGTTAGGCCCGTCAAACTGCTGACGTCATTACCGTCATCGAAAACACTTTGAATATCTTTCAAAATGTCCGTTGCCTCGTTATGATAGGCCGTATTGCCGTACTCCTCGCGGAAACGCTGATCAAGGTAGGAGTCGCGCAGCTGGGAAACACCCAGCGCTTCAACACCTTGCCCCATTAAGCCGATACGGTTTTGAGAAACACGGCCTGAACTGCTTGCTACAACAACGGATAAACGGTCTACACGCTGACGGGTGTATCCGTTGGTGTCTAAGTTGGCGAGGTTGTTGCCAACAATATCAATCGACTTCTGATTCACAAAGATTGACGTTTTTGCAGTTTCAAACCCCATAAAGGTTGGTCTCATCGTGATAACTCCTCTCTGTTGGTCGCTGCTGGCGCATGCTGACTGCGGCCCACAGCCTTCCTCTTGGCTTTTTATGCGTTTGCTTTAAAAGTTAAAAGCTGCTGTTAAATTTACCGCTGCCCATCGGGCGGTCCTGCATTTTGCTGGGTGCATAGAGTCCAGCGCCCGTTTCGGGCAAGCCGGCCTTTCCGCGCAAACTTTCAATCAGGCGCATATCCAGCTTTGCAAGCTCTAAACTCTGACGGTTTTGTTCACGCAGCTCTGCGGCCGCATCTTTCAAACTCTGTGCAAGCTCGCGCAGACGTTCACGTTCAGGCCCTTCGGGCAGACGGTCTAAAATCTCGGAAACCGTCATGCTGCGGTCAAACCCCAGCTCTTCTTGAAGCTGCATACGGCGCGTTTCCAGCGTTTCCAGCTTCATCAGTGCAGCCTGCTGCGTCTTCACTGCTGCCTCAATGTTTTTCCCTTCATTGTTCATCAGCGCACGCCGCTTTTCGCTTTCGACTTCCAGCATTTTAACACATTGCTGCGCGCAGTCGTCAACGGCTTGCAAATAATCCTGCATCACGCTCAAATCGTCATGCCCCCAATCCGGTACAGCATCGCACTTGCAATCTCGGCGGACGACACCGGGCACCGCTCCCCGCTGTACTGCTGCTTGAGCTCATTCAGACGCGTTTGAGACACCGGCTCTTCACACAGCTGCGCCGCTTGCCGGCACTGTGCGGCCAATCCCGCCTGATAAGTCGCCTTTGCGCTGATATGCACGCTGTCACCGGTCACACAAGTGCTTTTTGTCACAGATGCGGCTGAACTATGGGCACGAACCTTCGACGTGCTCATCGAAGGACACAGGGAAAATAATTCACTCGTTCCTTTGATATTCATCATGGCATCCCTCGTTTTCTTTTTGAAAAATGCTGTTTTCAGCATTTATTCTTGGGCTGCATCGCACTGGTGTGCACGCCTTGCCCTTGCTTTCTTAACTAGTTATCCCACCGAATCCCGCCAAACGAAATACCTCATGTTTAAATTTTAAATTTATTCAAACTTTTTTCGTTTTTTGCGAAAGGAGCACTTTGTTTTTCTCTCCTCAAAAATATTTTTGCGCTAATTCATAAACTGCTTTGCAATTGCCTTTCTTTTTTGTTGCATTTTTCAAATTTGGTTGTTACAATATTAATAAGCGTCGTTTTTTGTCGGCGCATTTTCCGGTATCACAGTTTCCTTTTATGGGGTAAACTTGTTTTGTAAACCTTTGTCCGGGAGGGCTTTATGGCAAAAATTGTTTCTCTTATTACACAAAAGGGCGGCGCGGGAAAAACAGCTTCCACCAATGCCATCACGGTGTGTTTGAAGCACCGCGGTTACCGTGTTTTGTGTGTAGATTTCGACCCGCAGGGTTATCTTTCTTTCAGTATGGCGGCACAGCACAATAAACCCACCATTTATGATGTGCTGCGCCATACAGTAAAATGCGCGGACGCCATCCAGCACACCGAAGTGGCGGATGTTCTCCCCGCCGACGGGCTGCTTGGAAATTTCCCTTATGAATTCACGGGTGCAGGCAGCGAGCGTCTGCTCAAAGAAGCACTGCGCTCCGTCGATACTCTGTATGATTATATTTTAATTGACTCTCCGCCGGAGCTGGGGGCACTTTCCGCAAACGCAGTCATTGCTTCTAACGTTGTTTTGATTCCCGGCCTTTCCGACGGTTACAGCCTGCAAGGTGTCATTCAAGTGCATGAAACCATCTCGCGCATTAAGCAGTCGCTCAATCCTGACCTTGTTTTAGGGGGAATGTTTCTGGTTCGGTATTACCCGCGTGAAGCCCTTTCTAAAACCACTTGGGAAACGGCCAAACTGATTACGGCCCATCTTAGCATGCCGCTTTTAGAAACGCGCATCCGCCACAGCAACACCATCAGCAAAGTAATGACGACACTGCAATGCGACATGGTGCGTTATGCGCCCAAAAATAACGCGGTGCGCGATTACATTGATTTGACTGATGAACTTTTACGCAAGGGGGTACTGTAATGGCCAAAAGCAAAAAAGATTTAGACAAAGACATGATGTTCCAAAAAATTATGCCTGTATTGGCGGACAACCCCTTTTCCGGGGTCGCTTCCCGCGAGGACGAAACGTCCGCCAGCGAGCTTTCGGCGCTTCGGGGACGTCTTGCGCAGCCTGCGGCCCCCGCAGAACACCCGATGCCGAAAAACCTTATGGAGCTTGCCGTATCGCAGCATATCGACGAAGTAATTCGAAAATTCAACTGTTGCCCATGCAACCGATGTCATGCTGACATTGCGGTTCTTGCACTGAACAAGCTTCCTGCGTGCTATTTTTTCGGAACTGCGGAGGAAACGGAACAGCAAGCTGCTCAAATTGAAACAAAGCCTGTTTACGACGCGCTCATTAAAGCGGTTTTGTACGTTCGTTCTCACCCCAACCACTAAAAAATTATTCTTAGGCGGGTTGCAGCAAAGCAGAAGAGCCGCACCGTTTGTCAAAATATTTTCGATTTCTTCTTTTATTGCTATTTTATATTATATATTGTATGAAAGTTGCATAAAAAATAAAGGCATTAAAGGTCTTTTATATTCGTTATTTTGCTTTTTCATTCATCTTTTGACAATATTTTTACTTTTTCTTGATGTTTATGCCTTGTGTTTTTTTTTAAACGTTTGATAACTCTTAAAAGGTGGCATGATGCAATTTTTTAGGTTCTGACTTTTGCGTTTTGAAAATCAGTTCCTGAAAAAACTGCTGTGCACCGCTTTTGCATGGATCTTTGACGATACGGCGTGCAAATATGCGCACCGTATTTGCTGGATATTACGGTAAAAAGATACGCAATTACGAATATGAGAGGATGAATGGAACATGTTTCGAAAACCGTGTACTTTGAAATCTAGGCTGCTCGGTAATTTATCGCTTGTAGTGCTTGCACTGATCGCCTTGTCTACTGTTATCGGGGTAAGCATTGCTCAAATTGCATCAACGAAAGACCGCATTTCCAAGGAAACCGCCGAGCTTTCCTCGCTGTACAGCGCCAAAGCCGGCCACTATAACTGGAGCACCTCGCTGAGCAACTACTTAAACTACGGCATTGAATTTTCCGGCAGCACCGACCCGACAAAGTGTGTGCTGGGACAGTGCTTGTATGACACCAACAACAACAGCGACCCCACTTTCCAAACATTTTTAACTGCTGTTGAGCCGGTTCATAACGATCTGCACGCAGCAGGACAAGAAATTTTGGAACTGGCAAAAAACGGTAAAGTAAGCGAAGCGAAAACACGCTACACCGGAGAAATTCTTCCGATGGTTGAATCTCTTGTATCCACCTTGGATGAGCGCATTGAAGCCATCAACCAACTGCTGGCGGATGAAAACCAAACACTTTCTTTCTTGATGGTTGTGTCGGTAACCTCCACACTGGTTGCTTTGGTCATCGTTTTAATCGTGTTGGTATTTTTGTTCCTCTTCCTGAAAAAGGAAGTTTTGGAGAATCTGCATGTGCTTTCCGATCGCATCGGCCGTCTTGCCTCGGGCAACTTAACGCTTGACTTGCCCGAAGAAAACACTCTGGCCTCGGTGGAAATGCGCAACATTCGAAACTCTTTGGCAGACTCTGTTTCCGAGCTGGCAAAATATATTGAAGTCATCGATCTCGGAATGGAGTATTTCTCAAAAGGCGACTTTACGCAGTCGTGCCCGATTGAGTTCCGCGGTGATTTTGTAAATATTCGCCGTTCCATGGAGCGCTTCCAAGAAAAAATGAACGCCTCGCTCGCACGCATGGATGTGTCGGCAGGCTATGTCAGCTCCGGCGCTTCTCAGGTTGCCGACAGCGCACAAACTTTGGCCCAAGGTGCAACCGAACAAGCCAGCAGCGTAGAAGAGCTTTCGGCTACCATCAACGAGATTTCCATCCGTCTTTCTGAAACAGCGGAATATTCTAAAGCTGCCGATGCACTGGGCAAACGCGCAGGTGAAGTTGTTCTGCGCAGCCAAACAGAAATGACCCAGCTCGTAGAAGCCATTAAAAACATTGCTGTGGGCGCCAAAAACATTCAGAAAATTATCAAAGTAATTGACGATATCGCTTTCCAGACCAACATTCTGGCACTCAATGCCGCTGTTGAGGCGGCCCGCGCAGGCGTGGCAGGCAAAGGCTTTGCCGTTGTTGCCGATGAGGTTCGCAACTTGGCGCAAAAGTCGGCTGAAGCTGCTCAGAACACTACCGCGCTGATTGAAGAATCCCTGCACTCTGTTTCCGTCGGTGAACAGCTTTCCGACAATACACAGGCTGCATTTAACGAAATGGCCGACTACGCAAATCAGACCGTCGACATGATCGAAAAAATCGCGCATGCTTCCGAAGAACAGGCTCAGGCTGTTGCCCAAATTTCTCAGGGCATTGACCAAATTTCTTCCGTAGTTCAGATGAACTCTGCTACTTCGGAAGAAAGCGCTGCCGCCAGCGAAGAGCTGAGCAGCGAAGCCAATCAGATGAAAGCCTTGCTCGATCAGTTCATCATCCGAGCAAACAGTGATGATGAGGCTCATACAGAGTCCTCCGCTTTCTCTTCTAAACATACGGCTCAAAGCAATGCCGGTTCCTCTGAATCTGATTTCTTGGAAGAGCCGAGCAAATATTAATATTCTGCATATCAGCGCCCGGGCGATAAGCCCGGGCGCTTTTCTGTTATTCAAAAATTGACGAATTATCTTTTAGGCATTACAATAAAATCAATGCAACTTTTTCCAAAAAAACGCAACGCATGATCGATACCCGGAGGAATATGGTATGGAACCTCTTTCTTCTCACGCGCAGCTTCGGCGCGCCGCTTTGCTCGGCCGCGAGCAGCTGTATCAAGAATTTCATACAAGTGAAACAGGTTTGTCTGCGCACAGGCACGACCGCCGCGCCGAAACTTCCCAAAAAACGGCGCAGCATTTAGGTGTGCGCTTTTGCCGCGCGTTTTTTACGCCTTTTAACCTGATTTTATTGGGGCTGGCTCTTGTATCATGGCTCACCAACGCGGTTTGGCCTTCAAACGAAACCAAAACCGGCATGAGCGCTGTTCTCATCGGCGTTGTTCTTCTTGCCAGCGTTCTTCTTCGCTTGTGGCAGGAGCGTAAAGCAGGCCATGCGGCAGACAGCTTTTTCGCCGGATTTCAAGGCTCTGTATGCGTGCGGCGCGGGAAAGAAACTTTGCAAATTGACTCCCGGCAGCTTCGCGTGGGGGATCTCGTCATTCTGCGGGCAGGCGAGCGCGTACCCGCAGACCTTCGGCTCATTCACACCAACGACTTTTTTCTCTCCCAGTCACAGCTCACGGGCGAAAGCCGCATTGTCGAAAAGGACGCAGAGAAAACACCCTGCGCCGATGCCTCTTTATTCGACTTTCCCAATCTTGCCTTGATGGGCGCAGCCGTTGTCAGCGGAAGCGCCGAAGGCATCGTTTTGGCCGTGGGGGAACAAACCGTTTGCGCAAGCGGCCTTTCTGCCCTGCGCCGTCCGAAACGCCGCTTTGACGGCGGCGCCACCTCGGTTGCATATGTCCTGCTTCGCTTTATGGCCGCACTCGTTCCCGTGGTGTTTGTGCTGTCAGGTGTGATCCGCGGCAGCTGGATTACTTCCTTTTTATTTTCTCTGTCCGTGGCCGTCGGGCTTGTTCCGGAGCTTTTACCGATGGTTGTCACCGTTTGCTTGGCGCGCGGCAGTGCGGCAATGGCAAAAAAAGAAACGGTTGTCAAACAGCTTGACGCAATACAAGGCTTCGGCGGCATGGATGTATTATGCGTTGACAAAACCGGAACGTTAACCGAAGATGAAGTCACGCTGGAATACTACCTTGATATTTTGGGCAATGAAAGCATCGGTGTTTTAGACGCAGCTTACCTCAACAGCCTGTTTCACACAGGCACTGACAATCATTTAGACCGCGCCGTTTTAAAGTGCCGCTCTATGCCGCGGCAGGAACCGCATTTTACGCAGCTGAGTGCGCAGGCACAAAAGCTGGATGAGCTTCCCTTTGACTATGAGCGCCGCTTTGCCTCCGTTTTGATAAAAGAAGGCGGTCACAATCGCCTGATTGTCAAGGGCAGTGTGGAGCAAGTGTTTGCGCGCTGTGGCTTTGTGCGCCACGGCGAACAAGTGATTTCGATTGACCCCAAAGACACCGGTTCTGTGGATATGATTGTCGGTGAAATGGTGCAAGACGGTATGAAGGTTCTCGCCGTTGCTGAAAAACAGCTCGATGGCCGCACCTCGCTTTCCCGCGAGGATGAATCCGGCCTGACCTTGCTGGGATACGTTGTGTTTTTCGATTCGCCAAAACCTTCTGCCGCCAATGCGCTGAAAAAGCTTCAAAGTTTGCATGTCGCCGTAAAAGTTTTAACGGGAGATCACCGCCAAGTTGCCTGTTCCGTATGCCGCAGGCTGGGGATTGAAAGCGGACGCGTGGTGACCGGGCAGGAACTTGAGCAGATGAGCGACGACGAGTTTTTATTCGCCGTAGAACACACAAATATCTTTGCCGAGCTTTCTCCCGCACAAAAGGCTTTGATTGTCAACCGCCTGCATGACAACGGGCATACCGTGGGCTTTTTGGGCGACGGCGTCAATGACGTTTTCGCAATGGAATGTGCCGACACCGCAATTTCCGTAGATACCGCCGCGCCCGCCGCACGCGAAGCGGCAGACGTGCTTCTTTTAAAGAAAGACCTCGGCGTTCTGGAACAAGGCATTTTGCAAGGCCGAAAAGCCTTTTCCAATATGTCAAAATATGTGCGCATTACGGCTTCTTCCAACTTCGGAAATATTTTTTCGGTTGTCTTGGCGGGCGCGTTTTTGCCTTTTGTGCCCATGACAGCCGCACAGCTGCTGATTTTAAATCTGCTTTATGATACGCTGTGCATGACGCTGCCTTGGGACAGTGTCGATGAAGATGACTACCGCTTTCCCGCCGCTTGGTCCGGAAAAGCACTGGCGCGCTTTATGCGCTTTTTCGGGCCGATCAGCTCTTTGTTTGACCTTGCCACATTTGCGTTTTTATATTTTGTTTTGTGCCCGTTCGTGCTGGGCGCGCCGTACAGCGCGCTCGGAGAACAGCAGCAGCAAACCTTTCTCATGCTGTTTCACACCGGGTGGTTTCTTCAATCGCTGTGGACGCAGGTGCTCATTCTTCACCTGCTCCGCACGCGCCATCTGCCCTTTTTCCAAAGCCGCGCTTCCGGCGCTGTCAGTGCCGTTACGCTTGCCGGTCTGTCGCTTTTCACCGCGTTCACCTATACGCCTGCCGCGGCTTGGCTTGGCTTAACGGCTCTTCCCGCCCCTTACTTTTTGTTCTTAGCGGCGGTCATTCTGCTTTATTTGCTGGTTGTCAGCGCCGCCAAACGGTGGTATCTGCGCCGTTCGCACACGTTATTCTGAAAGGAGGTTCGGTGTGAAAAAAATCAACTGTATTTCTGTCGGCGCCGATTCTCTCGAGTGGCTCGCAAACGCCGTGCAGACCTCCCATGTGTGCAAGGGCAGTGCCGAGCTTTCCCGCGCACTGCGCGAGCTGGCACAAGGGCGCGCCGATACGCTGATGCTGGAATGCGGCCAGCCCTCGCCAGCCGACGACGGCATGACCTTCGGGGAGCTGACTATTTATCAAAAAAGCCGCCGTGTCGTCTGTGCGGGGCAGGAAGTTCAGCTCACCCCAAAAGAATTTGACATCTTATTCTTTCTTTCGCAAAACCCCGGTGTCGTATTCACGAAAGAACAGCTTTATCAAGCCGTTTGGATGGAACCTTACTACACCGCCGACAGCAATATCATGGCCTTTATCCGAAAACTGCGCAAAAAGATTGAACCAAACCCGGATACTCCGCAATATATTCTCACTGTTTGGGGGATTGGGTATCAGTTCAACGACCGTTTATAAGCACCGCCCGCGGCAAAACAACTTTTGTTTTTCCGCGGGCTTTTTCTTACCAAAACGCAAGAAAATCGCAAGAATTCAGCCATGGTTTTCTCTCGTTGATTCCTTTATACTTAACTTCAGAAACGCACACCGAGTGTGGTGCAATTGATTTCAGGAAAGGAGGTGGCAGCATGGACGCAGGACCCAGTCGACAGCTGCGAAAAAATACGGCCGTGCCGCCGCACAGACGATTTTAAAAAAAGCGTTTTCGTATGCAAAAAATAATTGCATACGTCACTTTTTCTGCGTCTTTTCCGGGCACTGCCGAAAAGGAGATGCAGAAAATGAAAAAACGCAAAGAGCTGATGAAAGCGGCCGCCGTACAGGCTCGCCGCGAACAAACCGCGCAGCGGCTTTCGTTTGCCGCCTGTGCCGATGTCACCACTTGCCTCACGCACCTTCACAGCCGAATCACCGGCCTGACCGAAGAACAGGTTGACGAACACCGCGCACAGTTCGGCGCAAACCGCGTCACGCACGAAAAGGCAAAGCCGCTCGGCGCACGCATTGTAGAGGCCTTTATCAATCCATTTACCGCCATTTTACTTTGCCTTGCGCTGGTTTCCTGTGCTACGGATATCTTCATTCCGCTTTGGAACCACAGCCCCGAGGAAGTATCCCCCGTTACCGTCGCCATCATTTTGACCATGGTCATCATTTCGGGAACGCTGCGGTTCGTGCAGGAATCCCGTTCCGGCCACGCCGCCGAAAAGCTGCTTGCCATGATTACCACTACCTGTACCGTTACCCGTAAGCCGGGAGGCACGCAGGAGCTGGCTCTCGAAGAGCTTGTAGTGGGCGACATCATTCACCTGTCGGCCGGCGATATGGTTCCCGCCGACGTGCGCATTTTGGAAGCAAAGGATCTGTTTATCAGCCAGTCTGCCATGACGGGCGAAAGCGACCCGGTGGAAAAGTTTGCACATTCCTGTGAACACACCGCATCCGTCACAGACTGCTCCAACTTGGCCTTTATGGGAACCAACGTCATCAGCGGAGCGGCAAACGCCGTCGTTGTCGCCGTGGGCGATGATACGCTGTTCGGCGCAATTGCCTCTTCTGCGGCCTCGGAACCCGTGGAAACAAATTTCACGAAGGGTGTCAACGCCGTTTCCTGGGTGCTCATTCGCTTCATGCTGGTGATGATTCCCATCGTATTTTTTGTAAACGGCTTTACAAAGCACGACTGGGCGGGCGCATTTTTATTTGCCATTTCCGTGGCCGTGGGCTTAACGCCGGAAATGCTGCCCATGATTGTCACCACCTGCCTTGCGAAAGGCGCGGTGTCCATGTCGCGCAAAAAGACCATTGTCAAAAACTTAAACTCCATTCAGGATTTTGGTGCAATGGACATTCTTTGCACCGACAAAACCGGCACACTCACGCAGGATAAAGTGGTGCTGGAATACCATATGAACGTCAACGGCGAAGACGACCTGCGCGTACTGCGTCATGCTTATTTAAACAGTTACTTTCAAACGGGCTACAAAAACTTGATGGATGTTGCCATCATCGAGCGCACCGAGGAACAGGAAGCCGCCAACCCGCGTTTGGCAGATTTGTCGCAGACGTACCACAAGGTGGACGAAATTCCCTTTGACTTTACGCGCCGCCGTCTTTCCACCGTGGTGGAAGACCGCGCCGGAAAACGCCAGATGATTACCAAAGGCGCCGTGGAGGAAATGCTGGGCGTATGCAGCTTCGCAGAAGACGGCGGCACTGTCCAGCCCTTGACTGACGACGTGCGCACTAAAATTTTAGAAACCGTCGGACGGCTGAACGAAAACGGCATGCGTGTCATTGCCATCGCGCAGAAAAGCGTCGATGAAAGCCGCACCGCTTACAGCGTGCAAGATGAAAGCGGCATGGTTTTGATGGGGTATCTCGCCTTCTTAGACCCGCCCAAGGAGTCCGCAGCAGCGGCTATCCGCACCTTAAAAGCGCACGGGGTCACCACAAAGATTTTAACCGGCGACAATGACCGCGTCACGCGCTGTATCTGCAAGCAGGTAGGCCTTCCCGTTCACCGCCTTTTGCTGGGTGAGGCCATTGAAGCCATGAGCGAAAGCGAGCTGGAGCGCGCCGCGCTGGAAACCGACGTGTTTGCAAAGCTTTCGCCCGCGCAAAAAGCGCGCGTCGTTACCGCTCTGCGCAATGCCGGGCACACCGTCGGCTTCATGGGTGACGGTATCAATGACGCACCCGCGATGAAAGCCGCCGACATCGGCATTTCCGTGGACACCGCCGTCGATGTCGCGAAAGAATCGGCAGATATCATTCTGCTCGAGAAAAATCTCATGGTGCTGGAACAGGGCATCATGGAAGGGCGCAAAACATACGCCAACATGATTAAGTACATCAAAATGACGGCTTCCTCAAACTTCGGCAATATGTTTTCCGTGTTGGCCGCCTCGGCGCTTTTGCCCTTTTTGCCGATGGAAAGCGTGCATTTGATTTTGCTGAATTTGATTTATGATTTAAGCTGTACCGCCATTCCCTGGGATAACGTAGATGAGGAATTTTTGGCCGTACCGCGCAAATGGGATGCTTCCGGCATCGGCAGCTTTATGCTTTGGATCGGGCCAACCAGCTCTGTATTCGACTGGCTCACTTACGCCTTTTTGTACTTTGTGCTGTGTCCGATGTTCGTTTCGGGCGGGGTGCTGTTTAACGATTTGGCCGCGCATTACAGCGGTGCGGAGCTTTTGCAGATGCAGGCGTCCTATATCGCTTTGTTCCACGCCGGATGGTTTGTCGAATCGATGTGGAGCCAAACGCTTGTCATTCACATGATTCGCACCCCGAAGCTGCCGTTTTTGCAAAGCCGTGCAAGCGCAGGCGTTACACTGCTGACCGGGGCGGGCATCGCACTTTTGACCGCAATTCCCTTTACTCCGCTCGGCGCCGCTTTAGGTCTTGCCCCGCTTCCCGCCGCTTACTTTGCCTATTTAATTCCGTGCATTATTCTTTACATGATGCTGGCCACCAGCTTGAAAAAAGCGTATGTGCGCCATTTCGGAGAACTGCTTTAACCGTGCTTTTTCAAAGGAGGATTTCCTATGCTGAATTGGAACTTGATTTGGATGCAGTTGTTCGGCACAACCGAACTGTTTGGCATTAACCTTGGTTTTTGGGCCGCACTTTTTGTCATTGGCATTGTCGTGATTGCAATGAACCTGATTTTCTGGACCAGACCGCGCTGCACCGCAAAACACCTGTAACCTTGCTCTTTCCATATCGAAATCGAACACAAAAACCGGGAGGCGGCCGCCTCCCGGTTTTTGTATTCTTCAAAACTTTTAAAAAAGTGATACTGACCTCAGAACTCCAGCTTTTTCTCAATATAAGCGCGAAGCTCGCTGATGGGCAAACGCACCTGCTCCATGGTGTCACGGTCGCGAATGGTGACGCAGTCGTCTGCCGGGGTGGTGTCGTCGCCCACGGTCTGGAAATCAACGGTGATGCACAGCGGCGTGCCGATTTCGTCCTGACGGCGGTAGCGCTTGCCGATGGAACCCGCTTCGTCAAAGTCCAGCATGAAATGCTTAGAAAGCTCAGCATAAATCTCCTGCGCTTTGCCGGACAGCTTTTTCGACAGCGGCAGAATGGCCGCTTTGTACGGAGCCAGCGCCGGATGCAGACGCAGCACGACACGGGTATCTTCTTTGCCCTTGTCGTCGGTCAGGGTTTCCTCGTCGTAAGCACCGCACAGGAAGGCCAGCGCTACGCGGTCTGCGCCCAAGGACGGCTCAACGACGTACGGCACATAGTGCTCGTTCGTTTCGGGGTCGAAGTAATCCTGCACCTTGCCGGAATGGTCGTTGTGACGGCCCAAGTCGTAATCGGTGCGGTCGGCGATGCCCCACAGCTCGCCCCAGCCGAACGGGAAGCGGAACTCGATATCTGTTGTCGCTTTGGAATAGAAAGACAGCTCTTCGGGGTCATGGTCACGCAGGCGCATATCCTCCGGTTTCATGCCGAGTGCCAGCAGCCAGTTTTTGCAGTAGTCTTTCCAATAAGCAAACCACTCTAAATCCGTGTCGGGCTTGCAGAAAAATTCGCACTCCATCTGCTCAAACTCACGGGTACGGAACGTAAAGTTGCCCGGCGTAATCTCGTTGCGGAACGATTTGCCAATTTGGCAAATGCCGAACGGCAGCTTTTTGCGGGTGGTGCGCTGCACATTCGCAAAGTTGACGAAAATGCCTTGTGCCGTTTCGGGGCGCAGATACACTTCGTTTTTTGCGTCCTCGGTCACGCCCATGAACGTTTTAAACATCAAGTTGAACTTGCGGATATCCGTAAAGTCGGCACTGCCGCACTCGGGACACACGATGCCGTGCTCTTTAATGTAGGCGGCCATCTCCTCGTTGGACAGGCCCTCAGCTTTGCCGCCGTTATTTTCAATCAGCTGGTCGGCACGAAAACGCGCTTTGCAGGCACGGCAGTCCATCAAAGGGTCGGAAAAGCCGGCGACGTGGCCCGTCGCCACCCAAGTTTCCGGGTTCATCAAAATGGCGGAGTCCAGCCCGACGTTATAGGGCGATTCCTGCACAAACTTCTTCCACCATGCTTTTTTTACGTTGTTTTTAAACTCGACACCCAAGGGGCCGTAGTCCCAGCTGTTGGCAAGGCCGCCGTAAATCTCACTGCCGGCGAAGATAAAGCCGCGGCTTTTGCAAAGGTTGATAATCTGCTCCATGGTTTTCTGTGTACTGTCCATAATCGTCCTCTTTTCCGTCAAAAAACATTCCGGTCGGCACGCTGCGTGCCGTTTACCTTTCTATTGTAAAAGGTGCGGTGCGTTTCGTCAAGGGCCGGCGAGGCATCAAGGCCCTGTTTTGCCCCCTGATTCCTATCGTTCCAGCTCATACGGCCAGTCATTCACGCCGCCAAACTCATAAATTTGCGTATAGCCCAGCTCGGCCAGCGCTTTTGATGCTTGTTTGCTGCGGTTTCCGCTGCGGCAATAGACAAGCACGGTCGTTTCCTTATCCGGCAAAACGGCCGCGGCACTCTCTTCGTCAATCGTACCCACCGGCAAAAGCACCGCGCCCGGGACATGCCCCGTGTCAAACTCGCTTTGCTCGCGCACGTCCAGAATCACGGCATCGGGGTCAGCGTCCATCATCTCCTTGGCGGCTTCGGGGGTAATTTCCGTGTATCCGTCGGCATTTTTGTCCACACCCTGCTCTTTTTCTGCTTCTTTGCGGGCTTCGCCTGCTTCCAGCAGCAAAATTGCATAGACGTGGTTGATTTGCCCAGGATAGCTTTCCGCAATCCAGCCGTCATAATACACGGCTACCCGGTCACCTTCATAAAAGTGGGTCATGCTGTCGGAATATTCCACATCCAGCGATACCGAGTAGTATCCACCTGTATTGGGGTCACCCTCTATTTTGTCCTCATCAAGAAAAAGAACGCGTTCATTCACACTTTCTACCACGCCTTGCTTGCATGGCTCAGTGGCGATTACATCATTTAAGCTTCTCTTGCAGGCGCTGAAAAGCATGAGTACCGTCAAGACCGCTCCCAGCAGGCCCATCCATCGTTTCTTCATCTTTGGCTCCTCCCTTATTGATTGTCATGCTGCGTCATTTGCCTTTATTCTACCAAATACGGCAAGGGCAGCACAAGCATTTGCAAAGTCTTCACCGCTTTTTCACCAAACGCACGAAAATTCAACATAACTAAGCGGTATGATAAAGATGTCGATAGAGATCGACTTCACATACAGTTCTCTTATCTTCTCTTTTCACACAACAATACCCGATTCCCGTTTCCCACTCCTTCCCTTCGGGAAACAGGCAAACGCGCCGCAGACGGTTAACAGTCCCCCGTCTGCGGCGCGTTTGTTTTTTATGCTTTTATGCTTGTGATGCCGCTTTGGGCCGATATGCCAGCGGCAAGCGCACCATGCGGCTCACCGGCGCCCAAATGGCAAGCGCAATATAAAAATCGACCATACTGTGCACCAGCGTTCCGACCCCTACCAAACCGACAACCGTCCCAAGGAAACTGCCGTCCACGGTGCCGCCAAACCAGAACAGCGTCACAACCACCGCTTCCGATACGCCGTGAATCAATCCAGTCACAAGGCCGAACACTGCCATCACAGCCGGGCTGCACGGCTTGTCTTCCCGGCGTGCGAGCCATACCGCGCCGAGCACAACAAAAATCACCTGTACCGCAGCGCGCAATACGACAATGGGCGCAAAACCCGCCAGCAGAAAGCCCAGCGTTGTGCCCACCGACACCGCCAGCGCCACAGCGGGCGAAACAAACATGGCCAAAAAAAGCGCCACATGGCTTGCGAGCGTAAAGCTCATCGGCTCCAGCGTTACTTTTACCGGAGAAATCATCGGCACTAAAATCCCCACCGCGCAAAGCAAAGCCGCAATGCACATCTTTTGAATTTTTTCCTGCTTCAAGTGTCATACCCCCAAATCAATTGCATGTCAAGTGTATTCTTGACACGTGTCTTGACACATGTTAGCACAGCGCCTTCAAAAAGTCAAGCGCAGCCTGCATTTTCTCTGCAAACTGCGCTTGACTGTCTTAATTTCTCCTATTTCTGCAAAAACCCTTTTTCTTCCAGGGCTTTGAGCACACGCGTTTCGTGCGAAGGCGTAGGGCATTGCAAACGGTGCAGATGCACGCCGTCCGTCAAACAGCACAGCGGCTGTGTATCTTTCAGCTTTTGCACAAATTCATCGGCTTCCGCACGGCTGAAAATTTGCAAAGGGGCGCACAGCTCCCCATAAACCGGGTGTTCCACCGTGACATCCAGCACACCGCAGCCGCAGTCTACAATGGTATACAGCTCTTCGAGCACCTGCTGTGCCTCATGGTGGCTTGCCACCGCAAGGCTTCCGGTCGGCGGCGTTTGCAGGACATAGCCGCGCGGCGTCGCCTGCACCGGATGGCCGCCCGCGCGCAGAATGGCAACATCCCCCACCACAATCTGTCTGCTCACGCCAAGCTGACGCGCCAGCTTCGACGCACTCTGCGGCGCGCTTTGAGCTGACAGCTCTTTCAAAATCCATTCTCTGCGCTCTGCGGCTTCCATAACAGCACCTTGCTTTCCTTTTTTGCCTATTATAACACAGCCACAGCGCACTTTCATCAAGTATTCACCGTTTTTCTGTGGCTTTTCTTACAAATTTAGTGTAAAATAAAAACATCTCAAATCAAATGTGTTTTCCGCGCTCTTTTCCGCCGCGCGGCAGGCGTTTTGCCGCGCGGCGGAAAAGGCGCAAACCATACCATATTTTGGGATAGAAAAGGAGTGTATTGATATGGATCCAAACAAACCGCAAGCCCCAAAAAATCCAAGGCAGTCCGTGGGCATTTATCTGGCCGTCATTTTGGTGGTCATGCTTTTGGTGAACGCATTTTTACTTCCGACACTGCGCTCGCGCAGTGTTCACGAAGTGGACTACGGCACGTTTTTGCAGATGGTGGAAAGCAAAAAGGTTTCCAAAGTGCAGATGTCGTACGACCAAAGCGAGCTGCTGTTCGTTGCGACGGATGAAAAGGGCAACGAAGCACTTTACAAAACAGGTGCGTTCCCGGACAGCGATTTAGTCAACCGCCTTTCCGAATATCCGGAAATTCAGTTCACGCGGGAAGCCCCGCAGCAAAACAGCTTTTTGATGAATTTCCTGCTCACTTGGGTGTTCCCCACGCTGATTTTAATGCTGCCGATGATTTTCTTAATGCGCTTTATGCAAAAAAAGATGGGCGGCAATTCCATGATGTTCGGCATGGGGAAATCAGGCGCAAAAATGTATGTTTCCAGCCAGACGGGCGTTAAATTTGAGGATGTCGCAGGTGACGAGGAGGCAAAAGAAGCCTTGCAGGAAATTGTCGATTTTCTGCACAACCCCGCAAAATACAATTCCATCGGTGCAAAAATGCCCAAAGGCGTTTTGCTGGTGGGCCCTCCGGGCACGGGTAAAACCCTGATTGCCAAAGCCGTAGCGGGCGAGGCCAACGTGCCGTTTTTCTCCATTGCCGGTTCGGAATTTGTGGAAATGTTTGTCGGCCAAGGTGCGGCGCGCGTGCGCGACTTGTTTAAGCAAGCCAAGGAAAAAGCCCCGTGCATCGTGTTTATTGACGAGATCGACACCGTCGGCAAAAAGCGTGACGGCGGCGGCATCGGCGGCAACGACGAACGCGAGCAAACCTTAAACCAGCTGCTCAGCGAAATGGACGGCTTTGACGGTTCTTCCGGCGTTGTCATTTTGGCGGCGACCAACCGCCCCGAAACGCTGGATAAAGCGCTTTTGCGCCCCGGCCGCTTTGACCGCCGCGTTCCGGTGGAACTGCCCGATTTGAAGGCGCGCGAAGCCATCTTAAAAGTGCACGCCAAAAAGGTGATGATGGCAGATGACATCGACTACAAGGCGCTGGCGAAGGCCACGGCCGGCTGTTCCGGCGCAGAGCTTGCCAACCTGATTAACGAAGCAGCGCTGCGCGCCGTCAAGTGCAATCGACGCATTGTCACACAGAGTGACCTCACGGAGTCCGTGGATGTTGTCGTAGCGGGCTATCAGCGCAAAAATGCCGTTTTAACTCCGCATGAAAAAGAGGTTGTCGCCTATCACGAGGTCGGCCATGCACTCGTTGCGGCAAAGCAGTCGGACTCTGCACCCGTTACAAAAATTACGATTGTCCCGCGCACGTCCGGCGCGCTCGGCTACACCATGCAAACGCCTGACACCGACACGGTACTGCTCAGCAAAGAAGAAGCACTGGCGAAAATTGCCACGCTGACCGGCGGGCGCAGTGCCGAGGAACTTGTGTTCGGCAGTGTGACAAGCGGCGCGTCAAACGACATTGAACAGGCCACCAAGCTGGCGCGCAGCATGGTGACGCGGCTGGGCATGTCGGAATCGTTTGACATGACGGCGCTCGAAACGGTGAACAACCAATATCTCGGCGGCGACGCGACACTGGCATGCAGTGCAGAAACGGCCACGCAGATTGACCGCGAGGTGGTTTCTATCATCAAAAAGGCGCACGAAAAGGCCATTGGCATTTTGAAAGAGAACAACGACAAACTGCACGAAATCGCCCGTTATCTTTTGGAAAAAGAAACCATTACCGGCGAAGAGTTTATGCGGCTTTTAAATGATACTCCCGCACCTGCCGCGGCGGAGTAAGTTCTGTTTTGAAACACGAACAGCGCCCCCGAACAAACCCGTTCGGGGGCGCTGTATCCTTTTCGGCGCTTTGTCTGCCGCTTCATTCATCATGTATTTTCAAAAGGTTTTTGTCTTTTACACAAACACTGTTTCCCGCTCTTTTCTATCTGTGTGGATATGCGTTGTCAAAAGCCGCTCTTTTACCGCGCCCAGCGCGTAAATCGGCACGCTCAGCTCACGCACGCCCATGCGCACACAAAGCTCCGCCTGAGCGGCCGGGTCGGCACCTTCACAGCACACGCACAGCGTCCTTCCCGTTTGCTCAGCCGCGCGAACGGCCACACCAATCAAAGTGCTGACGACAGGGGAATCATACGGCGGAAAATACACCGCGGTCAGGTTGTTCTCCCGGTCGGCCGCAAAAGCGTACTGCATCACCTTTTCCGGGCGCAGACAAAAGAATGCCGCATCTTTTGCAAGCTCCTTTGCGCACAGCACCGACGCCGGTGTTTCCAGCAAAACACCCACTTCTAAGCAATCGGAGAATGCTTGCCCCCGCGCTTGCAGAATCCGGCGGGCATCGCGCATGTAATCAAGCACCTGCTGTACCTCTGCACGGCTGTTCACCATCGGAAGTGCCATTCTGAGCGGACCGTATACTGCGGCGCGCATCATCGCGCAGATCTGTTTTAAAAATAAGGTCGGGTTCGCAAGGCTGTGGCGGATTCCGCACAGTCCCATTGCGGGATTATCTTCTTTCATCGCTTCTAAGCCCGGCGGCGTTTTATCTCCGCCGAAGTCATAGGTGCTGATGGTCACTGTCTGCCCGTCCGCTTTGTCTAAACAGCTTCGATAAAAACGGTACTGCACGTCCTCATCGTTCACCGCGCTGGGCGGCAAACCGTACTCACTGAACAAAACCCCTATGCCCTGTGCACCGGCGTCCATCGCCATGGACACATCTTCTAAACCTGTTCCGGTGGCGCGCAGGACTACGGGTGTTCCGTCCGCCGTCATGCAGGGCATCCGGCTGATTTGCTGTTCCCGAAGATTTTCGCGCTGGCGGTGCATTTTGCGCATGTTGTGCGTCATTCTTGCACAGGTTGCGTTGTCCGGCTCTAAAAACACTTCGCCTGTCCAGCCGTCCACCGCCGCAAAAACGCCGTCGCACTGCTCCAAAAATTCCTGTCCGGCCATGACGACTGCCGGCACGCCCATCATGCGGGCCAAAATGGAGGCGTGTGCATTGGCGCTTCCTCGGCTGGTGATAATGCCGAGAATCTTTGCGCGCTCCATCATGAGAAGGTCGGAAGGATAAAGCTCTTCTGTTGCGATAATCGCAGGCGCGGAGAGCAAAAACGTCCCCTGCGGCGCACCGTCTAAAATATGTACCATGCGGTAACAAGCGTCCAGCACATCGCAGGCGCGCTCACGCAGATACTCGTCGTCCAGCGCGCGCAGTTTTCCCGCATAAATGCCCGCCGCACGCTCCACGGCTGCGGCCGCTCCGGCTCCGGCGCGCATATAGGCCAAAATTTCGTCGGTCAGCCCGCTGTCCTCCAGCATCATCGCCTGCGCGGCAAAAATGGCCTTTTCATTTGCACTTGCGCGCTGTTCCAGCTCGGCAAGCTGCTGTTTGGCCGTTTCCACCGCCTGCTCGTACAACAATTTTTCCTGCGAAGGGCTTCTCACTTGACGTCCCGTTGCTGTTTGAATGTGATGCAGCCGCCGCACAACGCCTACCGCAAAGCCTTCCGACGCTCCAATTCCCGAAAAAAGACGCATCCTTCTCCCCCTTTCCACCTCTTTGTACCCGGCCGGGCAAGCTCTCTTTCACTATATGCGCCGGGCGCTGTTCCTAGCACTGAGCCTTTCAAAAAACGCCCTGTGCTGCTTTATTTCTTTTATCATAACACAAAAATCCAGATTTTGCATCATTTTTCACAATGATTTGTAAAATCTTTTTCATTTTCTGAACTGAAAGGGTGTTTTTTATGCAAATTCCGTTTTATGTCGGCTGCTATGCCCCAAAAGGACAAGACAGCCTTTTTCAATGCCGCCTTGACACGCAAACGGGCGCAGTTTCGCTGACGCACGCCTGCCGAGAGGTGGAAAATCCGTCTTACCTTGCACTGAGCAAGGACGGGGAAACTTTATACGCCGTCAGCGAAACACAAACCTTTGAAAACGAAAGCGGCGGCGGCTTTGCGTCGCTTTCCTGCAAAGACGGCTTTTCCGTGTACGGCCAAAGCGCCACACACGGCACATTCCCCTGTCACATTTTGCTGGAGGAAGCGCACAGCCTTGCCTTTGTTTCCAATTATGGCGGCGGAAGTATCAGCACGTTCCATCTCAGCCCTTTTGCCGCGCCGCGTTTAGATGATGTAACACAGCATGCCGGACATGGCCCGAACGCCGAACGGCAGGAAGGGCCGCATGTTCATTCCTGCACATGGGTAGGAGAGCATCTGGGGGCGGCCGACCTCGGCACCGACCGCATCGCCTTATACACAGTACACGAAGGAACGCTCATGCCCGACGGCTCTATTTCTATGCCTGCGGGCAGCGGAGTGCGCCA